>Ga0247770_1000865_pt1 | contig 27566 bp, 31 predicted proteins | sample UWRJL136409B6_FD_179943 | JGI IMG/M metagenome (GOLD analysis project Ga0247770, IMG submission 179943) | Plant litter microbial communities from Arlington Agricultural Research Station in Wisconsin, United States - UWRJ-L136-409B-6 | ecosystem: Environmental > Terrestrial > Plant litter >... | reverse complement strand
AACTTCACCTGGGGCGACGGTGACAAGGTATATACTCTCATCCTCACGACACCGAGCTTGAACTTCACTAACATATACCATACAGACTCTCTTGTATGTGCCAGCTGACTCTCTTCCCCCCCCCCCTGCGAGGAAAGAGCTATCTTTTCAGTCGTTTAGAGAAACTAACCCCGTCACAGCTGGAACCCATCCGTGAACTATCACAACAAGGACAAGGCCACCTAAACGCAAAGTCGAAGCGGGTTCTGAAACGGAGGGGGGATGGTTGTATAGAAGCAGGGATGGAGCTTGTGGGAGGAACTCGGACGATCTGTACATGTTTCCTAGAGTTAGAGCAATTAAAGGCCGAACAGCTGGCCTCGACTCGTTATGGCGCCCCGAGACTCAGTTCATCTTTCCTATCATATGCTATCCCTTGAAAGCTGACCGCAGGGCTAGAACCCCCCTGAGCGACAACCCGTGTGCGGTAGGGGACGACCAGATGACATGTTCAGGGTTCTCCAGGTTTCACATCAGGAGAGCTCACGTGTCAAAGATATTCCATTCATAATCCTCGAGTCCACCACCGACATCTAAATATCTGCTTTCCCCCTTGCCTGCTCATTGCAGACAACCAAACGCCGCCTCCTCGGCTCCATAGGCCGACGGTTCACTTCCTCCAAACAAGCAGCCAGCCACTCCTCGCTTCAACCCCAGCACTCATACTTGCTATCCTCGTCAACCATTCCTAGCCATATTCTCCTTTTTTAGAGCGAGATACCTCGCCGCATAGTCCTCTGACCGGGCATTGTCGCCCATGGCCCTCATCAACGTAGCCTTCTTGGCCATCATCTCACATTGCTTCTCTACGTCCTCCACAAGTGAGAAATACTTGAACGCAGAGTCCAGTGCCTCATGTGCTTTTGTGAGGAACTCTGTCCGCTTATGCATCTGTGCGGCCCCGCGGGGCTCAACCTCGCCTGCCTGGCCTGTCCACGCATCTGCGAGGAGGCTGTACAGCGTAGCAACGACATAGACGCTGTCGGTTTCCAGACAGCGAGGGAGTACGGCGATGAGGAGCTGCGAGGCTGCGGCGAACTCGCCGAGGGAGTTTAGAATGTTGGACAGGGCGCCGATGGATTGCCATAGGAGGGGGATGAGGCGCGCGCGCCAGGCCATGCTCGCGGCGCGCATGGAGATGGTGAAGCCTTTCTCGGGGCGGCCGATGCGGTCGAATAGATGGGCTTTGTTCAACAGGAGGCGGATGCGAAGGGCGATATCACGATCGTCTTCTCGGATCTCGGTGATGAGACGGTCGATCTTGGTGAAAGCCGCTTCGAAGTCTCCGCGGCGGATGAGGGCCTCGATGTGCAGCGAGTCGATGATAAAGACCATGTCTGGCTCAAGGGTTTCTGGTCCGGTTTGGAGAAGCTGAGAGAGGAGATGATCGGCCGCCTCGAGATTGTTGTGATGGAGATCCCGGCGGAGCTTGAGCAGCCCGCGATATAGGTGCCAGTATTGGCTGGGCTTCGCCGAGCGCAGCGCGTTGGTGTCCATGCCCTCTAGCTTTCCAAATGCCTCCTCGTATTCCCCCTTCCCAGCAAGGAGACCGGCCAGGCGACAAGTCGCCTTCAGCTCGTCATCAAAAATGGAGTATCTCGCGTGACAGCGCAGAAAGACCTCGCATGTCATGCCTGACATGTATGCCAGGCCTAGCCTGTCCCATAAAGTATTTACCACGGACAATTGGGTACCCATCATCGTCTTCATGTTCCGCTCCACAATGATCTGTGAACTCCGAACCATGTGCTCCAGAGCGGTCGAGACGCATTCACCGCTCGCCATACCAAGTTTGGCTTCTCCCAGCAAAGCAGAGCTCCAGAGAACCCACATTCCTGTCTCCCTTGCCTTGACGCGAAGGAAAGATAGTGTTTCTTTCCCGCTTGAAAGCATGCTGCTATCCTCGAGCTCGCGAACGAGTTTTGGGTGAGCTCGCCCAAAGTGAAACAGCCAGTTCAGAGCGAAGTTAAGACACGTTATATCTCTGTTCTCTCTAGCGGTCGATACCGTCTCGAGCATCGTCGCCACGGCCTCTTTGTGGCAGCCGAAATCGGATTGCACAATAGCCAGATTCATCAGCGCGTATTGGTAGAACAACCTGTCGCGATTCTGCATAGTGTAGTCGAAGTACCGATGAAGAGAGTCGAATGTTGTTGGATAATCGCCAGCTCTCCACGTGTCAGAGAAACTGCGGAGGTCAGCAAATCTCCTCAAACGCACTCAACCCAGTCGGACCCTACCTGAGATAATGAGATAAACTGGGGATAGTATGGCTCTGTTTCAGCAGGCTCTTGAACTGTTCCCTGAGCTCCGGTGGCACCCGATTCCCATATGCTAACCCTGTCAGAACCCCTTCACTAGAAAAACGGCACGAGAAGGAACTCACTATGTAACAGCTCGACCTGGATTTCCAGCAGATTCTCAATGTCTTCCGTGCTCACCGGCGTGGTGTCGTCCTGGCCGCCGCCGAGCAGCATATTTCCATACGCCACCACGGCGATCTCATCTGTGTTGTCTCCCCATTCGTGCTCGCCGGTCATGAGAACCGAATCGAAGCTCAACCGGCTATAATGCGGATTCCGGCGCCTCCAGTTCTCCGCAGTCGGCTGCCGGTATTTGACAAAAGCCTTCCACAGGTCTGCGGTAGTGCTGAACGGCAGCCTCGAGAACTCGAGCTGCGATCTCCTCACAAAGGTACCAAACGGCGAAGTTCGGGACAGAAGCACGCCCGTATGAGGCTCTATCCCACGCTCTGCGAGGCGCCGGAGCTCGTCTTTCGTCTTGGCTAGGTTTTCCGGCAGGCGATCGAAGAACTCCCGTAGCGCGTGCAGGGAGTCAATGCGCCATAACTTCTCTAGGAAGCTATCCCATAGGCGACGGCCGGGGAGACCATCGACGGCGGCGAAGGGCCCGAGGACTCGCTCAAAGTCCCGGATGGACAGGATGAGATGGATGGTGTTCTCCGCCTTGGCCCATCGATCACTGGGGTCCGTAGACGTCAGGTCGCAATCGAGAAGCTGAGAGGCGATAAAGTCGACGACAGGAACAATAGCGGCACGAGGCACTGCTTCCTCAACGTAGAGCTCGATGAGAGCTAACAGGCCGATCTTGGCGGGAGTGAGGTAGCGAGACATGATCGCATTTGGCGAACGAACAGCCCCTCCAAATTGGCGGGCTTCAATCAGAACAAGAGAAGATGTGGTTCCAGGGACTTGCGGAGGAGGACCGATGAGAGTGTCAAGGCCAGTGCAAACTCGCGTTCATCGCGCCTGCCACTTCCTCTCGCCCTGCAAGGATTGAACATGAGGGAAGAAATAGCTAATACCCGTGAATTCCAGCATGAGTTATTGTCTTTTTCTCATAAATAAATAGATATTTATTGAGTGTAGCGGTGCGAAGACATAGCAGGTTCTTGAGCTGAAGGAATACGTTGTGCCGTGGTCGGGCCTGCTCCATTGTCGCTGCGTGACCCACAAGAGCCCGCCAATCAGACGCCGCGCTCGGACCACCGCCTTGTACCTCAACCGCCGAGCCTCATACCTGGCACAGCATTTCTGAGGTCGCTAGATCTTTATAAATACGCGTGCCTCCTCGTGCCTGTCCCCTTTCTCGGCTTCCTCCTTCTTTCTCCCCCATTCAGCTTCGGACCCGTACTTCCACCAATACCAAACCCAGCAGAGTCTGCGCACAGCCTGCGTCACTGCGTCGTCACCCTCGGTTGTTTCTAGGCGCCGCCGAGTCTCCTCACCGGCGGCCGACCGGGAGACTCTTCCCGCCTCCGCTCCCCCCCTGATTCTCTGCTGTCCCAGCAGAGTCGGCGCACCCCTTCCGTCTGCCATGGTTCGTTTTGCCCTCATTTCGCTGTCAATTTCTTTGCTAAAATTTGGCCCACACAGACGTTGCCCGTCGTACTGGGCGCAACTCGGTTGTTTCCAGCACCTCAGAGTCCCCTCACCGGCGGCTGACTGTCCCAGGAGACTCTTCCGCCTCCTTGGATTCTCTGTCCTTTTTCTTGCGCCGTACTCCGGCTAATAGCGGAAATGCCGCTTCAGGGGATAGGTGGCTCTATTTCCTTGACATTGCTGTGTGCACTCCTGCAGGAGTGGGCTCTTTGATACGGCCGTGTGTTGGCAGCTACTAGTTTCGGGCTGTCTGTTGGTTCTACTCCGCACGATGATGGAAGAAAGCCTGATTCTTACAGATCACCGGTGAGACCACCGGTGAGATGAAGACGCACCTTCAACCAATGAAGCACATCCCTGAGGCAGCGTTGCTGACACGGTGTGCCGTTCTTATGCCACTCCAGGACGGCGAGGAGTCACCGGGGAGGGAAGAGAGGGGGCCTTTGGCAGGTCGCCGCCTTCCAGCGAGACTCTCCCCCCGCTCTACGAGGCGCGAGGCGGCTCGCACATGAGAGGACGATCAAGGTTAAACAACGGACTGTTCGGTCGATGGATGACGGACCGCGCAACCTTGGGCCAAATGAACCGAGTCAGCTGAGTCCTCTCGCTCAAAGGTGTGGGTGGGCTCTTCATTCCATCGTCTGGTTGACCTGAGCTCGGTGTCTCGTCATGTGAGCTTCGAGGATGGTCTGTCGGCGCGGGGTTTGCAGAACTCGACAATGTGCTCAAAGTACTTTGCCGCGCCGCACTCTTGGTCATGGAACAGGAGTTTGCACAACAACCAGACCACCATAGCCACATTCAAATCCTTGAAGCACCCGCGTCAAGGGGCCTGCTCAATGCCTCCCGTCTCGCCTGCTTCGAAGAAATCCAGATTCGTCAAGACAATCAAGGTCCAATCCCAGGAAGAGGAAAGACGCAACCTCGGGACGAGTCAAGTCATCTGCCAACATCCACCACCGAGCATGTGCCTGGTAAAGGGCTGCTAGAAGAGCCCGGTCTACCCGGGACGCTGTGCCGAACGTTACCCCACTTTCGGACAACACTACTACAACAACTACTTCCACCGTCTTGGCGAACACCGCCGGCGACCAGCCAGGACAATCCAAGCCAGTAACTCAGGGGTCAGCGAACCCCCCCTCGCGTTCGGACGGTGCGCTCATCATCCCCCACCAATCTACCACCGAATTTGCATCCGCTGCGGCCTCGCCGACCCAGGCATCGAACTTCCATTCCAACACCGTTACCAGCGAGTGTGACAAGATCCACATCCACAAATTCTGGACCCAGAACGGCTGCCGAGATTGCACCAACGGACGGGTTTTTCCAAACAAACCTGCACTGCTCCTGCTGCATGTACGCCAGTCCCAGCACACCCCGGGACATCGACTCCGACATTGATCTAAGCCTCAGTGACGACGACTCACCCGACTGCTCAGCTTGTTCCCACGGGTGGAAGGAATCTTCCCTACACAGCAACCACTGCCTGAAATCAGCTCCGTTTCGCTACGGCATCTCACTCCTCTTTGATCGGAGCCCATCACCACTATGAGCAAACCCATCGGTGGCAGCCGAGATGACTGTCAACGTCGATGACGCAGTCGTGGACGGGGGATCTCTTGTGAACAGAAAGATAGTTAGGATGTCGGCAAGTGACACCTTGATGCATTTAGCGGGGTTGTCTGTGCGAGAGGCAGCTGAAACGCAAAAAATGTTGCTGCGGTCGGGGCGGCGGGGGGGCTCGATCAAGGGGCTGGAGGGGGGGGCGCCGCAAAAGCGTCCTTGCGCTTCGGGTTGGAGTGTGACTTGGCGGCAGACGTGGCTAAAGCCTCGCGCAAAGTATATCGTTTGAAAGCGCGCTTTTCATTCTATCTGCTCTTGAAATGGCAGTTGCGTGGTTAGATATTACAGTTTGAAGAATTGCAAGATTTTGCCCACTTTCACAATGAAGGCTGCCCCTCCACTAGCGCCAAAAGTGGGGGGACGTGGTGAATGGGAGGCACAATGGACTAAACAAAAGCTTGTCCAAACAGGCCAAGACCCTACGCGATCATCACGACACGAGCCCAAATGGCAAGTCTCCTCAAAGACGCGATAATTCTCTCGCGGAAGGATGCGCGACTACCTCATATCGTCAAGATCCTTCACCCCGATTATCCTGCAGCTGAAAACACGCTTCTTCACTTACGCGCCCTCGACGACGGTGGAATCGATTACGACACGGCTCTGGTCGCCTGCAGCATCGTCACCGGCAATACCTCGACTGGCTTCCTCGCGACACGCGAGACCGGCACCCAATGTTTCGAACGCGTTGTGCGACCCGACGATAGTATCCTCCGCGAAAATGAGTACTTTTTCCAGTTGCCCGATGACGATGCCCTAGAGCGTCCCTACCCGGTGGTTCCTCGCTTTGAGGACTGGACTTTCCCACACGCTACTATACCGTCGCCTTGGAAAGAGCTTGGCCGCCAAGCACAAGGGGGGTCGTCGTGTCGCATCACTGATTGCATGTGGGGGATTGAGAGGGCCCATATTATCCCGCTTACCGTCCAGAATTGGTGGGATCGGGAGGAGCTCCAGCAGTGCGCTCCTACCATCTTACCCTGCCAACCCACACCTGTACCTAACATCTGGGTTTTTTTCTAGGTACATTGCACCCGATCGGTTCAGCCAGAATGACATTGACGCCAGTGATAACGTAATACCCCTCCGATCGGACATCCACACGGTCTTTGACGATAAAGTCTTCGCTATTGTTCCCAAGCGGGATCAAATACCTGGGCAGGAGACTCAGGGTGGGCTGTCGCTCGTCATACACATCGTCAATCCCATCTCGGACAGTTACTTCAACCACTACTACCATAATCGCAAACTGCTTCCACTCAGGTGCAGCATCGAATGCCTTTTTGCGCGTTTCGCTTGGACTATCTTTTCACCTGGTGTACTTGGCGCCTTCTTAAAGAAGTGCATCACGAGTCGGCGCCTTCTCATTTACGATCCTAGCACCGGCACCTCAACCCTTGAAAGCCGTAACCGCGAGCAAGTCCAAGCGCTACTTATTGCTTCACGATCCCGAAGCGCGAGTCCTAGGAAGAGGCCAGCGTTGGAGGTTGCTGGTAATGCCGTTAGTGTTCCGGAGCGTCATCAACCTTGTGATGACACCGGAGATGGTAGTCAGGCGGACAGCGGGTTTGCGGAGAGAAGCCCAAGTCGAGGTCGATCGAGGAAGAGGCAATGGGCGAGTGATGAACAGGAACAGATTGGGGCACTTCAGAAGAGAGGAAAGCTCGGAGCTGGTGAGTACAAATAATGAGGGCTGTTGATAGTACTCACAAGAAAGTATACCAATGCTTCACTAGTATTTCCCAGGGGCACTACGTCTTCCGGCACAGCTGCGAGCACATTCTGGGATGGAGTTTGAGCCGTGAGCACGTAACGAGAGGGACAATTGCCCCGCCCGACAGGTACTTGGCGTGGTCTGGGCTGCTGAAACGTGAGGCTGAGCGCTAGCAAAAAACAGCAGTCCAAACCGCGGCACAGGTTGTCTGGGTGGAATACGGGAGTCGCGGTCGGCGCGTTCCGCCAGCCGCTTGTGTCAGTACTAAAGACAAACAGACGAAATGCCCTTTGTTTCTAAGCACAGCACTCAGATGAAGAAAGGCAAAGAGCAACAAACTAGCAAAGAATTTTCAACATGCCCGGCGTTACCCGGGCGGGGAAGGAGAAAACGATGCCCCAAGACACCTCGCTGGCCTAAAATGCCCTTGGCACCATCGTCTAGCTCATTGAACTCCCTGAGCGATGGCAAAGCATCCTGCAGCCGTTCAGCAACTGACCTTACCTTGGATCGCAAGGGTCGCATCGCATTGCGTCATGTATTTGAGGTATTTTCTGGCAATTCTAGCCCTTCAACGAACTTATCACTGAAGTGTTGAATGGAGAGGTACCATCATATTCAAGTAATCTCGGCCTCGCCAGAGGCCACTGGGTATAATCCTTGCCTGATCCCTCGCGGTATTCTACATCTTTGGAGCCAGGACTGAACCTTTGCCCCTCCGCGCACCTCCCATCCACCCTTGTTCGAGTGGGAGGTAAAACTAAAAGTGAAAATGACAAAAGAGGTATCGAAGATGCGCATGTACGACAAAAAAAGAGTGTCTTGCCGGGGAATCTGTACTCCGGTCCCTTCCATGCCCGTAACCGAAGGTGCCTCCGTTCCCCGTGAGATGCAAAAAAACAAAAGGAGACCGTATAAACCTACAGGCTGTTCATCGGTTGGGTTGATCAGACTCTCGTCTGGTACTAAGAGGTGAGTTGCTTCCAAGAGTGTTTGCTAAGATCGTAAACCACTCCATTGGCCTGCCTTCCCCCCTGCTCCTCGCTGCTCGGGTAACGCCCCCTTGCTCGACATCCTCCCGACCTTCTTCCACCGAAGATCGGTTAGCCCCCGAGCCAGAGGCTTCGGGATCGTCATCACTATCGTCATAGTACGGTTCATAGCGCGGGCTCGACGGTGATCCGCGAGCCAGAGATCTGACGACATCGCCCTTACATATAGGGCAGGTGCGACGTCTCGTCGTAAGCCAGGGCGTGCTGTCCTTGTATTAGTACGGTGTGTAGTTGCGGCGACATAATTATGACTTACATGCACTCGACGTGGAATTCATGACCACACGGAAGGCTCATGACCCTGCTGACGCCGTCGACGTATTCTTCCAGACAAACGACACATTCCACCTGTCTCCCCATGTACTTCTTCCACTCACTCGAAATGTGAGGGGTCGTCTTTTCGTGAGGGTTTGGTTTTGGTGCCTGCAGTGCATTATCGACCCTCAAGAGATCGCTAGCCTCAGGTACACCAGTAGTAGTGCGTGACCGTGGCCGCGACCGAGAGGAACCTTGTAGGAGAGGTGTGGTGGGTGAGGAACTCGTCGGTGAAGGATTTCTTGGGGAGTGGCTCGGAGTAGGTACTACGGTGTGATATGTCCGTACCGGTAACCGCTCAACCACTGACTTGGGTGCCCTCCACCTCCGCCTGCGGATCTTAGCCCGGAGAATAAGGAGGGCATACACCACCGTCAGCGTAATAAGGGGGCTGACGACCAACACCAAGAGTGTGTCGAAAAACGGGCTAGCACCACTGGTTGGCGAGATGGTAACCCAGAGACCCTCGTGTTCGCCACCATTCTCACCATCTCCCGAGGTCTTGATCGGGGCTGGCGCAACGGACGGATTGGGAGAATCGTTGGAGGCGAAGTCTGCCCCGTCATCGTCGCCAAAGATTTTAGAGATCAGCCCGCCCTGTGACACGGAGGACCTGTCAGACTTGCCAGACCCTAAGCCTTTATTGTCCGCGGCAACATCGGGTGCGTATTCACCGCTGCCGGGAGTGATGCTGCCACCCTTTGGCCCGTTTGCATCTGTAGTAGCACCGCTGCTGCCAAACTTTCCAGCCTGTTTGGCAGATGTGCCGCTACTCGCAGTTTGGCCGTTGCTAGCCTGTTTTCCGGCGCTTTTGGAAGACGAGGATGTCCCAGTTTCGGGCGAAGACCCAACCAGGTCTGGGTCGCGCCAGTCCTGGACTCCAATCTGAAACCCATCCCCTGGTGGTGCGTTGGGATTACTAGCAGATTTGTCGCCACCGTTCTTGGAGGCTTTCTCAAGGCTGTTCTTGATGACTTTGTCTTTCTCATCGCTCCACTCGTCAACTATGACCCAGTCTAGGCGTCCGCTGCTTGGGGGTCGACTCCGATCAGACCCAGCGTTGCTGTCCGATCCCCACCTAAGAAGACGCGAGATCCAGCTTCGCCGCACGGGAGCTGACCTGTCAGTAGTAGGCATGGCGTCACCTTGGGTGACCGGTATTTTCGCGGACTTTGGTTTCGCTGTTGCTTTCGGAGCAGAGGCCGGTGGAGGGCCGGTCTCCTTGGTCTTTTTACCTCTCCGGCCCTTGCCAGATTGCTGTACCTTCAAGACAGGATTTCCATTCTCGTCAAGAATATCCTCGATGAAGCTTCCAGGCTGCATAAGCGAGGATAGGAGATGTGCCGTAGTCCATGACGTGAACACCGAAGGGATTGTGACATTATCAACATTGCCCCGCGCAAACATTTGAATCAACGGTCCCCCTTTCTGATTGTCTCCAACAATGAGAGCAATAGCCCCCCGGCGTTGAGCCCATTTGACCTTCTCGAGGAAGCCGCATCCACCACGGCTTAGCAGGACGATCTTCCCAGTGATCTCCGCTGTTTCTTGGATTGACTGAATGTCGGCATGGCTAGAGCCCAGGTTCGTCGTAGGTTCGCTGAGGGGGTTCTTTGTCTGTTGCAAGCCTTGATGAAGATAGTCGTCTGTCCCATCGTTGATCGACCCAGCTCCCTTTCCAGGTTGCCGCTTGGACGCGGCTTTCTGGTCCACAAGGGGTCCCCGTTCCAGACCCGCCCGCTTCGGAGTCTTCGCCTTGACGGCCGGGCCAGCTGACTTGTCGCCGGCAGATCCTTGCTCGGTCGCTTTCATGACCAGCTCGGATCTCCCGTCCTCCCATCCTGCAACATCGGCGCACCCTAGCTCCCCCTCCCCCTCCCCTTCTTGGAGACTGTCATCAGTGAACCCGCTGCCGATCCACAACCGCCCACTCAACCCGCCAGATGATAGCAAGGGGCCGAATGCAGCGGGCCGCGCCGGAAAGAAGGTGCTGTTGTCATCGGTGAGGCTGATGGCAGCGCTCGGCGGGAAGAGCGAGAAAGGCGCCGTGAATGAAAAGAAGGTTCGGAATGACGACTTCTGGGTGGCCAGGGGCGGGACCGCGGGGCCGGTACCGCGGATGGTGGTGCTGATAAATCGGCAGAAGAGGAATAGGGAGGCAGCGAAAAAGAGTACGAGTATGGCGATCCGCGGAGTGCGCATCGTGGACCGACCTCGTCGCGACTGCTGTGCAGCCTTGGTCTGGGATGGTCGCGCGGATCAAGCGGCTGGCGCTGTCTTGTGGAACGAGCTGCTGCTGCTCGAGCTGTCAGGAACGTCGAGTCAACTCATCCATGCAGACGCAGCGAGCTACAGGAATAAAGAGGCACGGCCACACGACAAACAAGGCAGTGTGCCTTGAGAGAAGAGCGAGGAGATGATGCGGAAGAACGAGTGTCAGGGGCAACGGCGTTATGACGAAGCAGCTGATAAGGTTTGGGGTTGGGTGGGTCCGTCTTGGCAAGCTTGGACCACCTGCGGGGAACGAAATCCAAAGATAATAGCGCCCTGTCCCGTTTCTCGCTTTCTCTGACAACCTACAAAATGACATCGTCGGTCTTGTCCGTCTTGGACATGATCCACCAGCATCCACGCGAGAGACTGTACGTCCATCCTTTATACTAGACAGCTCGACAATGCGACCTGTTGGATTGCCATTTCCGTTTTGACGAGGCCGAAACCCCGACCCGTGTTGGCGACGACGACGGCAGCAACGACACCGAAGACGCGGAACTCGTCGACTCGTCAAAAAGGCTCGCCCTTGTCCCCGTAAGTGCCGTTAAAGCGCGTTCCATTGCCAACCTGCTCATTCGCCCTGGCACAGGCTTGCTATTCTACAACCAGTACGCCCCGGCCCCTCTCCCCCCTTCTGCACCCCTCTCTCAAGGCTGACGAGATATAAGAAACTATCAAGATGGAGTGAGTCTGTTGTTTTCCGGACGACGCGTAGCCCACATCCCCTGCTTTATCCTCGCTACCCGCCCCGAGCCCGACATGGTTATGCCCCGCGTCGCCTATCTGGATTTTAGCGAGCTTGGAGCCCGGAGAGCTCGGAAGCTGGATGAGCAAGTGGGTGCGCGGCGGTGTTGGCGCTACAACCCGCCCTGCAAAGCCCTTATGAGATACTGGCTGCGCCGCCTCACCCCCCAAGACCCGCTGCGAGATCCCTACATCGCAGCCCTCCTCATCGCTATGGCCCAGAGAGCTACCTTGGGACATGTCCGAGATGGTACCTCTAAGTGGCCGGTATGTTCTCCTATCCTTATGCCTTAGGGTTCGGGTAACTAACCCCATTTCTAGTAGGTCTCGTTGATTATGACCGAGGCACGGAATGTCTCGTTCGCCCACATTTACTCCGCTTGCGTGCCTGAACGTCTGTTGTTCAGGCTTGAACATGCCAGGAAACAGGTTCCCACCTCGCTTTTGGAGATCCATCACAGGATTATTCTATTTCAACCCTATCCGTCGCTACCGACGCGCCTATATCAGGCCGTATTCCCCACAACCGCCGTGCCGCGCAGCTAGAATCTCTAACAACTGGGCTCTGCATATTATTCTCTATAATACAGTTAATCGAAGGCTCGTATGTGTGGCCGTGATGCAAGAGGAGTCGTCAAGTGAGCACGCCTTGAACTAGTCAACGTACGAGTCGAAAATGCAGAAGTCCAGAAGCATGACGTACTGCCTGACTGCGGCGAGGATGACGACGCTGGCTGGAAAGAAGTGAGCGGGCCATTTTGGTGGAGTGTGTTGTACTGCTACCTACTGTTCAGCCGCCGGCGTTCCTTGGGGATCATCATGCTGCGAAAGTCTGGAGACAAGCGCCTCTCCTGTGATTTGGGCAAGAAGTTGGTCCGAGACGACCGGCCGCCCATCCCGGATCAGACATCCCGGGCTTGGCCTCGAGAAGGGCGACGCTGCTGGTTGCGCGCAAGAAGCCGGCGCCTTGTGGATCTCTGAGGCGTAGATTAAGGCCGCCGTCGTCGACCGCCCTTAGAATCCGCCCATTATCGAGCTGTACCGTCCACGATTGACGGGAAAAGCGGTACTCGATGACCGGATCATTATCGCCTGTTTGGGGCTGCAGGGGGAGGCGGTTAACACTCGTCCTCACCAGCGAGCCGATAAACTGCACGGTCTGGTCCTCCGGCATCGAGTTGCGCTGCGTGTGCTCATGGGCGTCGGCGAAGCTGCTTGTGGCCGACGGGCTCGCCGCGACTTGTTCAGCCACCGAGGGGCTGGATCCTATCTGCACGCCATCCCAGCTCGACATGCCGCTCGACGCCGCGGCGCTGTCTCTTCGCCTCAGGGGTGCCAACTTAGCTCTCTCCCGATTCCCCACCATCATCTCCCGGTAGGCCACCGGGGAGACGCGCATCGAGTCCAGCCAGGGCCGACCAGACGTAGGCTGTTTCGGCATCGTATTTTCCCAGCAGCTGCTTCTCCGACCATATCCCTAGCTCGGATGAGGGCCCTTGGAGGAGAGCGGCCAGGACGGGAATGCCATGCAGCGACGCCAGAGTTTTCGAATCCAAGCACTCTGGGTCGAAATGCGGGAGGAATCGGGATTGACAGCTAATGATGGTGTGACAGGTGACGCGACAGCACATGCCAACCCCGTTAACGCACACTGCTGCGAATGCATGGACCTTCCTTCACAATCAACCAGGGCGATCCAGACCAACCACAAAACAAAACGGAAGTGATCTGAGCGCATCAACGGGATACAAGATACGCAAAGCGGGACAATTGCAAGCCCGGGCTCGCCGCCAGTCTCTCAGACCATCGAAACTTCGATTAGCTAGCTCTGAAGAACTTTCTAATTTGGGCCTGAGCGTTTGTTTACTTGCCCCTGGGTCGTTTTTACGCTTGGGGACAGTAGAGTCAGCGCTTGGCTGGCGCAGCTGGCGCCGCATCACGAAGGCTTGGCCGCCATGGCCCCCCTGAATGTTAGCGTATGGGCCAAGTCGAAAGCACGTGCTACCTGACTGGGTTTCTTTACCATTTTACGTGACACCTGTGAGCGTAACAAACAACGCAGAAGAAACACCATGCGTCAACTCTCTATCTCTCAAATCATCTCCACCCACCCACGCGAACGGCTATACACCCATCCATTGGTCTGGACAGCGCGTCACCTTGGCCTTCTATCCTGTGAATTTTTCAACGACGGGACCATTACTGTTGTGCCCCTGATCCCTCCCAACGTTCCTGGATTGCCACAAGAACAACCCCTCCCCGCACCAATAACGCTGCCCACAAATTATCCGTCTGCTCCTGATAACGTGTTAGACCCCGACAACGAGTGGCGGCATTACTTTACGAAACTTCGTAGCGACACCAACGCAGCGTATTCCCTTGCGACATGCAGGAACTCTATCGCAAAGCAGCGGGCCCTTTCACAACTCTTAGGACTTGGGCCCTGCAGGTAAGGCAGCAAGCGCGTTCTGTCGCTGTCTCCCTAGCAAACATCTTACTGATAAATTCGTTCTCTAATCTAGTGACAAAGTTCACTTCCAATTTGCCCGCCGCACTGTTACCGATTTACCATGCTACTCCTTCTCCCGCACTCCACCACTTACACAGCTAGGCTACATCAACCTATCTGACATCGCATGGCATAGACGAAACAAGCTCTCCGGCCTGGGGGTCGGTTGTGAACATCGTCCCCCCAATCCGCCCGGCATCCGTATAATTAATAAGCAACTGCGGCGTATTACGCCCGACAACCCCCGTGAAGACCCGTATATTGCTGCGCTCCTAATCGCACTTGCGCAGAAGCAGCGGGTCCACCTTAACAACGATAATAGCGGCTCGAAGGTGCTCCTAGCAACTCTTTTAGGAGATGAGTGGCTATATATCTACACCAGTATGGTCTCGCTCGAGTTCCTCGATGGGCTCGATAACCCCTCCCGCCTTCCGCCTGTAGGCGCGCAATCTCGACTGGGAATGGCGATTTACCGCCGACGGCTTGCTTTTAAACCGTACGAGACGCTGCCACAGCGCCTCGCAGTCGTCGTGCGTGATGCTGGCCTCGCTAAGGAATATGGGAGTACAGATTGGATAAGCCCTAAATGGAAGCAGTTATAAAGCAGGCGAGTGGCAGTTGAGGGTAACGGTGTGGGAGAAAAAGAGAAGGTCTGGAATCTTTAAGAAGCTTTACGACGTGGATCACTCTTGAGTTAAATAGGCTCAGTACCTTAGCAATAGTCCTGTGTCGCATGTATGAACATCGAGTCAAAGCGTGAGGGTGATAGGTAATCCTAGGATACCCCGGCTTGACGAATCCACTACATTTGACGGATAGATACTCTCTGACGATTGCGTGACGTGACGGCCGACTTGGCACAGCATGAAGACTCACAGCTACAACCAGCCCCAGTGGACCAGCGATCGCGGGCCTTATACGACATTCCTGGCCTTTGGCTTACAGGGTATGCACATTGGCGACGAAGCAGCGCCAGGTCACGAAGATGATGGCAGATCTAGAGAGATGGAGGCGAGAAGTTGTCTTGTGGCTTAGGCGTGTGGATCATCCAGGAGAGGAATGCAGGTGACGTGACCATGCTGGATGGTGACTTTCTTACTGCGACGCCGGTTACTCTAGCTGCACCTACTCCTCAACCGCTGTGGCTACCACTTCGGTTCCCATCAAGACACTAGCCGCTGATTTCTTGCGCCGCAGCCTCTTGTACCGAGGCTCCTTCTGCTGTTATCTGGCCTTGATGGCGCTGCTGGCCGTGCCGGACGCCGGGTAACTCTGGCGAGCGTTCCCGGTCGTCAACGGCGCGGGCGCAAACTTGGCACAGGAACGAGAACTGAGCCTGGAAGGGAAACCCTCCAGCTAGCGTGTAGAGTGCCATGCGATGGCAACGGGCTTATCCATCTCGAGCTCTACAGTCTCTTAGTAGGGGGTGTAGAAAGGTAGCGGCGGCAGGGATAGCGGACGTGATGATAAGGTGGGTGCAGTATGCCGGGATAACCCATCGTTCTCACACCGCGGAAGGAGGAACGGCAGGTGGAATGTGGGGTGAGCGCCCACCGGTCCCGATCGATGCTCTCAGAGTGATCGCTCGCGCTGTGAAGATGGTGGTGATCGGTCCACGTTGTTGTGCTGACTGCGATGCGTAGTAAGGAACAAGCGCCAGCCGTTCCGCACCTCGAACGCGGAACCAAATGCTCGATTCCCTAGAACTGGGCCTCAAAAAGGGGTGAGGAAAAAAAAAAACCAATGGGCGCATGTGCGTGGGTGGCAACCGGCGTATCCGTCTCGTGCATCTTGTGTATTCTGCCGTCTCGATCCTTGGAGGGGGTGTAGAACGGCAGCGTTGGGAAAGTGTGACGAGGTGCGTATGGGCTGTGGTGGCGGAGCGGTGATGGGGGTTGGAGAGGGGAGCGGTGGGGAGAGAAGGAGATGTGACGGCGATAAGCTGAAAATACTTCCACTCTACGCTGGAATCGAGTCAGCTTTTTGAGCTAGTGTAAGGGCTGGCGACCTTCGTCCTCGCGCCTCTACCGGCATTTTGGCGTCTACGTGCTAGAGTCGTGATAGAAGGTTGTTTTAGGCTTGAGCCGGTTGTGACGCACGCACTGGGGTGTTGCTCGGCCCGGCCCGCCAGTGCCCACTTCAAGTGGAACGCGTATAGCGATGAAGATTGGGAGGGCTTTAGCGACTTCAACCCCGATGACTCCGTGCCCGACAAGCCTGAAGAGTGTGCCTCCGTTCTGAACCCTCCGCCGAACCATCGCCTGTTTACTACCAATTACGCTACCAAGGAGAATCTTCTCGCCGACTTACACGAGTTCTGTTGCGCAGGCACGCTTCGCTGTCGCCAAGGAGCGCGGTTGCAACTACATCAAGGACTTTGGGCCTACTAGAATCGACCTCGCCAGAGGCAAGATTCGAAGCCAAAGAGGGCATTCACGCCTCACTTCCACTGCCACAGTTGGTTGTATTTAGAAGGGCACCGCGAAGGCACTGCTTGTTGATGGCAAAAGGCCGTGGCGGTTTGAGCTCAAGGCTGGCTGTGAGGGCCACCACGGCCAGTTGTTCCACGCCATGAATGCTCTCCGCATGATTCCTGAAATGATCCAAGTGCTTCAATTTCACACTTCCTCCCGGATGCCTGCAGAAGGTCAAGTTCTCGCTCTCCACTTCTCCCATTTGCTCATTAATGGGAGGCGTATCTCGGACGATCCAGCCCGTGACAAAATTATAAGTCAGCCTATGAGAATGGAAACCTAACCCGGAGCTTAATCCACACTGGACTCTGAGCCACATTGGGACACCGGGCCACACTGGGACACCGGGCCACACCAGGACCTTAGGCCACAGACGACAGGCAGGTCACGCTGACATTATACCTTCCCGGCCATGATAGACCGGGCCACATTAACGCTACGGGTCGTACCGGAAATACTAAGCTCTGGACAAACTCTGTTTCTCATGAAGATACCCCTTCAAAGCCTCGAGCGCGAAGAAAAACTGATGTTGTTCATATATTCGCAACTAGTTCAAAGAGCAAAAGACAAACGGACGAATATCGCATAAAGGGTTCGATGCCGCGGTTTGTGCTGCTTTAGTACGACAATACAGATACCCATGAGCTTGTCAGGACGTGTCTCCGGGTCATTCCTTTACAAGTCGAGTGACAAGATTGGGAGCCCGGCTGCTGCGTTTGCTGAACCTGACTGCGTACGGCCTATACGTGATTGGGGTCTGGGCGTCACTTGTGCTTTCGGCCTTGCTGGTATGTCTCCCCAAAAGGAAAAATTCCAATCCCTCTAGTCGATTATCCCGCTGGGTAATTAACTCGCTGAAAGATTCTGCGTCCACTGCTGTGTCGGAGAGCTCCCTCCATGGTAATCTAAAACAGTAACAGGAACAGGGGCGGCGGGGAAAGCGAGGCAGGAGTGATACGGATGAGAGCTGCGTAGGGGGGTTGGAGGAGTTGTAAACATAGACGGCGGTGGTCTGCTCGAGAGCTAAGCAGCCTTCAGCAGCGCATTCAACGAACTAAGCGGTTATTACTGTTACAAACTACCGCTGCACTGAAAAGAACCAAGTAACTACGGAGCAAACGAGAGGGCTTTCATCCTCTGAACAATCGTCATGTCGCGGATGTCATCATGCTGGAAAACCCAAGCCAAAAAACGCTCGATACCCATACCCCATCCTGTCGTAAGGATCGGCTTCCGTTCTCTGATCTCGATGTACCACGCGTACTCCTCTGCTGGGACTTGGTGCTGTTGAAGCGCTGCAAGCACATCTTGCGGTAAGACGTGCCGTTCGCCGAGACCCAAGACTTCCCCGTTGCCAAGCAGCAGATCTGCACAGCGCGCCTTCGTGCACGTCTCGCCCAAGAACGCTTGGTAGAATGGCACGCTGAGGTGGTCCATCTCAGTAAGCCAGACAGCACCGCCAAAGTGTTTGATCAACTTCAATTCCCCCGCTCGGGTAACCGTCCGTCCTTTGCTCGGATCCGAGTCCACAACGAACCTCCAGCAGCTGCTGTCCATCATCGGAAGGTCCAGAGCATCGTCAACGGTAATGCGAGGGAATTTACGACCATGAGAGCGGTAGAGCTCAAGCAATGCCAGCAGATGGTCGGTGCTGCCTGCCACAGCTTTGACTGTCTCCTCGTGATTTTGGAGCAGAGACGAGACAAGATTGGTGATGTATAATTCCGCAACCTCCATCCCTCTGTGAAAAGGGCCCAAGAGCTCGCATTCAATATGATAGAATTGATTAAGATGCATCGCGTCAGGATCCTCGCCGCGGAAGGATGTATTGACATAGTAGACGCCAGGGACGTCGTCTTGTATGCGGAGGAAGTACTCCAGAGAAAACTGCATCGAGTCCGCAAGGTGCGGCTTCTGGCCGAGAAAAAGGATAGGCACGGGCTCGGAGTCGGAACCTGGACCCATCGGCGAGCTGACAGCGTCTGTAGTCGCCGGTACGAAGCAATACTTGTAGCCCATGGTCCTGTGGAAGAAGGTGACTGAAGTGTGAAATAGGGTGTCCTGGATGACGAATAGCTTCTTGTACCAGGGTTCTCGAAGGACCATGGATAGGTGGCGCGACGGATCAGACCAGGAGCCGGGGGGGCCTGGCGGCGTCCGTGGGGAACATCTTGCGGATATCAAGCGCGGCGCGCGTCAGTAACTCGAAGTCTCTGAATAGCGGCCCGCTGAGGGAGCTCACATAACCAGGATATATATCCTGGTATGGCGCTATCGTCACCATTGCGTCTTCCGCTGTCGAGCTGCCATTACTAGCATCTGCACCGTGGATAGGGATAAGCTTGACGTGTGCGTAGTCGATCTGGAATCCCTCAAAGATCATGCCGCATCGGCTTGTCCCGAAGGCCTCCTTGAGGACTTGAGCGACACGGTGGGCAGATAGCATCAGCGCAGTAAAGGGTTCTTTCTCAATGGAGAAGATGTCGCTCGAGAGATGCTTGCGCGGGACGAGGACAGTGAAGCCGGGGGTGTTGGCGAAAGGGGTAAGAAATGCGACATGTTGGTCGTCCTCCCATACGCGCCACTGCTGGAGTTCACCTCGGACAATACGAGCGAAGAGATTCGCATCATCCTCGGCACCATCGAACTGGTAGTTTAAGGGCAACAACAGACCGGAAACAGCTTGAATCAAGGAGCAGATGTCATGCAGCTTGTCGGCTGCCATCATAGGCCCATCTTTCGAAGAGATATACCCCGGGAATCCTTCGTGGAACTACTTCAGGTGGCTCGTGACCGGTGCCTAGTCCTTTCTCAGACTATGTAATGGCTATAGTAAAAGAGAACTGCCGCCTTCGGCGACGAGCGCGCAACGTCCCACGTCGTAGTACTTGCGGAGATGTGACGCCGCCGTCGAGATCTTGGCCAGAGAATTGACAAGCCCGGCCGGCTGCATCGAGAACAAGTCCGTGTTCGACTTGATGGCTGCCAACGCGTGCCCTAACGTCGTAGGGTGGCGGGAGAGGCCAATCAGGAGCTGGTCATCTTCGTAGAACTCGTGAGATGGAAGGACGGGAAAGGTGGTCGGGTGCGGGTGGTCAGAGCACCCGAGGACGATCCGTCGGTGACGGAGAACAGCCGGGCAGTAGACTCAACCACGACGTTGCCTTCGGCGTCGATGGTTGCCAAGGCACAGGATGCGCTGGTAGCAGAGATATGGCGCAATGCTTGGCGAGCAGCGTCGCGGAGGCTGCTACCTGATGCGTGATACTTGGCGACGTTGGCGACTACTAGCTGCTTGAAGATTTGGTCGCCTGCACCACTGCTGTAGGCACGCCAGCGTATTATCGACGCTCTTTTGTCTCGAAGGGCAGAGCCATGCAAGGTACGTACCACAAAACGCTCAACCGTTCGTCTGCATATAGGCCGGCGCCCAAGATGGCCGTATCGCCGACGCGGCCGTCAATCTTCCTAGTTGGTCTCCCTGTCGACCCACCGGCCGCCAGGTGTCCGTAACTATCGAGGACAATCGCGCCGACCGCGCCTATCTCCGAACCAATATCCCGCTGCGCCGAATGGGAAAGCCGCTCCCAGTAGGCTTTGCGGAAGGGTGTGGTGAAGTAGCTGTTGGCCACTACTTCCAATCCGAGCTCCTTGGCCTTCTCGTCAGCTGCGCTGCCGACGAGCATGGTATGTGGCCCGTGATCCATCAGAGCCTTGGCAAGGAGAATTGGGTTTTTGGTCGCCTCGGCGCAGCTGACGGCCCCATAGCTTGCCGAGCTCCCGTCGGCGATACCCGCCTCGAGCTGTGCAGAGACATCAGCACGCTAGTAACACTTGAGAAAGGCCGATTGGGCGGGTTGCTTACCTGGTGCTGTTAAACTTGCAGTACTGCGCAATCGGCTAGGCGACAGGCTCCGCACGGACCATGCCACCGATAAACAGGTTCTGCCATATCTTACCGCCCTGCCAGACTTCTGGTCAAGCCCCTTTGTTCGACAGCTGCTATGTAGCAGGTTGCTCACCCCGACACGATCGTGCTCACCGAATCCCTCCATCGCGCATCACTCACAGCGCGTCGGCCAAGCTGGAGTCCAGATGGCGTCCGCATCCCGCGGTCCTCAACAGCTGAAGGATCGGGTCGTCCAGTCCCGAGTTCACCGCGAGCGCGACTGATTCATTGCGTCCATCCCAGAGCACCAAGTACTAACAACCTGATTGTGAACGATAATATGAAGATTATTTCTGTTCTTGATTGGGAGTGGAGCTGCGTGGTGCCCCGATAATTCTTCATTCCGCCACTATGGCTCAGATACTGTGATACAACCAAGCTCGCCTACGATTTTGTATACTAAGATTACCTAAAGCAATTTCACCGCTTGCTTGACCTTGTACGAACCTAGGAACTTGAGAGGTTTGGGTAAGTGCTGCTCGCTAACGAGTAGATAGTAGCTTCCTTATCGTTAATGTGCTCGAGAATTGGACCGATATAGACTGGTTTGCCTATCGCTACATTAACTGGAAGTGGTACTACGGGTAGGGAAAGGAGGGCCTGGATGCGAGAGTTAAGGCGTTTATGGAAGATCCGACTCGTTAAGCTTTGATTATGTCGAAGCTTGACGAAGGTAGGGCTTATAAAGCCGTGTTAGACGGACCGAAGAACGAAAATGATAAAGTAGCTGCTGTTGATCGCGGAGGATATTTTGGGTCGCTATTCGCCATTATTAAGCGATTCGTATCTCCTGTCCCCGCATTCCCGAATATCACTTGGGGGGGAGGAGTAATCCTCACTGTGGGAACCTTGTGCTTTATCGCGAAACGCATTGTCTAATCTCATTCCTAGCACTGGTAGAGTAAAACTATGAAGACTCTGACTTTATTAGCTCTTTAAGCCCTTTTAACTCCTCCTCAACCTTGGAGAATTCCTCTTCCAGGCGTTCGATTGTAATTTTATAGGAATTAATAAGGTCTTGATGATTAAGAGTGCTCGACTCTTTGCCCCGAGCATCCTTTGCAGCCTTCGATGACGAGGGAACAAGCGCTTATGCATCATCGTCCATCGAATCGAGTATAGCTTGCATAGCATCCTGCTGTGATTGGATCTTCCCCTTTAAATCCTCCTTGAGCTTCTTCACCCTCTCTAGTTCTTTGATGCGAGCATCTGTTATTTTGTTCGACATCTTAGAATATTTGTCAGTGCTGAAACGCCAATCAGGCCGTCGGCGGGTATATTATGAGTCTCACCGTGATGTTATGCAGTGTTCGATTAATGTTCAGTTTACTTTTGAGGTATTCCTGAAGGGTTAGTGGGGTTTAAAGGAAACGGTGTGGGCATCGCGGAGTACCGAAAGATTAGCGCCTCTTGTCCTTATCGCGAATTGCGAGCCTTTAAGCAGCATGCCGGGATGCCACATTCGTCGAGGGTAAATTCGACTGGTGGGTTTGGTATTGTCGCCCTGCCCGATCAGTTGCTATTGAGCGAGGGATCGCCCTCGCCCTCGCCCTCAACCAAACCCAACGGGTAGCCCGATGTGGCGGGACCACATCGCCACATCCTGAGCTCAGAGCAGGAAGTGAGTTGCGGCAGCCGCTCGACCCGAGCCGAGCGGGAATGGGTTCGCGGGATGATGTGGGCCGCCCGGGACCGCTCGTCGGTCCGGTTCTGGCTACAGCCCAGTACCACGTGCGGGGCTTTAGCCGCTTTGGGACCCGGCGCAGGTTGTGGAGCCCCGGGACAGAGCAGCGCAAGGGTGAGCCCCATGGTGGATCAGGTGGGTTGACTGTTGAATCAAGCGGTGAGTCAAGGCGGCCAGCGAAGGAATATTAGCAAATAGGTACAAATAATGAACAATACATCATGCCCTTTTCGCTGTCCGCTGTACGCTACATAGAACTCCTCTCTCCGCACCAGCATCGATCGCCCATTGCCCCGCGTGGGCCTCCACGCCGCCGGGCGAGGCGGCCAGGGTACGCGGAGGATCGGGTGCTGTGCGGGGGGTTGTCGAGGGTTCTTGGACACAAGATCGGGTTACGTCTACCCAGGGTGGACGTCTTTGCCGTCCAACTGTCCGATCTAGGCGTCCTGTCGGCTCGTTAGGTACGCCCACCCACGGCACACGCGCCAGCTGGGGTTTCTTCCCGCCTCTTATCGAGCCTCCGCGAGTCCCGCCCGCCTGCGCCGACGCCAGCGGCCTTCGATGTCTTCCTATGCCCGTGCTCGTCATCGGCGTGGCCATTGTCGCCGTCGGCTTCAACCTGCACCGCGCCTGCTGTCGTTATAGCGACGTAGAGGCCGGCGTGGGCTACGAATTACGCAGCGAGCAGTTAGTCGCGATAGCTCACAAATGCAGGGCGCAGCCATTTTGCACGCGGTGATTTGATCGCGCCAGTCTGGTGAAGGCGCAGAGCAAAAAACATTGACTTCCGAGACAACGGATGGCATCAACGCATCGAATCGCCTATGGCTTTCCTTCCTCTGCTGCATTGTTAAAGTGTCGAGAAGGCTGAGCTTCTGAGCGGATGCGAAGGGAGGACTCGGCAGTCGCTCGACAGCGTTCAACATGTGGAGGTGCTGGTCACTTGGGGACAGTTGCGCACCCACCCCGTGGTAACGGTACTTGAGGCAGATTGTAGAAGTCGGACTGGTCTGGCGTATATTAGGGACCTTTCCGACTAAGGGGCGCGGTAGGGGATTGTCGGTGTCGAGGATTTAGCAGACGGAAAGGGTAAGGGAGGACGGTTAAGGCTGGCGCAGAAAGGGTGCAAGCGATCGGCAAAGCTCTCTACGGCGACTTACCGCACAAGATTTTCTTCTGGGCGGCTTCCTCGACAACCATCTCTGCACGAAGTGCCCACCGTAGATATGGCTCAGAATCTACCTGACCGCATCAAGATGGGCAATGACTACTATATCGACACCGACGCCGGTGCCGATGACCCAACCGCCGACGGATCCCAAGCCCGGCCGTTCAAGTCGCTCTCATACGCTTTCATCTAGAGTATTGACAAATCGGACAGCAGTTATTTCGTACGTGCATCAGCGACGGGCGCTGCGGACTCTAGCCAATTGGCCGAACCCATCTGGAAAGAGCCCTCGAAGAGTGCCGTCAAGAAGGCTCAGGGAGTTCTGGATGCGCACAAGAAAAAGCTCGCGACGCAGCGAGCTCTGGAGGAAGAACAACGGCAGCGTCGCGCACAGCGATTGGAGGAAGCGAAGGGTATCGTCTTGGTGGAAGACCCATCTCTTCCCAAGGCCACCAAGATCACAATCGGCCACAAGGATCTAGAGCTAGGCGACACGGAGAAGAAAGGTGTGCGGGTCAAGGTATCTGGACGAATTCACCACTTGCGACCTCAGAAGCAAGCCACCTTCATCACCTTGGCGGACGGCTACGGTTTTCTCCAGTGCGTTCTCAAGGCGGGGAACCTGACCAAGACCCGCGACGCTATCCTGTTCGCCAACGGCACCTCCCTGACCGTTTGGGGCGAGATGAGAGAGGTACCGCCCGGCCAGTCCGCACCGGACAATCGCGAGCTGCACGTCGATTACTACAAGGTCATCGGACATGCACCGTCGGACACGGAAGCCATCTCCAACCAAGTTTCCGCCTCCCAACAGCAGTGGGATTCCCAGATGCTTGACAACAGACACCTGGTTCTGCGGGGAGAGCACGCGTCCTCTCTGATGAAGGTCAGAGCTGCTATGGAGCTAGCTTTCATACAATTCTACGCCAAGATGAAGTTCACCAAGCTGTCCCCCCCGGCGCTTGTCCAGACCCAGGTTGAGGGCGGGTCGACCCTGTTTAAGGTCCCGTATTACAACGAGCAGGCCTACCTCACTCAGACATCCCAGCTATACCTCGAGACCGCTCTCCCCAGCCTTGGTAACGTCTACTGCATGGAGAAGTCCTTCCGAGCCGAGAAGAGTCTGACCCGACGTCATCTCTCCGAGTACACGCACGTGGAGGCAGAGATGGACTTTATCGAATTCGGCGACCTTCTCGATCACCTGGAGGACGTCATCTGCACCGCGATCGGTACGATGCTCGCGGATAAGGAGATCTCGGGCTACATTCACGAGCTCAATCCGGGCTTCGAGGTGCCATCGCGCCCATTCTTGCGCATGCGGTACTCCGAAGCCATCGACTGGCTTAACGCCCAAGAACCCCCGATCCTCAACGAGCTCGACGCCCCCCACGTTTTCGAGGATGACATTGCCGAGGCCGCAGAGAGGAAGATGACAGATATCATCAACAGGCCTATATTCCTGACGCATTTTCCCGCCGACCTCAAAGCCTTCTACATGAAGAAGGACCCGAGCGACCCGCGGATCACAGAAAGCGTCGACGTGCTAATGCCCGGCGTCGGGGAAATCGTGGGCGCTTCTATGAGGATGGAGGATTATGACGAGCTCATGGATGCTTACAAGAAGCATGGCATATCGCCAGAAGCCTACTACTGGTATAATGACCAGAGAAAGTACGTTGCAAACTAGTTTACGGTCGTCATAAGCATCACTAACCTAACGATCTGACCTCTAGGTATGGAACATCGCCATATGGTGGCTACGGCCTTGGTTTGGAGAGGCTCCTTGCCTGGGTTTGCAAGCAACATACCGTTCGTACATGTTGTTTATATCCTCGCTTCATGGGACGCTGTAAGCCGTGATGTTGGGAGTGATGCTGGGAAGGATGCTGAGAAGAAGGATGCTGGGACATCATTGCGGAAAACCCCAGGTTCGCCATTCTATGCAGGCTGCTTTAACGGTCATATGAAGGGCCAGATTGGGCTTGCCCAACCCTCCTCTGAGCAGTGCACTCATCACGCCATCTCTCTTCTGCGAGATGTTGGTGAGTTAGAGCCCATTTACGCCGAGCGTTTGCCTACGCTGGGGTTAACAGCGGTTATTCGTCTCGTAACTTCTTACAAGTGTAATGCATTATGCGGCAAGGAACTAAATTTTTAAGATATGGCAAGGTATATCGGTGATCGCTTGCCAAGGTCTCTAGTTCTCTACTTCTCATTCATGGTATTGGTTTTGGCACTCAAGCAAGTCTCCCTAGCCTCGGCGCCGTTTTCATCTTCGAGGAACGCTAGAACCTTTGTAGCTAGCTCCAATGGTGATATGTTTGTTGAATCAACCGTCAGGTACGGGCCGTCGGCGAAACGAAAAAGCTCACACCTTGAGCGTATATCCCTCAGCACTTGGATATCCGTCAACTTCCCCGTCTTGCTGTTGACACGCTCAAGATGGGCGACGCGCTGGAGATTCTCGCCGACATCACAGGTCAGCTAGACAGGGACAAATGAACGACCAGCGTTCCTAGCGGCGTCTCTGTACTCCATGGCCACCTGCCGACCGAGCTCGTTGATCGATTGAAAGTCTAATGTTGAATTAGCTTTCCAGCGGTCAACTCAACGAGAATGGAGTGTCTTCACCTGTAAAAATGACCAATCGTGATAGCGTGGCCGTATCGAACACGAACTCATCTAGGATAACTTCACGGTACAGCTGCCGTTTCTTCTGGTAATCGGGATGTGTTCGTGGAAGTTGTGCCTCGACGGGATCGATCAATTTGTGATTGTCCAACACAATCGCTGCCCCATGCAGCGTTGCGAGCGCTGTGGCCATGGTGAGCTTTCCACAGCCTGGGAAGCCATTGATCCAAACCAGCGGGGCTGCCTTGATGACTCCTGGATGATGAGCGTGGTCAACCCGAGGACGAGGGTGGCCTGAAGACTCGAGCCCGGTACGGGAATGTGGGGGTAGGTCACCTTGCTGGGGAATTCTCTCCATCCTCACGCGCGGTAGGGATAGGCAAGCCGTGCTTTTTTCATTCAACCTCTCTTCAAAGGCTTTGCAACCTGCCCCGCCAAGTCTGCTGACAAATCGATCGAGAACTCACATACACCGATACCAAGTTACGGCGTCACGTTGGCATTGATCTGAGAGCTCAAGGTCGCTTGTAGTTTATGAGCTGATGCGACGAGTCTCAATGATTTTGTCGGTAGCGCGTCAGCCGATGTCGGCGGCGGCAAGGCCGATCGCAAATCCCTCCGCTACTTTCTGCTGATCGCAGAACAGCCCACGCCTGATCACTGTGACAAACATGTAAGCGGCGTAATGATTGCTGCATTGCCAGGGGCTGTGGTGGAATGTTGATTGGCGCCTTAGGCGGTACGATGCGGTTTTTAGCGTACTGGATTTCGGAGATTGAAAGGCAGATGTTCCTGGGCAGGCAAACGGATGGCAAGCGGCGTCAGCAGTGGCTCAACGCAGGCGGGAAGGAAAGAGGATGAAGCAACGCAGGTGAGCCAGCTTCAGTGTGTCTATCCCGGCCGGAAGGAGTGAGGCGGCTCTCGGAGTCGCGCTCGCGCACTGGCGGGCGTGCGAAATGGATTAGCGGGAGTTGCCAAAGGGTGAAACAAAGCTGGGCAAAAGGTTAACAGCGACACAATAAGTCTTGCAGCACAGTGCCACATCTAAGCCCATGCGCGATCAGCCCAATGCGAATGAGCATGGGTTTTTGCTTGATCTTCAATATCTGCGCTTGGCTTCGGCTATCCTCGGCACAACCTCCCGCTTGGACCAATAAAAAGCATCACATATTGGCCGGCGAGCCGCCTCCAAGGTCCAAGGTCAGTACCACGATCCATCCAACCCAATTCTCCCACGGTTGCAACACCCACCCGCCATCATGGCTGCGCGCGGCCCTTCCGAGACGACGGCAGCTGCGGCTGCGGGAATGGCTTCGCTGGATCTCTCGGCTCGGTTCGATGATGATCAATCGGTTGACATACTGCGGTTGCGAGCGAAAGTTTTGCCCCCCTGTTATGTACCACGCTAGCCAGGGTCGGCTGGCCCACACCCACAACCCCAGAACTCACCACCAAAAATCCACCCTGACATCCAAAAATCCAGCA
>Ga0247770_1000864_pt1 | contig 27572 bp, 9 predicted proteins | sample UWRJL136409B6_FD_179943 | JGI IMG/M metagenome (GOLD analysis project Ga0247770, IMG submission 179943) | Plant litter microbial communities from Arlington Agricultural Research Station in Wisconsin, United States - UWRJ-L136-409B-6 | ecosystem: Environmental > Terrestrial > Plant litter >... | reverse complement strand
CGGAGTTGGGGGGGTTGGGGGAGTCGGAGTCGGTGGGGTTGGGGGAGTCGGAGTCGGTGGGGTTGGGGGAGTCGGAGTGGGGGCAGGGACGATGCTGGTGGCAACAGTTGCGCCGGGATCACTGCCGTTATTGTTACCGGGATTCGGGTCATTAGTGGTTGAGGTACTTCTTGCCGTGTTGCTGACAGTTCCGGTCGCCAGGACTGGGAATGTGACTCTCCGGCTGACGGTTACGCCGTCAGCTAAGCTGGCAATTGGCCCAAAGGTGACAATACCTGTGGCTGGGTTGTAACTACCGCCGTTGGATGCTGTGACGCCTGTTAAACCCGGAACTAAGCTGTCTGTAACGGTGATGTTGGTGGCGGTATTGGGCCCTCTGTTTTCCGTGAGAATGGTGTAGGTGACACTCGATCCGGCGATCGCAGTAGCGGGCCCGGTTTTGATCGTAACTACATCGGCGCCATCGGTGAAAGTGGTGATGACTCGCGCCGACGGGCTGCTGCCGTTGTTGTTGCCGGGATTGGGGTCTGGGCTAGTTGATGTGCTGCTAGCAGTGTTGGCGATCGGGCCGATGGTGGTCCCGGCGAAACTGACGGTTCTGTTGGCGCTGGCTGCGCTGGCTAGGGAGGCGATCGCCGTCCAAGTCACAATACCTGTAGTTGCGTTGTAAGTTCCGCCGTCCGACACGCTGACTCCTGTTAAACCCGGAACAATGCTGTCGGCGATCACCACATTGGTTGCCGGACTCGGCCCACTGTTAGTCGCTGTAATTGTGTAGGTGACAGTCGATCCCGTGGCCGCGATGGCGGGCCCGGTTTTGATCGTAACTACATCAGCGTCATCGGTGAAAGTGGTGATGACTCGCGCCGACGGGCTGCTGCCGTTGTTGTTGCTGGGATTGGGGTCTGGACTCGTTGATGTGCTGCTAGCAGTGTTGGCGATCGGGCCGATGGTGGTCCCGGCGAAACTGACGGTTCTGTTGGCGCTGGCTGCGCTGGCTAGGGAGGCGATCGCCGTCCAAGTCACAATACCTGTAGTTGCGTTGTAAGTTCCGCCGTCCGAGACGCTGACTCCTGTTAAACCCGGAACAATGCTGTCGGCGATCGCCACATTGGCTGCCGGACTCGGCCCACTGTTAGCCGCCGTAATTGTGTAGGTGACAGTCGATCCCGCGGTCGCGGTGGCGGGCCCGGTTTTCCGCGTAACTACATCGGCGCTATCGGTGAAAGTGGTGATGACTCGCGTCGATGGGCTGCCGCCGGTGTTGTTGTCGGGTTCGGGATCGATCGTGTTGCTGCTGCTGAATACAGTGTTTGTAATAGCGCCGAGTGTAGTTGGGGCCGTAACTGTTACGGTGCGGGTGACGCTGGCCCCAACAGGTAAATTCGGAATAGTTGGCCAGGTGACCAGTCTCGTTGCCGGGTTGAAAGTGCCTCCGCCCTCGCTACTGGCAAATATTGCCCCGAGGGGCAGTTTGTCTTCTACCAGCACGTTTTCGGCCTCCTGCGGGCCGTTATTTACTGTCGTAATTGTGTAAGTAATCGTGCTGCCCGGTGCTGCGGTGGCCGGGCCTGTTTTGGTTGTGGCAACATCTGCTATGGTAAGCGGCACGTCTATAGTTTCGATCGCCAAAGTGCGAACGTCGTGAATATTTGCTGCGTCTCCCGTTGAAGCAGCAAAACCAAATTTGAATGTTCGCGGGATTGGCCCGTTTAGGCTTTCTAAATTGGCAATGTCGATAATAGTCTCGCCCGCATCTGTAAACGAACCATTATTGTTGAGATCAATGTTAACAGTGAGACGGTTTGGCGTTGCAGAAATCGGAGGTTGCAAAATAATTTGAACTCTTCTTCTGGCTGCTTCCCGATTGGTAGTAATGACGTTGTTCGGCCCGTCTGGAGGCAGAGGATTTACGGTATCGGGAATATTATCTACTCCCCCCGGCAAAAACGTAGAAGTTAAAAAGTTATATTGCGTAGCTTCGCTACCTCGAAGCGTTACCGTATCTTTTATAGTGTCCGGAAATCCGCCTACACGCCCTTGATTGCTAGTTGCAAAATTTCCGAATTCATCAAATCCAATTCCTAAATAACCTCCCAGTAAACCAGGCAGATTTGTATCTATATTTTGGGCGTAGCCGAGAGAACCTCCATAGCCTCCAGCTTTTGTTGGCGTCACAGTACCGTCAATTAAAAAGAAACTTGTACCGTCCCCTGTCTCATTGGGTAAATTCGGACGTGCAGTGCCGTTGTAGGCAAATATATCGAAGGCAATTTTCAGGCCGCTGTTGACTGGTACCGGACTGTTATAGATGACAAAAGTAGATTGGTCGAAATTTCTTGAAGTTAATCTCAAAGCCCCGCTGCCGGGCTGGTCGATGTTCAAACCCGGAAAAGTGTCCGATCCGGTTCCTGCTGTTAAAGCTGGACTCTCTGACGTGCCGCTGACCCCAAATATCCAAGGCCCTGTTAGACTTGCGTCTTGAAAAGTTTCGTCAACTAAACTCACGAGGACAGCGCTGTAAGTTTCCTGCGTTTTTGTTTCAAAGGCTATTGGGGTTTTTACTCGTCCTGCTGTAACATTTAATTGCCAGTTTCCTCCTAATTTTGCACTGCCAATTAGATTGTTGGCAGCGGCTATGTTTGCGCCTGTTAATTCTCTCAGCTTCCGCACGAAAGCAATACCCGATTTTCCAGTCCCAACCCTGCACGCTAATAATAAAATATCGGCTGTTTCGCTGAAGGCATTTCGCCACTGCTGCAAATGCCGATCGTACTTTGGCAAGTTTTCATTCTTCAGTACAGTTGACCCCAGTTGCACCGAAGCTTCGCCGCCGTGAGCAACTATCTGAAGGCTAGTAATTAAGCTGCGTTTAGCTAGAATTTCGGTAATTTGTTCTACTCCATCCAGGGCTCCATCGAGGACAATTATCTCTGTGCCCGCTTTGACTCCGCTGGCAAGGTGCTGATAATTCTCTACCCTAGGGTCGATACAAACTAAATGTTTTTTACTATCGCTCTTGACGCGAAGACTCGTTTTTGTTAAACAGTCAATATCGATCGCCCGATCGCCCGCTAACGGCTCCTCCATCAAAGGAGCTTTTATGCAGTCTATGTCGCGGCGATCGCAACTTAATTTTTGAATTGGAGCTGAGTAGTTGCACCCTAATTTATTCATGAGTCACCTAGCACCTTGACTTGTTAATTGTCAACCTTCTGCGGCAGATTTCATTGTTAATTATTAATGCGAAATTTCTAATTGCTAATTTCTCAGCTTCGCATACTTAACAATTTCCATTTACTGCGATTTGTTTTATACCGACATCTTCCCAAAGTAACAGTTAGCTTCATTTGCCTCTATAATCAGGCGTATTTTTAGCCAATTCTGGCTTTGCACAAAGTTATTTAACTATAAAAAAATACAGGTGCTATGTAGGAAAATACGCCGTGGACTCCGAGATTTTTTTGCAATAACCAGTTAAAAATAGTGCGTATTTCTTCTAGTATGAACGGCTTAATCACCCCTATTATTAGGAAATTAGTCTCAACCGCTCACAATTTTATGTAATCAATTATCCGAGTATTAGATAATATCTATACGGCTAAAGCGTTGTTGTAGTTTTTGTATTTATAAACTCACAATTTGATTCTTATTATAAATAATTTAATCACTCAAAACCCATTTTATGGTAGCTAAGCAGTCGGATATTAACCCTCTTCTGTCACTCTGGAAAAATAAAAATAAGAGCCAAATTTTTCACTGTAGATATAGCGAGCATTTGAGCGTTTAGTTTCTAACAGAATGGCTGAAATCAGGATTTTTGGTAAAAGTCTTATGCTCTAAGCGTTCCTGATTATTTTTTGCAGAAAGTGACAAAAGAGGGTTAAATAAGTTACGAGCGTGATTTTAGTTGATTTAAAAACCTCCGCTTTTTAAACAAAGCGCCTTGGTAGAATATCGGCAAATAAAAGCGCATTAAATGCGCTTTTATCGTGACAGAGCAACAGCCACAAAATCCAGAGAAGTAATAGCATTATTAGCCCCAAAAACCTGAGCCAAAACCTCCCCAGTGCCAGCAAATTGCAGGAGTGTATCGTTCGCCGTCGAGTTAATTCGCAAGGCCTCGAAACTCATATCAATTCCGGTTGCATTGGAATGATTAAACCGCAGAGAACGCAGAGAACGCAGAGTCAGAGAACAGAGAGATGAATACAGGACTATGAAGGGCGGATTTGATATCAAGCCCTCAGCCAGGACAAAGAGGATGGTATTGTCGTATGTTTTGAACTCAAAAACTAACATGATTTACCTGCGGTTATTATTAGAAAACACCGATCATCAACTAGAGCAGAATTAAGAAAAGCAGCCCTAGAAGGGCAGGGCTTTAGACCCATTGTTTCGGTAACTACTGTGCTGTCTGAGTGTCTGCCTCCGAGCCTGCTGATTTTGACAGCGCTGTTGGGTGCTAGCGCAGCTTTGCTGCTGTTGGCTGATAGGAAGTAGGTTGGGTGTTGACTGCGCGCTGATGGCGGTGGTGACAGTGGCTCTGGGATCGGAACCGTTGTTATTGCTGGGTCCGAGGTCAAAAGTGGTCGATCGGCTCCCGGAGGTATGGCTAATGATGCCCGTCGCTGGAACGACTAATTTTACCTGGCGGTTGGTGTTGCTGCCGCTAGTCAAGCTGGAAATTGTTGGGAAGGTGACAACCCCTGTCACTGGCTCGTAAGTGGCGTTATTGGATGCCCTGACTCCCGTTAAACCGGGAATGATGTTATCTGTAATCACTACGTTTTCAGCAGCATTCGGTCCTTGGGTGACAATATCGACCACAGCATCGATCGAGGTCCTGGCGGTGGCGTTGGGGTTTGTACCGTTGTTGTTTGCCGGAGTGGAGTCGGGAGTGATGGAGGTACTTCTGGCCGTGTTGCGGATCGAAGTTAGGGTGGGCGTTACTGTGAAGCCGATCGTCCTGGTGACTGTCTCACGGGCGATTGCCACGGGCTCTTCGGGGACAATGCCTGTTGCTGGCTCGTAAACGCCACCGTTAGATGCCGTGACTCCGGTTAATCCGGGAACTATGCTGTCAGTGATGGTTACAGCTTCAGCAGGACTCGGGCCTAAATTGGCTGTGGCGATCGTGTAGCTGACCGAGCTACCGGGGGTAGCACTCGTAGAGCCGGTTTTGGTGGTTGCGAGGTCGGCCTTGGGCGCAATACTTGTCGTAACCGTAGAGTTAGTGGGAGTGCCGTCTTGGTTGGTTGGCGAGCCGTTGTTGTTAGTGGCAAGGCGACTTTCGATCGCCTCGCCACTCCGGGTCGTGTTGCTGATGCCGCTAGGGGTGGCTGGGGCTATTACTGAATCAGGTCTGAAAGAACCAATAGAGGAGCCGGGAATCCGAGGCGGCTCCTGGTCGGAGCGCCCTTCTGTGGATGTTGAAAAATTGCCAAACTCGTCAAGCTCAAGACCTAAATCACCTCCCTCAATAACGGGTATACCCGATCGGGTCGCGTAGGCACCAGAACCGCCATAACCCTCAGTCCTTTCTGGGCTGGCAGTGCCGTCAATCAACAAGAAACCCAGATCCTCCCCTGGCCCAGGGCTAATAGAGGGGCCCTGAGCATTATTTTGCTCGTTTGAACCGTTTGAATAAAAATCAAACCGGACTGTGAAACCGTCGGTTGAAGTAATGGGGTTGTTGTATATGACAAAGGCTTCCGGGTCATCTGCTGCTTTCGTCGATCGCACAGCGCCATCCCCGGGACTCGAACCGCCCAAAGCCGGAATGATGCCGCGGATACGTTGATTTGCTGCTGGAACCCCGTTGCTCGGATTCAACAGCGCCCCATCCTTTCCCCCGTACATCCCAGGCCCCCTAACTGTGGAGTTCTTGAAAGTTTCGTTTGTGCCAAGCGCATAAGTGTAGGCTTCGAGCACTTCTTTTTCAATGGCGATACTCGCCTTTATTTCCCCGGTCGCAAATTTTAATTCCCAGTCGCCACCGAGTGCGGCACTCCCCGTCAAGTTGTCGGAAGCTGCAATATCTGCACCTACAATAAAGCTCAGCCGCCGCACGAAGGCCGCGCCGCTTTCCCCCGCTGCCACGCTGCACCCACATAACAAGATATCTCCTCTCTCGCTGAGGGCTTTTCCCCACTGCTGCAACAAATGGCTGTAGGTTTCTAAGTTGTCGCTGCAAAGTTCGATCGATCCGAGTTGCACTCGGGCTTCTCGACCGTGAGAAACTATCTGAAGGCTGTCTAAATCGCTGCAATTAGCCAGAATTCTAGTAATTTGCTCGACTCCATCCCGCGTCGAGTCCAGTACAAATACGAATGTATTGGCTGTTGCTCCTCTTGCCAAGCTGTCGCAGTTCTCTACTCGGGCATCGACGAACAGTACATTTTTTACAGTCGGGGCGCCCACCGACTCGGTTGCTCGCAAAAATTCTCTATGGGGATGCCTAATTCCCGCGCCGCCACCGAGTTTCTGGGACAGGAAACACTCCTCTGTTTTTACTTGTTTTATTAGTTTTTTCAGATGATAAGTTGCTGTTGTTCGGGAGCTTTTTCCAGCAATCCTGGCGGTGGAGTCACCTATTTTTTGGGTTAGAAGAATTGGTTTGTTGCAGATGCTTTGCATAGTCAATTTGTCTCACGGATTGTATATGATGTACCCACTTTAAGATAATAATAATTATTACCTATTGAAAAGGTTTAATGGCAGAGTAAGAGGCTCTGCTACTCGACTTCGATCGAGAGCAACAAGCGAATTTAACTCAGCACAAAGCAGTGCTATCTTGATATTTGATAGCATGGCAAATATCGCCGACAGAAGCGCTGAGGATTTAGAGTTTAAATCCCCATAATCTATCTATGGGGTGATATTTTGCCTTCGGCTTTCTTTTCTGTTAGCGAGCGTATCTGTTAGACACATATCTCTTACATCCCGCAGTAGATAATAACAGGACTTCTCAAAAATTTACTTGATGAGGTTTTCTGTATATCGTCTACTGGACTTTATTTGCAGAGAATTTTCACTATAGCGGTTCTCAGGAAAGTAAGGTACTCTTCCAATGCCCTGTTTTGCCAATGCCCTGTTTTGCCAATGCCCAAGAACACCTCATGTTACTGAGAAAGGCTATATTTATGGACGCATAAACCGGATTTGAGGGACGAAAAGGCTTCGTTGCAGCCCTCGAGCCCGGTAAAATACTCGGTTTTTTTGGTTTTGGTGCGCAAGCCCTGTTTACAATAGCAACCAGACATTAATTAGGGAGTTATAGCCGTGACATAATTATGCCGGCCGTGCCCGAAGTGTCATTCAATTGAGATCTTGCATCATTCTCAATCACCCTTCTCTGGGGGGATCTCCTGCCCAACCCCTACTCCCCACAAGAAAATGAACTTTTTGTGGAACAGGCCATCCAGCCTTTTAAGCGAGAATGATGCAACATATGAGATGCAATTGAAATCGGCATACCCTGTATCGACGAGGCGTCTTAAAAATTCCTGACTTGCAGTCTGGAGATAGCAATGTAGGTTTGAGGCTGCGAAAGCTGCGATCGCAAAAGCAGATTAGTGTCGCCGACAAGCAACTTCTCAAACTGTCAACAAGCGAGTCTTCGAGCGGGTTTCTGTTTAAGGTAAATGCTCGGGACAATGGTTCGTGCAGAATTTTTCAGGATGTTTTGGAGAAACTGGCTTGGAGATTTGCCCATCAGCTACTTGCGATTTTTGTCCGCTAATTTTCTTAACTGCAGGAGTTAAGCCCAGGAGACTAGAAACTCTATTTATTCCGAGATTTCTCGTCACCCAAACAAAATTTATCGTCTAAATTTGGTCTGCGATCGCAACTCCTCAACTAGAAAAACACCGATCGGAATCCGCCAGTTATGGCAACTGTAACCCAGCAATACTGCTCGATTAGGTTTTAATTGCTGAGTTTTGGCGCGGGTCGTCCAAAACAAGCTCCAACAGTAATCCTTACACGTAAGTACATATTAACTCATTGATTACTACATCCGCAAATATGCGTACATATAAGCTATATCTTTTCACCGCGAGCGTCAAGAGTTCTGGCTTGGTAGTACCGACAATCTTGACAGGGCCCAGAAGGATTGACAGCGCAGCGAATGTAATTAGAGCGGGCGTTATACTCGCAAGTGATATCGCCGATCGGATAACCGAGGCCTTCTATGTAGGTGCGATCGGCAGTTGGTAGTTGAGTTCGCATGGGTCTATTTGCTACCGCAAGCCTAGCCACTGCAATTCTATCGCGAGCTTGGCTCTGGGCAGAGCGCATCACCCACAAAGACAGCAGGGACGGAGCTAAACCTATGAAAATAATCAGGAGAGCAGTTAACACTTTTTCAAAGCCTGCAGGTGGGAATATTTTTTTTAATTTAGACGATCGGCAACAGAAAATCCTCCCCGAAAAGACGGTTTTAAATCACAAAAGTTCCGGGCCAAGTCTCAAACTATTATGCCGTTAACCGCCCGTGCGTTAACCGTTTTTTGGCGGGTGATATCGATTCCGGTTGCACCGTCCGTCATTGTTGACTGTTGACTGTTGACTGTTGACTGTTGACTGTTGACTGTTGACTGTTGACTGTTGACTGATGACTGTTGACTGTTGACTGTTGACTGATGACTCGGAATCGAAAAAATGAAAATTGCGCAAATTATTTGTTGCGAGCTTGATTCGACTTTACGCCCGACTTTCTGGGCGCGAATTTGATATCATTCCGGCAGCAGACCGGAATTGATATTACCCGCAATAAAATAGGGTTGTAGTGACGAATGCAAGTCCTCATAAAAATTAGAGGACTTCGATTCATCACTACAAACGCGAGGCAAGGTTATTCTACAGGGCTAGATATGAGAAACCGGGTCTAGTTCAAAAACAACCAAGCCAGAAAAGGGCGCAGCTATATGTTTGAGAAACTCGGTTTCTCTCAAAAACCAAAACACTTACACTTTAGCAACCTCCGTCGCTAAATCCATTACCGCACCGGAAGCCTCTACCTTAGCAACATCTAACAAAGTCTTCAAAACCGAATCGGGATTCAAACTAATCGAATCAATTCCCAACTGAACCAAGAAACGAGCAAACTCAGGATAATCGCTGGGGGCTTGACCGCAAATCCCAATCTTGCGATCGTACTTCTTCGCCGCTTTAATAGCAATTTCTACCATTCGCTTGACAGCTTCATTCCGTTCGTCAAAGATGTGCGCGACTAAACCAGAATCCCGGTCTAATCCTAATGTTAGCTGAGTTAAATCGTTAGAGCCGATCGAGAATCCGTCAAAAACTTGCGCGAATTCGTCAGCAAATATGACATTGCTCGGCAATTCGCACATCACATATACTTGCAAGCCGTTTTCGCCCTTGACTAAACCGTGTTTTGCCATCTCGGCCAACACTTTCCGCCCTTCCTCCGGGGTGCGACAAAATGGAATCATCGGAATCACATTTATCAAGCCCATTTCGTCGCGAACTCGCTTCAATGCTTTGCATTCCAAAGCGTAAGCTTCGCGGTAATTCGGGTCGTAATAGCGAGACGCGCCGCGCCACCCGATCATCGGGTTTTCTTCCTTGGGTTCAAACTGCCGCCCTCCCAAAAGGTTAGCATATTCGTTGCTCTTAAAATCGCTCATCCGCACGATGACTGGATTTGGATAAAATGCGGCGGCAATTGTGGCAATTCCGTGGGCTAGTTTATCGGTGAAGAAATCGGGTTTGTGTGGGTAAAGCGCTGTCAGTTCTGCAATTTCTTCCTTGACTGATTCATTGGTCAATTCGTCAAAGTGAATCAGTGCCAGCGGGTGTGCTTTAATGTGATTGGCAATAATGAATTCCAGTCGCGCCAAGCCTACGCCGTCGCAAGGAATTGCTGACAAACCAAAAGCTTCTTCCGGATTTCCCACATTCATTAAAATTTGAGTGCGGGTGCGGGGTAAATTCTCGATCGCCGTTTCTTGAATTTCAAAAGGAAGCAAACCGGCATAAACTTTGCCTTCGTCTCCTTCCGAACAAGAAACAGTGATTTCTTGATGGTTTTTCAAGATTTGGGTGGCATCGCCGGTGCCGACAATGGCGGGAATTCCCATCTCTCGGGCGATGATCGCGGCGTGACAAGTGCGGCCGCCGGAATTGGTGACGATCGCACTTGCTTTTTTCATAATCGGTTCCCAATCCGGGTCTGTTTTGTTGGTAACTAAAACTTCTCCTGATTGAAATTCAGCGATTCTGTGAACATCTAAAATCACGCGGGCTTGGCCTTGTCCGATGGATTCGCCAACGGCGCGTCCTTTTGCCAAAATAGCACTAGAACCTTGCAATTTGTAGTTGCGCAAAACTGTAGCCGACTTTTGAGATTGTACTGTTTCGGGTCGCGCTTGGACGATAAACAATTCGCCCGTATTGCCGTCTTTTGCCCACTCAATGTCCATCGGGGTATAAGTCCCGCGCACTTGAGAGTAGTGTTCTTCTATGACTACGGCCCACTCTGCTAGTTGCAGAATTTCATCATCTTGTATGGCAAATTTATTTTTTTCGGCTGCTATCACCGATACGTTTTTGGTGTATTTAGAACCGCCGATATCGTACACCATTTTGAGTGTTTTGCTGCCGAGGCGTTTGTCTAAAATCGGGCGAAAACCTTGTTTTAATGTTGGTTTAAAGACGAAGTATTCGTCGGGGTTGACGGCGCCTTGGACGACGTTTTCGCCTAATCCGTAGGCGGCGGTGACTAATACGGCGTTTTTGAATCCGGTTTCGGTGTCGATGCTGAACATGACGCCGGAGGATGCTAAGTCCGATCGCACCATTTTTTGCACGCCGACAGATAAGGCGACTTCAAAGTGGTCGAATCCGCGCTGTTGGCGGTAGGAAATCGCTCTGTCGGTGAATATGGAGGCGAAGCATTTGTGACAGCATTCGAGGACGCCAGCGCAAGCTTGGACATTGAGGTAGGTTTCTTGCTGTCCCGCGAAACTGGCGTCTGGTAAGTCTTCGGCGGTGGCGGAGGAACGCACTGCTACGTCGGTATTGTCGCCGTAGCGATCGCACAATTTCTCGTAAGCATCCGCGATCGCAGCTTGCAATGCTCGCGGAAACGGTGTATCCAGAATCAATGACCGAGCTTGCTTGCCTTTTTGTCGCAGGCTTTGCAGATCTTCTACGTCTAAATCCGCAAAAATTTCGCGCAATTTAGCTTCTAAACCCGCCGACTCAATGAAGTAGCGGTAAGCGTGTGCTGTAGTTGCAAATCCATTGGGAACCCTGACTCCTTTGGCGGTTAACTGTTGAATCATTTCGCCCAAAGAAGCATTTTTCCCACCTACTAATGGGATGTCGGCGATGCCGACTTCATCAAACCACAATACTAAGGCTTTTTCTTTGGGAATTAAAACTTGTTTTTCTGGAATAGCTAATTTTTCGAGCATTGCTTTTTTCCTCTCAACTTCAGCTCAGTTCGGCCAAAAGACAGTAAATAAATGACAGTAAAAAAACGACTGTCATTTTTTAAACGTAGTTGTGTTGCGAAAATTCTCTAAGTTTTCCCGAGGCTGTATCAATCGACTTTTCGATTTCCTCTATTTCTAGATTATCACTTTTTTGCTAAATAGCAAGGCCTGTGGAGATAATTTATTTGATTGCAAAAAGTAAAGGAATGGCTCTGGGGAGTTTATGTAAGCTATCATAAAAAGACTGGTGAACAGATGAAGATCGAAGATAGTTGCCACCGCTTTTTTGCCGCTGAGCGCGAATTCGTGCGGGGATACCGCTCGGATTGTGTTGCTAGCGGAATCGAACGGCAACAAAGGGTAGGTTTCGCTAGCGCGAGCCAAACCACCCAAAAACGGATACAAGTTTCCGACAAAAGTCGTGAGTCGGCCAAAATTTTATACTAAGGTTCAACCTCCCCGATTCATCTGTGCAGTAAATCTAAAATCTAAAACCTAAAATCGACTGACAGGGGCTCTCGCCCAAAAAACACCACACCAAGCAGCTTAGTTTCCTCCTGAAACCCAGCTTCTAAAAACCGTAAAAATTTCCCCTTTGATTGCGTAGATTTACTTAGATAAAAAACCCAGTCGTAGAGAAGGAATTGTAATTGTTTAACCCGAGAGTTTTTAACGTGGAGCGGCGGGATTTTTTGCTAGGCAATTATTTATATGCTATAATAGTAAGCTCGACTGTTTTATGACCAAAAGCAAGGTATATGATATCAGTTTTGAGCCCAGGCGCAAAGCGAAACGGCTTTAAAGTTCTTCTGGTCGAAGACAATCAAGCCGAAGCCGATCTGATCGAAGAATTATTATTAGAAACAAATGTCAGCCGATCCGATCCTCAAACCCTATCAGTAAGGTGTACAGACCGTCTCAGCAAAGCGCAACAACTTTTGGTGGGCGAACATTTTGATGTGATTTTACTAGACCTTTCGCTGCCCGACAGCCAAGACTTAAGTACAATTGTCAAAATACAAGAATACAGCCTAAATACTCCGATTGTCGTACTGACAGCCCGCAACGATGAAGAACTTGCCGTGCAGTCAATCCAAGCCGGAGCTCAGGATTATCTAGTCAAGCGAAACATCGACAGCGAAGTGTTAATTCGATCGCTCCGCTACGCAGTCGAGCGGCAGTACAACCAAGAAGCTTTGCGGAAAAGCGAAGAAAAATATCGCTCGGTAGTCGAGAATTCTCTTGTCGGAATTGCCATTCTTGCTCCTGGAAATTCCCCCTCAGAACCCGAAAAATGCGAGTGCTTGGAAGTGAACGATGCTTTGTGCGATTTGCTGGGATACGATCGCCAAGATTTTTTGCACAAAAATTGGGAAGAGTGGGGTTTCCCTGAAGATTGGGACGCTACCTTAGTGGAGTTAAAAAAAATTTTTGCTGGGGAGAGCGAAGGCTATGTCTTAGACAAAAAGTGGCGCCGAAAAGATGGAGAAACCCTTTATACTAGAGTTTCCCTGCGCTGTATTCGCGGCCGGGATGGCTCCATCGACCGGATGATTAAAGTAGTCTTGGATGTGAGCGATCGCTACAATTACGAAGCTAAAATAAAAGCATCAGAAGAGTTTTTAAATCACACGATTAATGCTACTCCCGACCCAATTTTTGTCAAAGACGAGCAGCACAGGTGGGTCGTATTGAACGACGCTTTTTGCGACTTGATGGGGAAAAGGCGATCGGAACTGATAGGCAAGTCGGGATATGAGTTTTTCCCCCCAGTACAAGCCGATTTTTGGGAGCAACAAGACGAGCAAGTATTGCAAAGAAGCATTCCTGAGCAAACGGAAGAAACTTTTACAGATAGCGGCGGCAAAGAACGCATTCTATCTACTAAAAAAACTGTCTTCACCAAAACCGACGGCACTAAAATGTTGGTCGGAACAATGCGAGATGTGACAGAGTACAAGCACCAGCAAAGAGCTTTGCAGGAAAGCGAAGCTCGATTGCAAGTAATGACCGACAAGGTGCCGGCAATGATTTATCAATATCGGCTTTATGTAGATGGTAAAACATCTTTTACTTACGTTTCTTCTGGCAGTTGGCATCTCTACAATTTAAACCCAAAAGAAATAGAAGAAAATGCCAGTTTGCCTTTTGCAACAGTTCACCCAGACGACATCCCAGACTTGCAGCGCTCGATCGCAACTTCAGCGGCGACTCAGGAAGCTTGGCAACACCAGTGGCGGCAAATTATGCCGGACAAAGTGAAGTGGCTACAAGGCGCTTCGAGACCGGAAAAACAAGCCAACGGCGATATAGTTTGGGACGGTTTGGTGATGGATGTCACCGAATTAAAACAAACCCAGCAAGACCGCGATAGATTTTTTAATCTCTCGCTGGATTTACTTTGCATTGCAGGTTTGGACGGCTATTTCAAACGCTTAAACCCCGCTTGGTCAAAAGTATTAGGTTACAGCAGCGATGAAATGCTAGCCCAACCTTTTATAGAATTCGTGCATCCAGAAGACCGATCAATAACTATAGCTGAATTAGAAATACTTAAAAAGGGCAACCCCATTATTAACTTAGAAAACCGCTATATTTGCCAAGATGGTACTTATAAATGGCTGTCGTGGACGGCATCGCCGTTTGCAGAAGAAGGTTTGTTTTATGCAGTTGCTCGCGACGTTACATTTAGCAAGCAAGCTGAAGCTGAATTGCGCAAGAGCGAAGCCACCAACCGCGCTCTTTTAAATGCGATACCTGACATGATATTTCGCTGTCGGGCAGACGGTACTTTTGTAGACTTCAAACCTGCCAAAGATTTCGATAATATCCTACCGCGAAAAAGAGTAATCGGTCAAAAAGCACAAGACATATTGCCTGCTGCTTTTGCTGAAAAAATATTGTCCGGCAATCAACAAGCGATCGACGCTGGCGAGATTCAAGTCGTAGAATATCAAATGCCAGTTAATGGTGAACTGTACGATTTTGAAGCCAGAATTGTCTTCTGCACGGAGGACGAAATTATCGCGATCGTCCGCGACATCACTCAACGCAAACGATCCGAGTCACTACTCCGCAGGCAAGCAGTAGCAATGGCCCAAGCTTCCGAAGGTATCGCCATACTCAATGCCGCCGGAGAGGTGATTTATTGCAACGCAGCCCGACTAAAAATCTACGGTTACGACTCTCTCGAAGAAATCTTAGGCAAAAGTTGGAAAATATTCTACGAAGGTGCAGAACTGCAAAGGTTTGAGCAAGAAGTCCTGTCGGCTTTAGTGCAGAAAGGTTCTTACAGCACCGAAGCAGTAGGATGCCGCCGCGACCGCTCGAAAGTCCCTATAGATGTTTCGCTGACAATGCTGCCGGATGGGGAGATCATTTGCATTGTTCGCGATATTTCCGAAAGAAAACAAACAGAAGCAGCACTGCGAGAAAGCCAGCGGTTCGCTCAACAAATTGCTGGGGCAAGTCCTAATATTTTGTATGTTTATGACTTAATAGAACAAAGAACTATCTATGCGAACGCTTCTATATACAACATTCTCGGCTATACAGTAGAGGAGATTCAGGGAATCGGGCCGTGGATGAAGCCAACTTTAATGCACCCGGAAGATTCAATCAAAATACCAGATTATTTACAGCAAGTCGAAACGGGCACTGAAGGTGATATCTTTGAAATTGAATACCGAATCAGGCACAAAGATGGTTCTTGGCGCTGGATTGTCAGCCGAGATACTGTATTTACAAAAACAGCAGACGGTAAGTTAAAACAAATTCTAGGCACGGGAACTGATATTACAGAAAGCAAGCAAGCAGAAGATGAAATCAAGCTGTTGCTAGCAGCAACTCAAGCAATTAGTCAGTCTGCTGACTTTCACAGCGCCCTCCCAGAGATTCTGCGGTTGCTGTGCAATGCGATCGGCTGGAATTTTGCGGAAGCCTGGATACCGGCTGCTAACGGTACTTTTTTGGAACACAGCGAAACTTGGTACGCTAGCGATCGCGATTTAGATAGGTTCGGCCGCGAAAGTAAAAAAATTAGATTCGCCGCCGGAGTGGGAGTACCCGGACGGATTTGGTCAACCCGAAATGTAGAATGGATTGAAGATATTTCTCTAGCCAAAAATCATCTTTTTGCCCGATCGTCCATGGCTGCAGGAGTCGGATTGAAAGGTTGTTTCGGAGTGCCAATTCGCGCTAGCGCAGAGGTGCTGGCAGTTTTAGTATTCTGCAAGCGCGACCGATCGATTATGGAACCGCGTATAGTTGAGTTGGTCAAGGCGCTAGCGACTCAGTTGGGCGATCATCTTCAGCGCAAACAAGCCGAAGAAGAATTGCGCAAAAGTGAAGAACGCTGGCAGTTAGTTCTCAAAGGCAATCAAGACGGAATTTGGGATCTAAATCTTCAAACAAATGAAGTTTTTCGCTCAGCCCGCTGGCAAGAAATTATTGGTTACGCAGACGGCGAAATCGACAGCAGCAGCAGCACATGGATCGATCACGTCCATCCAGACGATCGCTTACGGGTGCAAGCAGCAATCCAAGATTATCTCGATCGCCAAACCCCCAATTACGCCGCCGAATACCGCTTGCAGTGCAAAGACGGCAGCTATAAGTGGGTACTCGCCCGCGCTCAAGCAGTATGGGACAAAGCCGGCAATCCCCTGCGGATGGTGGGTTCGATGACGGATATCAGCGATCGCAAAGCAGCAGAATTAGCTTTACTGCGGGTCACTCAAGCCGTCGAAAGTACCAGCGACGCGATCGTGATCGCCGACTTGAAAGGGCGGCCTATTTACCACAATCAAGCCTTTATTCAGCGTTACGGCTACAGGGTGGAAGAACTCAACGATATCGCCGATATCGCCGTCCTTCATGTCCGGCATAAAAGTTACAAACAAATCTATAAAAGCCTTCGCAAAGGTCGCTCTTGGTGCGGCGAACTTGCGCTGCGAACTAAGAGCGGCGAAGCAGTAACTGCTCTGGTGCGAGCTGACAGCATTAAAGATATAAATGGCTGTTCAATAGGTTTAATTGGAGTAATTACAGATATCACAAAACGCAAAGAATCCGAATTAATTTTGCGCCAAAACTTAAAGCGCGAACAGTTGGCATTAGCCATGTTGAAACGCATTATATCTTCTCTAAATTTAGAAGAAATTCTCACCAAAACCGTCGAAGAAGTGCGGCATTTTTTGCAAGTGGATCGCACTGTTATTTACCAATTCAATCCGGATTGGAGCGGGTTTATCGCTGTCGAGTCGGTTGCCGAAAATTTCCTATCAATTGTAGGAATGGAAATTTATGACCCCTGTTTTGGGGAAGCCTACGTTACTCTTTACCAAGATGGCAGAATTAGAGCCACAGAAGATGTTTACAATGCCGGCCTAGCCGAGTGCCACTTGGCTTTGTTGACTCAGCTCGAGGTGAGAGCGAATCTGGTAGTGCCGATTTTGCAAGGCGAAAACTTGTGGGGGCTGTTAATTGCTCACCACTGCACGGGCCCTCGTCTCTGGCAGCAATTGGAGGCAGAGTGCCTGAAACAATTGGGCGTGCAGTTGGCGATCGCCATTCAGCAATCGACGCTATTTGAACAAGCACAAACCGAAATTGCCGAGCGCAAACTTGCAGAAGCGGCCCTGCAATTAGCTAAAGAATCCGCCGAATCCGCCAACCGCGCAAAAAGCGACTTTCTGGCCAACATGAGCCACGAATTGCGGACGCCTTTGAACGGGATTTTAGGATACATTCAATTGCTGAAACTAGATAAGAATTTAACCGCCGATCAGCACGAAAGTCTCGACAACGTTCAACAGTGCGGCAACCACCTACTGATGCTGATTAATGACGTTTTAGACCTCTCTAAAATCGAAGCTAGTAAAATGGAACTGTCACCGGCAAACGTACATTTTCCCAGCTTTGTTAAAAGTATTGTTGATTTGTTCCAGATGCGCTCGGAGCAAAAAGGAATTGCCTTTAATTACGAGCAGTTGTCGGCCCTGCCAGACGGCGTTTTTGCTGACGAAAAAAGGTTGCGCCAAGTTTTGATTAATTTGCTCAGCAATGCCGTTAAGTTTACGGAGACTGGTGGCGTTACATTCAAAGTCGGTTATGCACAAAATTCAGCAGAAAATTCTCCTCAACCCAACAGGGCAAACTCTAGTTTGACAGCATCCAGCGCCACTCAAACAATCAATTTGACCGCTCCTGTAGACGCTCCGCAAAAATCGCTCCCGCCGCAGGAAACAACAGAAGCACGCGAGGTGATAACAGCAGCAAATACGGGCGATCGCGCCCCTACCGCTAAAATTCGCTTTCAAATCGAAGATACTGGCATTGGCATCGGGCAGAATAAATTAGAAGAAATATTTTTGCCTTTTCATCAAGTGGGCGATCATAACAATTTTGTCGAAGGTACCGGACTGGGACTTTCAATCAGCCAAAAATTAGTCAAAATGATGGGCAGCCAAATTCGCGTCCAAAGTACCTCCGGCAAAGGCAGCATATTTTGGTTCGATCTGGACTTGCCCACAGTCGCCCAGTGTTCAGAACTCCCCTCCACGCAAGAAAAATGTCGGCTTGTCGGTTTTAGCGGCCGCCAGCGGAAAGTGCTCATCGTCGATGATCACGAAGTAAATCGCGCCATGCTGCACAGGCTGCTTTCTCATTTGGGCTTTGAAATTGCACAAGCCACAGACGGCGAAGACTGCTTACACCAAGCACAGGAATTTCTACCGGATATAATTTTAATGGATTTGGTGATGCCCGTAATGGACGGTTGGGAAGCTACCAGGCGGCTGCGACAGTTGCCGGAATTAAAAGATGTGGTTATCCTTGCTTTGTCCGCTAACGTTTACGAGACTACCAGGCAAGAGAGCATACTTGCAGGTTGCGATAATTTTCTCACCAAACCAATTCAAACTAACGAGCTTTTAGAATTATTGCGCCTGCATTTGAGACTAGAATGGGTTTACGAAGAAGGAGCCCAAACCAAAAAGCGGAAAGATCAAACTCCCACAGCATCACCTGAGATTGCTGCTGCTGACTCAACGATGGTGTCTCCTGCCTCAGAGTCAGTCTTGGTCTTGTTAAGATTGGCTGCAATGGGCGATATAGAAGCTATTCTGGAAGAAACTGCTAAACTAGAACGTTCTGACCCGACATTAGTGCCTTTCGTTCATCACCTGCGCCTACTTACTAAAGGATTTCAGCTCAAGCAAATTCGAGATTTTTTGAAGCAACATTTGTCCTAAAATTGACGGTAGCTAACAGACCACTTAAAATCTGTTAAATCTTGCGCCCAGAGTACCATTCTCAATCAGGGGTTCCCTTGCTCCGGCGAAGCGATAACTTAATTTGCTTGTGGGATCCGCAGTCGCAGCCCGCTCCTAAAATGGTTATTGCAAATAGAAGCATCTACGAAGCAACCGGGTTTCTAGAGCCGCATAAAATCCCTTGAATCCGATTTAAAGTCACAACCCACAACTCTCAACTCAAAAAATTGAATGTTTCCCTTGAATATGAACGATAAGAATTCCGAAAGAAGCATCATACTAATTGTCGATGACAACCAAACAAATCTTGACGTACTTTTCGAGCTGTTAAGGAATTATGGGTTTAAAGTATTAGTGGCTCTAGACGGCGAAAGTGCGATCGAGCAAATTGAATACATCCATCCAGACTTGATTCTTTTGGATATCATGATGCCAGGAATTGACGGTTTTGAAACTTGCCTGCGTTTGAAAGCAGACCCGTCAACGGAAGACATTCCCATCATATTCATGAGCGCCCTTTCCGATACGCTTGATAAAGTAAAAGGCTTTCAGACAGGAGCCGTTGACTACATCACTAAGCCTTTCCAGCACGAAGAAGTGTTGAGCCGCATTCAAACTCACTTGACAATCCGCAGCTTGCAAAAAAAACTCGAAGAAAAAAACCTCGAACTTGCCCACCTCAACCAAAACCTGGAAAGACTTGTCGAACAAAAAACCAAGCAATTAATCGACCAGGAAAAAACAGCCATCATCGGACGTTTGACCCAGGGAATGGTTCACAACCTCAAAAGTCCGCTGCAAGTGATCCAGACTAGCGTCGATTTGATTGAAACAAAAGCCACAAAAATTGAAGAAGACTCTCTGTTTAATTATACTAAGTATATTTTTCAAGCTGTCGCAAAAATCAATCAGATCATGGATACTCTGATGATGAAAAGCAGAAAAGAGCAAAAGCAAGATTTGCACCCTGTGAATATCAACGATTTAGTGCAGCGAGAAATTCAGCTATTGGAAGGCAACCTGTATTTTAAAAATAAGATTAGAAAAAAATACTTTTATGACGAAGAGATTGCCAGCATTCCATTAATTTATTCCTATATCTCTCAAGTATTTTATAATTTAATCAATAATGCAATGGATGCTATGTGGGAAAAGAAAAGCAGGGAACTAACTATCGTAACTAGGCAAGACGACTCCAACATATACATGGACATTGCAGATACGGGATGCGGCATATCATCTGAAGATTTGTCAAAAGTTTTTGACCCTTTTTACACCTCTAAGCCGCCTAAAGGCGAGGAAAAAAGTGAAGGTGAACCGACAGGAACGGGTCTCGGACTTTATACTTGTATTGAACTTTTAAAACCTTTTAACGGTGAGATTGCTATTAGCAGCAATGTCGGCAAAGGTAGCGTCTTTACAGTTGTGCTGCCCAAACCGCCGAAAACTTAATCGACTCAACTGAGTAAAATTGTGTCCGGTTAGACAACCGTAATTAAGTTCGTAATTAGGTTCGTAGTAAGGAATGCAAGTCTTGGTTCCTCCAGAAAGAAAGGACTTGCATTCCTTACTACAAACAGGCGCTAATTGCGGGTAATTTACGGGACACCATCGAGCGAGCGTGTCCCGTAAATTAACGGTAATTCTTCTAGGTTCGTAGTAATACCAGTTTGAAAAAAGAATGCAACTTTAAGCAAGCTTCAAACCGCAATTTAACATCTAAAATCTAAAATTTTAAATCGTATAAAAAATGCAAGTCCTGATTCCTCCGCGCTCTTTTGCCTTCCCCCTTGCTATTCTCCTGCCAAAGGCTGTAAATTAAGACAGAGTTGAGTTGCAACATTGGTAAGAGTGTCAGTAACTCAGCCCTAAAGGGACGCTCGCTTGTAAGAGAGATCGAAGCAAGCTGTACTGACCCGCCTACGTCTTCATTGACTACGTTTTTTGGGTCACGACACTCCTTGAATGCGACGCTAGTTTTCCGCTCTGTCGCTTGTAGTTAAACAGTCTTAAAGTCACCCTCGACAGCGCTGCAAGCTTAACAAGCCTTCAAAACTTTGGCAAAGCGAAAATTACCCTGAAAGGGTGAAGGAGACAACCATATCTCCTTGAGGGGCAACCATACCCCTCTCCCCGCAAGGGGATTCAAGGCGGTTTAAACCGCCGGGTCGTTTCCCACGAGCGGGCTAAAGCCGCGCTCGTTTCGCACTTACCGAGTATTTTTTATGATGATTTTGGGTACGAGGTTTGGGGCGAGGCGGACAACTTCCAGCGCACAACTCAATTCTACAAATAAATCTGGGGGGTCTGCAAGCACCCAGCGCACCCTAAAGCCTGGGCTTTAAGTTCCCCAATTAATGAGCTAGGTAAGTGTATCACCTGCTGAGATTTTTTTATTACTTAAAAATAGCAAAAGGATACCAGTTTAAAAAAAATGCCACTGTACGCAAGAGCAAAACCGCGATAGTCATCAGTCATTCCAAATCTAAAATCTAAAATCTAAAATCTAAAAGGGTATGACATCTGTTTTTGAGCCAACTTTAACGCCTGCTTGCTTGAAAGTTCTTTTAGTAGAACACTGTGCAGAAGATGCAGAACTCTTTCAAGAACTGCTGTCTCCTCGCCGACTGGGACAATCAATTGATTTGACGAATGTAGTTAGCCTCCGGGAAGCGATAGAAATTTTAAGCTGCGAGATTTTTGATGTAATTTTATTAGACCTTTCACTTCCTGACAGCCCAAAACTTAATACTCTTTTCCGGCTGCAAGATTGCGGCATAAATATTCCGATCGTCATTCTGACAGCCGCCGAGGACGAAGAACTGGCCCTCGAGTTAATTGCCGCCGGCGCCCAAGATTATCTGGTGAAAAGACAAGTAGACAGCCGGCTGCTGGTGCGGACGCTCAGGTGCGCGATCGCCCGCCAGAAACGGCAAGCAGAATGGCAAAAAAGTCAAGAAAAATACCAGCAGGTTGTTGAAAATATCAAAGAAGTAGTTTTTGAAACAAATACTGCTGGCAATTGGACTTTTCTCAATCCGGCTTGGACGGAAATTACCGGATTTACCGTTGATGAAAGCTTAGGAACTTCCTGTTTGAGTTACATACATTCTGACGATCAATACCAATATTTAAATTCGTTTAGAGGTCTGAGCGAAAATCAAGAAACATCCTGTTGCTATCAAATTCGATATCTTACCAAAAATGGCGAAATTCGCTGGGTGGAAGTGCAGGAAGGTTTAATTTTTGACTGGGAGGGCGCGGCGCAGGGGACGACAGGAACTATCCACGATATTACGGATAAAATTTTAGCACTCTCAGAACTGGAAGCTAGTAAAAATTTTTTGAATTATACGATCGATGCACTGGCTGACCCAATTTTTGTCAAGGACGAACAGCACCGCTGGATACTGTTAAATAATGCTTTTTGCAAGCTGATCGGCAAGCAGCGCGAGGAAGTGCTGGGCAACTCTGATTACGACTTTTTCCCAAAACAAGAAGCTGAATTTTTTTGGCAGAATGACGAACAAGTGTTTAGGACGGGGAAAGAAAACGAAACCGAGGAAATATTTACAGACGCCAGCGGTGCAAAGCACATTCTGTCTACTAAAAAAACTGTCTTTGAAAATACCGACGGCAGTAAAATTCTCGTCGGCATAATTCGAGATATCACTCAGGATAGGCGCCAACAATTAGCGCAGCAAGAAAGCGAAGCTAGACTGCGACAAGTTGCTGCCCATTTGCCGGGAGTAATTTATCAATTTCGCCTCTCAACCGACGGCAAAAAAAGTTTTCCTTACATTTCTTCTGGCAGCCGCGATTTATATGAATTGCCACCAGAAAATCTTCAGCAGAATCCCCAACTCGTTTTTAGTTTTATTCATCCAGATGACCGCCAAAGATTTGAACAATCAATTGCTTTTTCTGCGGCAAATATGCAGCCCTGGCAGCAGGAATGGCGCGCGATTGTGCCGTCGGGAAAACTTAAGTGGATGCAAGGGATTTCGAGACCGGAACGAGTTGATTGTCCGACTGAAATAGGGCCGGAAGCGGATATAGTTTGGGAAGGCATGGTGCTGGATATTACTGAGCTAAAACAGGCAGAAGTAGCTTTGCGGGAGAGCGAAGCAAGATTTCGATCGCTGGTTGAGAATATCCCCGGCGCTATCTATCGTTGCCTGTGTGACGCTGAGTGGACGATGGTATTTATTAGCGATGAAATTGAGGCAATTAGCGGCTATCCTGCTGAGGATTTTATTAACAACAACCGCTTGAGTTTTGCGAGCATCATCCATGAGGCAGATAGTGAAATGGTCTATCGAGAAGTCAGCGCAGCAGTAGAGTCGAAACAGCCGTACAATATAGAATACCGGATTGTTCGCGCTGACGGCGCGGTGCGGTGGATGTCGGAAAGAGGTAGGCCGACTTACAATCTAGAAGGGTTGGTTTTGTGGCTCGACGGAGCGATTTTTGACATTACCGATCGCAAACAAGCCGACCTGACTCTGTGCCTAATAACTCAAGCTGTAGACAGCGCTAGTGATGCGATCGCGATCGCAGATTTGGACGGTTATTCCGTTTATCACAATCAAGCATTTATTCAGCGCTACGGCTATACAGTTGAAGAACTAAATAATGCCGGCGGTCCAGCAGTAATGTACGCCAAATCTCAAGATTTGAAAAAGTTATTTAGGGTGCTGCGGAAAGGTTTTTCCTGGGAGACTGAAATTGAAATTAAGACCAAAAATGGCGAGATTATAGAAACTTCATTGCGAGCTGACACCATTAAAGATAGCGCCAGTAAACCAATAGGAATGATCGCCATAATTGCGGATCTCACAGAAATAAAACGCACCGAAGCGGCATTAAAACTCAGCCAAGAGCGATTGCAGTTGGCGGTTTCCGGCAGCTCTTTGGGGCTGTGGGATTGGAATATAGCTACTGGCGAAACTTATTTCGATTTTCATTGGAAATCAATGCTCGGTTACGCAGAAACAGAAATTGAAAATACCTACCAAGTTTGGGAAAGTTTGCTGCATCCCGAAGACCGAGGCAAGGTAAGGGAATCTTTAAATTCCTATTTGGAAGGTGGCACTGATACCTATGAAGTTGAATTTCGGATGCTCAACAAAACCGGAAATTGGCAGTGGATTATGGCGATTGGCAAGGTAGTAGAGTACGACGAATGGGGCGCGCCGTTGCGGATGGCTGGTACTCACAAAGATATCAGCGCCCGCGTTGCAGCAGAAGCCGAAAAAACGCTATTGATCGCATCTCTGCAACAACTTGCCGAACAGTTGCAAGAAGCGCAAAAAATAGCCCGCATCGGCAATTGGGAATTCGATATGGAGGCAGGAATTATTACTTGGTCGGAAGAACTGTTTCGAGTTTACGGTCGAGAATTGAATCGACCGCCGACAATGGAAGAACTTTTAGAGCTAATTCATCCCGATGACAAAGAAACGTTTACACAAGTTGTGCACAAGGCAGTGACTGAAGGGACAGCTTACGACATCGACCATCGCATCTGTTTTCCATCAGGAGAAATTAGGCACGTTAACGCTAAAGGAAAAGCTGTTAAAAATGAGTTTGGTCAGGTGGTGCGACTGTGTGGCACGGCAATGGACATTACCCATCGCAAAAAAGCCGAAACAGCTTTGCAACAAAGCGAACAGCGATTTCGAGCTGTATTTGAACAAGCGGGGCTCGGCATTGTTAAAGTGTGGCCAGACGGTCAGTTTTTGAGGGTAAATCAAGGCTTTTGCAATATTGTCGGATACTCAGCATTGGAACTGAAAGCGCGAAATGTTTGGGAGATTTCTCACCAGGAAGATGTAGAAGTAGATGTCGAGTCTGCCAACAGACTGTTAGCTGGGGAAATTTTTAATTATTCACTTGAGAAACGCTTTGTTCGCAAAGACGGTTCATTTGTTTGGACTAATGTGACTGTATCTTTAGTGCGGGATGGAGTTGGGGAACCGAGCTACTTAATTGGTGTGATTGAAGATATTAGCTCTCGCAAACTTGCCGAGGCTATCTTGCGCCAGCAAATAAAGCGAGAACGCTTGGTGGTAGGGATGCTGGAACGCATTCGCTCTTCTCTAAATTTAGAAGAGATTTTGACAAAAGCTGTTGCTGAAGTACGGCAATTTTTGCAAACAGACCGGACAGTTATTTATCGATTTAATCCCGATTGGAGCGGTTTTGTAACTGTCGAGTCTGTCGGTCAAAATTGGCAGTCGATTCAGGGACTAACTATTAACGATTCCTGCTTTGAATACAGCTATGCTTCTGCTTACGAACACGGTCGCGTTGTAGCTGTGGATGATATTTACCAAGCTGGTCTTCCCGAGTGCTACATTAATTTATTAAGTCAATATCAGGTGCGAGCTAATTTGGTAGTGCCGATTTTGCAAGGCGATAAGTTGTGGGGGCTATTGATTGCTCACGAGTGCACGGGCCGCCGCCGCTGGCTGGAAATTGAGGTCGAGTGTCTGCAACAAATTAGCGTGCAGTTGGCGATCGCGATCCAGCAATCGACGCTGTTTGAGCAAGCACAAACTGAAATTGCCGATCGCAAACAAGCCGAGTCAGCTTTGCAGGAATCGGAAGCGCGAGAACGTTCAAAAGCGCTAGAGTTAGAAGCAGCTATTAACAAACTCAGAACCACTCAAGCTCAGCTCGTTCAAAATGAAAAAATGGTGAGTTTGGGTCAGTTAGTTGCTGGTGTTGCTCACGAAATTAATAACCCCGTTAGCTTTATTCACGGCAATCTCAGTCCGGCTCGTAATTACACTTTAGATTTGCTGGAATTGATTAAAGTTTACCAGCATTACTGTCCTAATCCTCCGGTCGAAGTCTTGGATAAAATTGATGCAATAGACTTGGATTATATTGCTGAGGATTTCCCGAAATTGTTTAATTCGATGCAAGTAGGAACCGAGCGAATTGTCGAGATCGTGAAATCCTTGCGCAACTTTTCCCGCTTGGACGAGGCCGCTGGGAAGTCGGTCAACATTCACGAGGGAATTGATAGCACTTTGATGATTTTGCAAAATCGGTTAAAATCTCACAGCAGCCGTCCGGGGATTCAGATAGTTAAAGATTACCAACAATTGCCGCAAGTTGAATGTTTTCCGGGCGAGTTGAATCAGGTATTTATGAATATTTTGATTAATGCGATCGATGTTTTGGAAGAACGGGACAAGCAGCGCCCGATCGAGGAGTGCGAGCGACATCCCAGCACGATCACTATTCGCAGTTATCAGGCTGCTGGGGGCTTCGTAGCGGTATCTATTGCTGACAACGGGCGGGGGATACCGGAGCAGGTGCGAGCAAGGCTGTTTGACCCGTTTTTTACGACTAAACCTGTGGGAAAGGGCACGGGTTTGGGACTGTCGATTTCTCACTCGATTATAGTCGATCGGCACGGCGGCCGATTGAGCTGTATTTCGACACCAGGAGAGGGAGCGGAGTTTGTGATTGAAATTCCAGTGCGGCCGAATTTAACTGGTACGAGTTCAAAGAAAGGGGGAATAAATTAGGAATTGGTAATTGGAAATTGGGGAGCGGTAATGGGTAATATCAAATACGGTAACATCGGAATTATACCCTGCTTTGCTATGCCTTCCGCTCGCGCTACACTCCGAAAATTATTATTCCGATCAAAGTCAACGATATCATATCAAATCCGTTAGCATCGGAATAGTAAATTCGAGTTGACTGTTGACTGTTGACGGTTGACAGTGAACCGTCAACAGTCAACCGTCAACATCATTCCGGTGTAACGGGAAATGATATCAGTTATGAGTTGTGAGTTGTGAGTGAAAAATTAAACACGGTATTACCAATTACCGATTACTAATTAGCTTCAACTTTTACATAAAAATCGGGGAAGATTCCTAGTTACTGCTGGCGTGACAAATGCGATTTTTGCCTTGGGTTTTGGCTTGATAAAGGGCGCTATCAGCGCGGAGAATTAGGGTGTCGGGAGATTCCTGGGCAGAAGGAATCGCCGTAGCACTGCCACAACAGAGGGTAACGTAGGGGCCGATCGACGATCGCGCGTGGGGCAGTTTCAAGCTGGCGATGCCGTCGCAAATTTCCCGGGCGACAACGTTTGCCCCTTCGGCGCTAGTGTTGGGCAGCACTAATATTTGGGTTTTCAATATAACCCAATGGCAAACCGTCACCTGCGACGATCGCACCTTTTTGCTCTTCCCCGTCGAGTTGAGACGCCCAATCCTGACAGCGATAAAGTAAAACGCGGTCTGTTTTGAGAAATTGGCGCACTTGTGCGACGGTACTTTGGAGAATGCTTGCCGCGTCTATTGACGATCGAATATGTTCGATCATTTTGCCCAACAGCCGCTGTCGGAGGGCTTGTTGCCGCAATTGTTCTTCGATTTGCTGGCGTTCGATCGCGTAATGGATTGTCCACACCAGCAGTTCTCTGTGAAATCTTCCCTTTACCAAACAATCTTGAGCCCCCCAGCCCAATACCGACAGCGCCGTATTTTCATCGTTGATATCTGTCAGCACCACAATTGGCACAGTGGGCGATCGCGCTTTCAAAACTGTGATGGCTTCCCTTCCCCCCAAACTGTCTGACACTGACAAATCTAATAGTACGGCGTCAAACTTTTCTATTTCCAGACACCAGACTTTTATCTCCAGAGACTTAACAGTTTGGAGAAGAAATAGACGGCTCTCCTGAGTTTATGGTGTAAAATAGATCAACCAATACAGTTAAAGTAATGAGCTTTCATTTAGACTATTTATTAGACTTGCCTGGAGTCAAGGTTGAAACTTGTACTCAAATTGAAGGAAA
>Ga0247770_1000862_pt1 | contig 27646 bp, 26 predicted proteins | sample UWRJL136409B6_FD_179943 | JGI IMG/M metagenome (GOLD analysis project Ga0247770, IMG submission 179943) | Plant litter microbial communities from Arlington Agricultural Research Station in Wisconsin, United States - UWRJ-L136-409B-6 | ecosystem: Environmental > Terrestrial > Plant litter >... | reverse complement strand
TAGGGGGTGTGTGGAACAATATGGACGTAGTCGCTGTTACTAAATGCTAGTATCAGTGGATTCACTTTTGCAGTGTTTTGGTGCAGCGGTCTAGTTCGACAAGAGGCGTACTCTGACAACGGTCAGCAGTCCTGCCTTATCCCCAACGAGCAGTGTTTGAGATTCTGCTCCATCTTCCACAGCTCTCCATCGTCTCAACCCGACAGCACTTCCGAAATATTCGATCCGGAGACTAGCCTCAAGGAAGGGCCGAGAGTCAACCTTTCTCCCGACATTGAAGCAGCATGCCGGCCAGCCACGATAGACGCCAAGGCAAGGATATGGAAAGTCGACATGTTGCTCAGGAAATGGACATGGAGTCGAACGATATGATGCCTTGTGAAGTGGGAGGGATTCGATGATAAGCATAACAGATGGGAGAAGCGGAAGGTGCCTACAATATTGTCTTTGCTCTCACTCTGCGGATTTATGGTGCTTATTTGATCGCGTTTCTCCCCAAGAGTGCCATTTTCTAATAGTACGGAGTTATAACCCTTGACATTCGCCCAGCAGCAGGAAGCCTTCAAACTTCAAACTTCAAATTGCTAGACCATATTGACGTATGACTAACAGCGTGGTTCTAACCACGCAATAATTGACCTAGCTGGGTACCCCACTCACCCTATCCACATGGGTAACTATATCAAGGATTTCCCAGGTGAGATGTTGCGAGCACCTACTTTCCGCAGTTACACCTTCATGGCAATGACTGCTACAATGCTCATGCCTCACTTCGCATCACGGACCTCCTCAACCCTGATCTCATCCGCCTTCTCATCATAATCCAACTTCCCCGCGGCCCGCGCATTCTGGGCACCGCGCTCCCTAGCCTCCTCAACCTCAACACAGACATAAGTCTGGAAGTCCTTGGCCGGCACCCTGTTCCTGAACATCTCGTCAATCTCCTCCAGCGTCCGGCCCCTGACCTCCGGCAGCATAAACCAAACAAAGGCCGTGACAATCGCCCCGGCCACAAACCAGACATACCCATACTTTGGCCCCCAGTTCAGCTCCGCCGGGTTAATAAAGTACGGCGTCGTAAACGCCGTCAGCCACCCAAACGTAAAGCTCACCGCCGTCGCCAGCCCCATCGTATACCCCCTCAGCGCCTGGTTCGGCAACTCGCCCGCGACCAGATACACATACGGCTCCAGCCCAAAGTTGAACCCAAACAGATAGATACTCACCACCACAATCAGCCCCACGCCCGACTGGCTCTTATCCAGCCCGGGCACCGTATAAATCACCGCCATCAACAGCATACAAACACTGCACAGCGCACACCCCACCAGAATGATCCCCCGTCTCCCCACCCGCGTGACAAAAAACCACGTCAGCACCAGCCCCGCCAGCCCAACACAGTTGCTGATAATCGTCCACATGAAGGGGTTGCTTATCTCAGCGACGCCAAAGAAATACGTGCCGAACGCCAGCACAAACATCGCGCCCACGCCGGCGTTGGCTGTGCCGACGCCGACGCAGATGATGGTGCGCCGCAGGTTGTCTCCCCGAAACATCTCCAGCGCGAGCCGCCAGTTCTGGGCCTTCTCGGCCTCGCTCTGCTGGGCCTGGGCCATGCGCATCTCCTCGAACTCCTGGAGCACGGCGACCTCGTCGTAGGCGCCCTTGCGGAGGAAGCGCAGGGACTTGAGGGCCTCTTCGGGCTTGCCGTGGTTGAGCAGCCAGCGGGGCGATTCGGGCAGGAAGGGGAGGGTGAAGATCAGAATCACCGGGGCCGGGAAGCAGATGTAGAGGGGGATTTGGTAGGCCAGACGGGAAAGCATGGCGTGGGTGCGGTCGTTGATGACGAAGCCGATGGTGGTGCCGATGGCGATCCACGAGGTGACGAGGCCGAAGCACAGGCCGCGGAAGTGGGGGGGCGCTGATTCCTGGAGGTAGACGAGGGTGAAGTTGAGGAGGAATCCATTGGCGATGCCGCAGAGTAGGCGCGAGAAGTAGAGCGCGGCGAAGGAGGTGGTCGTGGCCATGATGGCGATGGCGATGATGACGAGGAGGGACGAGAACATGATAGCGTGCCGGCGGTTGATGACGGCGCCGATGGGGCCGACGAGGAGGGAGCCGATGAAGGCGCCGAGGATCATGAAGGAGGTGATGATTTGCTGCGGGCCGCGGGCAATGGCCCATTTTCCGGCCGGGGTTTGGTAGCCGAATTCCATGAGGAAGCCCGGCATGGCCTGGAAGCCGGCGATGGCACCCTTGTCGAAGCCGTACTCGAAGAGGGAGATGCCGAGGTAGAGCGTCACGAGGAGGATGCGCCGGTTGGCCCAGAGCCCGGTCTTGCGAACGCCGAGCTGCGGCGCCGAGGAGCGCTCCTCGCCGTCGACGTAGTCGGTGACTTGCGGCGGCACCATGGTGTTGGCAGTTTTGGTGGTGTTGCTGTGGGGGTGTAGGTAGGGTGTTTTGGGACGTGGTGTGATAAAACACCGAGATGTGCTGATTTGTTTCGAATGTGGTCCTATTGATCGTGCGACGGCCGCTTTATAGATCCCAACCGGAGTGTTGCGTTGTCCTGACATCGAGTAATCTGGGGTTGAAGTCTGGGGTATCTGGGGATTGCGGAGAAATGCGGGGGAGGTGGATTCTTTTCGACAGGTTTTCTTAGCTTGGCTTTCAGCTTTTGGTGTTTTGACCCAGACCGGTCGTGGCAGGTGGTGCCGCTAGCGTATCCCGTACCTTGGCGTCGGTAACAAGACAACCGGGCCTGGCTCCAAGCAGCCGACAACGGTCCCCGCCGCGGGGGCAGAAAACATCCATGGATGCAGTATAAGGATGGCGGGAGATGGTTGGTCACAAGCCACAACAACAAGTCAATGTATTAGTGCCCAACATCCCGCCTCGTCCCCCCTCCATCCCCCTTGGCACATCGCAATTCCATCCTACATTACCTAGGCACCTTACCCCACCGCAGCCAAGGCCACTGAACACGCCGGCGCCATGGCCACACTCCGCCCCTTCACTACGGCTCTCAATGAGCGTGAAAATGCAATGGCCGACGAGGTCGTGGCGACGTGGATCAAGACGGCTGAACGCACCCCCACCATTGAAATCCTCCCGCCCGGCCTAGACGCCGCCACCTGGGAGCGAGTTATCGCCGAGTTCCACACCATCCTCGGCGAGGACGGCGTGCTCACCTCGCACGACCACCGCGTGCGCTATGCAGACCCCTATGCCGAGCACCAGGACGAACGGGAGCAAGAGCGGCGAGGCAGCGCCGCCAGTCTCTTCCCCATCACCGTCGAGCACATCCAGGCCATCCTCAAGATATGCAACACCCACACCATCCCCATCTGGACTGTCTCCCGGGGCAAGAATCTCGGCTACGGCGGCGCGGCTCCACGCGTCAAAGGGTCCATCATCCTGGACCTGCAGCGCATGGGCAAGATCATCGAGGTCAACGACAAGTACTCGTACTACACGGTCGAGCCGGGCGTGACGTTCTTCGACATCTACAACGCCATCCAGGAGCAGAAGAAGAACATCTGGTGCTCGGTGCCGGCTCTCGGCTGGGGCTCGGTGGTGGGCAATGCGCTGGACAGGGGGTGGGGGTATACACCGGCTGGTAAGCACCGATTCCACTTTGCTCTCATCAGCTCTCATCCAGTACCACTTGCATGTACCATGCACACTCCCCAACTAGACCCCTTGGCACGTTTAGCCCCCCGATCTAACCCTGTCTCCCAGGCGACCACTCCAACCAGATCTGCGGTATGGAGGTCGTCCTCGCCGACGGCACCATCGTGCGCACGGGCATGGGCGCGCTCAACGACTCGGTCTGCTGGCCCCTGTTCCGCGGCGGCTACGGGCCCACGTACGAGTCCATGTTCAGCCAGAGCAACTTCGGCGTGGTGACCAAGCTCAGCCTCTGGGCGTCGCCCAGCCCCGAGGGCTTCATGATGTGCCGCGTCGACGTCGAGAACGAATCCGACCTCGCCCCGCTCATCGACACCTTCCGCGCCCTGCTCCTCCGCGACACCATCCAGAACCACCCGCTGATCGGAAACCTCCCCCGCGAGCTCGTCAAGCGCGGGCCCCGCAGCCAATTCTACCCCGGCAGCGACGCCATCCCCGACACCCGCCTCAAAGAACTCCAGGCCGAACTCGGCATCGGCTTCTGGTCCGCGCGCTTCGGCCTGTACGGGCCCCAGAGCATCATCGAATCCAACTTTGCCCGCTGCCAAGCGGCCTTCACCACCGCCCTCCCCACCGCAACCCTCACCGGGCGCGCCTTCTACCCCCCGCCCGGCCAGGCGTACCTCAACCCCACAGACATCCCCGCCGAATTCCGCACAGTCGAGACCGGCACCCCCAGCCTCATGGCCCTCAAGGCCGTGCAGTACCGCGGCCTCGACGGCGGCCACGTCTCGTTCAGCCCCATCCTCCCCGCCGACGGCGCCGCGGCGTTCAAATTCTACCTCGCCGCCAAGGCGCTCTGCACATCCTACGGCTTCGACTACTTCGGCGGGCTGCACCTGTACGCGAGGCATCTAACCATGATCAACATGATGTACTTTGACAGGCAGAACGATAAGGAGCGGCAGGATACGAATAGGCTGTTTGTGGAGCTGGTGAAGTTGGCTAGGGAGCAGGGGTACAGTGAGTATAGAGCGCATATTGACTATATGGATCTGGTGGCGGAGCAGTATGATTTCAATGGGGGGAGTTTGATGCGCATGAATGAGAGGGTCAAGGATGCGTTGGATCCTAGAGGGATTCTGAGCCCGGGTAAGCAGGGGATTTGGCCGGAGAGGTATCGCGATGGAAAGGGGGGAGAGGTGGAGAGGGTGAAGGAGGGGGTGAATGGAGCGGAGGCAGGGAAAAAGCAGGTCCAGATTGCGAGCGAGAAGGAGGACCAAGTCGAGGGTGGGAAAGAGGCGGACTCAAATCAGTGGTGGCGGAAGGTGGCGCAGAGGTTGAAGTGAAAACCAGCACCCGCTTGAACATTTCCTAGCCAATTCATTCATTGCAAACATCCAATGAGAGATTTACTTTTAATCAAGTTTAACCTTGCCTCACCACCCCAGTGACTGGCGTGTAAATCTACCGCTGTCTTGAGGATCGAAATTTACCTCTTCACCCACAACCATCGGAAAAATGCCCACTTGGGGGGATTGTTTGCCTTAGTGTGAGCATGGTCTAGACCTTGGAAGTGAACTCCAATTCTGCAAGGGCACTTAGTAGCCGCGTTGTCCATCTTGGACGCTAACTCACTCCACGGTCTGTCGGTCTAATTCAAACCGCCCGATCACTGGCTCAGTCCGGGTAGCATCTGCAGCAGGTGAAGGCAGTTCGCTCCGGTAAAGCACCCCTGTCGTGTAAGTGGCGGTGGAGCATCTCGAACCGGTTAGTTGGGATCTAGCAATCCTTAGCACCCGGCTGGAATGGGTTCTGGGCCTGGGCGTTGTCACCTGCAACCTTTCCCGAGACCCGATTTGTCCAAGCTATTTAGTCGGTGTTGGCGAACAGAGGAGCGGCCGGAAACAACAAGTGCACGGAAAAGTGGGTCCGGCGTCGGCATCCTGCAGCCGGCCGGTGTTGTGGGGCCGGGTCTTTGCAGCCGACAACACTTCCGAAAGCAGCCCGGGCGTCCATTTTGGCATGGGGAGATCCCAGCCCCTGGACCCGGGGTACAGGGACCACAATCAGGCCGTGCATAAGACAGATAGCTTCTTGGCCTACTGGAATCGGTGAAGACCCCATCCGTCACGAATCACATCACCTCATTACCAACCGTCCTAGTAATCGCCTGTCGACAGCCACGATGGTGAGCTTTACACCTACGCTAGATTGTGCGCAACTGGCACAGGTCTGTGGCCTGATGGTTAGTGCAGGTGTTGCGACCCATCTCGCCTACTTCATCCGAGGCGATCACAACCTCTTCGCCTATCGATGGATACCACGGGCCCTCACAGCCATCGGCGTCCTTGGACTCACTCTCTTGTATTTGACTCGCTTCAGGGTCCTAGACAGCGTTGTCGCTACCGCCCTCTTCACAACTTCCTACTTCACTGGACTGTACACGAGCATTTCGACCTACCGCCTGTTCTTCCACCCGCTGCGCGTATTTCCCGGACCGTTCTGGGCCCGACTCTCCAACTTGTACCATGCCTACATCATCCGAAATTCGGACAATGCCCTTGTCATCCAGAAGCTGCATCAGAAATACGGCCCCATTGTCCGGACAGGTGAGTCCACACTGCACCATTCATTATGCCGTGTGATGGAACTCCAATCGAAGACAAAACGGCTGACACGCAATACAAGGCCCCAGCAACCTCTCCATCAACGACCCGGAGGCCATCCGCGTCGTGCTCAGCAATGAGTCAAAGTGCATCAAGAGCCCGTGGTACGAGCGATCCCGGCCGGTGGTGAACCTCCACACAGTTCGGGACAAGGGGGCGCATGATGCCCGCCGCAAGATGTTCTCGCAGGCGTTCTCCCCGGGGGCACTGAAGGACTACGAGGACCGGGTTATCGTCCACTGCGACGAGTTTGTCAGGCAGATGAAGCGTATTGCTGGACGGCCGTTTGATGCGTCGGACTGGTTCAAATATTTCGGTGAGTTTTGCAGCGACTCAAAACTGTGCCCGCTGTTACTGACTGCGGAACCGTAGCCTTCGATGTCATGGGCGACCTCGGCCTAGGCAAGGAGTTCCACATGATGACCTCTGAGGAAAACCGTTGGATCCCCACCCTGCTCGAAACGAGCATGGCCGACGTCGGTCCCACAACGCCCATCCCCTGGACAGCGTCCATCATGCACAGACTGCCCAAGGCAGGCACCCACTCCAAAGCGTGGCTGGAGTTCGTCGGATCACAAGTGCGCGAGCGCCTTGAGAAGCAGATCGACCGCGTCGACATCCTCTCCCACCTTATCAAAGCCTACAACGATAGCCCCAAGGCCGACAGCGACTACCAGTGGCTGCGAGGCGACACCCGACTCACCATCGTGGGAGGGTCCGACACCACGGCCGCAACACTGACATTTCTGTTCTACTACCTGGCCAAGGACCCATCCCAAGTGAAGAAACTGCGCGCTGAGCTGGAACCTCTGCTCAAGGGGAAGACCCGCCTCGATGCTAAGGACATCTCCAAGGCGCAGCACCTCAACGGCGTGATCCAGGAGGCTCTCCGGTTGCACCCGGCCATTCCCTCGGGATTTCCGAGACTGACGCCGCCGGAGGGGATTACGGTGAATGGGACATATATCCCCGGCGACACGGTGGTGGTACTTCCTGTCTATGCGATGCAGCATGACGCGGCAAATTATGAGCACCCGGATGAGTTCATACCGGAGAGGTGGTATTCGCAGCCGGAGCTCATTAAGAAGAAGGATGCTTTTTTGACGTGGAATATCGGTAGGTCATGCTTTCCAACGCGTCCATGTCTTTGACTAGCATTTCGGCGCAGCCGCTAACCTGAATTCTTACTCGCAGGTATGAACGGATGCATTGGAAGGGCGTTGGCTGTCACAGAGATGCGGGACTTGATTCTGCACTGGGTCCAAAATTTTGAGTCGGTGACGCTTGCGCCCGGCGAGGACGGACGCAAGTTGCTGTTGGAGACGAAGGACCATTTCACGCTTGGTGTGCAGCCGCTGCACCTCGTGTTTCACGAGAAGAAGTGATATAGCGTAGATATCGCAGAATGAAGACACCAAAAAATTGAACCAACCTACTCATTAGCATCCTAAACTAAACTTCGCCGGAGGTAAACAAGATGGCAAAAATGCTTGTTTTTGCTAGACCGACCGTGTCCAGCGGAATCGATACCCGACCGGCGACGGTGAGCGGCAGCTAGCAACGGCATGACCCGGGCCGGCTTGTCGCCTCCCCAATGCGCTAGCCAAGCATCTCCTCCTCACTACTGGAAAAGATTGGAGGGTGGAGTGGCTCCTGCCCCAAACTTGGAGATTGAGAGCGGGGTTGGGAAGGTACAAATAATTGGATCCCCGGCTCGTTGTTTCCAGCGCGTGTCCGACTTCCTGACCCCCAAACCGGCAACAAGTTTTGTTTCCGAGACTCTGCCCATTCGTAACCACGATACTCTGGGTAGCGATGACCCACGATTCCGACGACGTCCAGAGCCAGTGCAATGGGCAGGGCCACGAGGACGGACCACCGCGCAAGCGAGCCCGACTGAGCTGCAACGCCTGCAAAGCACGCAAGACCAAGGTATGTTTGCGTTGACGCGTCCGAGTTTCCGAGTTGCGTCGTCGGCAGAGACATTCCGGGTGGAGCTAATCTGATCTGGGGTCGCAGTGTGTTGGCTTCGGTAAGTGACCTGCACCTAGCATTGGTGGAGGGACGCAGTGTACCTTCCCCCACAAAACGCAGCGCAACACTGACCGCTGCAGACAACGGGACATGCGAGCACTGCAGGTCCGTGGGAATCCCATGTGAAGCCGACTTGCGGGGCCGGAAACGGCCCTTCTACCGTGTCTCGGGCGAGGTTTATGAGTACTCCATCAAGTTGCTCCGCCGGTTCGTCCCGGAGGACCAACTCCCTGAGCTCACCGTTGAGAACATCCAATCGCTCCTCGAAAGACTGGAAGCCGGGAATGCACCATCCCCGCTGGCACTGCCAGATACTACCAGCAATGTTGTTGCGTCCCCGGCTCAGGCTCCGGGTGATGGCGACCGGGCCAAGAGCAGTGAGGTGATGGAACCTGATGAGCATCCGCTGCTGCAGGAGGAGCTAGGGTGCATGCTGCTCGACTCCATGGGGAAGTACCGTCAGTTGTCTCACCCCCCGCGCTCAATGTGCCTCTTCCGTCGCAGCTGACACACCCCAGGCTATGTCGGCGCCGACTCGTCGATCCGCTGGAACCACGCGGTCCGCATGACGTGGGAGCCGTCCCGGGCCGCCCGCTCCGACTTCAACATCATTTCCCCGCTAAAAACTGGCCTGCTCCCGCCAACAACACCCGAGAGCCCCAACAGCGCCAACCGTCGCGGAGAGATGTACTTTCCTCCCCGGCAGCTCTGCATGGCGTACGCCTCGCGCTTCTTCGACCAGGTCCACTGCATGTACTGGTTTTTCTCGTCGGAGCAGTTCTACACGCGCCTTGACCAGGCACTCGAGGATCGCGGGACCACAGCAAGCTCGTCCTGGCTGTGCGCGCTTTACTCGGTGTTTGCCATGGGGAGCATGCGGCCGAGTGATGGGGCGTCGAATGGCATCGCGCTGCAGGACACCAAAACGGCACTTGAGTATTTGTCCATGGCGAGGGAGCTCTCGACGTCGGCGGCGGATGAAGCGGACATTGACAGTATCAAGGCTTTTGGCTTGCTAGTGAGGACTACCTTTCTCGTGCATGACATGACAACAAAGCTGACAATCCGGGCAGAGCTTGGCAACCCACGCGACGTGCTACAGCGTGACAGCTTATCTGCATCTCGGCACCGCAGTGAGAATAGGGTTCTCTCTCGGTCTTCACCGTAATGTATCCCCTCGCAGCAAAGACTCGCTCGAGCGTGAGTGGGGCCGTCGACTATGGTGGACTATCTACATCCTCGATCATGAGATGGCGAGTCGGTTCGGCTATCCTTGCTCCATCATGGATGACGCCGTCTTCATGCGCACACCCCCAGCCACCGAGCAGGTAAGCCCCCCACCACCAAACCACCACCATCTTTCCCGGTCTCTAACATCCCCTCCCACAGGTCCTCGACCCCGGCCCAAACACCCCCCTCGGCTACCAGGCCCTCCTCGTCCAGCTCGTCCAACTCCGCAAGCGCATCAGCCACGACTGCTTCCTCTCCCCCGCCCAAGTAGGCGGCCGCCTCCCCATCAGCCGCGTAACCAGCTGCCTCAGCGCCCTCCGCCGCTGGGCCGCCGACATCCCCGCCCACCTCCGCGCCGACGCCTCGCTGCACCCCCAGCACCGACGCGCCGTCTACCTCCTTCACCTGCGCTACTGGGGCTCCGTCATCCTCCTCACCCGCCCGTTCCTTCTCTTTGCGCTCTCCCGCACCACAACCTCCCCATCCACATCCACCACAGACGCCACTCCAAGCACCAGCACCCTCCCTACCAAGCGCCACCTGTACGAATCCCTATCAATAGCGTGCATCTCGGCCTCCGAGTCCGCCGTCCAAGTCATCCAGCGCATGCGCGACACGAAATGTCTCTCAAGCCTGATGCTGCTCGACTGTCAGGGCATAGGAGAGGTGATGTGGATCTTGATATTGGCACTGCAGAAGCACGGTGGGATGGAGAGGCAGGGGATGTTGAGGGGGTGTTTGGATACGCTGAGGGGGATGGAGCGGATTGGGTGGTGTGAGAAAGTTACGCCGGAGTTTGAGGCCAGGGTTCGGGAGAGTGGAGTTTTGATGGATGGAGAAAGGGGGGTAGTTGGGGGAACATCAGGGGGTGAAGTGGTAGTGGGAGGAGTAGGGCAAGGGGTTGTGATGCAGAGGCAGGAACAGCCAGAGCAGCAGCAGCAGCAGCAGACTGGTTTGGAGCTGATGGGCGGTGGTCATTTTATGCAGGCTGGGACCATCGGTGGTGATGTGGCGCTGATGGGGGGTTTGGGTGGGACGCCGGGCGTTCAGGCTCAGATGTTGGGGGGTCAGAACCAGTGGGAGTATCCAAACTCGTAAGTGGCCACTCGGCCCCCTTTTAGACGGGAGACTGTTGGTGGGGACTTTGCTAACTTTCGACCTAGGGACCTTGATGGCCTGAAGTTTGATGTCTTTGAGACAATGGACTTTGGAAATGGGGGCCGGTTGGAGCGCACGGATATGGACATGTTTATGGATGCGTCGTTTTCGGGGTCGCAGTTTTTGTTTGACCACCTGGATGGTGTTCACCCGCCATAAGTAACAGCTTGATACCCTATCTACTGTTTCAATTACTCGGTACACTGCTCCCGTTCACCCCCGCAACGCCACCGACACTCTCCAACTCCTTCTGCCACGGCAACGGCTCAGCCGCCGCCCTCACCGGCCCAATCCCCCCCTCTCTCCTCGCCTTCCACTCCGCAATCTCACTCTGTGCCACAAAATTCCCATGCAGCCCCAACCGCAACTTAAAAGGTAAATGCACCACCGCTACCGGCCCCTTCTTAATCTCCCTCGCATCGAAAATACACACATCATTCCTCAACTCATCCAAATGATTCAGCAGCACCACGATATACCCATCCCCCTCCTCGCTGCTCCCCGCCCGCGGAATGAACGCCGGCTCCTGAAACGTCCCGCACTCCCCGGCCCAGTACGTCTCCGTCGTGGTGTTATCCCACGTGAAGTGCCCCAGCGTATTGAACAGTCCTCCCGCCGGGGAGCCGCACTTCGCCACGTTATACGGCTTCGCCCTATCAATCACCGCCTGCCAGTAGTGGTTGTACTTGACCGCTGTAAACCGGTCATCTATTCTTGAGAACTCCCCCGAGAACTCGCGCCGCTCTTCGACCGGGTCAATCCAGCTGTTGGTCTGCGCGGCCGGGTCCAGCACCCACCGTGTGGTGCTGTTCTGGAGTATATTCCGGGTGCTGACCGTCCCCGGCGGGGTGTCGACCGGCGGCCACCAGAAGAAGACGTTTCCGTCGGCGATGGTCAGGTCGAAGACGATTTTCACGGTGTTACTGAGCCCGCCGCCGCCGCCGCCGGGGGTTTGGGTCTCGTAGCAGCTGACGGTGTGGCCCTGGAAGGCATTGGTAGAGCGGAACCACTTGATTGAGTCGGGGGGACCGCCGCGCCGCGGAACGACGCCGTACCATTGGTCTTCAGAGGGGTCCCAGGACCAGTGGTTCTGGGAGGCTGCGAGCAGGGAGGGCGAGCACTTGAGGGGTGTCATTGGCAGGACGAGATAGTTCGCGGAGAGGCCGCAGTCGTGGATGATGCCGCAGAAGGGGGCTTTGTACCAGGACTCGGAGGTTTTGATGCCGTCGCAGGAGATGGTGTAGACGACGATGTCGCGCGAGCCGTCGTTGCCGTTGCCGCCGGCCTGGGGGGGTGTTAGTTGTCGCGTTTCAAAGACCGAGGACTGACAGGTAGGTTGGGGATAATAGAAGAGGAGAGGGGTTTGTAAGCTTACCTCGTATCCGTAGCAAACCATCTCTCCGGTCTTGGGGTCGAACTTGGGGTGTGCGGTCATGGTTGGGCTCAGGACCTGGCCTTCAAAGTCGTACCTCCCAATGGTCTCTAGGGTGTCTGGATCCATGGCATAGGCGGGGCCGTCTTCCTTGGTGGCCAGGAGCATCCCTCTCCAGAAGAAGACGTTGGTATTTGCCGCTGTCCGGATCACCCCCTTCACGGCCTCATTGTCGGTATAGGGGTTGCGGTACTTGCCAAACAGCGCCTTGCCATGTTTTGTCTCGTGGTTATACCGGTCGGTGTGCACATAGCGCTGCTTGAAATGCGCCTTGCCGTTGCTGATGTGGATGGCAGTCACGTTTCCGTCGCCGTTGAAGTGGATGTCTGAGTCGTACAGCGGGGGAAACCGGTGGTCTGGCTGGATGCGGAAGAATGTGCCATCGATGTCGTCCGGGATCTGGCCTGTCACCTCGAGGTCGTGCACGTCGCCCTCGATGCGAGATGGCCGGTTGAATCCCTGGAAGACACCAGTAGCGGGGAACTTGGACTGTGTGCTGGTCTTGACGCCGTTGACGTAGTTGGGCTGCGCTGAAAGGGATTCGGCCAGCTCGAAAATGTGTGCCATGTTGTCTGTGGTTGAGGGTTTTTTTCTACAACGTTCAAAAATCACCAGCCACGGCCAACGCCCAGCGCCCTGTTCACATCTATAAGGCACCTAATTAAGCTTCATTGGACGCTCGGCATCGTCAACGGCTCGGATCGCGAAATCTTGGCGGCCCCGCGACCCCCGGAAGTACCTCGCCGAGCCGGATCCACTTCCCCGCATCTGTCCGAGTCAGGGGCTGCATGCTCCGCTGTTTACTCCGCTCCGTGCGGGGTAATGGAATGGGGCTTGCCGGCTACAAGCAGCCGATGCACACGGAGATCGCCGCGTCAGTTGCTCCGCTGGTCTGTGTTGCTGACTACAATGGTCTTGCACTTGTTGTGGTTGTCTCCGTTGTAGGGTTGTCGGGCTTGCGTTAGATGACGCGGGCGAAACTCGAGACTCAGAGCGGATACGATGCATGCTGATAGTGATGTGCTTCTTTGGGCGAGAACTGAATTGCACTCCAGTTGCTCAACACAACTCCGTGTGTATGCAGTTGCACTGATGTGTGATCCTTGTAGAAGTTGTGAGAATATCTACAGTATTCTGTCTCATTCCGAGTTTTCGCAACAATTCGAGTCGTTAACACAGGGTTAATTTGAACACGGTCTATGGGAGACTGCCTCCTGAGAAACAGAAAATATTAGACTAGCCGAATTTCGAGGTTGGATGGAACAGTGCGTGATGGTAAGAGCATTTGTTGGAGCTTTCGTGATACTACAGAACACCGTTCTAGAAGCCCCCGTGGCTCTAAGACGCCACGCCACCAGTGGGCCTTATGGGACCCCAGATATACATAGATGCAGGACCATTGCTCTTCTCCCTTCCAATGGCGTTGTCCTCGTTCATAAGATCGCCATCAGCATAATGCTCAATGGCAAAACCACTCGGGTCCTTCCAGTAGTCAAAGATCTGTGACCCAAAAATGTGCCGGCCGACGCCCCAAATAAGCGTATGCCCCTTGGTTAGGAGATAGTCGTGTCCCAGCAACTGGGTGTCAAAATCCTCGACCTCGAACGAGCAGTGATGGATGCGGTGCTTCCCACCGTCAAAGCTAGGCGGGGCGCGGTTGAAGAACAGCGTGTGATGGTCGCTGTATTCCTGGCCTTGGTCGAGGTGCATGAAGGTGACTGCATCGATCTCACGCCCGTCTTCTACCTCGTAGAGGATGTCTGATGGGATGAAGTTGAAGTTTTGGGTGTAGAATGCCACGTCCTCGTCAAACATTGTTGTCGTGTAGCCGTAGTGACCCAGCTTGTGGACCAATGCAGGCCCGGGTTTGAAGCGGTGGAACTCGCCTGTCACTCGTGTAAGTCGAACCGCACCACAGAGTCGGAGATTGGGTAGAATAAGGTACCTTTTCTAGTCTTCTCAAGAGTGGTGTTGAAACTGCCCTTGTGGATCTCTGTCGCCGTCTCTGGCTTCTCTGGCGCCGGGCGCTCCTCTGCACCCCAAATCACATGCATGATGGTCCCGGACGGCGAAGACACCGTCACCCGCGACCCACCACCACAGGCCGGCGGGTTCTCGATTAGTGGCGAACACCCTGGAAGCTCACAAGTCTTGAAAAAATCCCTCTCGGTCTTTGCAAGGAAGGAAGCGCCATTGAAGTGCTTCTCTCCGTCGTCGCTCTTCGTCGCAATGTAACAACACTTGTCCTTGCCCCATCCCCGGTAGTAGATGCTGTCGCCATCTTTGGCTGCTACTGTGAAGCCGAAGTCTGCAGCAAAGTCGTCAAACTTGCTGATGTCCGGATGGGAGACATGAACGTAGCTGAGTCGAGCGAGCTGGATCTTGTCCGGGGAGTTAGCCACTGGCCCAATGATACCTGGCTGTGATTGCGCCATCTTTGTGTTTGGCTTGTTTTGATAGAAGTGAAATGATAAAGCATGATTGAGAGACAGCAAACAATGTACAATTCCACTTATTCCCGTCCTGATATCTAAATGTCCTGACCCCTCATGTTGTGGCGACTCGGAGTTGACCAACCGGAACCATGGTGCCGATTAGCAATCTCCAATTCACAACCGTTTGTTGATACCCCGAATTCGGCGAGAACATCCACATCCATCCGTCTTGAAAAGGGCTGCGCATCGGGAACCTAAAACACGTCCTTCAGCAATTCAGGGTGTGGAAAGTTGTTTATCATATCAAAATCATTTTCACTTCCCATCTTTCTTCTGCCCTACCATATTCCCAAACATCTCAAAATGGCCATCTGGGACAGTCTCATTCGCTTTCGGGCCTCGGACGACAGAGAATACTGGGCTTCCCTCCCACTAGACACCACCCCTGCCACAGGACTGTCTGTGCAGGGCTACCAGACCATCGATGATCTCGAGTCTGGCAGCGTCACTGGCGTCGATGTCACCGTCGCCAAGGTATGTTTCCCTAACTCACCGCACCAGAAAAGGAAGACTCGCAACTCACACCCCTGCCATAGCTTCTTGCTCCCGTACCTGTAACAGGAATCCCCATCATCTGCGTCGGGCTGAACTACCGCAACCACGCTAACGAGGCATCGGTACGTGACCTCTGCCTCCCATGCCCATGGCTGCTGACCCAGCTTGACTAACACCGTTCCAGCTGCCCATCCCTGCCACGCCCCCCATGTGGTACAAGCCCGCTGCATCCCTCGCCGAGCCCGACAGTGAGGTTTCCTTCCCGCTGCAGGCACAAAAGGCCTTCCCCGACTTCGAGGTACTTCTCCCCTCCTTTTCCCCTCTTTCCCCTCCCCAGTTCACACCCACTAACACCCCTCCTTGCACAGGGCGAACTAACCCTCGTCCTCCGCACCCCCATCAAAAACATCACCCCCGCCTCGGCCCCCTCGCACATCCTAGGCTATACCATCGGCAATGACCTCACCGCGCGCACCTTCCAACGCTCCTGCGGCGGCCAATACACCTACGCCAAAGGCTTCGACCGCTTCGCGCCCCTGGGCCCACGCCTCGTGCACCCCTCCGTGTTCTCGCCCACCGCACTAGGCGCGCGCATCACGACAAGGGTGAACGGGCGGACGGTGCAGGACAGCGAGTTTGATTTCATCTTTGAGATGAATGGGCTGTTGAGTTTTTTGTCGCAGGGGACGACGATTCCGGCGGGGACGGCGATTATGACGGGGACGCCGGCGGGGGTGGGGTGGTTTCAGAGTCCGAAGTGTGAGTTGAAGGAGGGGGATGTGGTCGAGGTGGAGGTTAAGCCGATTGGGGTATTGAGGACGAGGATTGCGTTTGAGAAGGAGTAAGGGGGGATGGGGAGATGTTGGATGGACAAATTCTACATACCTGTCGTAGAACCCTCAAGGTTTCTAATATCGTTGGGTGTGGTGAAATCAAATTCTTCTACCAATTTCAGTAGCTTGGAAATCGGGATGCTGGAACTCAGGTGCCAGAGTGAGAGCGTGAAAAGAAAAACGTGTACATAATCTCAACTTTCATGTAGGCAGGTACTTTGCAATGTCTAGATTTACTGTCCAACCACCCACAAATCGACGGCCGTGCTCTTGTCTTGATCATTATGGATTTAGCCGGGACACGTGACGCGGTCGGCTCCGAGCATCTCCCACGCGCCGGGAAGGCTGAAGGTCACAGAATCGGCGTCTTTGGACGGGATCCCCCGGACAGGGGCGCAATGCCACGTGGATTTGGGCCGTGTTGTCTGGCGAGGTACAAACTCCAAACTCGCCTAGCTCGGGATTTTGCCGACGCGGGTCATCATCGGGTCCGCGGGGCGGCTAATGGTCGGCCGGGTCGCGGATTGCCACGTGCGCTCGGGGTTACCGAGAAGGATTGCTGTGTAGTTAGGTACTTTTGAGTTTGCACGGCTAGTTTGGGAAAGGTCCTTGATGCAAGCCGCTAGCGTCGAGACAACATCTTGATCACAGCTTTGTTTCATGCCTGGCTAAGAGGCGGGACACGGACAACCTGCTCGCCCTTGCCTTTGGATTGGGGTTCCGCTATTGGTAGGCAACCCAAGAGAGATGAAAAGCCTAGTTCCATCATTTATCGCTTCAATCACACTTCCTACTGCCGCCTCTTGATATCCTCTCAAGACGGCGGGTTTCGTAACCGAGTGGCACAGCAAGGTAAAGAGGAGGTCTAGACACAACAACACACTCACTTCAGCCCGTCTCGGCTGCAAGCGCTCCAATTGATGACCTGATGAAATGACTTGCTGGGTCCATCCTAAGAGGCAGATCCATCCTGTCACTGTCTTAGGGTTGTGATAGACCATAGACGGGATAGAACTCATGCTAGACTTTCATCGTCGTGATTGTGTGATAACTTGGCTTCGGCGATTCCGAGCATCTGGAGGCCCTTTGATCCTTCTCTAAACTCACCGAGCCTTGTTGCCGTTGTATGCCTTTGGGCCATGAACACTCCCGCTCTAGATGAACACCTAGCTCGTAGTGTAAGGCAGGTCGTGGTTCCCTCTCAGAGCTGTTTGAATGACAAGCTCACAGTATAAAGCCACTGGTCTCTCGAACACCTCTGACATGAATCTTTCCTCATCATCGCGCTCATCCCTCCATCACCCAGCATCCAGTATTCAGCCCTCACTTTTCACAACCAATATCAACTTCAAACAATCCTCCTCAGCCCACCATGCAGTTCACTTCCATCCTCGCTGCCGCCATCCTGGCCACTGTGGCTTCCGCCAGGGCCGTTGCCCCAACTCTCTCGGCTGACGCTGCAAAGATTGTAGCCCGAGAGACCTGCCCGGACCCTTTCTCATCGTGCCAGTACCAGGACGGCAACACTTGTATCTATGGCTACAGCGCTTGCTTGGAGAAGTGGGGCTGCGGCAACACCCCCGGCGGTGCTGATTGCATTGGAATTGCCCTTGGTGAGTTGCCCCTGGCTTGAGACGGCATTTTGTCTTAATGCTCACGTGTTTGCGACAGGATGCGGCATCGCCTGCCCTTAGGATATCGTCATGGCCAGCTTCGACATGCGCCATTGACGGGTCTTGGGTGGGGAACGGGGTATTAGCTTCTGGACTTGGCTTGCAGTGTATTCTGTCTTTTTAAAAGGGGATGGCGGCTTGGTGATATACGGAAGTTCAGGTTCAGTGCGCGGCGAGAAAATGAGAAACCTTGTGCTCTCCTGAAAATTACCTAGGCCCCTATCTACCTAGGTAGCTACCTACCTAGCTATGTTACATGTCCAATACGATGTCGTGGGTTACAGTTTGATGCCAAAGACACGCTGGCAATGTTGCCATTTCTTCTTCAATGTGACTGGCCAGAATTCGATATTGTTTAAGATCGCGAACATGCTCCCACCTTTGCGCCATGTGCCGTGGTGAAATGCCCACCTTGAACTTTTCCCATCACATTGGGTCCATTGAAGGCTGTCCTGACTGCAATAGAAAGGAGAAGGTTGTGTGGAGTTTCCCCGCGGCTGGGGCGGGGACTCAGACCCTGCATTGCCCGGATGCAAACCGCCGAAGTGGCAAAGGAGACATTGCACTAGTTTTCCCCGGATTTTGGATATGCGGGGGACAGTGAGTTCCTGTTACCGACGACATCTTGAACTGGATGAGTGAAGCCGATTGGCTGCCGGTGACTTACATGACGGACGTTTCGGTACGCAAGATCCGCGACTTGATCAAGACCAGGTGAGGCGAAGCGACATGGCTAAGAAGTAAACCACACATCTTAAGGTTCCCTCCTCCACCCTTACCACCCCTCCCTCACCACCGACGGAATACCAAATCCACACCATTCACCTCTCCCACCACATCACATCACCACCCTTCCACAAGCCACAATGGGCTCCCTCAGCGCCACTCCCACAACCCTCCCCCTCGTAACCCCGACCCCCCTCAACACCCCCCGGCCCATCCGCATCATCGTCATTGGCGCCGGCATCTCCGGAATTGCCTTCGCCTACAAGGCCCTCTCCCTCACCAACGTGACCTTCGTCATCTACGAAAAGAACGCCGACGTCGGCGGCACCTGGTTCGAGTCCCGCTACCCCGGCTGCTCCTGCGACATCCCGGCGCACTCGTACAGCTATCCCTGGGTGTCGAACCCCGAGTGGTCGCACGTGTACGTCGGCGCCGAGGAGATATGCGAGTTTTACAAGGCGCGGGCTCGGGAGTACAATGTGTATGAGAACACCAAGTTCAACCACCGCGTGGTGAGCTCCGAGTGGGACGCCGAGGTGGGGCGGTGGAAGGTCAAGGCGCTAGACGAGAAGACGGGCGTGGTGGTGGAGGACGAGGCCGAAGTGGTGCTAAACTGCGCGGGGGTGCTAAATCGGTGGAAGTGGCCCGAGATCCAGGGGCTGCATTCGTTCGAGGGGACGCTGGTGCACACGGGGAACTACCCGCAGGATCTGGATCTCACGGGGAAGAGCGTGGCGGTCATTGGGGCGGGTTCGTCGGCGATTCAGGTCGTGCCGACGATTCAGCCGGTGGTCAAGTCGCTGACGAATTTTGCACGGTCGGCGGCGTGGATTGCGCCGCAGTTTGTGGGGAGGCTGGCGCCCGATGGGAGGAGGACGGCGTACTCGGAGGAGCAGAAGAGGAAGTTTCGTGAGGATGCGGAGTATCTGAAGCAGTACCGGCGAGAGGTTGATCATGAGTTAAACTCGAGGTTTCCGAACTTTTACAAGGGGTCGCCGCGGCAGAAGGCGTCGCGGGAGCTGGTGGAGAAGAGTATGAGGGAGAAGCTGGCGGGGATGGATTCGGTTTTGAGGGAGTCCCTTATTCCTGACTTTGATGTTGGATGTCGGCGGTGAGTGCTGGTTTCTAGAGTCTTTGGTGGGGGGATTTGCTAACATCAAGATTCAGTGTCACGCCCGGAGAGGGATATCTCGAGGCTCTCCAAGAAGAGAATGTAGAGATCGTCAGAACCTCCATCAAGGAGATCACTTCCAACAGTGTGGTGACCAGCGAGGGTAAAGCATACCCCGTCGATGTCATCATCGCGGCCACGGGGTACGACACGAGCTACACCCCGGCGTTCAAGATGACTGGGCGCCACGGCGTCGATCTCGGAGCGAGATGGGCAAAGACGGGAGCCGAGGCGTACTTCACGTGTGCCGTTCCTGACATGCCCAATTATTTCAGTAAGTTCCCCTCAATCACCCGAGACACTTCTATGCTAAACTAATAAACCGCAGTGGTGGTTGGCCCCAACACTCCCATCTCCAACGGTTCCCTTATGCCCTCGATCGAGGCGCAGGTCGACTTTGCGCTCAACTTTGTCAACAAGATCCAATGCGAGGGAGTGAAGTCCGTTGTCGTCAACAACCAGGCAACGACAGAGTTCAACGACTACAAGGACGCAGTAATGGACACCCTGACCTTTTCCGGAGACTGCAATAGTTGGTAGGTTCTCTGACTTTCCCGTTATAAGTCGGCCTGTTTCTAATCTCGTGGCCCTCAATTCAGGTACAAGGGAGGTCAAAAGGGCGGCAGGATTGTTGGTCCATGGTTTGGGTCGGTGAACCACTTCCTGGAAGCTGTTAAATCGCCGCGTTATGAGGACTTTGAGTTCACCTACCTACAGCCACAGAACAGATTTGCGTATCTCGGTAATGGGCTGTGTGAGCGGGACATTAAGGAGGAGAACCTCGGATGGTATATCAGGGCATAAGCATTGGACAGAGTGGGCATGAAGATGGTGTGTTTTAGTACAGAAATGGAGTTCGGAATGGATTTTGCGATTTAAAGAAGTTTCCCTCCGTTGAAAGCGAAATATCATGAAGTCTATCTGTCAAAACTCTTGAAGAAACTTCTCCCAACGTCGGGTGTGACGTTGAAAAATAAAGTGTTTCTTGGCTGAGTAGTTACACATGAAGTCTATTCGCTGGTATATAGTACCTCCGAAATCAAACCTTGGTGTTTGGCCAATCCTCGGTTCCCCCGGCCTCTGAGTCGTAGTTGACGTTGTCGGGGTATGTGATATTATTTGGATTTCAACCCAGAAATAGACTCGACCGTGACAAAATGAAATGATGGAACACTTGGCCGCCGCGTATCGCCAGATTAATCTGGAGGTTTCCAAGGGTGCGGAGAGAGTTTAATCATCTCCATGTACGTACCTATATTGATGTCACGGTGGACGGTGGTAGCTGGAGGCCAAACTTTGGTTGGTGGGACAACATTTACCATGCCAAACCGTGAATCCTTTCAAATTTCCTCGGCATGCATGGAAATTGTACCCGACATTCATACCCGTCTTGGTATCCCGCCCAGCATCCAGCCGTGCAACTGCAACAGAATTTGGTCGGGGTGACCTCTGGCCTGGAGCGAGCCGGGTTGAAGTGGGGGAAACAGGGGCTAACATTGGGTCGGCTGCTTGCATCCGAAGCGGTATTCCCAACCGCCCTTCCCCCCACATGATGCCGGCACTAATGTCGCTCCGCAAAGATCCCCGGATTATCACCCCCTTGCGGATGCGTGAAGCCGACAGTAGCACGAGGGCTCTGGGGCTCGGGATTTTCTACGTGCCTCTGCTTCCAAATGATAGATCGACGAGATTAAAGTGGTCTTGAGATTACATCTGCGAGAACCACCTCATCCACTGCGGTTTTGTTGCCATATTGTTCCAAATAATTCTTTTCAGCCTGCAATTAATATGGAAGAGACGACCGTTCTCATCGTCGGGGCTGGCCCCAGTGGACTCGCCCTGGGCGCTCTGCTTGGGCGCATGGGTGTCGAGGTATGTCAACAAAAATCTATTCGACAACCCTCAAGCTCGGCTGACACGCACAGGTGGTGATCCTTGAAAAAGACACCGAGGTTTGCGAGGATCCCCGAGGGATTGTGGTCAACGGGGATGCCGTGCGGATATCGTACCAGATCGGGATCGGCGAAGGCCTCACCAAGAGGATAGGAAAGGACATTGGCGTCCTGAATTTCCATCGCGGCGATTTCAGGACCTCCCCGTTCATGACCTTTGACATCACCGAGGACTGGGCGGAACAGGCCGTTTCCAATAATATCACACAGTTTCAGCCAAATTACGGTGAGCGAATTTCGCAAATCTCGGTGGGATGCTTGCTGACCAATGCCCTCAGAACGAGAAATAAGAGCCCTGTTGAAAGACTTTCCGAGCTGTCAGCTGCGGACAGGCTGCGAGGTCCTCACTCGGGAGCAAGTCGGCGACCACACAGTAATCGAGTACAACGATCAGGCGGGCACAAGACGATCCATTCGGTCAAGGTGGCTCGTTGGCGCCGACGGGAAAAGAGGAGTGGTGCGGAAGAAGTTCCTCGAGCCCGAGGGCATCAGGCAGGAGGAGAGTGTCTGGACCTATGTGGGCACATGGGTTGCCGCAAATCTGCACATCACAACACCAACGCCTCAGTCACATCCGGACTTCCCGCTGTGGAAGCTGGGGTATACCCCTGAGCAGGTGCATGATGTGTTCTGGCCGAGTGGATTCCAGTGAGTCAACTCCGTGCAACACGAACAGATAATTGCACCCAATAATGCTCACACACCGTGCCAGTTTCTGCAACGATTCCAAGAGACCAGCCGTGAGCGGAAGGTTTGGGCCTGTTGACTCTGGATGCTGGAGACACGAGTACTCGGTGGAGCCCGAAGACAATCTCGACAACGTCGAAAACCACTTCTGGAGCCTCTTTGCGCCTTGGATGGTCACCCCGGGGCCGAGGTTTTCGCCAACCCTCAAGAAAGCAGTCGAATTCCCTCGAGACTGCATCAAGGTGGTTCGATGCCGGCCATTCACGTATGTTGTCCCCCCGAATATCTGTCAGTCAACCACAGACGCTAATCCCCTGTCCAGATTCGCCGTAAAGGTCGTAAACCGCTGGTTCTCCCAAAACACAATGCTAATCGGCGACGCCGCCCACGTCTTCCCCCCCTTCGGCGGCCAAGGCATCGCCACAGGCATCCGAGACGCCCAAGCCCTCGGCTGGCGATTAGCCATCATGTCCCGCGTCAACATGTCCAACGAGACACGCCAACGGATCCTCACCGGCTGGGGCCAGGAGCGTCGCCACGCCTGGCAAGCCGCGCTAATGGCCACCAAGCTAAACGGCAGTATCGTCAACCAGCGGTCCATTATTGGTGGATTCTTCTACCGCGTGTGGATGCGTCTTCTTTGGCAGTTCAAGAGGATTGCGCGGTATCGCACCCAGAATGCCTTCAGAGACAAGCTGATCTACACGCATGAGACTTGTCCGGATGGGTTCTTTTTGGGTCAGGCCGGAGGTGGACGGAAGGTTGCGCAGATTTGGGTGAGGAAGGAGGGCCAGGAGCCGAAGCTGTCAGACGCTGCGTTTCTTCGCTGCTTGTCGCATCTTTCGCTGCTGGTGTTGGTGGGAGACGACGCGCATAGCGGATTGCGTGATGAAGTCGCGGCGGCCTTGAAGGAGTCGGACTTGCAGGCTGACCTCCTTACTATGGACGGTGTGTCGTTCTACCAGAAGAGTGGTTCAAGGAGTCAGGGGGCGGAGGTGGGCTCATTGGACTGCTATCATCCATGCACTGCCGGGCAGTTGGCTGGGGAGGGTATCACTCCTCTCAAGGGTTATCGGCATACGTCACTTCAAGATCGCTTCGGCCCAACCACGCGATTCGTCCTGGTTCGACCAGACTTTTTCGTGCACTCAGTCGCGTCAGATGTGGGCGGACTGTTGGAGAATCTTAGGAAGGTAAAGGAATACTTCAGCTGAGAACAAAGAAGGGATGAATGTACCAAAAGGTGAGCTGCTGCCTCTTTGCAACATTGCTAAGTTCTCGTCTGGATCACCGTATTAAATGTCAAACCCCTTCTTCAATTCTTAAGTTTATGTATGAGCCCCAAGATTTGCTACATTCTAGCTTCTCGTCCCACACTTTACCATGGAGCTCGCACAGCCAGCATCTTAGGCATATCTAGTCATTTGTACGACGTAAGACTACGTAGTTTAGAGACTAGCGTAGGTTGTGGCGCGTTACCGCTCATCGACAGCAGACGGCGTGAACCTGAAGGCCCCAATCGCTCCCGGCGACACTCCATGCGAATATCCTTGGCAGGTCGAAACATCGGGACACCCCGCCGGTCGGGATACTCTCTCAAACGAGGGCTTTTTTCGGGGCTGGGTAGGGGTTCGAGCCTCGGGGCGAGGGTCCTTGCTCCCTCTGGCTTAGACACGGAGCCAGAAAGGGGCACTTCGTGAAGTTCGCCCAAGTTTAGAATTTTGGGGTCGTGATAGACCACCGTGACACTTGGCATCCCCATTGAGCTTGATCCAAAAGCTGCGCGTGCATCGATATAAGGTGGCCAGTTCATCGTCTTGGGGTAGGCCGGTCTCTCATGGTAGCCCTCAATGTCGCCAGTATCACTGCCAAAAGGACCATCCAGTTGCTCGAACTTCCTGCGTTTGTGTCCAAAGCTATCGTCCTGGTCGAGATTCCCGCCAAATCCCAGACCGACTTTGGTCATCTCCTCCTGAGCTTGAATTTGGAGCCGCATTTCGTGCCGAAATTCCTCCATCACATCGGTTTCGCGGATAAGCTTTCCTCTCCTCATCGCTTCCTCCCATTGCCCTTTCCAGCTTTTGGAGTCAGCCATCTTTCGGTCAAAAGTCTGCGAAATGGCCGGCTAGCTCAGAAAGCCAGTCATAGGGGAGACCCCGAGGGCCTGGCCTGCGTCTAGCGTTTCTTCATTGTTGTCCTCATTCCTGCCCCCAAGCCGTCTCTTCTTATTGTTGGGAACTAACCAGTCGCCGTCGCCCAACGCATAGAGCCGCCGCGCGTGCACTGCTCGCCCGTCGGTGCAATCCCGGGAGATGATATGATTGATAAGTGTGGTTTTTGTGCGGTTTGGGCCGAACGAATTGGACCGCATAAATCGGTTACCCCAAGCTGATTTCATAATTTGAACATATATGGGCTGGAATTTTGGAGGCTATCCTTGAGAATTTTCGGAGCTGCAAGGCGTGGGTTTGGAAAACGGAGGGCAGTTGGGCTTTTGATGGAAAGAGTTGACTACGGTTAAGAACGTGGATAAGAAAGAAATTTCCAGGCTCCTCTCGAAATCCATGGACTTGGGCCCTCGGAGTCCTCCCTCCTGCACTTTTGTGCTCCGCCCCAGCTACATCATGTGAGTGGCTTTGTGTAACATCGGGTTTGTGTAACATCACACCTCTTGCTTTAATATCGGCGACTAGCGAGAGGTAGCTGAATGAGTCAGGGGTATAATTTTGGCAACGGTGTAGGTAATGGAGAATAGGTACTTGATTGCTGAGCGATGGATTGTCATTAATGAGTGTTCTGCTTGGCTAGTAGCAAATAGAAACTGCCCCATTTCAGTGAAACTGCATAGGTATATTTCGCTTTGGCACATCCACTACATCAATCATGAAAAGTGACCGAAATGCAAAGAACCCAAAAATACAATTCTTAAAAATCAAGCAGGCGTCCAAGGAACTCATCATCTTCCTAGCGACCTGGGAGTCTTCCCTGCTGCTACGGTAGTCACTTTGACGATCTGTGGGCTGACTGCGCCAAGGGGTTGGTTTCAGGAGCCGATAACACTTCGGGCTGAAGAGGAGAAGCGATCCAAGGCTCTAACCGCTGCCGAGTAGGTGTTATACGAACACCATTCGTGGGCCGAAACATGGGGATTCCCCACCGGTCGAGCTAGTTTCTCAGGCGAGGCGCCTGTTCGGAGCCGGTCTGGGGAAGCCAGAGTTGGGCTCCGGGACGAGAGTCGCTGGAGTCGCGATTGTAAACTTGAGCTTAATAGGAGGCCGAGTCTAAGCCCTCGTCTAAGTCTGAACTCGAAGGGCCGTTATCAACAAATACGATCATCCAGGCCGGATTCCTACCGGTCGCGTAAAACCCGTGTCTATCTTAATCGCCCCGCCGGTGGTCGTCATCTTTATCTGCAGTATTCGCAGTCACGGCCCCAGCCCCAGCAGGCGGAAACTGCCGAATGTCTGGCGCTCGGTTTCACAAGAAACTCCGCACCACGAGCAGGTATACCCTTTAGTGGCAATAGTAATTCGATGTTCCAGACAACGATTGCAGCGCCACAAATCCCGAGACATAGAGCGACAAGACCACCACTGCTTGTCAACTTGTTTGGACTGGAGAGTAAGGTCTTCGTGGTGGTGGTCCCGGAGATGATCTCTGACCCGATCTTGATGCCCGGTACCATCTATCTGCTGATGTCTTTGTCTCCCTGCTGCAGCTAGGTGTGTAGTTGGAAAGGACTGAGAGATGGAGTTATTGAGGCTCAATGTAAGGCAGCAGCTAAACCCTCTCCTCCCCTGGGCAACAACCTCTCTCCATCCTCCTCATCTTCTCCCTCCTCCTCTTCCAACCCACGCCCATTCTTCGGGCCCATCACCGCAACCTTCATCGACCGCCCCCAAACATAAACCAAATGCCCAACAAGACCCAGCCCGCCAACAAGCAACCCAAGCAACACAATAAAGCCACCAATTCCATTCCCCAAAAACATCGCCATCATCATAATCGTCACCGTCGACACCCCGACTGTAGGCACCCACGCCATCGTGGCAGCCAACAACACTGCTGCGCCCTTTCTCTCAGACAAGAGAAACTTCGCCGCCGCCATTGCCGATTTGAACACGTATCACCGTACCCTCCTTGAGTCAGAACCAGGAAGAGAACGATATCCAGAGCGGTCTGCGACCTCTGCGAATACAACGCGGAGTTTAATTAAGAGGTAGTATAGCAGAGCTAGGTTTGCTAGCGGTACCGCGATGCCTAACACCCAGGTGAGGAGTTTTTCGTGCGTTTGAGGTTCTGTTGGAGGATGAATCCCCGGGCTTCGCACCATAGCCAATCAACGTCTCACCTCACATCCCACATGTTTTACTGTTGGCTTCTAGTAGTAAAATCCAGGCATGATAAAATGAACTGGTTAGTAAAGAAGACTCTACGGTAGCAGTGTGCCCGTTTTATGCGTCGAGATTTGCGCTGGTGGGCATAGGAAGATTGGCAAAACAAGTCCACGCGGTACCCTAAGAAAACAGACCGAAATGAACAATAAGATATTAATGGAAGCGATTCGGTTAGTTTGTGAAACTCTCTATAGCTCTACTCGCATCCCCCTTCAACCAAAATCTCTCTATAGTTTTCATTCCAGTCCTCAAGGTGAGATGACAACCTCCTACGGAGCTCTCAACTCCCGTGCTTGTTCTTTGGTCGGGTCTCCCGTCTCAGGGCCAAATGGTTCCAAATATAGTCACCTCCCTGGGTCGCCATAACAAATCCTCTGCAAAAAAAGAAATTGTCAGCCAACCCCTGAAAAACACACCCTCACTCAGTCAGACAACTCACCTCCCTCCCCTCCCTAAACTCACCATACAACCAATTCCACACATCCCTCTCCACACACCTCCTCTCCCAGCTCTCCCCCTCCCCCTCCCAACACCCCGGCTGCATCATCGCCTTCAACCCCGCACTCACCGGCACCCACGGCTTGGTCATCGGCCAATCCGAAAAATGCACATACTTCGCCTCTTCCAAAACCCCCACCGCATCCCACTCCTCCTCCGCACTCCCCAAATAATACCCATGCTCCCCCCTCCTCCCGCGAAACTCCTTCGTCAACAGCCCATACGGCCTATGCGGAAGCACCATCGCAGTTCCCCCGTACAGGTCATTCAACACCTCCATGTCATACTCCCCTGGCGCAGCGGAGCGGACTGCGTCCATGACGCGCGCGAATTCGACAGAAGAGGGCTGGATGAGGAGGATGTAGGAGGAGAATTTCCGGGTCTGGGGGAGGAGCCAGTAGGCGAGGGGCATGGCGACGGGGGAGGGCGGGAGGAGGAAGAGCTCGTCTGGCGGGTGGAGGAGGAGGGCGTCTGAGTCGAGAGAGAGGACGCGGGCGTGGGTTGTGAGGTTGAAGGTGAGGAGTTTGGTGAAGGAGGAGGACCAGGTTTCTAGCGGTGGGGGGAGG
>Ga0247770_1000861_pt1 | contig 27659 bp, 13 predicted proteins | sample UWRJL136409B6_FD_179943 | JGI IMG/M metagenome (GOLD analysis project Ga0247770, IMG submission 179943) | Plant litter microbial communities from Arlington Agricultural Research Station in Wisconsin, United States - UWRJ-L136-409B-6 | ecosystem: Environmental > Terrestrial > Plant litter >... | reverse complement strand
GGGGGCGGAGGACGCACGGGGTGCTGGCGGAGCTGCTGCGGCACGAGCACGCCTCCCTGGCGCTGGCGCAGCGGTGCAGCGGCGTCCCGGCGCCGGGCCCGCTCTTCACCTCGCTGCTGAACTACCGCTACAGCGGCCGGAGCGGGGGCTCGGCCGGGGCGGGCGGGGGCCGGGAGGGGGCGCGGGGCGTTCGCGCGCAGGAGCGGACCAACTACCCCGTGGTGATGGCGGTGGACGACCTGGGGGAGGACGGCTTCCGGCTCCGGGCGCAGGTGGCGGCGCCCGTGGAGGCGGCGCGGGTGTGCGGGCTGATGCACGCGGCGCTGGAGCGGCTGGTGGAGGCGCTGGAGGTCTCCCCGCGCCGGGCGCTGGCGAGCATCGACGTCCTCCCGGAGGCGGAGCGGCGGCGGGTGGTGGAGGAGTGGAACGCGACGGACGTGGCGTATCCGCGCGACGCGTGCGTGCACGGGATGTTCGAGCGCCAGGTGGAGATCGCCCCCGACGCGGTGGCGGTGGTCTTCGAGGGCGATCAGGTGACGTACGGCGAGCTGAGCCGGCGGGCGAACCGGCTGGCGCACCACCTCCGCGCGATGGGCGTGGGCCCGGACGCGCGGGTGGCGGTCTGCGCGGAGCGGAGCGTGGAGATGGTGGTGGCGCTCCTGGCGGTGATGAAGGCCGGCGGCGCCTACGTGCCGCTGGACCCGGAGTACCCGGCCGACCGCCTGCGCTACATGCTGGAGGACAGCGCTCCGGCCGCGGTGCTGACCCGGGGGGCGCTGGTGGAGCGGCTCCGGGAGTCCGGGGTGCCGATCCTTGACCTGGCGGGCGATGCCGCCGTCTGGGCCGATCGGCCGGAGAGCGATCCGGAGCGGGGTGGTCTGCGGCCGGAGCACCCGGCGTACGTGATCTACACCTCCGGCTCCACTGGCCGGCCCAAGGGCGTGCTGGTCCCGCACGCCGGCGTGGTGAACCGCCTCCTCTGGATGCAGGACGCCTACGGCCTCGATGCGGCCGACCGCGTCCTGCAGAAGACCTCGTTCAGCTTCGACGTCTCGGTCTGGGAGTTCTTCTGGCCGCTGATGCGGGGGGCGCGGCTGGTGGTCGCCCGGCCGCGCGGGCACCAGGACCCGGCGTACCTGGTGGAGGCGATCCGGCGCGAGGAGGTCACCACCATCCACTTCGTCCCCTCGATGCTCCAGGTGTTCATGGACCACCTGGACGCCGCGCGGGCGTGGAACTGCTCCAGCCTCACCCGCGTCGTCTGCAGCGGCGAGGCCATGCCGCGCGCGCTGGCCGATCGGACGCTCCAGCGGCTCCCGGACGCGCGGCTGTACAACCTGTACGGCCCCACGGAAGCCGCCGTGGACGTGACCGCGTGGGAGTGCGTCCGCGAGGAGAGCGACGCTCCCGTCCCCATCGGCCGGGCGATCGCGAACACGCGGATGTACGTCCTCGATGCCGCGGGGGAGCCGGTGCCGGCGGGGGCCGCGGGAGAGCTGTACATCGGCGGCGTGCAGGTGGCGCGCGGATACCTGAACCGGCCGGGGCTGACGGCGGAGCGCTTCGTCCCCGATCCCTTCGCCGCGGATCCCGGCGCCCGGCTCTACCGCACGGGCGACCTGGGGCGGTGGCTCCCGGACGGGGTGATCGAGTACCTGGGGCGCAACGATGCCCAGGTGAAGGTGCGGGGATACCGGATCGAGCTGGGGGAGATCGAGGCGCGGCTCCTGGAGCACCCGGGGGTGCGGCAGGCGGTTGTGGTGGCGCGGGAGGACGACGCGGGGGACCGGCGGCTGGTGGCGTACTGGATCGGCTCCGACGAGGCGGGGGCGGACCGGCTGCGGGCGCACCTCCTGGAGCGGCTCCCGGAGCACATGGTGCCGGCGGCGTACGTGCGCCTGGAGGCGCTCCCGCTCACCCCCAACGGCAAGCTGGACCGCAAGGCGCTCCCGGCGCCGGAGGGGGACGCCTACTCCGCGCGCGTCTACGAGGCGCCCCTGGGGGAGGTGGAGGAGGCGCTGGCGGAGGTGTGGGCGGAGGTGCTCCGGGTGGAGCGGGTGGGGCGCCGGGACAGCTTCTTCGAGCTGGGCGGGCACTCGCTCCTGGCGGTCCAGGTGGTCTCGCGGCTGAGGCAGCGGCTGGGCGTGGAGGTCCCCCTGGGCGAGCTCTTCCGCCTCCCGGTGCTGGCGGAGTGCGCGCGCGCCGTGGCGGCGGCGGCCCGGGCCGATCTCCCGCGCATCGAGCCCGTGGACCGGTCCGAGCCGCTCCCGCTCTCCTTCGCGCAGCAGCGGCTCTGGTTCCTGGAGCAGCTGGGGGAGGCGGGGAGCGCCTACCACATCCGCAGGCGGCTGCGCCTGCGGGGGGAGCTGGATCCTGATGCGCTGCGGCGGGCGCTGGAGCGGATCGTGGCGCGGCACGAAGCGCTGCGCACCACCTTTCCCCTGGTGGCGGGGGAGCCGGTGCAGCGGATCGCCCCCGTGGAGGAGAGCGGCTTCCACCTGGCGGAGCACGACGCGGGCGGGGCGGTCGACGGGGACGCGGAGCTGCGCCGCCTCCTCGCGGAGGAGTGGAGCACGCCCTTCGACCTGGAGCGGGGCCCGCTGATCCGCGCCTCGCTGGTCCGGCGGGCGGAGGACGACCACGTGCTCCTGGTCACCCTCCACCACATCGTCTCGGACGGGTGGTCGATGGGGGTGCTCACCGATGAGCTGAGCGCGCTCTACGCCGCCTTCCGGCGCGGGGAGGCCGATCCGCTCCCGCCGCTGGCGGTGCAGTTCGGGGACTACGCGGTGTGGCAGCGGCGCCGGGTGGAGGGCGAGGTGCTGCGGGAGCAGGCGGAGTACTGGCGGCGGACGCTCTCCGGCGCGCCCGAGCTGCTGGAGCTGCCGACGGACCACCCGCGCCCGCCGCGGCAGGATCACCGGGGAGCCGTCCTCCGGTGGGGGCTGGACGAGGAGACGACCTCCGCCCTGAAGGGATTGAGCGGGAGCCGGGGGACCACGCTCTTCATGACGCTGCTCGCCGGGCTCTCGGCGGTGCTGGGCCGGCTGGCGGGGCAGGACGACCTGGTGGTGGGGATGCCCACGGCCAACCGGGGGCAGCGGGAGATCGAGGGGCTGATCGGCTTCTTCCTGAACACGCTCTCCCTCCGGGTGGAGCTGACGGGCTCGCCGACGGTGGGCGAGCTGCTCGCGCGGGTGAAGGAGCGGGTGCTGGAGGCGCAGCAGAACCAGGACATCCCCTTCGAGCAGGTGGTGGAGATGGTGCGCCCCGCCCGCACCCTGGCGTACGCGCCGCTCTTCCAGGTGAGCTTCACCTGGCAGAACGCGCCGCGCGGCGAGCTCGACCTCCCCGGCGTGGAGCTGGCGGCGCCCGAGCTTCCCGGCGGCGGGGAGCTCCCGCTGGTGGCGTCGAAGTACGACCTGTCGCTCAACCTGCGGGAGGCGGGCGGGCGGATCGTGGGGACGGTGGAGTACGCCACGTCGCTCTTCGAGGCCGCCACCGTGGAGCGCTACCTCGCCTACCTGCGGACGGCGCTGGAGGCGATGGCGGCGGACGACGGCCGGAGGATCGACCAGCTCCCGCTCCTCCCGGAAGCCGAGCGCCGCCGGTGGCTGGAGGCGTCCGGCGCCCCCGCGGCGGCGCGGCGGCCCCGGCCCTCCGCCGCCTTCGTGCCCTTCGCCCCGGCGGAGATCGAGCAGTCCCTGGCCTCGCGCTTCCGGGCGCAGGTGGCGGCGCACCCGCGCCGGGTCGCCCTCCACGCCGCTTCGGGCGAGTGGAGCTACGCGGAGCTGGACGCGCTCGCGCGGGGCGTCGCGCGCGCCGTGGTGGCCGCGCTCGGCGCCGGGCCGGGGCGCGTGGGGCTCCTGTGCGAGCCCGGCGCGCCGATGGTGGCGAGCGTCCTCGGCGCCCTGATGGCGGGGAAGACGTACGTGCCGCTCGACCCCGCGTGGCCCGCGCGCCGCATGCGCCGGGTGCTCCACGACGCGGCGGCCGCCCTGGTCCTGGCCGACCACGCCAGCCTCGCGGCGGGCCGTCGTCTCGGTGAAATCGAAGGCGACGACGGCGAGCCGTGGCCGGGCACCGTCCTCTCGATCGAGAGCATCGGCTCCACGGGCTCCGGTGATCCGGCCGCCGCCGTCGATGTCGATGTCGACGTCCCGCCGGAGCAGGTGGCGTATCTCCTCTACACGTCGGGATCGACCGGGGAGCCCAAGGGCGTGGCCCAGTCGCACCGCAACGTCCTGGCCCACATCCGCGCGTACACCAACGCCCTGCGCATCGCCCCGGACGACCGGGTGGCGCTGGTCGCGTCGTACGCCACGGACGCGGCGGTCATGGACCTCTTCGGGGCGCTGCTCAACGGCGCCGCCCTGCACCTCTTCGACGTCCGCCGGGGCGGGGCGGAGCGGCTCGCGTCGGGGATCTCCTCGCAATCCATCACCATCTACCACTCCACCCCCACCCTCTACCGCGCCCTCCTGGCCGGCGACGCGCCGGCGGGGAAGGACCGGTTCCCGTCCGTGCGGCTGGTGGTGCTGGGGGGCGAGGCCGTCGTCCGCTCCGACTTCGCGCTCTTCAGGGAGCGCTTCGCGCCGGGGTGCTTCCTGGTCAACGGCCTGGGCCCGACCGAGTCGACGCTGGCGCTGCAGTGCTTCCTCGACCACGAGACGGAGCTTCGCGGCGACGTGGTGCCGGTCGGCCACGCGGTGGAGGGGACGGAGGTGCTCCTCCTGGACGACCTCCTGGAGCCGGTGGAGCTGTACGCGCGGGGCGAGCTCGTGGTCCGCGGCCCGCACGTGGCGCTGGGCTACTGGGGGCGCCCCGGCCTCACCGCGCGGGCGTTCATCCCCCAGCCGGGCGGCGGCGGGGGGCGGATGTACCGCACGGGCGACCTGGGGCGGCGGCTCCCGGACGGGAGCGTGGAGTTCCTGGGACGGCGCGACCACCAGGTGAAGATCCGCGGCTACCGCGTGGAGCCGGACGAGGTGGCGGCGGTGCTGCGGCGCCACCCCGGGGTGCGCGAGGCGGCCGTGGTCGCGCGGGCGGACGGAGGGCAGACGCGGCTGGTGGCGTACGTCGTGGCGGACGAGGCGCTCGCGGCGGAGACGCTGCGGGCGCACCTGGCGGCGCGGCTCCCCGAGTACATGGTCCCCGCGGCGTACGTGCCGCTCGCCGCCATCCCGCTGACGTCCAGCGGAAAGCTGGACCGGGGCGCGCTCCCCGCGCCGGACGGGGACGCCTACGCCCGGCGCGCCCACGCGGCCCCCGAGGGCGAGGTGGAGGAGGCGCTGGCGGAGGTCTGGGCCGAGGTGCTGGGGGTGGAGCGGGTGGGGCGGCACGACCACTTCTTCGAGCTGGGCGGGCACTCCCTCCTGGCCGTGCAGGTGGTCTCGCGCGTGCGGCGGGTGCTGGGGGTGGAGGTGCCGCTGGGAGAGGTGTTCGAGCGGCCGGTGCTGGAGGACTTCGCGCGGGGGCTGGCGGCCGCCTCGCGCGCCGCGCTTCCGCCGATTGAGCCGGTGGAGCGGACGGCGCCGCTCCCGCTCTCCTTCGCGCAGCAGCGGCTCTGGTTCGTGGAGCAGCTGGACCGGGCGGGGAGCGCGTACCACATCCGGCGGCGGGTGCGCCTGGCGGGGGAGCTGGACGCGGGCGCGCTGCGGCGGGCGCTGGAGCGGATCGTGGCGCGCCACGAGGCGCTGCGCACCACCTTCCCCCTGGTGGAGGGGGAGCCGGTGCAGTGGATCACTCCGGTGGAGGAGAGCCGCTTCCCGCTGGCGGAGCACGACCTGGGCGGGGAGGCGGAGGCGGACGAGGCGCTGGGCCGCCTCCTCGCGCGGGAGTGGAGCACGCCCTTCGACCTGGCGCGCGGGCCGCTGATCCGCGGGTGCCTGGTCCGCGTGGGGGAGGACGACCACGTGCTGCAGGTGACCATGCACCACATCGTCTCCGACGCGTGGAGCATGGGGGTGTGGGAGAGGGAGCTGGGCGCGCTCTACGCCGCCTTCCGGCGCGGGGACGGGGATCCCCTCCCTCCGCTGCCGGTGCAGTACGCCGACTACGCGGTCTGGCAGCGCGAGCAGCTCCGGGGCGAGGCGCTGCACCACCAGCTTTCCTGGTGGAGGGAGCGGCTGGCGGGCGCGCCCGAGCTGCTGGAGCTTCCCGCCGACCATCCCCGCCCCGCCGTCCGGAGCTTCCGGGGCGCCCACGAGCCCATCCACCTCTCCCAGGAGCTGGTGGAGGGGCTGAAGGCGCTGGGGCGGGGCGAGGGCGCGACGCTGTTCATGGTGCTCCTCTCCGCCTTCCAGGCGCTCCTCGCCCGCTACGCCGAGAGCGAGGACGTGGTGGTGGGGACCACCATCGCGGGGCGCACCCGCGGCGAGGTGGAGGGGCTGATCGGGCTCTTCATGAACACGCTGGTGCTGCGGACGGACCTCTCGGGGGACCCGGCGTTCCGCGAGGTGGCCAGGCGGGTGCGGGGGGTGACGCTGGGGGCGTACGAGCACCAGGAGATGCCCTTCGAGCGGCTGGTGGAGGAGCTGCGGCCGGAGCGGTCGCTGGGCCACTCACCGCTCTTCCAGGTGCTCTTCGAGCTGCACGGCGCGCAGGCGCCGGGCGCCGCCCTGGCGGGGCTGGACGCGCGGGGGGTGCGGGGGGAGCTCGGCACCGCCAAGGTCGACCTCGCCCTGGTGCTGCGGGCCGGCTCCGGCGGGCTGGTGGGGATGCTGACCTACGGCACCGACCTGTTCGAGCGGAGCACGGCGCGGCGGATGGTGGAGCACCTGGAGCGGGTGCTGGCCCAGGTGGCCGCGGACGGGGACGCGCGGCTCTCCGGGCTGAGCCTGATCGGGGCCGAGGAGCGCCGCCGGGTGGTGGAGGAGTGGAACCGCACGGAAGCGGCGTACCCCGCGGAGCGCTGCATCCACCACCTCTTCGAGGAGCAGGCGGCCCGGACTCCCCACGCGCCGGCCGTGCTCTTCGGCGAGGGGGCGCTCACCTGCCGCGAGCTGGACCGGAGGGCGAACGGGCTGGCGCTGCACCTCCGCGAGATGGGGGTGGGGCCGGAGGTGAAGGTGGGGATCTGCCTGGAGCGGAGCCTGGAGCTGATGGTGGCCATCCTGGGGGTGATGAAGGCCGGCGGCGCCTACGTCCCGGTCGATCCCGCGCACCCCGGGGAGCGGATCGGCTACGTGCTGGAGGACTCCGGCGTGGCGGTGCTCCTCACCCAGGAGCGGCTGCGCGGGCGGGTGCCGGTGCCGGAGGGCGTGCGCGTGCTGGCGGTGGACGGCGCGGGGGAGCCGGGCGCCCGCGAGAGCGCGGAGGCGCCGGAGAGCGGGGTGGGCGCCGAGAACCTCTGCTACGTCATCTACACCTCGGGGAGCACGGGGCGGCCCAAGGGCGTGGCCATGCACCACCGGGGGGTCGTCAACTACATCCACTGGGGGGTCCGCCACTACGGGGCCGACGGGGGGAACGGGGCGCCGGTCTTCTCCTCCATGGCGGTGGACCTGACCATCACCAACCTCCTCCCCCTCTTCCGCGGCCGCCCGGTGCGCCTCCTCCCCGAGGAGAACGCCGTGGAGGCGCTCGCCGACGTGCTCCGCGGGCGGCCCGGATTCGGGGTGATGAAGATCACGCCCACGCACCTCTCCCTCCTCACCCCGCTCCTCACCCCCGGGGAGGCGCGGGAGGCCGCGCGCACGCTGGTCATCGGCGCCGACTTCCTGAACGCCGAATCCACGCTCTTCTGGCAGGAGCACGCGCCGGAGGTGCGGCTGATGAACGAGTACGGCCCCACCGAGACCGTCGTCGGCTGCTCGGCCTACCTCCTCCCGCCCGGGAAGCACCGCCAGGGGCCGGTGCCGGTGGGCGGGGCGATCCAGAACCTCACCTTCTTCGTGCTGGACGCGGGGATGCAGCCCGTTCCCGTGGGGCTTCCCGGCGAGCTCTTCATCGGCGGGGCCGGCGTGGCGCGCGGCTACCTGGGGCGGCCGGGGCTCAGCGCGGAGAAGTTCGTCCCCGACCCCTTCGCGGGGGGCGGGGCGCGGATGTACCGCACGGGAGACCGCGCGCGCTGGCAGGAGGACGGCAACCTGCTGATCCTGGGGCGCCGCGACAACCAGGTGAAGGTCCGCGGCTTCCGCGTGGAGCTGGGCGAGATCGAGGCGGTGCTGCGCCGGCACGAGGGGGTCTCGGCCGCCCTGGTGGTGGTGCGCGAGGACGTGCCCGGGGACCGGCGGGTGGTGGCCTACGTGGTGGGCGCGGCGGAGGGGCGGGAGCTGCGCGAGCACCTGCGCGGGAGCGTGCCGGAGTACATGGTGCCGAGCGCCTTCGTGCGGCTGGACGCGCTTCCCCAGACGCGCACCGGCAAGGTGGATCCCAGGACGCTCCCCGCCCCCGGGTACGCCTCGGACGAGGAGCGGTACGTGGCGCCATCTACTCCCACCGAGGAGGCGCTGGCGGCGGTCTGGGCGGAGGTGCTGGGGGTGGCGCGGGTGGGGCGGCTGGACCACTTCTTCGAGCTGGGCGGGCATTCGCTCCTGGCGATCGCCATGGTGGAGCGGATGCGGCGGGCCGGGCTGCACGCCGACGTGCGGGCGCTGTTCACCACGCCGGTGCTGGCCGAGCTGGCGCTGGCGGTGGGCGGAGAATCCCTGGACGCGGCGGTCCCGGCCAACGGGATCCCGGAGGGGTGCCGGTCGATCCTCCCGGAGATGCTCCCGCTCGTCGAGCTGACCCAGGCGGAGATCGACGGGATCGTGGCGGAGGTCTCCGGCGGCGCCGCGAACGTACAGGACATCTACCCGCTGGCCCCGCTGCAGGAGGGGATCCTCTTCCACCACCTGATGGCCGGGGAGGGCGATCCCTATCTCCTCTCCAGCCTGAACGCCTTCGACACGCGCGAGGGGGTGGACCGGTACCTGGACGCGCTGCGGGCGGTGGTCGACCGGCACGACATCCTGCGCACCGGGGTGGCGTGGGAGGGGCTCCGGGAGCCGGTGCAGGTGGTCTGGCGGCGCGCGGAGCTGCCGGTGGAGGAGGTGGAGCTGGACGCGGGGGATGACGCGGCCGGGGAGCTGTGGCGGCGGTACGATCCGCGGCGGTACCGGATGGATCTCCGCCGCGCGCCGCTGCTGCGGGCGTGCGTCGCCGAGGACCGCGCGCGGGGGCGCTGGCTCCTCCTCCTCCTCCGCCATCACCTGACCAGCGACCACGAGTCGCTGGAGGTGCTCCGGCACGAGATCGCGGCGCATCTCCAGGGTCGGGCCGCCGAGCTTCCCGAGCCGCTCCCCTTCCGGGACTACGTGGCGAAGGCGCGCCTGAAGGTGAGCCCGGAGGAGCACGAGGCGTTCTTCCGCGGGATGCTGGGCGACGTGGAGGAGCCGACGGCGCCCTACGGGCTGCTGGACGTGTGGGGCGAGGGGCGCGGGATCGCCGAGGCGCGGCTCCCGGTGGATCGCGAGGTGGGCGTCCGTCTCCGGGCCCGCGCGCGGGCGCTGGGGGTGAGCGCGGCCAGCCTGTGCCACCTGGCGTGGGCGCAGGTGCTGGCGCGGCTGACCGGGCGCGAGGACGTGGTCTTCGGGACGCTCCTCTTCGGGCGGATGCAGGGCGGGGAAGGGGCGGACCGGGTGATGGGGCCGTTCATCAACACGCTCCCCGTGCGGATCCGCGTCGGCCGGGAGGGGGCGGAGGCGAGCGTGCGCGGGACGCACGGGGTGCTGGCGGAGCTGCTGCGGCACGAGCACGCCTCCCTGGCGCTGGCGCAGCGGTGCAGCGGCGTCCCGGCGCCGGGCCCGCTCTTCACCACGCTCCTGAACTACCGCTACGGGGGCGTGAGCGGGCCCTCGGCCGGGGCGGGGCGGCCGGGGGAGGGGACGCGGGCGATCCGGGGGCAGGAGCGGACCAACTACCCCGTGGTGCTCGCGGTGGACGACATGGGGGAGGGCGGCCTGGGGCTCACGGCGCAGGTGGCGGCGCCGGTGGAGGGGGCGCGGGTGTGCCGGATGATGCACACGGCGCTGGAGCGGCTGGTGGAGGCGCTGGAAGCCTCGCCGCGCCGGGCGCTGGCGAGCATCGACGTCCTCCCGGAGGCGGAGCGCCGGGAGGTGGTGGAGGAGTGGAACGCGACCGATGCGGAGTATTCCCGCGACGCCTGCGTGCACCAGCTCTTCGAGCGCCAGGTGGAGCGCGCGCCCGATGCGGTCGCCGTGGTCTTCGGGGATGCCGCGCTGACGTACGCGGAGCTGAGCCGGCGGGCGAACCGGCTGGCGCACCGGCTGATCGGCCTCGGCGTGGGGCCGGGCGCGCGCGTGGCGATCCTGATGCCGCGCACCGCCGAGCTGGTGGTGGCCGAGCTGGCGATCCTCAAGGCCGGCGCCGCCTACGTCCCCGTCGACCTCTCCTTCCCGGCCGAGCGCGTGGCCTTCATGGTCGACGACGTCGGCGCCCGCGTGGTGCTCACCCTGGCCGGCCGGGAGATCCCGCCGCTCCCCGGCGTGGAGCGGGTCGACGTCGACGCGCTCCGGGGCGGCCCGGACCACGACCCGCGGGTGCCGCTGGCGAGCGAGGCCCCCGCCTACGTGATGTACACCTCGGGCTCCACGGGAGCGCCCAAGGGGGTGGTGGTGCCCCACCGGGCCATCGGGCGGCTGGTGCTGAACAACGGGTACGCGGACTTCGGGCCGGAGGACCGGGTGGCGTTCGCGGCCAATCCCGCGTTCGACGCCTCCACGCTGGAGGTGTGGGCGCCGCTGCTCAACGGCGGGCGCATGGTGGTCGTCGCGCGGGAGGTGCTGCTGGAGCCGGCGCGGTTCGGGGAGGCGCTGGACCGGCACGGCGTGAGCGTGCTCTGGCTGACCGTCGGCCTCTTCAACCAGTACGCGGACGTGCTGGCGGAACCGCTGCGCCGCCTGCGCTCCCTGATCGTCGGCGGCGACGTCCTCGATCCGGCGATCATCGCCCGGACGCTGCGCGGAAGTCCGCCCCGACGGCTGATCAACGGGTACGGGCCCACCGAGACGACGACCTTCGCGATCACGCACGAGATCCGCGAGGTCGCCGAGGGCGCGCGCGCGATCCCGCTGGGGCGGCCCATCTCCAACACGCGCGTCTACGTGCTGGACCCCGGCGGCGAGCCGGTGCCGGTCGGGGTCGCGGGAGAGCTGTACATCGGCGGGGCGGGGGTGGCGCACGGGTACCTGAACCGGCCCGAGCTGACGGTCCTGCGCTTCGTGGCGGATCCCTTCTCGGGCCATCCCGGGGCGCGCCTGTACCGCACGGGTGACCTGGGGCGGTGGATGCCGGACGGGACGGTCGAGTTCCTGGGGCGGAACGACTTCCAGGTGAAGGTGCGCGGCTTCCGCATCGAGCTGGGGGAGATCGAGGCGCGGCTCGCGGAGCACCCGGCGGTGCGCGAGTCGGTCGTGATCGCCCGCGAGGACGCGCCCGGCGACCCGCGGCTGGTGGCGTACTGGGTGGGCTCGGACGAGGCGGATGCGCTGCGTGCGCACCTCGCGGAACGGCTCCCGGAGTACATGGTCCCGGCGGCGTACGTGCGGCTGGAGTGGCTTCCGCTCACCTCCAACGGCAAGGTGGACCGCAAGGCGCTCCCCGCGCCCGAGGGGGACGCCTACGTGACGCGCGCGTTCGAGGCGCCGGTGGGGGAGACGGAGGCGGCGCTGGCGGAGATCTGGGCGGAGGTGCTGGGCGTGGAGCGGGTGGGGAGGCACGACCACTTCTTCGAATTGGGGGGCCATTCGCTCCTGGCGGTCCAGGTGGTCTCGCGCGTCAGGCAGCGGCTGGGCGTGGAGGCGCCGCTGGCGGAGCTCTTCCGCCTCCCGGTGCTGGCGGAGCACGCGCGCGCCGTGGCGGGGCTGGCCCGGGCGGATCTCCCGCGGATCGAGCCGGTGGAGCGGAAGGCGCCGCTCCCGCTCTCCTTCGCGCAGCAGCGGCTCTGGTTCCTGGAGCAGCTGGGCGGCGTGGGGAGCGCCTACCACATCCCCTGGCGGCTGCGGCTGCGCGGGGAGCTGGACCGCGACGCGCTGCGGCGAGCGCTGGACCGGATCGTGGCGCGGCACGAGGCGCTGCGCACCTCCTTCCCCCTGGTGGAGGGGGATCCGGTGCAGCGGATCGCCCCGGTGGAGGAGAGCGGCTTTCCCCTGGCGGAGCGGGAACTGGCCGGCGAGGCGGAGGAGGCGCTGCGCCGGATGCTGGCGGAGGAGGCGGATGCGCCGTTCGACCTGGCGCGGGGGCCGCTGCTCCGGGGGCTCCTGGTCCGGCTGGGGGAGGACGACCACGTCCTGCAGGTGACCCTGCACCACATCGTCTCGGACGGATGGTCGATGGGGGTGCTCGCCGGCGAGCTGGGGGCGCTCTACGCCGCCTTCCGGCGCGGGGAGGTCGATCCGCTCCCGGCGCTGCCGGTGCAGTACGCCGACTACGCGGTGTGGCAGCGGCGCTGGGTGGAGGGCGAGGTGCTGCGGGAGCAGGCATCGTACTGGCGGCGAACGCTCTCCGGCGCGCCCGAGCTGCTGGAGCTGCCGGCCGACCGTCCCCGCCCCGCGCGGCAGGACCATGCCGGCGGCTCGGTGCCGCTGGTGCTGGACGAGGAGCTGGCGGCGGGGCTGAAGGCGCTCGGCCGGCGCCACGGGACCACGCTCTTCATGACGCTGCTGGCGGGGTGGTCGGTGGTGCTGGGCCGGCTCTCGGGGCAGGAGGACGTGGTCGTCGGCACGCCCACGGCGAACCGGGGGCGCGCGGAGGTGGAGGGGCTGATCGGGTTCTTCGCCAACACCCTGGCGCTGCGCGTGGAGCTGTCGGGTGCGCCCTCCGTCGCGGAGCTGCTGGCGCGGGTGCGGGCCCGCGCGCTGGAGGGCCAGCAGCACCAGGACATCCCCTTCGAGCAGGTGGTGGAGGCGGTGCAGCCGGCGCGCAGCCTGGCGCACGGCCCGCTCTTCCAGGTGATGCTCGCCTGGCAGACCGCGGCTGGCGGCGGGCGGGAGCTGCCGGGGATCACCCTGGGCTCCGTGGGCGCCGCGCCGCCGGCGGCGGCGATCTTCGACCTGTCGCTCTCGCTGGGCGAGTCGGGCGGGAGGATCGCGGGGCGGGTGGAGTACGCCGCCGCGCTCTTCGAGCGGGCCACGGTGGAGCGCCACCTGGGCTACCTGCGCCGGGTGCTGGAGGCCATGGCGGCCGGGCCGGAGCGGCGGATCGGCGAGCTGGAGATGCTCCCGGAGGCGGAGCGGGCGAGGGTGGTGGAGGAGTGGAACGCCACCGGGCGCGACTTCCCCCGCGAGCGCACCCTCCACGAGCTCCTGGCCGAGCGCGCGGCGCTGTCACCCGGGGCGCCCGCGGCCGTCTTCGCCGGCGCGACCCTCTCCTGGGCCGGGCTGGAGGCGCGCGCCGCCTCCCTCGCGGCGCTCCTGCGCGCCCGGGGGGTGGGCCCCGAGGTGTGCGTGGGCGTCTGCCTGGAGCGGTCGGCCGAGACGGCCGTGGCGCTCCTGGCGGTGCTCCGGGCGGGCGGAGCCTGGCTCCCCCTCGATTCCCGGTACCCGGCCGAGCGGATGGGGTGGATGCTGCGCGACTCGGGGGCGCGGCTGGTGCTCGCGCACGGTCCCACCGCCGCGCGGCTTCCCGAGGGGAGCCCCGAGGTGCTCCTCCTGGACGGGGGATGGGAGGCGCTGGCCCCCGCGCCGCTCCCGCTGGAGGCGAGCGGGGCGGGGCCGCTGAACCTGGCCTACCTGATCTACACCTCCGGGAGCACGGGGCTGCCGAAGGGGGTGGCGGTGCCGCACCGGGCCGCCGTCAACTTCGCCACCGACATGGTGGAGCGGCTCCGCCTCCACGCGGGCGACCGGGTGCTCCAGTTCGCCTCTCCGGGGTTCGACGTGGTGGTGGAGGAGATCTTCCCCGCGTGGCTGGCGGGGGCGGCGGTGGTCTTCCCCCAGGCGGACCTGCTGGACCCGCGCGAGCTGACGGAAGAGATCGCGCGCCGGGGGGTGACCGCGGTGGAGCTTCCCACCGCGTACTGGCACGAGTGGGTGCGGGCGGTCGCCGCCGGGGAGCTGGAGATCCCCGGCACCCTGCGGCAGGTGTGGGTGGGCGGGGAGCGGGTCTCGCCGGAGCGGCTGCGGGAGTGGGCCACGCTGGGGGTGGACATGGTGCACGTCTTCGGGCTGACGGAGACGGCGTGCACGTCGGCGACGCTGCGGCTGGAGGCGGGGGAGGACGGGGCGGGGTGGGCGAACCTGCCGGTGGGGCGGCCCACGGGGAACGCGCGGCTGTACGTGCTCGACGCGGGGATGCGGCCGGTGCCGGCGGGCGTTCCCGGCGAGCTGTACGTGGGCGGGGAGGGGGTGGCGCGCGGATACCTGAACCGCCCGGCGCTCACGGCCGCCCGCTTCGTCCCGGACCCGTTCTCGGCGGATCCCGGGGCGCGGCTGTACCGGACGGGCGACCGGGTGCGGTGGCTGGCCGACGGGATGCTGGAGTTCCTGGGCCGCATCGACCACCAGGTCAAGATCCGCGGCTTCCGGATCGAGCCGGGTGAGGTGGAGGCGGTGCTGGCGGAGGCGCCCGGGGTGCGCGAGTCCTTCGTGATGGCGCGGGAGGACGCGCCCGGCGGCGCGCGCCTGGTGGCCTACTGGTCGGGCGCGGAGTCCGTCGACGCGGAGAGCCTGCGGGCGCATCTCGCGGAGCGGCTCCCGGACTACATGGTGCCGGCGGCGTACGTGCGCCTGGAGGCGCTCCCGGTCACCGCGCACGGCAAGGTGGACCGCGCGGCGCTCCCGGCGCCCGAGGGAGACGCGTACGCGCGGCGGGGGCACGAGGCGCCGGTGGGCGGGACGGAGGTGGCGCTGGTGCGGATCTGGTCCGGGGTGCTGGGAGGGCGGCCGGTCGGGCGGGTGGACAACTTCTTCGAGCTGGGCGGGCATTCGCTCCTGGCGGTGCAGGTCGTCGGGGCGGTGCGCCGGGAGCTGGACGCGGGGCTGGCGCTGGCGGACCTCTTCTCGTATCCCACCGTCGAGCTCCTCGCCGCCCGGATCGGCGGGGCGGCGGGGGAGGTCCGGAGCGACCGGGCGATCCCCGTGCGGACGGCCGGGGTGGAGCGCCCGCTCTTCCTGGTCCACGAGGGCGCGGGGTCGGTGGCGTACGCGCAGGTGCTGCACGCGCACGTCGATGCCGGGATCCCGGTGTACGCGCTCCCCGCGCCGTCCGCCCAGGAGCCGCCGCTCGCCACCGTCCAGGAGATGGCGACGCGGCTGGTGCGGATGGTCCGCGAGGTCCAGCCCCAGGGCCCCTACCGCCTGGCCGGCTGGTCCTTCGGCGGGATCCTCGCCTACGAGATGTCCGCCCAGCTCCTCGGTGAGGGCCAGGCCGTCGATTTCCTGGGGATGATGGACACCTACTTCCCGGAGCCGGGCACCGTGGGAGCGGGAGATGAACGGCTCAGCTACGGGCTGCTCCTCCACATGCTCCGGATGGAATCCACGGGAGAGGGGAGGCGCGTGGAGCCGGCGGACCGGGCCTTCGCGGCTTCGGGGCCGGAGCTGGAGACGTTCGTCGCGAGGTGCCGGGAGACCGGGCTGCTCCCCGCCGACGTCACGGTGGCCCGGGCGAGGGAGATGGCGGACCGGCTGGCCGTCCATCAGCGCAGCCTGGGGGACTACCGGCCCCGGCCGATCCCGCTCCCCGTCCACCTGTTCTCCGCGCGGGAGGGCGGGAGCGCGGACCTTCGGCGCGGGTGGGAAGCTCTCCTGGACGAAGGGTCGATCCGCGTGACGCCCGTGCCGGGAACCCACCTCTCCATGATGGAGGCCGCCAACGCCGAATCCCTCGGCCGGGCGCTGTCGCGCGAGATCCGGCGCGCGTCACCCGTGGCATAGCAGGGTTGCCGGCGACCCGCGGCCCCGGATCACCGACCGCGGTCTGGATCCCGGGCGGACGCAACCACCCGCCCGAACGAAGACGCCGCCGCTCTCGAGAGCGGCGGCGTCTTCGTGAGAAGCCGAGTCTATTTCGGAGTTGCGCGCTCACCAGCTCCGACCGCAGCCGGTGGATCGACAGGTCCAGGACCCGGCCGGCGGATTCGTCGTTCTGCCGGTGTGGTGATGGCGCCCCGCTGAACGATCGTACCACGTGCGGATAATCCGTGACCCTCGAGCTGTCATTCTGAGGCCCGGCCGAGCAGAGCCTCAGCTTTTATGAGTGACGGCAGGGCCGTGAGAATCCAACCGACGCAGCAGCGAAGCACGGGCGCGGCAGCGACGGCACCGCCGCGGCCACACAGCCTCGGCTCAAGCGGATTCGGTATCGCGGTGCGCCCCTGATCCACCGTCCAGATCCGCGTTGCCCCGGGCGGCTACAGGCCCTGGCCGCCGGAGACCTCCACGCGCACTCCGTTCATCCACCCCATCCCGTCGGAGAGGAGCGCCGCGACGGCCGCGCCCACGTCGTCCGCCTGGCCCACGCGGCCCAGCGCGGTGAGCGACGCGATGTGCCGGTTGACGTCGGGATTGTCGCGGACCACGCCTCCGCCGAAGTCGGTGGCGATGGCGCCGGGGGCGATCACGTTGACGGTGATCCCGCGCGGCCCGAACTCCTGCGCCATGTAGCGGGTGAGCACCTCCACCCCGCCCTTGACCGCGGCGTACGCGGCGCGCCCCGGAGAGGTGAAGCGGGCGAGCCCCGTGGACACGTTCAGGATCCGCCCGCCGTCGGCCATCAGCGGGAGAAGGCGCTGCGTGAGGAAGAACGGCCCCTTCAGGTGGACGTCCACCATCTCGTCGAACTGCTCCTCCGTGGTGTCCGCCACGCTGGCGTTGATGCCGACGCCCGCGTTGTTCACGAGGAAGTCGAAGTCGCCCCGCCCGAAGGTTTCGCGGAGCGTGCCCTCCAGCGCGTCGGCGAACGCCGCGAACGTCCCGCTCCGGGCCACGTCCAGCGGGAGCATGGCCGCGCGCCGCCCACCCGCCTCGATCTCGCGCGCCACCGCTTCCGCCTCCTCGCGGTTCTGGCGATACGTCCCGACGACGTCCACGCCGGCCGCGGCGAGGTGGAGGGCCATGCTGCGCCCCAGCCCGCGGTTCGCGCCGGTGATGAGGGCAATCCTGGTGCTCATGTCGATCTCTCCTGAAAGTTTGCGTCGGATTCGATGCACTGCATGGGTGATGGTCGCGCGTCGGGGCGCCGATCGACTCGCGTGATCAGCTTCCGCCTCGCGCTTCGATCGCCCGCGCGAAGACCTCGGCCGGCGTGACGGTGGCGGCGACCGGCTCGGCGCCGGGCGCGCCGAAGCGGATCCACCCCGAGTTGAACCCGTCCATCATCTCCTCGTACGAGCCGGTGCCGCCCGGCGCGATCCCCATCGCCTGCAGGCGGGCCGCCCACTCCTCGCGGGGGATCGACCGCGCCCGCACCGGCCGGCCGAGCACCTCGCCCATCGCGCGGGCCAGGTCGTCCGGGGTGGCGGGGGAGCCCAGCTCCACGATCTTCCTCCCGCTCCATCCCCCCGCCAGCAGCCGCGCGACCTCCCCGCCGATGTCCGCCGTGGCCACGTGCGGGGTGGCGCGGTCCGTCGGCGCCTGGAAGGTGTCGAGCCACCCGCTGGCGGCCGCGGCCTGGAGCCCGAAGGCGTAGTTCTCCAGGAACGATCCGGCCCGGACGAAGGCGGTCGGGAAGGGCGCGTCCGCCAGCGCCTCCTCGAGGAGGTGGGTGGAGGTGATGTTCCCCAGCCCGCTGCTCCGCTCCGACCCGATGGAGGACAGCACCACCAGCCGCGGCGGAGGCGCCTGCCGCAGCGCCTCGCGATAGCTGGCGATGGTGGCCTTCGCCTCCGGATGATCCGGCGCCGGGGCCAGCAGCGGGGGCATCATCAGGAAGGCGCCCTCCACTCCCTCCAGGGCCGCGGCGACGGCGGCGGCATCGTTCAGATCTCCCTGGCGGACGTCGACGCCCATCCCCACCCACCCGGCCGCCTTCGACGGATCGCGGACCAGCGCGCGCACCGCGTGGCCCGCGTCCAGCAGCCGCCGCGCGGCCGCGCCTCCCACCTTCCCGGTGATCCCCGACACGAAGAACATCGCCCGGCCTTTCTCTCGCGTTCCATCGGTAACGGATGTTGCCCGTCCGCTGTTAGCGGTGATAACATTACAATGCCCTTCGGATCCGCGCAAGCCGCGCTAACCTGAACGTGTTATCATCGATGTCGAAAGAAGCCGCACGGATGAGCCCCAGGGACCGGATCGTTCGCGCGACCGCCGAGCTGCTGGAGGCGGGCGGGCGCGACGCGGCCTCCACGCGCGCGGTGAGCCAGGCGGCCGGCGTGCAGGTGCCGACCATCTACCGGCAGTTCGGGGACATGGCGGGGCTCCTGGACGCGGTGGCCAGCCATCGCTTCGCGGAGTACCTGGCGAGCAAGAAGGCGCGCCCGCCCGGGGAGGACCCGGTGGACGACCTCCGCCGCGGCTGGGACCTGCACGTGGAGTTCGGCGTGAAGAACGCCGAGGTCTACGCGCTGATGTACAGCGATCCGGCGGCGGGCGTCGGCACGGCGGCGCTGAAGGAGGCTGAGGGGATCCTGCACGGGCTGGTGCGGCGGGTGGCGGAGGCGGGGCGGCTGCGCGTGGGCGTGGAGCTGGCCGCGCGGGTGATCCACTCGGCGGGGCGGGGGGTGACGCTCACCCTGATCGGGATGCGTCCCGAGGACCGCGATCCCCGCCTGTCGGAGATCACGCGCGAGGCGGTGCTCGCCGCCCTCACCACCGGCGCGGGCACCGATCCCGAGCCGGACGGCCCCCAGGTCGCCACCCGCGCCGTCGCGCTGAAGGCCGTGCTGGGCGAGGCGGCGGACACGCTGACCGAGGCGGAGATCCGGATGATGTCCGAGTGGCTGGACCGCCTCGCCGCCCCGCCGCCCGCGCGCTGATCCCGTCCGCGGGCGGCGCGCGGCTGGCTTCCATCCTCCGCCGTCCGGTCATCGACCTGATGATTATCTCCGTTCGCGCCCTCCTCCGGCGGGGGCGGACGGAGTGCGGAGGTTGCCGCATCCGCTCTCATGCAATACCATCGGTTACATGAGAAGGAACGAACGCCTCTCGGTCGCGCTCCACGCGCTGCTGCACATGGCGGAGCGCGCCGACCAGCCGATGACCTCGGCCCGGCTGGCGGAGTGCGTCGGCACCAACCCCGTCGTGATCCGGCGCACCTTCGCGGGGCTGCGCGAGCGCGGCATCGTCTCGTCCGCCAAGGGGCACGGCGGCGGATGGAGCCTCGCGCGGTCCGCGGAAGCCATCACGCTCCGGCAGATCCAGGATGCGCTCGCCCAGCGCGTGGCCGCGGTCACCCTGCCGGAGGAAAGCCACGGCTGCCTGGTGGAGCGGGCGGTGGGCGAGGCGCTGGGCGGCGCGGTGCGCGAGGCGACGCGGGTGCTGGACGCGCGCCTGGACACCATCACCGTGGCGGACCTCCTGGCCGACGTCCACCGGCTGGACGGGGAGCGCAGGCGGAGCCAGGCGGCCGGCACGCGGACCACGGGAGGGAACGATGGCTGACGCACGGCACCGGACGATCGAGGCCAACGGCATCCGCGTGCACGTGGCGGAGCAGGGGGAGGGACCCGTCGTGCTGCTCTGCCACGGGTTCCCGGAGACGTGGCATTCGTGGCGCCACCAGCTCTCCGCGCTGGCCGAGGCCGGCTACCGCGCCGTGGCGCCGGACCTCCGCGGATACGGCGGAACGGACCGGCCGCCCGGCGCGGACCAGTACACCCTCCTCCACCTGGTCGGCGACATGGTGGCGCTCCTCGACGCGATCGACGCGCCGCGCGCCGTGATCGTGGGGAACGACTGGGGCGCGACGGTGGCGTGGCAGGCGGCGCTCCTGCGGCCGGACCGCTTCCGCGCCGTCGCCGCCATGGGCGTGCCCATGATGGGCCAGCCGCCCCGCCCGCCCACCCAGATCTTCCCCCGCACGGACGACGCGCTCTTCTACACGCTGTACTTCCAGGCTCCCGGCGTGGCCGAGGAAGAGCTGGAGCGCGACGTCCGCGCGTCGCTCCTCAAGATCCTCCACGCCGCCTCCGGGGACGCGGGCCCCCGCGAGCCGGGCGACGCCACGCCGAACCCGTTCGGGATGGTGTCGCGCGACGCGGGCCTCCTCGCTCCGCTCCCCCTGCCGGTTTCCCCGCCTTCGTGGCTCGCGGAGGAGGACCTGGACCGGATCACCGCGTCGTTCGAGGCGAGCGGCTTCCGGGGCGGGCTGAATTTCTACCGCAACCTGGACCGCAACTGGGAGCTCCAGGCGTCCTTCCGGGGGATGCGGGTGGAGGTGCCCGCGCTCTACCTGGCGGGCGAGCGCGACCCCGGCCTCGCCATGCCGGGGATGCGCCAGATCGTCGATGCCATGCCGGAGATGGTGCCGCGGCTGGCCGGATCGCACGTCATCGAGGGCGGCGGCCACTGGATCCAGCAGGAGAAGCCGCGGGAAGTGAATGAGCTCCTGCTCTCCTTCCTGCGGTCGCTTCCCGAGTGATCGCGCGTGTGGCCTAACCTGTCGCTGATCCCGGATTCTACGTCGAATCGTGCAATCCCGACTTTTGTCTTCCTGAGGCCGGTCACGCCGAAATCGAGGTTGGCACAAGCTTCTGCAGGCCGAAGGGTCTATAGCCGACCCCGCGACAAACTCAGCTTTTCGCGGCCCAAGCTAGAGGGCGCATCCCACGTGGACGCGCCCTTCGCTTTGTCGGAGCCTGGAAGGCCGGGAGCGCTTGCTCTCACCCGAGGCCGAGGAACGCCATCAGCTCTTCCGCGGCGGCGCGGCCGGCGCGGTTGGCGCCGATGGTGGAGGCGGAGGGGCCGTAGCCGACCAGGTGGATGCGCGGGTCCCTGGCCACCTGCGTGGCGAGCCGGCCGGTCATCGTGATCCCCCCGCCCTCCCCGCGCAGCATCAGCGGCGCCAGGTGGTCCAGGGAGCTGCGGAAGCCGGTGCACCAGAGGATGACGTCGGCGCGCAGCCCGGTGCCGTCGGGCCAGCGGACCCCCTCCTCGGTGATCTCGCTGAACATCGGCAGGCGCTCCAGGACGCCGCGCTCGCGCATGGCCTCCACGGCGGGCGTGAGGGGGAGGCCCGTCACCGAGACGACGGAGGCGGGCGGGAGGCCGCGGCGCACCCGGTCCTCCACCATCGCCACGGCGGCGCGGCCGGCGCTCTCGTCGAAGGGGCCCGCGCGGAAGACGGGCGGCGTCCGCGTGACCCACGTGGTGCTCGTGACCCGCGAGATCTCGTCCAGGAGCTGGATGGCGGAGATCCCGGCGCCCACCACCACCACGTGCAGGCCGGCGAGCTCGTCCGCGGTGCGGTAGTCCTTCGTGTGGAGCTGGCGCCCGCGGAACCGGTCCGCGCCCGGGTACCCCGGGATGTACGGCGTCTCCCAGGTCCCCGTCGCGTTGATGATCCCGCGCGCCGAGACCTCGATGCGGTCCGTCTCCACCCGCAGCCGGTCGCCCCGGTCGCAGACCACCGTGGCCGTCAGGGGGCGATGGACGGGAAGCTCGAACGCCTTCTCGTAGGCGGCGAAGTACCGCGGCACCGCCACGCTCGCCTGGACCTCCGGGTCCGTGGTGTCCACCGCGTCGGAGAAGCGCATCCCCGGCAGGTCGTGGACGCGGTTCACGGTGCTCAGCGTCAGCGAGGGCCAGCGGAACTGCCAGGCGCCGCCCGGGGCCGGCGACCGGTCCAGGACCACGAAGCCCCGGTGCGGCGCCAGCCCGCGCTTCTTCAGGTGATAGGCGGCCGAGAGCCCCGCCTGCCCCGCGCCGATGACCACGATCTCCGTCTTGAGCGCCGCCCCGGATCGAGGGCCGGGCGGGGTCGGGGGCGGGGTGGGATCCATGCGAGTCGGGTCCGCGTGAGCGTTGGGGATGGGAAGCAGAGAGGCCGGCGCGGAATTCCCGCGCCGGCCTCTCAACCTGATCGATCTACCCGTTGGGGTCAAAGGCCGGCGACGATCTCCGCTCGCGGCGGCGCGTCCTCGATCCCGTCGGGCGGCCCGCGCGAGGGCCGCCCCGTCGTCGCCGGAGCGATCGGCTCGCGGACGCGGGGACGACCTCGCGAATCACCGGGTCGGGTCAGGCGGCCGCGCGCTCCCCGGTGGGGCGGCGGCGCAGCGATGCCTGCGTGATCGAGGGCGGCGAGTACGCCGCACCCTCCAGCGGCGCCACGTCGACACCCGGCGGCACGATCTCGTCGATCCGGTCGAGAATCTCGTCGTCCAGCACGACTTCCGCGCCGGCGAGGAGGCCGTCGAGATGCTCCATGGTGCGCGGGCCGATGATGGCGCAGGTGAGCGCGGGGTGCGCCACCACGAAGGCGAGCGCCATGTGCATCAGCGACATCCCCGCACCCTCCGCCAGCGGGATCAGCCGCTCGACCGCGTCCAGGCTCCCCTCGTCGGACATCGCCCTGGGCATGTACCTCGCGCGCAGCGTGTCCGGCCGGGGCTCGCCCTTCCGGTACCTGCCGGTGAGCATCCCCTTCGCCAGCGGGCTCCACGCCATCACGCCCATCCCGTACCGCTGGCAGACGGGAAGCACCTCCCGCTCGATCGACCGGTTCAGGATCGAGTAGGGCGGCTGCTCGGTGCGGAACCGGGCCAGCCCGCGGCGCTCGGCGACCCACTGGGCCTCCACGATGTCGGAGGCGGGAAAGGTCGAGGCGCCGATCGCCCGCACCTTGCCGTCCCGCATCAGGTCGGTGAGCACCGACAGCGTCTCCTCGACGTCGGTGTCCGGCGCCGGCCGATGGACCTGGTAGAGGTCGATGTAGTCGGTCCCGAGCCGGCGGAGCGAGTCCTCCACGGCGTGCGTGAGCCAGCGCCGCGAGCTGCCGCGCTGGTTGGGATCGTCGCCCATCGGGTGGAACGCCTTGGTGGCGAGCACGACGTGCTCCCGCCGCCCCTTCAGCGCCTTGCCGACGATCTCCTCGGACTCGCCGTGGCTGTACATGTCGGCGGTGTCGATGAAGTTGATGCCGAAGTCGAGGGCCTTGTGGATCATGCGGACGCCCTCGCCGTGATCCGGATTGGCCATCTTCCCGAACATCATCGCGCCCAGGCAGTATGGGCTGACCCTGATCCCGGTCCGGCCGAGCGGGCGGTAGTTCATGCTGGTCTCCTCAGGTTGCGGGTCTGGCGAAGCTCCGGCCAACGGCCTATTACGCGAAGTGGAACTCGCGTCCGTCTATGCGGAACCGTGTTCCGTTTGTATTATGTGGAACTCGGTTCCGTTTATCAAGGGGCAGACCAGGCATATGGAGAAGAACGCGGACGAGGTGGAGGCGGAGGGCGAGCGGAGCCGGCCGGTGCGAGCCGACGCGCGCCGCAACGTCGATGCTCTCCTTCGCGCGGCCATGGACGTGTTCGCCGAGTCGGGAGTGGATGCGCCGATCCGGACGATCGCGGCCAGGGCGGGAGTCGGCGTCGGGACGCTGTACCGTCACTTCCCGCAGCGGTCGGACCTCATCAAGGCCATCATCCAGCGCGAGGTGGAGGCTTGCGTCGAGGCCGCCGCGACGCTGGGGGCGGCCCAGGCGCCGGGCGAGGCGCTCGCGTCGTGGATGCAGCGCCTCGTCGACCTCGCCGGTACCAAACGCGGCCTGGGAGCCGCGCTGCATTCGGGCGATCCGGCGTACCAGTCGCTTCCGGACTACGTCGTCGGCCAGCTCACGCCGGCGCTGCGCGGCCTCCTCGACGCCGCGGAGACGGACGGAGCGATCCGCGGCGGCGTGGACGCCGGCGAGCTGCTGTTCGCGGGCCTGCGGCTCGCGGCCCCCGCGAGCGAGGGCGACGCCGCGCAGGCGCGCCGGATGATGGCCCTGCTCGTCGACGGCCTGCGCTACGGAGCGAGCGCCCCCGCGAAGACCTCCTCCGGCTGATAGCGGCATCCCCATCCTCCCCGGCTCACCCATCCCATCGAGCCGGGCGGATCCATCACCCGGCCCTCTTCCCGCCTCCAGGGGGCGGGAGCCGGGTCCGGAGATGCAGAAAACGACCAGGGGCGGTCTCGATCCGGGACCGCCCCTGGCCGGGCTGAACATGGCCGATCGCCGATTGGCCGCCGCGAGCGCCGGCGGAGACCCGGAGGCGGCGCGCCCTCCCCGTCAGGCGGCTTTCTCCGCGGCCGAGTCGGCCCCGGGCGAGGCCATCAGCTCGCGGACGCGGGGGATGACCTCGCTGCCGTAGAGCTCGATGCTGCGCATCATCCGGTCGTGCGCGAGCGTGCCGGAGCTGTACTTCATGTCGAAGCGCGCGATCCCCAGCGCCCCCGCCGTCGCGGCGATCTTGCGGGCCACCGTCTCGGGCGATCCCACGTACAGCGAGCCCGTCTCGATCTCCCGCTCGAACTCCGCGCGGCTGGTGGGCGGCCACCCGCGCTCGGCGCCGATCCGGTTGCGCATCTCGCGGTACGGGAGCCACAGCTCCTCGCGCGCCTGCGCGTCCGTCTCCGCCACGTGGCCGGGGGAGTGGACGCCGATGGGGAGGCGGGGCGTTCCCAGCTCCTCCAGCGCCCGGTGGTACAGGTCGACGTACGGGGCGAAGCGGCGCGGATCGCCGCCGATGATGGCGAGCGTCAGCGGCATCCCGTGGCGCGCGGCCCGCACCACCGACTCCGGGCTCCCGCCCACGCCGATCCACACCTTCAGCCCGCCGTGCCCCGTCGTGGGGAACACGCGCTGGCGGACCAGCGGCGGCCGCGTGGTGCCGCTCCACGTCAGCGGCTCGCCGGTGCGGTCCTGCTCCAGGATGGCGGCGAAGAGGTCCAGCTTCTCCTCGAACAGCGTGTTGTACTGGTCGAGCGCGTACCCGAAGAGCGGGAACGACTCGGTGAACGATCCCCGCCCCAGGATCACCTCCGCCCGGCCCCCGGACGCGGCGTCCAGCGTGGAGAAGCGCTGGAAGACCCGGATCGGATCGTCCGAGCTGAGCACGGTGACGGCCGATCCCAGGCGGATCCGCTCCGTCCGCCCCGCGATGGCCGCCAGCAGCACCTCGGGCGCCGAGACGGCGAAGTCCTCCCGGTGGTGCTCCCCGACGCCGATGAAGTCGACCCCCAGCCGGTCGGCGAGCATGGCCTCCTCGATGACGTCGCGGATCACCTGCGCGTGCGGGACCGCGCCGCCGTCCTCGGTGCGGGTGACGTCGCCGAAGGTGTCGAGCCCAAGCTCCAGGTTCGTATTCATGTCCGTGCTCCTCCAGAATCCGGGAACCGCCCCGGCGCGGCGCCAAGCAGCGCAGTCTTCTCTCGATCAAGAATCTTGACGTCAAGATGTAGGAACCGCCGAATCAGCCCTGCTCCGCCGCGTGACGCCCCAGTCGCCGGAGGAGAGCCGTGGCGATGCGCTTCTCCTCCACGGTGAGCCCCTCCATGGCGCCGCGGATCACCTCCGCGTGGTCCGGGAAGATGCCGGCGACCAGCTCCCGGCCGGCGTCGGTCAGCTCCGCGTAGCACACGCGGCGATCCTCCGCGGAGATGCGCCGCTCAATGAGGCCGCGCCGTTGCAGCTTGTCGGCGACCGGGGTGACGCTGCCGCTGGTGACCAGCACCCGCTCGCCGACCTGCCCCAGCGTCAGCGGCCCCTTGTGGTACAGCGCCTCCAGCACCCCGAACTCCGTGGGACGAAGCCCCTGCCGCTCGATCTCGCGGCGGGCCCGCTCGCCGATCGCCCGGTGGGCCCGGCTCAGCACCACCCACAGCTTGAGCGCGGCGGCGGTGTCTTCGTCCTTCTGCGGACTCGCGGCGGGTTGTTCATCAGTCATCATCTTGATATCAAGATAACCGGCACGGTGTTGGCGCACAAGGTGCCGGGACGCGGCATTTCGTGCGTTTCCCCCGCGGCAATCATGCTCGTTCACTGTTCGGACTGCTGCCGGAGCTGCGGGGCGGCTCGATGCGTCGCATGCTTCGGCGGCCCCCTCCCTCCGACCTCCCCCCGCAATCGGGGAGGGCTGGAGAGGGGGGCCGCCGCGGCATTGTGGACCGCCCGTCGAACCTCGTGCAGTTCTCCAGCGTCGCGCCAGCGTCGGCGATCACGCGGCGCGCGCCGACGCCTCTTCCTCGCCCGCGGGGCCGCCGTGCGACGCCCAGTCGCGCGGCTCCAGCATCTCCATCAGGCGGGACTCGAAGGAGCCGGCTTCCCACTTCGGGTCGTAGTGCCAGGCGGCGAGCGGGGGGAGGCTCATCAGCACGCTCTCGATGCGCGCGGCGGTGCGGAGGCCGAAGAGGGTGCCGCGGTCGTGCACCAGGTTGAACTCCACGTACCGCCCGCGCACACTGGCGAACTGGCGCCGGGCAGGAAGCCGCCAGGTCCGCGCCGTGCTTCCAGCGGGTCGACGGCTGATTCGATCACGTTCGATGAAGAGAATCGATGAAGCGAGCGGTCTCCGCCGGCGGGGCGCCGCCGGTGAGCATGACGTGGAGATGCCGGGTGGCGGGGAACGCGGGAAAGAGGACGTGGATCTGACTCAAAAGCGCCGTCCAGCTGTCGCGGAACTTGGGGACGTCCATCCGCGCGGACAACATGAGCAGGAACGCCTCTCCCGCGGAGGCCGGCCGAGCCCGGAGGGCGGCTTCCTCCTCGTCGGTCAGGAGGGTGGCCGTCACCTGACGGAGAAGATCCGCATCCTCCAACTCGAGCGCGGCGAAGAGCCCCTTCGGGCGCTGGGTGAAGAACGCCGAGAGGCTCCGGTCTTCGCGAAAGCCCGGCTGGAGGGTGCCGGGGGTGATCCGGCCCAGTTGCTCCCTGGCGGCGGCGGTCTCGCCGGCGCGGACGAGGAGGAGCGAGCGGACGGAGGAGGTGCTCGCCAAGAGGTACCGCGGGTCGGGCAGGTCGTCGGCGAACCCTTCGGCCAAGTCGAGGATCTCCAGGCAGCGCCGGGCCGCGTCCTCTTTCTCCTGCGGCGGTGTCGTCGGGATGAACACCAGCGTGAACGGCCCCATCGCCCAATCGAGCAGATAATCACCCTTGTCCGACAGCGCCGATTCGAAGAAGCCCAGCTCGTACTCCCGCTCGGCGGCGGCGTACTCGCCGATCCGGCAGAAGGTGTTGCCGCGCCGACGCCGCAGGAGCCCGTGAAGCGCCGGGCGCTCGCGAATGCTCTCGGGGATGGGGATCGCGAGTGCCTGGGCGATTATGTCGTGGTCGTTGCGGATCACGGCGGCATTGTAGGCGCCGCACAGCTCATCGAGGTCGTGCTGGGCCGCGTCGAAGCGCATGGTTCAGCCGGTGTTGTGGGTGGAAGCTCATCGAGACGGACGACGAGGATGCTCGCGGCGGGGCGGACGCGCGACGGCCTGCTCGCCTGCACGATGTCTCTCGCAATCCGGATTCCCGCAGAATCCTGCCGCGGTGGCGGGGATATCGGTTGGATGGGAGGGCCGGCGCGTGGGATGCGCCGCGTGATGGCAGGAGAGGGATGCGAAAACGGCCGCGGGCTCAACCCCGCGGCCGTCGATCGATGAGCTCCGCGCCGGATCACGCCGCTCGCGCCGACGCCTCTTCCTCGCCCGCGGGGCCGCCGTGCGACGCCCAGTCGCGCGGCTCCAGCATCTCCATCAGGCGGGACTCGAAGGAGCCGGCTTCCCACTTCGGGTCGTAGTGCCAGGCGGCGA
>Ga0247770_1000859_pt1 | contig 27671 bp, 23 predicted proteins | sample UWRJL136409B6_FD_179943 | JGI IMG/M metagenome (GOLD analysis project Ga0247770, IMG submission 179943) | Plant litter microbial communities from Arlington Agricultural Research Station in Wisconsin, United States - UWRJ-L136-409B-6 | ecosystem: Environmental > Terrestrial > Plant litter >... | reverse complement strand
CTGTCCTGCAGCCAGCGTTCACAGCGCTCAACGTTGAGCCCGAGGAGACCGTCATTGAGGAAGTCGACACTACCAGAGAGCTCCAGGTGCGTGCGCATTCCCATCGACCCCGTGCGCCTGTATTCTGAGTCATTATTTCCAGGTCGACGATGCCCTCAAGTTGTTCCAGAACGCCCTGAAGCTGCACGCGCAAGGACCCCGGTTCTTTGACGACGCCGCCGACGCATACGATGCCCTCTTCGACTCCGAGATATTCAGGTACCCGGAAGCGAAAACTGAGTTTGAGCGCAACGAGAGACGCCCCGACGGCTCGTTCGTCAATGAGCCTGTATTCACCCCTGGTCTCGACGTGGCTGGGGCAGAGGCCGATGGAATTGGAAGCAGCCTTCCACAAGCGTACTACCTCTCGTACAAGAACCACGGCCAATTTATCGTCGACCGCATCAAGAAGAAAGCGTGTACTACACCTGGGTCGCGCGACGCAGTATTCGAGGATCCGGTTGTGCAAGATGACGGCCTAAGGGCTCTCGACGACTTCAATGCCGCAATCGACCGTGACCCATCCGACGCGGACCTGTGGCGGAAGACGGCACGGGTTGCTGCCTTCCTGAAGAGCACCCGAATCAGCCGTTACAGCTTGGAGGCTGCCATCGAGTTGGACGATGACCCTGCCGTGGTGGAGGTTGAGCCGCCCGCTTTGGCAGAAGGTTTTGCTGGGGCGCAACTGAAGGAGCAGCTGGATGTCCTTGGAGATGAGATGGCCCTCAGCCACCCCATAATGAAGCCTTTTCTGGAAAGGGGGCTACCGTCATATTTGGAAAAGTACAAGGACCCTATCCCGTTTCTCCCGAACCCAACAAAGCATGTGGCGGTCACGAGGGTCAAATTACACGAAGGCCACATCACGCCCCTTGCCATTGAGGTTCCCAGTCAGTCTTGGACAGAGCTGGGCATGACGTTGGTTTCTTTCGTTGCCGACAACGGCCTCTCGGGGCAACCCGTGACGCTCCAGGTTCCCGAAGAGGCTCCCGAGACCGACCTACAAATGGAGATCGACAGGCAACTCCAGCCCCCAGAGTCTTCCCCCACGCCTGAGGGGGCGGATGGCACTGTAACGGAACGGGCGGTAACGGATAAGGCGAAAGAGCCAAATACCGTCACAGAGGAGCCCGTAGCCATGCCGACCAAGACGACCGCCCCAACAGAGCAGCCAGCGAACGAGCGTGGTGCTTCGCAGCCATCAAGAAAACGGTCACAGTCAGCGGCAGGCCTTCCAGATGCGCAGGATGATGAGGGTGGTGATGTGAAGAGGAGCAAAAGAACCAGGCGCCGAGACACTGCAGTTGAGGAAGTGATGGACACGGCTACACTTTTGGCCACTCAGCTACAGCCATTTCAAGCCGCGGACCAAAATCTGTTCCAAACCACCAAAGACCTTCTCGAAAATCTGGGGGTGACAGACTCAGTAACACTTGACCGAATCGCCGAAGTGCTGGAGTCCTGCGCATCAGAAGACCGGGCAAGCAAAATTCAGAATCTAGCCACTAATGACTTGCGTGACGCAATTGTTAAATTCGATGAAGACACGGCGAACATACTCCTCAGCAAGCAGGAGAATACCAAGATCAGCCTCTCTGCGTTCCTTGAGCACTCCAAGTCAGCCCCTCAACGAGCACTCGAGGCACCAGCGTTTGACGATACGGAAGGCCTTGCTACGTTCGTCTCGGAATTTAACACGGGATGGAGCACCATACACGATGCTGCATACGAGTATGTGAAGAGCCTCTCGAGGACTTATGCCAACTTCAAATGGTCCGATCAAACAAAGACGTCCGTCGTCCAAGTCATTAGCCGCCTCGACGAAAGCATCTATGACAGGACTGTGTACGACCTCACGACATGTCAGTTCCCTGAGGGTCAGGATGAGACACTGTTAGAGATTTCCGAGCTTGTATTCATGCTGTTCGAACTTCATCTTGATATCTACGAACGCATCACGAACCCTAACAGTGCGATTGAGCTGAACACAAGAATCGAAGCTAGAGGACGCCTTGACAGGTGGATGAGTCTCGCCATGGAAATCAGCCAGCGTCGCCCCAAAAAAGCCGACGACACCCTTTCTATTCGGTATCTTTGGGCCTCCGTCCTTACCGCCGCCCTTAGCAAAGATACACAGCGGGATCACATCATTACCTGTTGGCACAGTTTGCGGGATTATCTCGCCGAGTCGCCGATCGCGGACATCTCGCTTCCCAACAACGTTGTCATGCCCGAGATCTCGACTGTGGCCGCAGAGCGCGAGATTTCCAAGTTGACAACCATGGACTTTTTCATGGGGTTGTTCCAAGATGACCAGGCTGACCCTGTCTCTGTGATTGACACATTAGAGCCGGTACTCAACCCAGAATCAGTTTTTGTCACCGCCGCCGATGACCATGTGACAAACGGCATTACCGGCGAAGGCGCCAAACAGAAACAGGGGAAACAACCTATCAAAGACTGTGCCAGTCCTTGGCTGCGAGACCTTTGGAAGTTTCTCCAGAATAGTAGCACAGATATGCGACTACTGCTCTGGGCTAGACTCGGCGAGTCTTACGGCAAAATCAAGTATACAACGAAGCAGTTCTCCTGCTTTCTTCGCAGTATTGAGACTATCGTTGTCGATCTGGAGCGTGAGGACTATGCCAACACCCCGGCCGAATCGAGAAAGGCGCTATTCATGACCAATTTGAAGGCTCTAGACGATCTCACCATCCAATCACTCCATCTGGCACTCAACGACAACAGTTCTTTTGACATCATCGACGAGGATCATCTGAGAGCTACCCTGTCCAGTCTCGCTAAAGTCAGCTGTCTCTTGCATATTGCCGCAATGCACGAGGACGAGATCCGCATCGGCATGACCCAACCATCCGCAAGCGGATCGACATACAAGGCGTTCCTCACGAAGCTACGCGAGATGCAGGTCCGAACATGGTCGCTCCAATACACGGTACTCAAAGTCGGCGTTCATCAGCACGGCCACCTATTCCCGAAACCGGAAAACGACCTTGCCGATTATATGGCGGCCGTTCACCAGGTCTTGGGTCTCCGGAAGTCCTGCAAAGCGTCAAACAAGATCTTCCTCAAGATGATGCGCATTGAGCTGCTGAAGCAAAAGAACATCGAGAATTGGGAAGACTATCTCGGCCAAGTCCTATACGACCTTCATGGGCTCAAGCTCGGTGTGGGGATATGGGAAGTGCAGGAACACGACTGCCCCTCTGAGACGCTCGAGAAACGGCAGGCTATGGCCTTGGTGGACAAAATTACCGTACTGGCCAACAGGATGACAATGAAAGATCTGCTTAAATCGGACCTGAAGACAACGATCGATCACATGCAGCAAGCAATAGGATCAACCAAGTCCAATCCTCAGATGATCCTGAACCTCCGCAACTTCACCGAATATCTTAAGACACCAATCCACCCTCTGCATCTGTACCAAGCGCTGACTGGCAACATTGACCTTGATGCCGTAACAATCAATACACCAGAGAGCACCCTGGCTAAACAAGGCTGGTTCTTCTTGTTGGGCATGATCGCCCTAACAAAGTTTAAGGGTGTCGACCTTAACCGCCGTCAGACGCCGGGCGCTACGGACGACCTGCGTATCGGAGCGGCATTTCTACGCCAGCAGTTGCAATTCACCCCCGATCGCTGGGACGCGTGGTTTCGCCTGGCCGAATGCTTCGACTACGAGCTGGATGAGGCCGTTCTCTGGACCGCCGACAAGATGAACAAGGACCGTGCGGACTTGGTTAAATTCCAGCGAAACTCGATTCATTGCTATACTCTTGCGTTGTCGCACTCCTATGCATGGGCATCCGATCCCCTTGCCTTCGTTGCCTCAGAGGAGGATGCAGACGCCCTTTATGACCTGTATCACGAATTTGGAATGCGACTGTATGCATCCAGCCGTGAGCCATTTGCCATGGAGCCGTTCCAGCACGCAGATCAGGAACGCTTCTTTATCGAGACCATGGGAGCTGGGACTTACAAGCGGATATTGCACCAGCAGATGTCGGACTATCAGGTTTGGAAGTACGCAGCCAACTTATTCAAAAAAGCAATGGCAGGCAAGCCAAAGGATTGGAAAAATCCCTACATGGTTGCGAAATGTCTCTGGAAGATGTATCAGAAACCCATTGAGACCCTGGGCGAGAGGAGCCGGCTAAGCCACCCCACAGTTCAAGATGTTATCAGGGCACTTGAGAGGTCTGTTGAAGTTGCCACCGCTCTGCCCAAGCCGCGTCACGGTCAGGACCCCATCCTAGAACCGCACTACAAGATCCTTTCGGTTATTCACAAGTTGGTCTCTCGTGGTGACCTGCCCACTCAAGAGGGTGCAGATATTCTTCGACGCCAGCCATACGCGCCCGAACACGGCGAAGAGGTCACGGTCAGCAATACTGACGACTGGGAAACGTACGTGATCAAATCGCTGCGGTTCTTGCGGGATAAGGACAAGTCAAACTGGCAGCACCGGCTGATCATGCGGCACGCCCGCATCCTGTTTGACGAGAATGATGCCGAGGGCGAGGGTGGAGGGTACATAGCTGCCAAGGCGGCGTTTGGCGTGCTGCGGGAGAGCATGTTTACGAAAACGATGGTCATGAATGTCTGGAAGTGCGACGCTGAGCGACCGGGTCGCCACCACGTCTACACAGAGCAGTATATCCGTTACATGGTGCGGGTCCTAGCCGTCATGAACGACAGGATCAACCTAGAGATGGTTCTACGCCGAATCCGGAAAAAGGGCGTCGACTTTTATCACTTCAACGAGCTTTGGCAGTCATGCGTTGTGGTGTACGTCAGAATGCTGCGCCAGTCGTTCAGTATCAGCTTGACGGAGGAAGATGCGTTCAAGAGCCTCACTCCAGAAGACTTTGAGGTAATCTCGGAGCGCATCACGGAATGGGCTGCGAGCCCAGCGGCCGAGGCGCATAAAGCGATGAACGCAATGAAGGAAGCCATTGAGCTCAAAAAGCTGAACGCCCAGTTGATGAAGGCGGGGCCCATCGACGATCTTATCAACGATTGCTACTCGGCAATCTACCTCGAACTCAAAGCCGAGCTCCCAGTGCCCGACCAACCAATGCGGACAACCGAGCACAGCCAAACCCGAGACGGCGAGGCCGCGGCTGATGGTACGCCCGAGCTCATGGCCAAAAAGCTCTTTGTCCTGCTCAACCCGGACAAAACTGCTTTCTCCCTTAGCTCTTTGCGCGCAGGCTCGGAACAGCCGGAGAAACCGCTCTCCCATGCCGGGGATCCGGCACCCCGTGGCCGGCGGCCTGGCGTCAGGCGCCTGGATGTCATCCGAAAAGCGGAGCAAGCGGTGCTTCGGGCGGCAGAGGGACCGCCCAAGTCAGCCGGTGCCAGTTCCAAGTCACGCATGGGCTCAACCTCAAGCGGCAAGAATGCGGGAGATGAGGACGATGGACCTCACGCCGATGACGAGGATGTGGACATGAAGGATGCTGACGATGGCGAGGGCGAGGGCGAGGGCGAGGGCGACGTCACCATCATCACAAACGGGGATGCTCATGAGGCAAACGGCGAGGAGGGTAGCGACATCTCAAGTCCCCCGGGTAGTGTACATGACTCGGCGGACGATGAAAGTGACCTCAGCGATGTGCCGGCGGATTACGAGGACGACGTACCGCCGTCCTTGATGTTCCCCAACTTGAGGCGGAGTGTGGACGCAGGTACAGGGCGAGAGAGCTCGGCAGATAGCGCTAGTTCAGAGGGGAGTACGGATGACGAAGGGGAGGAAGGCGAAGAGGAAGAGGTAGAAGGAGAGGGAGACGAGGGAGGAGAGGGCGAGGGAGGCGAGGAGGAGGGCGATGGTAACGAGACGAACGGGCCCGAACAAGAGGACGAGAGTGAAGAGGGTGAAGAGGAAAACGAAGAGGACGAGGAGGAAGATGAGGAAGAGGACGAGGACGAGGTCGGCGACTCCCGAGTGGATGAAGATGGGCCGGACCCGGAGATGGAAGACGAGGAGGAGGAATAGGCGGTTGTGCAATGTACGAGTGTTTGCTGTATGTTTACAAGGGGCTTGGGGAAAAGGGGCGTCTCGGGAACAAGGGATTAGAGTTGGTCGACGCAACTAACGACTAGCAGGGCGTCTTGCGCCTTTATCGAAGTGTTGAAATATGGCAGATGCTGCGAGGTCCTTCTATCCCTTTTTGCCACCGTCTGCATTATGTCCTGCGACTGCATTGCGCTCACCGCTGGAGTCATGCCTGATAGCCGTTTGTCTGTCCTCACCTTGACCCCCTGAGGGTGGAGAAAACCCCCCCTTGCTGCCTTGCGTCACCTGCCTACCCCTCCCCCGCATATACAGCTGCAGCCCCACCTATCTTCCGATTGCCCTACGGCTTGGCGAAAGCTTTGGAGCTCCCCAGAGTCATCGTGCGTTGGAGCCTTGCCTCCCTCTGATTCTTCCCGGCGTGGGGATTTAAGATTGCTGCTGGACCTTCCTCAAACTTGCTTCCATCCGATCTCTCCGACATTTCTGAACTGCTCCCGTTCTTCATCATACCCTTCCAGCCAAGCTGTCGCAACCGTCGTTTGCTTCCCGCCACAACCCCACCACGGCCTCCTTCTGTCTACACTACACTCCGTCCGCCGATCGAGAGATCACAGGCAACGCTTGTTCAACCATCACCACGCAGTGATACCTGTCCAGAGAGCTGTCAATTTTAGAACGCACCTCATACGGCCGACTCTACCGTCGCACAACTCGGCTCAAGATGGCCTCCCAGAAGCGCATTGCGAAGGTAAGTTCCCAAGACCCCTCGACCCATGACGCCGTGATTTACCCTGGTCGACCGGCGGCTGTCCCACCCGGGATCCCGCCCGGGGCTTAGCCACTGCTAGAACTTCGCTAACCCTCTTCCCCAGGAGCTCAGCGACTGCACCTCCAACCCCCCTGCGGGCATGAGCATCTCGCTCGCCAACGACTCCGACGTGCACAAGTGGCACGTGGTGCTCGACGGGCCGCCCGACAGCGTCTACGCCGGCGGAAAGTTCGGCCTCGTTGTGACCCTCCCCGCCGAATACCCGTTCAAGGCGCCGCTCGTGACCTTCGCAACGCGCATCTACCACCCCAACGTCACCAACGACAGCACGGGCAGCATCTGCCTCGGCCTGCTCAAGCCCGAGAACTGGAAGCCCGCGTCACGGCTGCTCAGTGTGCTGGAGGCGGTGCGCTCGCTGCTCATCGAGCCGCAGCCGGACGACCCGCTGGAGGGCCGCATCGCCGACGAGTACCGGCGCGATCGCAAGGAGTTTGAGAAGAATGCCCGTGCCTACGTCACGCGCTACGCCAAGGGCGTCGTAAAGTTTGATGCTTTGGCAGCAGCGGCGGCTGCGGCTGCGGCAGCGCCTGGTGGGAAAACCTCTTAGAGAGAGATGTTCGAGGGCAATCTGGTTCAAAGGTTGAGAGAATGGAAGGCAGCAGCGTTCTCGATGATGAGTACGGGGCGATAGCCGGACGGAACTAATAGCTAAAGGACGTGTCCTCTTACAAAGAAGGGAGACGATCAGTTTGGAGCCAACGATGCTTACCCCCCTCTTTAGCGTATGATGACACCGGAAAGGTGGTCAGCCTGCATTAGTCTTGCTTTCATGGTTGTTCGGTGGCTTATTGGCATAGTGGACAGCATGTGGGACATGGCAAGGTGTTGTTTATATGGGAGTTCTGGCGCCTCTTCTAGAATTTCAGCGGAATGATGGACGTCAATGATCCCAGGGGAGATACCGAGCCCACAAGGGATTTCGCTATAGCAAAGAGAAGCATCTCCACATGTATAAAGACCCCGGCCTAAAGAAAGCGTCCCCTCAGCCAATATGAAGGATCCCTTCTTACTCTCAAGGCAGTCAATGGTTCTTGGTGTTCAAGGCTATCTCCCATTCTTTCCCAATGCAGTTGAGGCCTGATGATGCCGTCAAGGCCTGTAATGATTCCGAAAACGCATATTCACCCGGAGAAAGACCCTTTCTTTCGTCCATCGCGCTCCCCCACTAGTGCCCCGGAGGCGCTGAGTGCGGGTCACAATGCGTCATCAACACGAACACGGCGCCACGAGCACGAGCTCTTCCCTCGTGATGGGTGGGGAGCGGTAGCAGTAGCAGAATCGGAAATAAAAAGGGTATATTCGGCTGTCCGTCCTGGTCGTTTGGCATCAAGAACCATCACCCTCGCCTTCTAAGATATGCACCATTTCCTCTTCTCTATCCAGATGCTGGTCTACCACCCTTCCAAGTCTGTCCCATTCCCTCGCCATCCCTTTTTTGTATCGTCCGTTTCCCCGACGTCTCAACACGACTGGGTGGTAAACGCCAGCCTCGAAATAACAAAAGAAAACCACGCGCCCGTGGATGCATCGCTTTGCCCTCGGGGCTTAGACAACAAAAAGGAGAAAAAAGACGGCCAAACAACAACAAATCTAATGGTACATGCGGTTACACATTCCCATCCCGTCCGAGGTCTCCTCTAATAGTGGGTAATATGCCATCATAACAACATCTCGTGAGAGTCTTGAGCCGATAAACGAAACAGGAAACTTGCTTGTCGAAAGGATCTGACATGGGGCGGAAGAAGAGAATAGGAGCAAACAAAGAAAAAAGCCAGGGTCATGACCTGGGAGGCTAGGAGACCAGCAATAAAAAGGTGGAGACCGGCCGGGGCCTGCTCTACATGACCTCGTCGGCCCGGACTTGCTCACGGTCCTTTTCCTTTCGTCTCCCGAATAGCGTCCCCTTCCGATGGGCTTCGGCATCTATATCCGAGGCTAGATCGAGTCCCGCTGTCGCCGTAATCGGCACCGCAGTTTCTCCCAGGGCAGCAGCTTCCTGTTCGGCTCGCCATTTCCGCATGCCAGCACGCCGTTCTTGTCGTTTCTCTTCCACTACCTCTTGACTGAGGTGGCCGATACCGTTGCGACGCCGGTAGCACGCGTCCATGAGGGCATTGCAGTCGACCAGACGGCGCGGGAAGGTTTGCACAACGCCAAACATCTCCATTGGGTCCTGGACCGCCTTGATCTCCGACTCGGCTAGCTTGAAGATAGTAAGTGCGATCCGGAAGAGAGTTCGCGAGCCCTCGTAAAAGAAGACATCCCAGACACGCAGCACAGTTTCGGTTGGCAGTGTTCCGATAAAACAAGACATGAACCAGGCTGTCATGCAGAGCGTGATGGCAGGAAGGCGGTTTGGGTCATTGGCACCCGGACCAGCCCTATTTGCGCCATCCTTGCCAACACGAAGTCCCCTGAACCGCTTGGCTGGCGCTATTTCGAGTTCATCGCCGCCAATTTGCTTCCAAACATTGGGTAACGAATCCTTAAGCGCGACCATCAGGACGCCGAGGTCCACTTTGGAGCCCTCCAAACTCATCTCGTGGGTACCTGGAAGATAAACTCGGGTAATAACGTTCAGCAACCAGAACGCTTGCTCCTCAGTCTCGACAAAGAGAAGCAGCATGCCAGCGAGGAAGTTCAAAGACTGACAGTATCCGATACGAGGGTTGTAGAGCGCAAAGGCGTGGAGAACACGGCGGAGGGAGCTTATAAGCTCTGTCTCTGGGACCTCTTCAGATGACATATCTCCCAACCCTTCGTGTGATTCCGGTGTTGGCCGAGGTGGTTTGAACCGAATGTTGTCGGGAAACGTTCGGTGGAGGTCCTTTTCAATATCCTCAACAACTAGCGGCTTCACTTCGGTCGTCCTGTCCGCTAGTTTACCAGGGCCAAGAGGATCCAGGGCTGCCCGTCTTAACAAATCATCGTAGACTCCCCTGTGCTTGCTGAGAATGGCCGGTCCTCCAGCATAGTAGAACCAAGCAGCACCTCTCCACTCGGGCGGGATGCCTTTGCGGACAAATCGCTTGGTCTTGGCGTTCCGGGCAGGGAATCGGTTCGGGTTATCGGTCATGAGTGAATTGTCCTTGAGATAAGCAACCCATTTCCTGCGGCGTCGGGCCAAGTACTCGGAATACGAGGAATCCCAGACATCGTACTCCTCGCGAGGGACGTTGGCATTCGCTTTGCGAAAGCCGTACCTGTCGCGACTGCCGGGCACCTCTGGGGGTTCAGAGGGGTAATTAGCTGCGGGCGCCGGTGTGGAGGGGCGTGAGGATGTCTGGCCTGCCAGGCCATTGGATGAAGAAGTCAGGTTCGTTCCTGATGTGCCAGCCACAGATGGTTGGGCCATGGTCTCGTCGTCTGCGCCGAGCATTTTGGCGGAATCATGCTTTGCCAAATATTGAGCATCGGCCGTCCCCCTCCTCCCCATGTACTCGCCAAAACCAAGGCCCATATCCTTCGGCAAGGAGCTCGGCAGGAGCGATCTCCTAACACTGTTCCTTGATTGATTCGTCGCAGGGCGATCTGACGGCATTGGAAGAGCTAGGGCTCCAGGTATAGGCATTTGATCGGTCATTGCCTCCAGCATCCTGGCGCCCATCGCGCTCGCGTTCGAGCGGCTGCTCGGTGGTCTAGATACCTCCAATGCCATTCCCCCCGCCGCGTAATCGACATCATGGGGGTCGTCGTCCCCAGCTGCAAACCGCATGCTTCGACGGATGCTCTCAATGTCCGAATCGTCGAAGCCCCTCTCGTACATGCCCATCACATCCTCGAGGCTTGGGCCGTCGTCGACAACCACAGAGTTGGTCCGCCAACTGGTACGCGCGTAGCCGTTGATTATCGAATGCTCTGTGATGCTGCTCGTTTTCGTGAGGACACTACTCCTCTCGGTCCCAGATGCTGTAAACAAAGTTCCGTGCGCGGTTGACGTGGTTAGCTGCGATCGGAAGCTTGATCGGAGCTCGTCGCCGGCTGCCAACCAAGGCGGGGCCTCACGCGTGGGCGTTGGAGAGATGATATGCCCGTGGGTAGTGTGTTGCCTTGGAGCACTCGTGGAGCTAGGATTTGGATTTGGACGTCGCAACGACGAAGTTCTTGACGAAAGACCGAGGTGGTCATTTGACGGACGGTGCGGGATCGAGGAAAATGTACTGGTCGACTGCGAAGATGAGGTGGAGAGGCCGCGGGACCGGGACCAGGGGCTAGATGCTACATTATTAGGATTAGGGTAGAGTTGGTTACTGTCGGTTTTTTGGTCGAGCGGAGAATGTGTTTGTAAGCGACTGCCAGCCAGATGCCGTGACAAGGGAGAATCGCTGTGTTGGGACCGTACACTCGGCTTCCGAGGGCGCGAAAAGTTCTCGACGGTCATGTTGCCGCTCATCGCTGTCATCTGCTTTGGTTCCGCTGCAAGCTCTGTGTTGGGGCCTGGGGATGCTGGAGCTACTGGCCGGCGCCGAAGCTCATTTTGTCGACCCAGCAAAGGAAATTGGCGAGAATCGGGCCTCAATGGAGCAGATGCGGGTGCTTCAGGTATGAACGGGTTCGAACACAGACCCGGGAAGGCGGAACGTGGTGCTGGCCTTGGTGTTGGGGAGGACTCGGCTCGTGCTCTTTGCTGCGAAGCGACGGGAAAGGACCAGCTGGAGGCAATCGGTGAGGTGCCAGCTGAAAGTGAATCCCAGCGAGGAGAATACAACTCGCGGCGCTGTTGGGATGCAGTGGAGGGACGTGTCGTACTGTCTGAGTGGATGTTGTCAAGATTGAGTCGACGGGCGTTCCGGGCGCTGTGGTAGATTTCTGAAGCATCTGGGCTCTCGCGTTTCAACCAGGGTCGGGCTTTCGGCCGCTGGGGCTTCACGGGTGAGGTGGACGCAAATTCGCGATTGACTAGGCTGCGCTGGCGCCTAACAGCGGAAAATGCTCCAGCTGCGCCGGCTGCAGGTTCATCATTATCCAGTAAGCGACCCGCCATGGCTGCGTGCGCTGCGTCGAAATATGGCTGTTCTTCCGCAGCATGCGCAGTGTACGATGGCGATGTGAAAATATGTTCGGGTGCGACCATATTTTCTCCCACAGCTGCCTCCGCCCCGCGCTCTGTTATTTAACGCACAAATAAGTCCAAGAGGAGGCCACGGATATGGGGTCCAGGAGTTGGCGCGACATGGGACGGCTTGCTGGGCGCTCGAACAATGCCGGGGTTGCGACGTGGGATCCTGGTCGCACACGAATTTCTGGGTCACGGCTGACCGGGAATCAACCAACTGCCCGCAAGGAGCAGCAAGGAAAGTGACAGGCCGAAAGACTTGGCCAAAACCTGGGAAGACAACAGGTTTATCCACTGACTTAAATGAGGATTGTCAGTGTCTTTAGCAGCGCCCAGGTGGGTTCAAGTCTCTGAGCAGCTGCGGGTCAATTCAGCAGCTCAGGTCCCCGGCGCCTGGGATGGAGCCAAACAATGAGAGGGAGGGCGCGGTGCGGCGGGTTGTCCAACAAGATTGATCGTACGGAATCGCTAGTGGGCGATGCGCGATGCAAGTTGCCGCGGGTTTGTGCTGCCTCCAATCTCTGGGGCTCATAAGTGCACCTTATACAGGTCAAGGAGCTACTGCGGGTGCCGCAATGCAGGTTGAACGGACCGTCGTCTCAGTTCGAGCCTCCGAGGGACGGGAGGTGATGGGAAGGCACGCAGCGAAGAGAGTTACAGCCAGGAGCATCAGCAAAACGGTACGGCCAAACAATACAGTCGCCTTAAGAATATTATGCAATTCTCAAGTTCCCAGCTGCCAGCTCAGAGCCGCATCGGGGAAGCCGCAACGGTCCCTATGCGACTTAGAGAATGGGTCATGCGGCGCATCCATCAAAAGAAAAGAGAGCTCGAATGCAATTTGCGAGGTCACCGGGCAGTGCTACATCATGATCAACAATCTCATGACATTTGGCACTGAATCTAGCTGCTGGTTCTATCCAGCCAAGGTAGCAGAAGAAATCTCTCGTTTCGCCGTACAAAACAAACAAAAAGCTGCAGTTTTCCTACGAAGAGACAGACTTGAGCAGGTTGAGTTGAAGCTGAAATGCTGATTGGCAGTGGACTCGGCTACCGCGCAGCTCCGATCCCGCCCCTGTCTCTCGGTGACCCGTCCCTGCGGGAGAAGCAGGCCTCCGCGGCTCCAGCCCGGCTTCCGTGACGGTACCTGAACTTATACCCGATTGAGGTAGGCCCGCGAAATGGCCTGCGGGGCACGACGTCTTTACATTCACTTCTCAGCTCAGTTGAAATCTCACGAAACCCGTCCTACCCACTTCCACTCGAAGTCTTCCACTGCGAAGATACGCTTTCGTCATCACTAGAAATTCTGAACCGAACGCCGTTTGCATTATGCGCGCGCGCGCACGTGCGTGTGGGTATAGCTCTGCTACGTCGACAGGGACTGTCAACGCGCAGCAACATTTCTCATTTCCGACTCCCGTTGCAACATCTCTCTCAGCTATCTCACCCTCCGTGGCTTTGAAGTTATGCCTAAGCGGTTCGGTTACCACATCTATTATGAATAAAATACCTACACACATGGGAAACATTTTGATGCGGGCGCAACAACAAATGGCCAAGCTTTAGGCTTCCCTTTTGGTGTGTTTGATAGGATCTATCGATGCGTCGATTCCAAAACATCCCAGTTCCCGTCGACTTTCATTTCAAGGAGACCAGAGAACTGACAGCCTTGGATCAGCGGAAGCGATGTGACGGCACACATGGAAGCAACCGTGGCCGGACGCGTCGTTGAACGCGACACCCGCGATGCTGTTGCGGGGTATGTCGCAATACATATCTGTGCGCCCTATATCCCTTGCAAGTGATGGAATCGAGTGATGAGCAATCCTCACGGCGCGTCTGGTGCGCCCCTACGCGTTGCCAGTCCTCGATCCAACGCGTCTTTCGACAGTATCTACGAGCACATATTCTCATGAAAAAGACCCGGCCCCCTGATGTTGAGGTCAGCGTTTGTTGACTTGGATCCAGATGTTCAGGGACGGATGAAAGTATGTCCGGACATTTCACGTGATCGAAGGCATGCTCAGTGCTCGTCGCAGTCGATGACGTTATTCTGAGCTGCAGCTTCCTGCTAGCGCAATGGTTGACATTTTACCCGCGAGCTTCCCCTAGCTCATCAAGCAGGCAGGCACGGCGGCGGGGGCCACAGCTCTCCAGCGCGCAGCGCACAAATGCTGTTGGAGAATCGGCGAGGTGCCGTGCTGAGGCAGGGATGAGAAACTCTTGAGGGGCCCGAGCTCCCTCGCCTAAAGCCGTCGCCTGCACGCGGTTCGGAAAGGCGGATCTCTAACATGCGTTACAGTGCGGACACAGTGCACCTTACGATGGGGATTACGGTGCGCAAGAGCCAGTTCGCGGTCCAAGTTCCCACCCCGTCATTCTGGAGCGGTGCCTTTTTCTGTGTCCCTCCTGCCCCCAGACACCCGTGAGATTTCGCTTCCCCTCCTTGCTCCTCACCTCCACGAACCAAAAAAGATGTTGCCTCAGGCTGCAAATGGAGGTCCCGCCCCCACAACAGGTTGCGACGCAGCCAGCCAAGCTCCCGCACCCACCAAGGAGCTGAAGCTCCCCCTCCCCCTTTCGCCCAAGGTACTCCCTCTGCTCTGTGTGCTTTGCGCTCTGCCCTCTCCCCACCGCCCACCTCGCCCACCTGTGTGAACTCTTGCGCCCACCTCTGGTCCCCTCCCGTCCCCTCAGTGCCCGCCCCCTTTGCCTGTGCCTTCCAAGGTTTCCCCTCTGTGCTTTGCGACGCAGGAAGGGGGTACGTACCTTTTTGCTCAAGCTCCCAGCCTTTCCTCGCCCACCACCCCCGAACTCCCCCTTCTCGTAGCCTTTCTTTCCCTTCCTCCTCTCCCCTCCCCAACTGCTTGCCATCTCACAGCCATCCAAAAACACATCCTCCTGCCCTTTACAGGACCTGCCCTCGCCAATTGACAAAACCCTAAGCCCTTGACCACAATGACCGGCCGTAAGAGAAAGCAAGAGGAGGAGGAGGACCTTGTGTCGCTCCCTAGCGGTGATGAGGAAGAGGAAGAGTAAGTAGCTTCCCCATCGTCGCAGACATCATCCGATTTCATGACATCTGCTGGTGGCCCGACGCGGCTGAAAGGCGACATGCTGCCTCGAATGCCCTGTCTGGCGCATGTTGGCGCAAAGTATACGCCAATGTTACCGCCCACTACCGCTGCCACCGGAGCACTGGCCGGGCACACAGCTCTGGCGCGCTTCGTTGCTCATCTTCGGAGGGGTGCTCCCATCTGGTGATACAAGATGCTAACCTTGTACCGTGACGTGATAGATATGTAAGCGAGGAAGACGAAGAAGAAGACGTCGAAGATGACGACGATGAGGACTTCCAGAGCGAAGATGGCGGTGAAGAGGATGAGGAGAACGCAGTTGCAGGTAAGCGCGCCAGAGCACCTCTTAGGGGCCATTGGCTGACCAACAAGCCGCTCCAGAAGATAAGGCTCCCCCCAAGAAAAAGATAAAGACTGCTCCCGTCGATGCCGCCCCTCAAAAGAACGGCAAGGTCGTCGCGAACGGCGACGAGGAAGACGAGGAGGGTGATGACGATGAGGAGCCGGAGGATGAGAATGAGGAAGATGCCGGTGAGGATGAAGACGGAGAGGAAGACGAAGAAGAGGCAGCCGCCCCTCTCCCTGTAAAGGCCGTCAAGATCGCTGCTGCGGCGCCAGTCGACGACGAAGACGAGGCCTTTGCTGCTGGTGGCGACGACGATGAAGAGGACTGATGGACCTTGGTAGCCCTTGGTACAGACCCCATTCCAGCCTCATCCTCCCCTCTACCGGGACACTTTGGACCCCCTGGCCACAAACTGACGGGGGCCTCATCAACTTGCTTATTCCCGTTCACCTGGTTCCTAGCCTCTTCTGGTGGTGTTAGTGGAATCTTGTGTTTGAACTTTGACGGATTTTAGAGACAACGTAAAAAGAAGGTCGTGATGTTCCTATAACGGGGCCCGAGAATAGAGCGATTTCGTCGCATGTTGTGAAATGCCAAAGTCCTGGGCTGGTTCGTCCGTAGTCCAGCAGCTGCGGCTCCTCGTCGCGGTTACACCTCGTAGAGCCCTAGCACTCCGGTGCGACATTTTCAGGCAGGCACTTGCCGTTCCTTTGAGCACAGCTTTCGGAAGAACAATACAGGAGAAGAAAGGTTGAGCTTCGGTTTTTTTTTATCTTGCCTCTCCCACTCTGCGCTGGCCTTGCGTTCTCCAGGTGCCCAACCCAACTGAGCCGACCGCTGGCTTGGCATTGCGGCCCCTTTCCCCGGTGGCCCATTCCCCACTCTCGAGTAGCTCAGCTTGTCACATATCTTCGGTACATTGCCTACTTACCTACCTCGTGCATACAAACGCATTTCAGCAGACGAATGGATATTTCCACAATGAGTCCTGGCGAGGACGAGGAAAATAAGGCGAATCCGGAACTTTGCGGGCCACTAGGATAGCAGTGGTGGACAGCTTGGCCCCAGTTGGCTCGTCGGTGCTCCTCGGCAAAGGGGATGGGGAACCAGCTCAAGAGTCACATAATTTTGCTGCGCCCTTGACCCGAGGATGCCCGCTTCCATGTCAACCAAGAGGGGGCCGTCCAGGTCTCAAGGCTAATGTCCATTCTTGCTGTTCTCTGGTGATGCTCAAATGAATAGATACGGCATCGGTCCCTTGGCCTCGGGGCATCGAGATGTCAAGGGTATTCCCGAAAAACGTTCAAGCGCTACACTAGTCTTGGAGGGGGACGGTACGGAGATGCAAGATTTGAAGGTCCCCGGGCAGGCGGCTCTTGAGCTTGGCAAAGAACCCCGAATACCGACCAAGTGGACAGACAACCTTGGCTAGATTTGATCGAGATGATAGGCATCGGAAGCACCACAGGAATTGGCCGAGTTGCTGTGCCCTTTCCCTGATTACTTTGGTGTTCGACGTCTTCCTCCCCCAAAGGTCAAAGTTCCGTGGTCTGTGCGGGGAGATTACGTGGTATGTACGCGCGGGGAGAATGGTACTGGACCCCGCGGCTTGTAACTCTAGCGGTTAAAGCTGCCTCAAATTTAGCACTTGAAGCTGTCCTAGACGAGAACCTAACATGACAAGTCACCGGCATCGACGAAATCGCACAGGAGCCAAGACGAGTGCCGCTCGCGAGCGACCGATAAGATAGGCCCTCCGCCCGCCAAGGCAGGGGCCCATCAGTGGCACCATCTTTGTACACGTATGTAGGGTTGTCGGTGAAGGCAACGCCGCGATGCACCCCCTTCGATGGGATCCAACATGATCTGACAGCACAATTCGTCATTGGCGCAACTTCCCTGGCACCCACAAGCTGCTTGCAGCTGGTTCTCCGCCTTGATTGTCATCCTCTCGCGCCCAGTCACGGTTGCCAATGTCTCACACGGGTAGGCTTGCGTCCGGCCGGAAAGGTCGGCGTTATGGAAGCTTGCGCGAGCTGCGTTCTTGCGCACCCTGACAATGATACAGGGTATATATATGTCCTTGTCCCATCACACCAATTGCACAGAAATGGCGTTGCAAACTGGTTCCGGAAACGATGGACAAAGAACGCGGAGGCAGAGCGATAATTCGGTTCACACATCTACCTCGGTCTGCAAATAGAAACACCAGCAATCATCCAATCTCTCACGATGGATCTTGATCAGGGAAAGGTAAGCATTGTGATCCATGCCGGCCTGGTCCGTCAGTAAATAGAGCATTGTTCGAGAGCCATACGATCTCTAACTCCGTCAAGGACAGTATGCTCCCCATAACTCCCGGATACGACTACCAGACCCTCGAATCAGCGTCTTGGGGGACATTTGTGGACGAGCCCGCCATGGGCTACACCTCCACCCTCGGAAACCCCCTTTTGGCTAGTGGCGCATACCGTTCGGCCTCAATGGCCGGTATATCGGAATGGCCAGCCTTCGGAGACTTCTCTCCTCCAATCCCTTCTGGCGACGGGCTCACCTCACCCACTGCCTGGCCGGCAGCAGAAACAGACTCCGAGTCCTGTGAGCACGATCTATTCTCACCCGTTGGAGGGGACGCCGCCACATCCCCCCGGTGGTCATGGTCCCAACCATCGAGTCCAATCGTCGATACTGAGCTCACGTTCGGGAGCAGCCCCCCGCCCAAGCTCGAAACCAGCACCCGTTCAAGGACAAAACCGGCCGCCCGTAGCAGTAGTAACACCGCCAAGGCCAAGCCGGCCCCCAAGCTGACCCCCAAGCTCCGCACCGCTGCGCGCAAGCCGCGGAAGTCGTCGACAAGCAAGCCTACACCCCCAAGCGCTACCACCTCGTCCCCTGAAGAAGCTGGCGCCGGCGAGGTAGTGAGTCCCGACGAGGTCCGCGCCCGACGGAACCACAACCTCGTCGAAAAACAGTATCGCAACCGCTTGAATGCCCAATTCGAACGATTGCTATCCGTGCTGCCCCCGGACCAGCGGAGGCTCACACAAGATGTGGAACAAGCCCCCTCTACGAGGAAGCGGAGAGCCAGCTGTAGCAGTGGGACAGGCAGTCTCGAGGACCGGCGGATGAGCAAGGCCGAAGTACTGGACGTCGCGACCAGACGTATCAGAGAGCTCGAGGCCGACAGGTCACGACTGTTGCGGGAAAAGAAAATCCTCCTTCAAGACATGGAGGTCATGAATGGCGCCGTGGCTGAGGCGGTTGTCAGGGGCAGGGGACGAGTCGGCTCATAACGGCCGTTCTTTTCTTGTGGCCAACCATGACCATGGTTGCGAACGAGGGAGTAATGTCTACCGGATCTCCACACTATTATAATGTCATTTAAAGGGTTGTTCAAATATGGTATACGGGCTCCAGGAGAAATCTATGTTCAATAACCTTCAGGTTTGCGGAAATATTTATCGGAAAAGCTAATAGGCTCTGGGCAGCGGTAGTCCGCCTGCTCAGGTTAATAATGACTTACTGATATTGGGATCACCATCATCGAAACGCAGGACGGGGTGCAATCGTGACACCCAAGTGCATTTCTTCAACTCCAACTACTGACGCTTTGCTGCAGTAGCACAATACCACGACATCAACCCGCCAACGGCACCCTTCGACCCTTCCAGCAACCTCGGTCCTCACCCGTCACCTACCAGACGAGCAAACCCCTACCAAGGGTTTACCCTCTCACCCGCTCACCAACACCGCCAGCCCCCCTCGCGTCGCGCGCTACATGCATCGTCAGATCCCGCGTTGCTTGCTTGCTTGCGTGCTTCACGAAAGCCTCAGCACCCCAGCGCCGCAATAGGAGGCAGGCTCACCCTTGTTGGCACCACCGGCAGAGATGCTAGAGGTGCTGCTGCTGCTCTCTGCGATGGCGGCGGCGATAGGCTTGATCTCGGTCTTAGAGAGGACGGGGGACGCCTCGGGGCTGGGGCTGTCTTGGAGCTTGAGGAAGGAGGTGAGGGGCTTGCGCTCGAAGGGGCGGCCGGGGGTGGACATTCTTGGTTTGATTTGGGCGGTGGTGCGTGGTGCGTGGGCGAAGAGGTGAGCGGGTGGTAGTGGCGGTGAGAAGGTGAGAAGGTCGTGAGAGAGTGATGAGAGGGTGGTCAGTTCAGAGTGGGCGAGGAGGTGGTGGTTTTGTTTGTTTGCGGTTATGGGAATGAGTCGGGGTAGGAATAGAAGGGGGACGGAGAACGAACTGGGGACGAGAGGGTTTTACACGCCCCTGAAGTTCATGACCAGATGGTTTTTGGCCTTTTTGTGTTTCAACTTTTAAAGTTGCGCCGTTGAGGGCATGTCACAAGCTAATTTATGAGCGGAGGGTGGTAGATAATGCAATGGCGGCGTACCATGGTGAGAGTTTACGTTGGGCGAAGCTGGTCAAGCGTCACTGTCCATCACACCCATCCCGTGGAGCATTCCGACCGGACCAGACCCCCCCCCTGGCCCGTGGAAGCTTAGAAGTGGAACCGCCTGATAGCCAGCTCAAACGCCACATCAATGAGCCTGATGAGCTCTTCAGCGATTGACCGCAGGTAGGCAGGGATCTTCTCAAGAATGGCCTTGCTCATCTCCGCGGTGGCCGACTTCTGAAGACCGAGGTTGATGAGAATGGCAGGGCTTAGCAGGAGCTTATCGAACTTAGGCTTGCCGGTCACGAGTGCCGTTAGAGTCGTGTTGACACTCTGCGGAAGCGATTTTGTCGCCACGGCGACGCCGAGCGCCCCGAGGAAGTCTAGTGGCTGGCTGTCCTGAGCTGCTTTGGTACCCTTCTTGATCGAGACGAGGATGATGTTGGTGTTCGACTTGAGGATGGGTATCGTTCCGAGGAGGTCCCCCTTCCAGGTTTCCACGGCTTGCCGGAGCTCGAGTGTTTGCTTGTTGACAGCTGTGAGTGGGAGCTCAATGGCGCCTTGGGCGAAGGCGGTGGCCACGAGGGCTAGGGGGGCGATGAGTGTTGTGAGCTTCATGGCGCTCGCTGTCAATGCTGTGGTGTTGGGATAAGTCTGCGCGAGAAGGCGTGCTGTATCTACGGTATACAGCATGAAGATCGCCACCTAATACAAAAAAAAGCGGCTGTCTTCACAGGTGACTCCCCTCAACTGCCGGCCGCCGAGGCATCTGTAATATGATCGCTATGCGGACATGAGCCAAATCCTCCCTACCCCGCGATATTTCGTCGTCACAATTGGGCAGGGCTGGCGAGGGGCTTGGGTGTGTTGGGAAGGTGAAGTGTGCCTGGCATTTCTCAGGGGAGGTGGACAGGTCGTCAGGCACAACCGCCGAAAGGGGGACCGACTCAGTGGGTGGGTACCGCCAGATCGAACTCGGAGGGTGCGCCGCTGATGTCAAGAGTTGCTGGCAGAAGAGCAATGTTGGGCGACCCTGGCGGGTCAGGGGTAATAACACTAAAATGCGGGGGGATTGGTGCTGTTGGTGCTTGATCAGACCTCAAGATTCCATCGTTGGGTCTGGGGTGAACATGTTCTGTGACCCGTCAGTCCCTCGGCTCTCTCTGGCCCGCTCAAGGCGAACATGTGAATGTACCGACATAGTACATCTGTCTGCCAGGAACTGCCTACACGTGAGAAACGGTGGGGCAAGGCTGAAGGAAGAGAAGAATCAACGGGGTTAACTACTCACGGAAGATGCCCCAGAAATAGCGGCAGAAATGAGACTACGCCAGAGCGATATTTATCATGCGAGAAATCCCGTCCCTCATCGCCTTACTATCCGGAAGCATATGGCAGCAGATCGCAAAAAACGGCGTGCTACGCATTCCCAGACCAAGGCACCCCCTCATTACCGCCCCCTTGAGCGCAATACCAATAAAGGGCTCGCGGCGTAGACGTCATTAGGTGTATCTCGGCGCGATCTGTGGAACGGCTCCACTGGCAGAGAACTCCGGGGGCAGGGGTTGATACGTGACCTGACCATTGCTAAACTGTGAGCCTGTTCGTGGCATGCCTGGCTGCTGCTGTAAGTCTGGCAGCTGTGGGCCGGTATACTTCGGAATCGGCTGCTGCAAGAATGGTTGTTGTGGGCCAGGATACTTCGAGACTGTCTGGCGTAAGACTGGCTGCTGGGGCGGGATCGTGTCCAGCCGGATAGTCTGCGGCGCGTGTTTCCCCGAGTTCACCTGCCATGTCTCCCAGCAGGCACGACAGAACAGCACGAACGCAAGAGCAAGCAACGCAACGATGCAACCCAGCAGAGATTTTTGGAGGCAGTCGAGCTCAAGCTTTGCAGAGCGTGGGGTGTCAGACAGGAACAAGTTGTCCCGACGGCGGCCCCTGGCTTTCAGGTAGTTGACGTCCTCGATGGTCGCGTACAGGGCCAGGATCCAGATTGTGAGGTAGAATAACACATGACCGCCTGGATGAATGCCTCGGCGCTGGGGTTGACCGCCCGTGAATATAAACACAACCATAAACTCGAACAGAACCCAGATGATGGCGAGCAGGGCCTATTCATATCAGCACTAGCTCGACAAAAGAACATGCCAGGGATGACCCACTGCTCCATACGTGATGGAATCGGAATGTAGGTATGCAACTGGGTTGCGGTACTCGGAGAGCCGATCGCCAAACGTTTTGGCGAGAACAACGACCGCGACCGAGACAGCGACTGCTGCTGCCGCTAGCGAAAGCTTTGCATACAGGTACTTGTGGTAGCTTGGTATTAGTAAGATCCAGTCAGGAGCTTCAGGGCGCCTAGCTGTAGGGCGGAATGGCGGGGGCGGTGGCAGCGCGGGAAAGGCCGGTGTATTGTACGGCGGTGGCGCTGCTTGGTCCGGGTTTGGCTGCACATGCTCCCCATCCGGGGCCGGCACTCGATTCGGATCCATTCTGCACGCTTAGATCGATTCGGATTGATGCAGCAAACAGCGATCAGCGGCCGTGATTTGAAGTCCAGAGCTGCAGCAGACGGGGGAAATAGAGGGCTGCTAGCCGTAAATGCCCTCACGAAGTCCTCGGTGGCTGTCCCTGACAGAATGAGAAGAGCGAGGGGACACGACAGAGAGCCGTTCGTCGGTTCATAAGGCAATCGGCCCCTAAAATTAAGCGTAAAACGGCCCTGCATTCACGGTCAAGCAGCGCCTTGGCACAGTAAAACCCTTGCGAATCGCGGCTGTCCGGTAAAAAGGAACAACCTAGAGTACACGAGAGCACGAGGCCGGCAAATACCTTCCAAAACAGGCCTGCCCAGCGCGCTGGAACCCTTTGCGATGTAAAAATGGTAGGTCCTGGGCCGCCCGAAACGGGAAGTGGCAATGTGCCGTATGCATGCTTCGGAGGCCCCCAAGATCGGCTATAGTTTTCATCGGCCTGCGAGACGAGACATTAAAATGCCTGCCAAGGATTTGTGCCTGGAATAGGCAGGTTGGTGGCTGTTGGCGTATGTCTACCAACTCCATATCGCCAGATTTGGATATCTAGACCGTAACGAATTCCCACCAGGCCTTTCTGCGTTCTTCAGCCGCCTAGTCCGAAATAGTCAAGGCTTCTGACAATGCCAGAAAGGCCTCAAAGTGACTATGACCGCTGGTCAAAGCAAAACCGCAAGTAGCAGGCATCGTTTTGTTTCTGTGATACCTGCTGGGATCTTATTAGTTTGAGGTGGACAAAACGGCACGCTTGGTATTGTGAGATATGGCAGATCTATTCGCGCTGCAACACCACAACCAGTCCCATCATTCCCAGCATAACAGGCTTCAGCCATGGGTGTTCCGATAACATGATTGTCACATAGCCCACAAAGGGGATAAATCCAACGACGCTCCTGCTCCGGGTCAGTGACGAGAACCGATCATTGATGCATGAGGTGAACTCCTTACCCAATGATATCTTTTCTCACCAAATAGTCTTGCCCCCTGGCGTAGAGCTCTGTATCGTCGGAAAGGTTGTTGTCTCCTTTCGTAAGCAGCTTCGCCTTCGGCCTGCAAGCAATCATTAGAACCAGCCTTCGATGCTCCGGTATCTCTCCTTCGACCCGAGCAAGGACGCGGCGACGGGGGGACGCACCCAGTACCAAACTTCCGAACCACCCGATGCACAATAGGAATGTCTTTGTCCTTCACGTTATAAACCACGATCTCGCCAACACTTGTTTCTGAGAGAATGTTGCGGTTCCAGAGAAAGAGGAGATCGCCTCGTTGGAAAGCCGGCTCCATGCTGCCCGAGAGCACGACGACGATAGGGGACGGCGAGTCAGTGACCACAGAGAGTCCCTTCCACATCTAAAGCATGGGATTAGCGACGGAAAGTTGAGCAGGGGGTTGGAGAATGAAGGGATCAAGAGCGTACCATGAACGCTGTCGAGACGATCAGGCCGAAGTTCATCAATTGCGCGGCCGCCTGCCGCGGATTCTGTAGCCCGGCGAGCATGGTTGTGTATAGAAGCTGCGATGTGTCCTAGGTGTGCGATTTGGTGACTGTTGCAGAACAGCAGCAGAGTTGTTGTCGCTCGAATCGTATGATGTCGGATTCCGGCGCTGTCTTGCTGCTCAGGGACACGGTAATTCATCACAGAGGTCGAATCGGCAGCTTATGATTGGAGCGCACTGGAAATGTGGGGCATCCCTGCGAGTTCGCTAAAACCACCCCCTGAACTCCAACTCTACGCCAAGAGCTCCAACAACAAGGAGCTGTCGAGATGATACAACCGAGCTCCCGACGGAATGTTAATTTACGATCGGTTGCATCGAATCTGACTAGGCATCCTTACTTGACTTTTTTGGCCCTCCAAACAGCATAACGACCACCTCACGGCTTGACAATTGTACATGCCGTACTGTCGAACGCGCGGTTATGGTTAGATAAAGGGAAAGAGCTCAGGGGGTGTAGTTCACTTGCCATGGCAGGATTCCGGATACGTCCCTTTCCACTCGTCCCACTGGCAGCCTGAATTTGAAGTTTCCGCTGCCAGTCAAGTGCTTGCATGCAGATAGATGGCTGAGGGCAATTATACATGTAGGCCGAACTTGCCTTCGGTAAAGGACTACTCCTTCTCGCGGAAGGAAGCACAGTCCCATTGCCGTGGTTTTTCTTGGGCCAAAACCCATCGGAACCAAATTCCTCTCACCTTCATTCTTCGCAATTCTTCGTTTGCATCACCAGCTGTTCTTGTTGCTTCATTTCTGCATATTCTCTCAGAGCTCCGTTGCCCCAGTCTGCGCTGCCTTGGGTACGCAGGATAGGCGAGTCTGACTTTATTACTTCTCCACAACATTGCTCTGATCCTCCCTGGCCATCCAGTTCGAACTCTGCCACATAGCTCGCCCCGGATCCTCTTCTCTGTAGCTATTCGCAATGGCTACAGCGACGTCAAGTACCCCGTTGCTGCAAGGCCAGGGCAACACTCTCCCGCTCCACTCGGGAGATGGGGGCCAAGTCCAGGATCATGTATGCTTGACCCGATGGAACTCTCAAAAGGTGGCTCTGGCTCTAGCTGACATATGGCCAGCCGATCTTCTTCCGAGTCTGCCACTCGCCATGGCCCTTCATCGGTCAAAGCACCTTGGTATACATCCGAGCAGGAATTGTGGCCTATCTCACAGCTCTCGCTGTGATGCTTCTTCACTACAAGTCGAAGTTTGAGATACACGTTCTCGATGACGAAGAGGAAGAAGGAGAATGGAGCCCTTGGCAGATTCTCTTCCAGTTCTCAACCTTGGCATTCGTCCTCCTATGGCTCTACCATCTCGTGGCATTTGTACGTGTCATCTACCCCCTTTCACACGCACCCTTGCTATCGGATACGTCTCATCTTACTGACCCGTGGTGTCGTCTCAGTCTTGGAGCTTCACCCATCTGTACTACCCCGACTGCTGCGATGAGAGCGACGATCGATGGGAGTCCAGCGTTCTGCGGAAGATGTCCCCGCCTGCCCAGACTCCCCACTCGCGCAAGAGAATTTACTTCAGCCTGTTCTACAGCGTTGTTCATGTGGTCAACTTCATGAGTCCAACCATTTACTGGACAATCCTGGTGCCCAAAGGCCGTGGTCATTTTCCCAAGGAAGAGGAGCTCTCCGTGTCGTCGGGTCAGTATTTGCCACACCTGCTGTGTTGTTTACAAGTCTTTTGCTAATACTACACATAGCTGAGGAATTTTTCGGCCAGGGGTGGTTCCAGCCATTCTGCCTCATCAACCTCTGGGGTGTCACGGCACTGATTGCCCTCATCGAGATTTTAGCCCTGAACAGTATCAAGCGCCAGGTTGTATGTGTCTCCCTTTTGGCATTTGGAGTGCTCTTTCTGACTCAAAATAGCCTGTCCCAAGCCACATCTTTTTTATCATGTTTGTGTTGTCGTGCTACCTTGGCTGGGCTTCGTTCGGTCATACCCTCACGGGTGAATATCCCTTCTTTTGGATGGATCGAGAGGCGATGGGTTACACGGAGATTGTCGTTGCATACTGTGCCGGGTTTGTGGGCATGGGTCCGACATGTGAGTAATCCCCTCCTCGCTCTCGCTGATGCAGACTGGATGGCTGATCGACGCGAACACAACAGATTTCACATTGATGTACGGGCTCATTGGCATGCGTGAGAGCGTCACCAAGAAGGAGGAGCCGCCCCAGCCTCAGCGATTCAGCCCAATGCAGTTCGCTCAAGACCTCGCCGGCCAGGTTGCCCAGAACGTGCGCGAGGGGTTCCAGCGTACGGCTGAACAGCAACAGCAGGCTCGTTAAGTGTGCCCAAGGTAGGTGAATGACTCGTTAGGACATCTGTGATTACCCTAACAGACAAGTGCAGAAAGTGCCCATGATCGGAACGGGGTTTCAAGCAATACGTCAGCTCATGACGCTTACAGACCCAGGCCACGCTGCCGGCAGAATGCGAAATTTCTCTTATCCATCGATCAGGGGTACAGGATTGTGCGTTGCAATCTGGGCAACGGGCGGCTGCATCGGTGGGGGGAACCATGGTTGTTAACAACAGGCTACCTCCTCGCTATGAAGCTTCGCTGCATTGACGTTATCACTACACACGGGTGTTAGGAGAAACTGCTATCCTTATTTTCCTCTCTATCAGTTGTAGAGCAACCGGGGAACAGAATCGTATTACTTAGAGGTGTCAGAGACAAGCCGAGCTCAATTGAATGATCCAGTTTTAGCTCGCTGCCATAAGCTCCCCTGACAGGGTGTTCGGACAGAATGGTGAATTCACACTTGTTCACATCTGATGCAGAAAGATACTTCCGATGACAGGGAGTTGGATGTGGGGAACCAAGTTCTCCAACACTCCTTGCAGTGACTACCAGGATGCACCTCGTCCCACGGTCCGCTTACCCCACACCTCAAGCAGGCCCACTCGCTGCCCACCGTCATGGAATTCGGTCCTGGCTGATGGGACTTCTCTGGAAATGCCAACAAATGATACCCCACACACCATGCACCCCCTACACATCTCTCGCCCTGGTGTAGCTTGGTCCTTCAAATCACAGCCGCTACAATCCGCGCGCCCCTGGGTCAGATTATTCGTACAGATCCGATGGTGACTCGTCGCACACTATCAGGCAGAGACTGGCTGACGAGGCAGCTGATGCAGTCGAGCAGCGTCTGTTGTCTGCACAAGAAGAAAGCTTGCGACTGGTCACGTAAGTGCAGGCGTACTGATTTCGTCGCAAGCATCGCAGCCCAGAAGCGCTGGCAGCGAGGCTGTGCAACAAAAGCTGCTTTCATCCCTCCTTATCAGTGGCCAGTCCAATGGACTTGCCCCGCAGGAGGCAAAGATTTGCGCGGAGAGGCGCGATTGGAAGGATATTCACAAACCCCAATTCGCCGGAAGCCCGGGAGCAGAGGTCGTTGGTCGCGGACGGGCAATCGGCATCCAAGGACATTCGGGGCGGCGTGGTGGGGAGCGACCTTCGGACAACTCAGATTCGTCTAATAGCAGCTGTTCCATCCTCTCACACCTCTACCGTCCCGACTCCCAACTCACAATCGTAAAGTACCTGCGCAGGTTCCCGCTCAATTGCGCGGGATGCCACGCAAGTCCTCAAGCGCGGACAGAAGCGACCAGCAGATATAAGGCGGTTCTGTGACTGGACACCAGAATGTCCCGCCCTGCCAATGACGGTGAAGGCCTCGAAGGAGGGTCTCCAACCACCCCTGTTCGCCATGCAACAACCCCAGCCCTGGTTGTTTTTTTGGCGATCCGGCGCTGGTTTCCAGGCACCCCCTAGTGACACACAACACACCCCGCACCAGATATAAATATATCGCCCA
>Ga0247770_1000857_pt1 | contig 27717 bp, 9 predicted proteins | sample UWRJL136409B6_FD_179943 | JGI IMG/M metagenome (GOLD analysis project Ga0247770, IMG submission 179943) | Plant litter microbial communities from Arlington Agricultural Research Station in Wisconsin, United States - UWRJ-L136-409B-6 | ecosystem: Environmental > Terrestrial > Plant litter >... | reverse complement strand
GTACTTCTTCAGCCTAGTGGGCTTCGGAGAACAAGGGCCGCCCTCGTCAAACTCCGCCGCCCTCAGCACTTCAGCTACCTCACGCGGGAGAGGAATAGGCACCGCAACATCGACTGGCTTTCTCCACCATAAAGCGTAGGTCCCAATGGCGAAAGGAATCTGGCCCAACACATGCAGCTCGAGCGGCGTCACCGGCAGACAGGAGAGGTTCCGTCCGGCACATTGCACCACCATCCAGAGTATCTGGACACAGACGATCGTTTTCGAAATGTTGTCCGCCTTGCCCTTGTCCTCAATGTTGCGACCGTTAAACTGCCATCGTTTTAGTGCCCCAGAGCATATCAGCTTCTTGAGGGTCTCGCCGTCGGGTTGAAGAAGTAACGCTTCAAACTCGCATACCGAAACGGTTCGTATGACGGCTTGCTTTCCCTCTCTTTTCCATTCACGCCGCCCCTCACTCGAATTCCCATCCGTCAAAGGCTCCAAGTCGGGATCGATGACATACCCGCCCATAACCACAAAGAATGCCCCTGCCATGCTCAGCCAATTTTTTATGTCCGGTTCGCCCTCCTTCTCCCAGAATTCTTGCCATAGTTTGTTGATGTACATTGCTTGGCTGAGCTGGGCGAAGGCGCAGCAGACAACGAATTCTGGCACCAGAGCGGCGAATAACATCCACCACAGCTTGTAGGCGGTTCGGGACCAAAAGGATTCGGTGTGCACTATGTCTGCGTGGATTGCGCTCCAGATGCAGAGGGCGAATGTGATGGAGCAACTCAGGAGGATGCCGATTGTGCCGCGCCCGGGGGGTTCGGGGACGTAGAGGCCGGAATGGTCGGGAGTGAAGGAGAGGTTTCCAGGGATGATGGAGGAGGATGATTGAGGATTGGTTTGGTTGGGCATGGGGTACGGTAGAGCTGGGGGGAGGAGTGCGAGGAGGAGGGTGACGAAGAAATATATGGGGCTTGCCATCGTTGAAGGTATCACCCTGGTTGCAAGTGATGTGGGTTTGTCTGAGTTTGTTGTCCGAGGTTCGCGGTCAGGTTGTCGGAGGTAGTGCCTGTCAGGACAGAGGCTTGCAGGATCATCCTCGACATATTATACCTAGAGATAGAAACATATCTGCACATGAGCCCAACAGAACCATCGCCACCAGACATGCATCGCCATTGAAGTTGGCGTGCGCTGTCATTTCTTTCAGCTTCGACAGTCCTGAGCGATTGCCGAAGAATCCGCCACATGTTGTTCTCAAGGCCTAAAAATGCCCCTTTCCCTCCCTGATTCCAGCTGTGACTTGCAGGCGCAGCGGAAACCTCGATGCTAATCAGTCGGTCCATGTTGGTGTAACTCTGCGGTCTTTGAGGGTTATTGGCGCCACGTCTTTGGGATTGTGCGTCATTTCTGACCTTGGGCGGGCAGTGTTGCAAGATAAGGTATCATGGCTTTTATCAGGCCGAAAGAGGGCTTGTTGCACACATGCAAGGACTCGGAGTTTGAACAACAAGGTAACGCAAGGCTTCCAATGACAACTCCACTACAAAATTAAGACACGTTAACATGAGGTACTTGAGGGAGTAACACGGTGCGCAACGCCTACGAATAGGTACGTGAGCTGGAGGTCGCATGCTCTTAGGTAGGGAGATGGGAGACATAACTCCCTGGAAGATTTAGAGAGTAATCTATATAAGTTTGCAGCTTGTAGTAGCTTTTAGGTGCACTGTAATTTTTGCCCTGCGAGAAGGCGAGCGTCCACATCATTACTCTTGCAAGTCGCATAAGATAGTAGCTTGATGCACAGTGGAGTTGTCTCATTTCTGCCCTTTTCATACTGTGCGAGAACAGTGGAAGACTGAAGAATTACAACCAAAAGGTTCTCAGACCCGTCACATCCATCCACATCTTCCAACCCCAACCAACCAACCCTCTAACAAAACCACTACCCATCCGCCGTATACCCATAAGACCACAGGGCAGGCTCGTGGGATTACATCGACCACCTAGAATGTTCTGGGCAGCTGCGGGAGTTCTACCACGCATCAATTGGAACACGCCGATGTAGTTAGCCGAGGTGACAGCAACTATATTTTCTAAATTTCAGGATATTCTTCAACGCTTCTCTTGGACTCATCTGCTTCTGTGGTCTCTGCCGTTCATGTCTTCGGGCTTCCGTATAAACCACCTTGACAACATTTGGGCCCACCAATCTGCTGGACTGGACTTGGTCTTAAGCTGTTGCTACTTGAAAACTTGAGCTATGCAGCATTTTCAGGCCTCAACTAACTGTAAATTGCTAATCCCTGCTTTGGAAAGTGGCCCTAGATTTAGTGCTCCAAGAACACAGACCCGAAATATAGGGCAGTAAGCGGCAGTTCACAACGCATTTTGGACTACTTTGATCCGTCAAGCCACCTGCCCAGGAGGCTGTTCCCAAAAATGGCCAGATTAGGGTTTACTGAAAATTGGTCTTAGGAAGTCTTGGATCTAAGCAATTCTAACTGCGATACAACGGCGATTCCCTATGCGACGGGCCATGAGGCGGTTCTTTCGGGGTCAGTAGAGAACCGGGGTGAATAACATCACGTGGGCAAGTGGTGTATTGATCGGTCGTCACAGCTAGAAAGTCACCTGCGGTGCGGTAGACTAGCTCACTCGCTCAGCATTAAACATAAAAGAAAACAAACCCTAAGAATCTCCTGTAATGTGTTTCTTATTGCCGATAGGGCCTTACTGCCTGCGCAGAAGCCGTGTGAGAATACCTAGTGCTAATGCCTCCCTGCACGGAGCATTAACTTCGTGCACCCTGAAGCGAAACACCGCCTGAAGCGGAACAAGCCGAACTACAGGCGCCATAATGAACTGGTGCGATGGCGCAATAGGGAAGAAACCACAAAGAGAACCACACCCACTGTCAGATGCACGGCACTCTGGATTGTAACTGTGTGATTGTATTGCTCCGTGGTTCTGGCTTCCAGCCAGAACCTCCTTCTTTATGGACCTTTCTGCAGGATTCGACTTCGTCACCGCAGTGGCTGAGGCTCACTAGCGCTAGGCATCTAGTTAGCTCCGCTGACTAGATGGCTAGGGACCCATACTTTCTGACACCCACAGAACGTCGCAGTCGGCCTGGAAGGCCGACTCCCAGACTACTGGTCCTCCGATCGGAAGGATATAAATGCAACTGACGTTGAAAAACAGATACGTACATAGTATGGAACAGAACCTAGTATGTGACGGTGCCTAACATAGAATGGAGCCTAGCATGGAACAATAAAGGAAACGCGACTGTAGATTAGGTTATCTTCTTTCGATCGAAGGGTTAGAATGTCACTGGGCTTTCTATGGAAGGTCTTCGTAGTGAAAATTGTCTGATTGTTGATTAAAAGAAGCACAGTTTAAAGAACTGCAAAGCGCAGCCCCTTTTTGACGGGAGCACGTGCTAGAGAACGTATCGCTATGTATAAAAGCAGTTACAGTAATATTATATACAGAGCTTAAAAAGAACGATAAGGTTGGCTTGAACAAACGCCCTAAGTTAATAATCAGTATGTAAATTCTTCTACTGTAATTTTAAATTTAAGATTTCAATTTATAAAAATATAAAAAAGTTTAGTACTAATGTATTATTCTTAAAATTGCCAGCGTCGGTTCGTTCGTCATTACGTGACGGCTCTTTGCTATATTACAGGGCGCTCCATTCCTCACTTTCGCTCCTGGCAATTTTGGCGTGGGGTATTAAGCTTATTTTAATAAGTATAGCAAACAAAGCAACAGAAACCTGTCCAGGGGCCAATATATCTGTGTAAAAAGGTAAAAAAATATTAAAAAGAATAATAATTAAGGTTAAGAAAAGTAATCCTTATAAACAAATCTTACTTTTTATTAATCTTATTTTATAAAGTTTATAAGCTTTAATTTTTAAGATTCATATACTTTGTTTTATAAAGTTTAAAGAAATAATAAAAAGAATAATAAAAAGAATAATAATTAAAAATAAACCTTACTTTTTAAAGACTTTATTTTATAAGGCTTGTAGACTTTTTTCTACAGGGTTTACAGTCTTTATTCTACAATTTACAATTTACATTTTTTTTTTAACTTTCACAAATGCAATTCGAACTGGGAACTTCTTTAATTTTGTTAATATTTAGCCCCAGCTGCCCTGTAGGCAACTGCTGTAAGCAGTTGCCCTCCACTGCTGCTTACTCTGTAGCTACGGCTCGCACTGCAGAGCCGAACCTTCTAGAAGGCTCCAGAGCCCACAGGGCCCCTATTAAGCCTCGAAAGCTCTGGAATCTTGGGCTGTAGTGCTCTGACTCACTGTAGGGCAAGCCCCACAGAGTCTTCCAGAGCCTCCCACAACCTATAATAGGCTTTGAACTCCCCTGTATATAATCTTCTTTAAGCAAGTAACTCTATTCAATTTGAGTCATTGTACATGGGACTGCCTTCCGGATCCTCTTGTTTCCAGCGTTAATATTCGCTGTAACACCCTTATTTACAGTGGCACTGCCTTGTAATTCAGGCTTTTGTTTGCTTCCTACAGTGCCTACAGCACTGTAGTACAGCTTAGACCAGTACGCACTTCTTCCTCTAAGCCACAGCCGCTGTACTACAGCCCTGTGGGTTCCTGAAGTTTAACAAATTTATATTACGCTATTTACTACTATACTATTTCTATTTCTGTCTTTGAAAAACTCAAGGTTTTTTTTAACTTAATTAAGCGAATTAAAGTAATAATTTAATAATTTTTAATAATAAGCTTATATAATCAAATGATACGTGTTAATATGCATCACATAATATAAAATCCGATTTTCACACTGTTTTCAGTGTTAGGGTTAAGCAAAGGGAGATATTCAGGTTTAAAGTGAAAAAACCATAACTTTTATAGTTATTATTTTAGTTTATAATATGGAAAAGGGTAGTATTATGCGTAGATTTTAACTGTAACTCTTAATCTAAAGCCCGATTTAGAATAGTTATTAAAATATTACAACCTGCACCCGACACAGGCTTCGAGAGGACTGGCGCGAGTTAAGACAGAACGTATGGCAGGACACTAATAGGTAAAGGGCATTCCGAAGACGGCTTATTAAGCTAGCACTCTTAGACAGGGGGGTTCAATATCACTATAAGTCGCTATCACTATAATACACAGAGGTAAGTCTAAACAGTAAGACATAAATAAATAATTAAATATTAGCATGAGGAACCAGAGTTCCTCACAGCAGTTATAAGCATAACTATAGCTATCTATACTAACTAACTAAGAGGTACTTTATACCTTACTTAATCTATTATACTTAATAATACATTACATAGTTACAGCTAAGCAGTTAACTAAATAATGCTTAGTGTTATTAATCCTTATAGACCACTAAGCATTTTCTTACTAGTTGTAAGGGTTTCAGGTCTTTACACCCCTAACCTAATACGCTTAAACAGTATACACTGTCCTCCTATACTATTCTTTCAGCAGGGGATTATTACAACCTGCACCCGACACAGGCCTTAAAAGGACTGGCGCGGGTTAAGACAGAACGTATGGCAGGACGCCAACAAGTAAGGGGCGTTCTGAAGACGGCTTATTAAGCTAGCACTCTTAGATAGGGGTTTAATGTTACTGTAGGTTATTGTTACTATAATGCACAGAGGTAAGTCTAAATAGTAAGACATAAATAAATAATTGAATACTAGCGTAAGGAACCAGAGTCCCTTACAGTAGTTGTGGGCATAACTATAGCTATCTATACTAACTAACTAGAAGGTACTTTATACCTTACTTATAGTATTACGAGTGCTTATTGTGCGAGCACTCTGCACTACGCGAGCGTTTTACTTATAAGGTTTCTCCTACTCACAATATAAGCACTTAGCATACTGTAAGCAGCACCTTACTAGTCGTAAGGGCTTCGGGTCTTTACACCCCTAGCTTAATGCGCCTGGGTAGTGTGTACCGTCTTCTCGCACTGTTCCTTCTGCAGGGGATTTATCAGGCCGCCCTAGCCTAAGTAATAACCTGCAGGGTCGTTACATAATTCCCCCTCTTTAATGTTCTTTTTCTATAAAGAACTTAAGAGGTAAGCTTCTCTTTTCACTATTTTACTATATAACAAGTATCCGGCTCTTAAGTTTTAAAATAAGAACAGGGTAAAAGTATTAACTGCTACTTAAACCTTACAGCTTACATACACACGTTTAGTAACGAAATGTCCTCTTATTCTTTTTATAAGTCTACTAACCTTCTACTTATCTGTTAGGTTTCGAACTAGTCTAATAGTTATAATTACTGTTTAAAGAGGCATTAGCTTTCTTAGTGTAATACTTTTAATGTTAGTAAGGCGAAATTAAAAGCTTTTCTTATTAAAAAGTAAAGTTTTAACTTATAAGTTAAGTTTACTGTTTAGCAGTTTTATAAAATTACTGCTAAACTTTAAAAGGCGTTAACGCGCTTAACGCGCCTTTATAAGCAACAGTCCCGCCTTAAAGACTAGGTTGCGAAAGCGTTTAGTTATAAAGTGGAGTTGTTAGAGTTTTAAGAAAGTAAGGAGGCTAGGCTAAACGCCTCTTTTAACGACGTAGAGTCTTTTAACTAGGGGAACTTTCTAGTAGGGTCTCCACAGTAAGTAGTTACTTTATAACTTAGTTTATAACTGTCTTCTTTAGTAAGAGGTTATAAGCTTAACTTCCTATAAGAGTTTTAGCGACTTTTTCTTTTACTAACTTTTTTCCCTATTAGCACTTATTTTCATATAGAGCTCGTTAAAGGTTTTAAAAGCCTAGCCTCTTTATTAAGTTTAAGGTCTTTATAACCTTAGCTAAAGTCTTAACAAATATCTTTCTATACTTATTAAGGAGTTACTTACCGCTTCTTAAGCTTTAAATCCTATAGTAATCTTACTCTTTAGTATAGTAATTTAAATATTAAATTTTATCTTATTTTTAATTCTTATCGTTAGTTTTAATTAATCTAGATTCTTTTAGTAGAACTCTGCAATTAAGTTTAAGCACTTAAGATTTTTAACTAGTTTTTATAAGTTACTTTTAAGGTTATAGTTTAATTATTTAACGAGATACTTAAACGTGTTTCCTCTCTTTTATAAATTTACGATTTCCTTAACGTTATATTTGTCTTTATTAGCGTCGATCTCGATCTTCTTTTCTAAAGGAACTCCCTTTAAGGCAGGTTTTAGAAGTAAGATGTGAAAAACCTTAATTTGTACCTTTATATTAACAGGTAAGTCTAGTTTGTAATTAAAAGTAACGACCTTTTTCTTAATTTAGAATAGTTTATACCTTTTAAAGTTAAGCTTCTTACTGGGCCATTTCGAATGCAGGTTTTGTAAAAAAAGGTAAACGTAATCCCCCTTTTAAAAAGTCGGTCCCTCGACTTATTCGTTATCGTAATAAAGTCTTTTCTTAAGTACTAGTTACTCAGTTTAGTATTTATCAGTAAATTTCTTCATTTGTTCGCATGTGAACTCAAGTTCGGCTTATAAATAGTTATATAGCTCCTATATCTAGTTTATGCAGATTGCGGCTTAAGGGGCGCTTATAGGTAAGCTTTAACAGAGTTTAAGCTCTTTACTATAGTTAATAAAGAACAGTAATATACTTATTAACTTAACTAGCGTTATATTATAAGTTACTTATACTATCGGTAATAATTTAAGCTAATTATCTTATTTAAAGTTAATATAAGCTTAAAGATATATTATAAGTATTTAATTAACTTACTTTATTTAGTTATTTATTTATAAGTAGAATGCTGTTAAAAGTTTACTTTTTATATTTATTCTTTACATTAGCTTTTATTAGAATTTCGACACAATTAGCTTATCTTAATCTGTAACGATATTATCTAGCTAAAGGTATCGTGTAATTACCTCTTTCTCGAAGATATAAATAAGTTATTCTGTTATTATATCCTTTAAGGTTAATAGAAAGTAAGCTTATTTCGTTAATCTGTTAACTATTATAAAGATTTAGTTATAAGTGACTCCTATAGCAAAATCCTTAAACTTTAAGATCTTAGTGACGAAGTTAAGCAAGATTGAACTTCACAGCACCTATAGTACGGGAAATAGTTTAAGAAGTCTATAGGGTTTATAACGTTAGTTCTACTTCTTATAACAGATATTATAGTTATTAACCACTTCCTTAACTAACTTCTTCATTCTTAGGAAGGCGTACGTTTACTAAGCTTATGTAAGAGTCTTAGCTTAACCTATATATTTTCCAAGTTAAGACTTATAGACCTGTTAGATATATTTCTTTTATTTATCTAGGTTATAAATATACAGTTTCTTTTAGTACTAAAGCTTTACTCTTAGTTTAAGTACACCGTTTACGCCTTCTAGTAGCTGTTCTAGCTAATAACCAGTTTCGTTATAATTTAGATACTTTAAGCACTCCTTACTATAGTCTTACACGTGCCCTAAGAAGTCTCTTAAAAGGTACCTGTACTTATAAGTTCTTTCCACTAACCTTTTTACTTAAAAGTCCTATTATTATTAATAGATATTATACTTTATTTATAAGTTTATGCAGATATTAATAATCTGTTTTAATATCTAATTATCTAATACTTATAACGTATACTTTAGTGTACTGTTCTTAACTTCGTTAAATATAATAATAAGGATTAGGACTAGATTAATATCCTTATAGTCCTATTTCTAATTAAGAGTATTAGCTTACTTATTGTCTTTTCCTTTAATATAGTAAATCTAAAAGTGGAATAAGGTTATTAACTCTACTTATTATGCTTACTGTAAGTTAAGTTCCTTCGTCAGGAAATACTAAAGGTTATTATAGTTTGAAAAGACTTAGACTAGTTCTTCTATACTGCTTAAGTACAGTACTTACTTAATAAAGTACTGAATAATTACTATCAGTTCCTTATTGTAGATTAGATATTGTAAGGCTAGGCTGTAGATTCCTTTCGATAAGAAGGTAACTAGGTAGCGTTTCTTATTGTCCTAGACTTAGTTAAGTTCTTTATTAATTGCGAACTTTAAGGAGTCTATCTCGATTTAGAAAGGTTTTAAGAAATCGGGGAGGGCTAAGATTAAAGCTGTAATAAAGGCGTGTTTAAAGTCTTTAAACGCCTTCTGCTATCTATCAGTCTATTTAAACGGTTTTCCTTTACCTATAAGTTTGTAAAGTAATCTTACGATTTTCGTAAAGTACTTAATAAAATAGCAATAGAAGTTTATAAAGCTAATAAAAACTTATAACTTTTTTTAGTTCTTTAAAGTAAGTTAATCCTTAATTACTTTTATCTTCTCCAGTTACATTTTAAGCTTTCTAAAAGTTACCCTAAACCTTAAATAATTTAATTCCTAGACGTAAAAGTAACTCTTTTTTAAATTTACTGTTAACTTCGCCTTCTCAAGAGTTATTAAAACCTGTTATATATACTTTCAGTATTCCTTTAAAGTTTCGGAATAGATTAAAATGTCATTTAAGTACATAAAGATAAACTTATTAAGGAAGGAGTAGAGAATACTGTTAATAAGGCTTTAGAAAGTTACAGAGGTATTTATTAATCCTATCGGTATAACATAGTATTAATAATACCCGTTATAAGTTCGAAAAGCCGTTTTGTACTTATCCTCTTCCTTTACTTTAACGTAGTTAAACTCTATAAAGAAGTTAAAGTTAGAGAATTAATTTATTTTAATAATCCGTTTTTATATCTCTATAATAAGTAGTAATAAGTAGCGATTTTTAATTATATTTTTGTTTAACGTTTAGTAATTAATAACTATGCGTAGTTTACTATCTCCCTTCTGTAAGACAAACAGTATTAAGTACCTTACTAAGGACTAAAACTTTATAATAAACTTATTCTTTAAGTTCTTATTAATATACTTCTGTAAGGCTTTAACCTGTTAAGAGTTTAAGTGGTAAAGTTAAAAGCTGTAAAGCTTCACTCCTAATTTTAACTTAATTTCGTAGTCTTACAGTCTATAGTTTAGTAATTACAGTATCTTTTTTCGAAATAAGGTAAACTTCTTATATTTAGTAGGTACTTTAAATAAGTTAACTTCTTTATTTATCTATAAATTAGCTTTTAGCTTCTTTCTACTTTTTAAATTATTATTTAAGTAATACAGTAGACCTTTTAGTCCTTTAACTATCTTAGTAAACTTAACCTAAACTGTGTTTAGTTCTAAGGGTTTAGCGTGTTTCTAAGTACTTTATATATCTTTAGAATAGTTCAGTACCTTTTTAGCTTTCTCCAAACAGTAATTATAGCTAAAGGACTTACTGAAAGTAAGGTAACTACTCCTTTAGTTAATTACAGGATTATACTTTTCTAGCTAAGGTAAACTTAAGATTATATTATATCTAGTAACTAATGTAATGTTAAAGTCTATTTATTATTTATCCCTATTTACTTTAATTAAAAGTAGCAAATAGTAAGTAACTTTACTATTATTATACTAATATAAGCCTCTTTCTCCATTCTAAATAGGAATTACCTCTTTATACTTTTAGTTAAAGAGTTTCCTTCAGTTAACTAATAAGGGGTATATTAAGTTAGAAGTACTCCCACTATTAATTACTACTTTTACCCTAAATAACCTCTCTCTTCCATCTGTTAAGCTAATATTAACGGAATAATACTTATATTCCTTTAATATCTAAATTATAGTAATTGTCTGTCCTTAAGGTCTTATCTAACCTAACCTCTAAGTGCCTCTCTTTCTTCTTAAGGTTTTTACCAACCAGCGAACTACTAGTTTCCAGCCCTTCTAGAAAGCCTATAGCTTTTTCCTAATTCCTTCTAGAAAAATAGGTAACTTTAATAAACTTAACGATTAACTTTTCTTGGGTTTTCACGCTTTAACGTCCAGTCGACTTTAAACAGTATAATGTTTTTAAAGTCTTTAATAAGTTAATAATACGCTCTGTAAGCTTAGATTGTAATAATGTCTTTCTGCTTTTAAATCTGTTAATAGTCTTCCCGTTTCTGTTACTCTCTAGCTTTTCCGTTAAGGTGCAATAAGCACGTTACAACTAGGTAATTATTAAGTATTCCTCTTCGCCAACATGTAGTAAGGGCTTAGTTAACTACAGTAACCTTCTGCTTATTACCAGATTCTCTTATCGGGGAGTAGGAGACCTAGTAATAAGCTAGTTTTAACTTTACTTTTATAACAGTATAGTCTTATCTCTATATGCTTAAGAAGTGGTTGTAAAAGGCTTTAAGTCTATAATACTAATTAAAAGTGTAGTTATTATATATATAATCGATTTACAGTATATCTCTGTAATTAAGGTAGTTAATGTTAACTACAGGTACTGCAGTTATAAAGTACAGAACAGGAGAAGTAACGCCTTATTTTTTCTTTTCTTCTATTTACCTCTATATACGTTATTTCTCCTAAACCTTTTCCTAAAACTCGGGTAGTAATAACCTAGCTTATTCCTTTATAAAGTGTCCTTCCTTAACAAGTTAGTATTTAAGCTAATTAGTAAAGTAAACTTAATTGTAAAGTTACAACTTAATCTTTACTACTCTATCCTTAAACATTACAGTAAGACCTTCGATTTATAAGTCCTTTACTTTATCTATTAGTTTCTAATGTTTTTCTTTCAGTTCCTAAACCTTCCGTTAGTATGCTTACTTCGTACCTTCTTATAGGACCTTTAAGGTACCAGTCTAAAGTACACTAACTTTAGTGCAGGGTAATTATCTAAGTTATCCTTCTTCTAAGGAGGTAAGGGTACTGATTTACTTAATATGCTTAAAGTGTTTAAAAGTTTTAAAGGGTACTGTTAAGAAGAACTTCTATTTCTTTAATTTAATTCTCTTAATTTATTCTCTTTTACTTTCTAGGGCTTACTTTACTACTTATATAACTTAAAGGGTTAGTTTTTCGACTCTTTTGACTATTTTAGTAAGGTTTAAGTCAAGGTCTTCCCTAAACTTCCTCAGTTCTTAAGTTTATAAGGTAAGGTTTTTAAGGCTTGCGATAACTAATTAGAATATTTCTTCTTAAAGTTAGTCTTCTGTAACCTACACCTCTAATAGTTTTAAGTTTCCACCTTAGAGTTAGTCTTCTGTAACCTATACCTCTATAGCTAACTTTTCCAAAACCCCTGTAAGGATTAGATACACTACGTCTTAAGGTTCTTCTACTTCGTCTTTATCTTTTAACTTATATTTATTTATCTAAGTGCAGTCTTTTTCGTTACCTACTATCTTAATATAGATATCTCTTAAGTTAAACTTAACGTGCTTTCCTCCTTCTAAAACGGGTTTCTAACCTACTTACTTTAGTGACAGATATTACTATACTACGTGTCTTTTCTTATTACAGTTAAAGTATTAAACCTATAATATATCTCTAAGCTGCTTCTATTACTGTTATCGCTAAAGTTTATCGCAGTTAAGTTAGTTTTAACAGTTTACTATACTAATATCTATTAACCTAGGATAGTAACTTATCGCGGTTAACTAGTTCCCCTTTTTAAGTTTACTTAACTGGTAAGGGGTCTGTTCTTTCTAAAAGTTCTTCTAATGATAGTAATTATAATACCGATTATTAACTTTAATAGTTATTTTAACTAGTTCTTATAAGTAGTCTAGTTAGTCTTCTCAGTAAAGATTTCTAGTAACGTGTTCTTTTAAGCTGCTCTAAAATAGCATTACTAAAGCCTCTTAGCTAAGTTTAATCTTTACTACTTCCAGTTTAAAGCGTGTAGAGAACTTAAAGACTAAAGATATCTGTCTTAAAGCTATAAGCCGCTATTTAGCCCACTTAAGGGCATTTAATTCTCTAAACTTAATCCAGAGTTAGTTAATAAACACGTTAAAGTTATCAAAAAGAGCCTAAGTCTTAAAAGCCTCTTTACGCGCTCTATTTATAGAGAGGTTATTAATTATCTTTATATAAGGTTTATATTAGTAAGCGGTTACTCTGTTTAGTAAAGCTTTAGCAAACCTAACCTTTCCTTCTTCTTTAAAGAACTACTTATCGTAGTAAGTAATATAACTTTAAAGTTAGGCTATTTAGGACTTTAACTGCGTAAAGTCTCCCTTAAAGCGTAATAATAAGGGAAGTTTTACCTATTTCTTCTACAAGCCCTTAAGGTTATTATTCTTTAGCTTAATAACGTTAAATCAGGCTTAGAGTTTTTTAATAAAACTAATATAACTTTTAATGTTTTTAAGGAAAGCTTTGTTAAGTTCTTTAACTAATCCCTATTAGTTAAAGTTTAAGTCTTCAAAGCGTGCAGCTAACTTATCGATAGTAAAGAGTTAAGGTTAAGCTTACACCTTCTTAATCTCCTTACTTTTTCTAAAGGTCAATATATTAGTAGGAGGGAGGTAGTATTTAGGAGTTTAATAAATAACGTTCAGAACTTTAACGCTAATATCGTATTATAACCTACACCTAATACAGGCCTCGAAAAGACTGGCACAGGTTAAGATAAAACGTATAGCAGGACGCTAACAGGTAAGGGGCGTTCTAAAGACAGCTTATTAAACTAACACTCTTAAATAAGGGTTTAATGTTACTATAAGTTATTATTACTATAATGTATAAAGGTAAGTCTGAACAGTAAGATATAAATAAATAATTAAATACTAATGTAAGGAATCAGAGTCCCTTACAGTAGTTATAAGTATAACTATAACTATCTATACTAACTAACTAGGAGGTACTTCGTACCTTACTTATAGTGTCGCAAATGCTTGTTATGCGAGCACTCTACACCGCGCGAGCGTTCTGCTCATGAGGTTTCTCCTGCTCGCGATGCGAGCACTCAGCATGCTGTGAGCAGCACCTTACTAGTCATAAGGGCTTCGGGTCTTTGCACCCCTGGCCCAGTGCGCCTGGGCAGTGTGCACCGTCTTCTCGCACTGTTCCTTCTGCGGGGGATTCGTCAGGCCGCCCCGGCCCAAGTGACGGCCTGTAGGGTCGTCACAGGGATTCGTTAGGCTGCCTTAGCTTAAATGACGTCCTGTAAGGTCGTCACACAATTCCCCCTCTTTAACATTCTTTTCCCATAAAGAATTGCTAGGTCGGTTTCCCTCCTTCTCTACCTTTATTATATCTTCTAACTATATTAAAAAACGTAAAAGATAGAGAAAACAGGAAAAGGCTTCTTACGACTATTATATCCGTCTTACAGAATCCCTTAACGCTTTTAGTTTGCAGATATCTCCCTATACTCGTTACTAAACTAAGTCCTTATTATATTAAGTTATAGCGTAATCTAACAGTTATAGTAAGTGTTAATTTATTAATATACCTTCTTTATATAACGTGTTTGGTTACTCTGATAAGTTTATTAAAGGTTTGGTAAATAAGAAAAAGAAGTTAAACACCTTATATAACTAAGCGGTTACTAAATACCGTAACTTCCTTATAAAGTTATAATGTGTTAAAACTTAACGGTGTGTTATTAAAGTGAAAGTAATAAAGGTATTTTCTCGTAAAGTTAAGGTTTTATCCTTTTAAGAACAGGCAGACGTAGTAGACCTGGTTTAGGTAGAGCTAGTTTCCTAGGATTAGGACTTTTTCCTTACAGGTTTCCCTCCTAAAGGGTCACCATAGCTTATAACGTCTTCTTAACTTAATTTGTAACTTCTTTCTTTTAATAACAAATTAACTCTTTAGTATAGTAATAACACGTTTACTTCTTAAAGTGAAAAGTTGTAAGTTTAACTCTTATAAAAGTCTTTTATCACTCTAGATCCTTACCCTTTAAGGCTGGAGGGTCTAACGTAACTTTTTTATTATTTTTTTTTTTACTGACTTTCTTTCCTAACAGTGCTTATTCTTACAGGGCTTACCGGGAGCTTTAGAAGCCTAGCCTTTTTATTAAGTTTAAAGTCCTTACAACTTACAGCTAAGGGTTCTAACAAACGTCCTTCCGTACCTATTAAGGAGTTTCCTATTACTTTTTAAGCTCTAAGTCCCACAGTAATCTTACTCTTTAATATAATAGTTTAGATATCAGATCTTATTTTATTTCTAATTTTTATTATTAGCTTTAGTTAGTTTAGATTCTTTCAGTAGAATTCTACAATTAGGTTTAGATATTTAAGATTTTTAACTAGTTCTTATAAGTTACTTTTAGGGCTGTAATCTAACTACTTAATAAGATATTCGAACGTATTCTTTCCCTTCTGTAAATCTATAACTTTTTTAACGTTATACTTGTCTTCGTTAATGTCGATCTCGATCTTCCTTTTTAAAGGAACTCCTTTTAGGGCAGGTTTTAGAAGTAAGATGTGAAAGACCTTAATCTGCACCTTTATGTTAATAAGTAAGTTAAGTTTGTAATTAAAGGTAGTAACCTTTTTTTTTAACTTAGAACAGCCTATACCTTTTAAAGTTAAGTTTTTTACTAAATCGTTTCGAATGTAAGTTCTGTGAAAAAAGGTAAACGTAATTCCCTTTCTGAAAAGTCAGTCTCTTAACTTGTTTACTATTGTAATAAAGTTCTTTTTTAAACACTAACTGCTTAATTTAGTATTTATCAGTAAATTTCTTTATTCGTTCGTATATAAACTTAAGTTCAGCTTATAAGTAGTTGTGTAGTTCTTATATCTAATCTGCACGGATTATAGCTTAAGAGGCGCTGGTAGGTAGGCCTTAACGGAGCTTAAGCTCTTTACTGTAATTAGTGAAGAATAGTAATATACTTATTAATTTAATTAATGTTATATTATAAGTTATTTATACTATTAATAATAACTTAAGCTAATTATTTTATTTGAAATTAACGTAAGCTTAAAAATACGTTATAAATATTTAATTAACTTACTCCGTTTAACTATCTGTCTGTAAGTAGAAAGCTGTTAAAAGTTTACTTTTTACACCTATTCTTTACATTAGCTTTTACTAAAATTTTAACACAATTAACTTATCTTAATCTATAACGATATTATCTAGCTAAAGGTATTATAAAATTACCTCTTTTTCAAAGACATAAGTAAATTATTCCGTAGTTATATCTTTTAAGGTTAGTAGAAAGTAAGCTTATTTCGTTAATCTGTCGATTACTATAAGGATTTAGTTATAGGTAACTCTTATAGTAAGGTCCTTAAACTCTAAAATCCTAATAACGAAGTTAAGTGAGATAAAGCTTTATAATACCTGTAATACGGGGAGTGGTTTAAGAAGTTTATAAAGCTTATAATGTTAATTTTACTTTCAGTAATAGATATTACAGTTATTAACCACTTCCTTAACTAACTTCTTTATTCCCGGAAAGGTATACGTTTACTAAACCTATATGAGAGTCTTAACTTAGCCTATATATCCTCTGAGTTAAGATTTATAAACCTGTTAAACGTACTCCTTCCATTTATTTAAGTTATAAATATACAGTTTCTCTTAGTATTAAAGCCTTACTTTTAGTTTAAATACACTGTTTACATCTTTTAGTAATTATTTTAACTAATAACTAGTTTTATTATAATTTAAATACTTTAAGCACTTTTTTCCACAGTTTTACATATACCTTAAAAAGTCTCTTAAAAGGTACTTATACTTATAAGTACCTTCTATTAACCTTTTTACTTAAAAGTCCTGTTATTACTAATAGATATTATACTTTATTTATAAGTTTATACAGATATTAATAGTTTATTCCAGTATTTAGTTATTTAATACTTATAACGTGTACTTTAATATGTTATTCCTTACTTTATTAAATATAATAACAGGGATTAAAATTAGATTAGTATTCTTATAATCCTGCTTCTAATTAAAAGCATTAGCTTATCTATTATCTTTTCCTTTAATATAATGGATCTAAAAGTGAAACGGAGCTATTAACTCTACTTACTGTATTTACCGTGGATTAAGTTCCTTTATTAGGAAGTATTAAAAGTTATTATAATCTGAAAAGACTTAAACTAGTTCCTTTATACCGCTTAGGTACAGTACTTATTTAGTAAAGTATTAAATAATTATTATTAGTTCCTTATTATAAATTAAGTATTATAAGGTTAAGTTATAAATCCCTTTTAATAAAAAGGTAACTAGATAACGTTTTCCATCGTCCTGGATTTAGTTAAGTTCTTTTCTAATTACGAACTTTAAGGAGTCTGTTTTAACTTAAAAGGGCTTTAAGAAATTAAGGAGAGCTAGGACTAGTGCTGTAACGAAAGTATATTTAAAGTCTTTAAACACCTTTTATTATTTATTAGTTTATTTAAACTGTTTACCTATCCTTATAAGCTTATATAGTAATTTTACGATCTTTGTAAAGTACTTAATAAAGTATCGATAAAAATTTATAAAGTTAATAAAAGCTTATAACTTTATTTAATTCTTTAAAGTAAGCTAATCTTTAACTGCTTCTGTTTTCTCCTTTTACATTTCAAGCTTCCTAAGGGTTACTTTAAACTTTAGATAATTCAGTTCTTAAATGTAAAAATAGCTTTTCTCTAGGTTTACTATTAGCTTCGCCTTTTTAAAAGCTATTAAAACCTATCACATATATTTTTAGTGTTCTTTTAAAGTTTCGGAATAAATTAGAGCGTTATCTAAATACATAAAGATAAACTTATTAAGGAAGGGGTAAAGAACACTGTTAATAAGGCTTTAAAAAGTTATAAAGGCGTTTATTAATCTTATTAATATAACGTAGTACTAGTAATACCTATTATAAGTCCGAAAGGCTGTTTTATATTTATCCTCTTCCTTTACTCTAACGTAATTAAATCTTATAGGGAAATTAAGGCTAAAGAACTAATTTACCTTAATAATCCGTTCTTACATTTCTATTATAAGTAATAATAAGTAGCGATTCTTAATCGTATCTTTATTTAACGTTTAGTAATTAATAACTATACGTAACTTACTATCTCCCTTCCTTAAAACAAACAGCACTAAATACCTTATTAAGGACTAAAACTCTATAATAAACCTATTCTTTAAATTTTCATTAACGTACTCCCTTAAGGCTTTAGCTTATTAGGGGTTTAGGTGGTAAGGTTAGAAGCTATAGAGCTTCGCTCCTAACTTTAGCTTAATTTCGTAATCTTATAATCTGTAATCTAACAGTTACAGTATCTTTTTTTAAAACAGGGTAAACTTCCTATATTCTGCAGGTACCTTAGATAAATTAACTTCTTCGCTTATCTATAAATTAGCTTCTTACTTTCCTTTACCTTCTAAATTGTTATTTAAGCAGTGTAGTAAACCTTCTAATCCTTTAACTGTCTTAGTAAACCTAACTTAAACTGTGCTTAGTTCTAAAGGTTTAGTATACTTTTAAATACTTTATACAACTTTAGAGCAGTTTAGTGCCTTCTTAGCTTCCTTTAAACGGTAATCACAGCTAAGGGACTTATTAAAGGTAAGGTAACTACTCCTCCAGTTAATCACAGGGTTATACTTTTCTAACCAAGGTAAACTTAAGATTATATCATACCTAATAACTGGTATAACATTAAAGTCTACTTATTATTCGTCCCTGTTTACTTTAATTAGGAGTAGCGAGTAGTAAGTGACTTTACCGTTATTATACTAGTACAGGCCTCCTTCTCCATTTTAAATAGGAATAACCTCTTTATATTCTTTATTAGGGAGTTTCCTTTAGTTAACTAATAAGGGGTATACTAAGTTAGAAGTACTCCTACTATTAATTACTACTCTTACCTTAAACAGCCTCCCTTTTCTATCTGTTAAGTTAATACTAACGGAATAGTGCTTATGCTCCTTTAACATCTAAGTTATAGTAATTATTTATCCTTAAAGTCTTATCTAACTTAACCTTTAAGTGCCTCTCCTCTTTCTTAAGGTTTTTACTAACTAACGAACTACTGGTTTTCAGACCTTTTAAAGGGCTTATAACCTTTTCTTAATTCCTTTTAGAAAAATAGGTAACTTTAATAAACTTAATAATTAACCTTCTTTAAGTTTTTACACCTTAACGTTTAATCGACTTCGAATAGTTTAATATTCCTAAAGTCCTTAACAAGTCGATAGTACGCTTTACGGGACTAGATTACAGCAATATCCTTTTACTCTTAGATCTGTTAATAGTCCTCTTACTTTTACTATTCTCTAACCTTTCTGTTAAGGTGTAGTAAGTACGTTACAATTAGGCAGTTATTAAGTACTCCTCCTTACTAGCACGTAACGGGAGCCTAATTAATTACGGTAACCTTCCACTTATTACCAGATTCTCTTATTAAGAAGTAGAAAACTTAGTAATAAACTAATTCTAACTCCACCCTTATAATAACGTAATCCCATCTTTATACACTAAGGAAATAGTTATAAAGGGCCTTAAGTTTATAATGCTAATTAAAAGCGCAGTTATCGTATACGTAATTAATTTACAGTATATCTTTATAGTTAGGGTAGTTAACGTTAACTATAGGTACTGCAGTTATAGAGTATGGAACGGGAGGAGTAACGCCTTACTTCTTCTCTTCTTCTACTTACCTCCAGGTTTGTTATTTTTCTTAAACCTTTTCTTAAAACTTAAGTAGCAGTAACCTGGCTTATTCTTCCATAAAGTGGCCCTCCTTAATAAGTTGGTATTTAAGCTAATTAGTGAAGCGAACTTTATTACAGAGTTATAACTTAATTTCTACTACTCTGCCCTTAAATATTACCGTAAGGCCTTTAACTTACAGGTCCTTTACTTTATCTACCAGCTTTTAATATTTTTCCACTAACTCCTAAATCCTTTACTAGTGTACTTAATTTACGCCTTCTTAAAGGACCCTTAAAGTACCGGTCTAGGGCATACCAGCTTTAGTGCAGGGTAGTTATTTAAGCTATCCTTATTTTAGAGAAGTAAGGGTACTGATCCACTTAACGTACTTAAAGTGTTTAAGAGTCTTAAAAAGTACAGTTAAGAAGAACTTCCGTTTTTCCAGCTTAATTCTTTCAACTTATTCTTTTTCACTTTCTAAGGCTTATTTCATTACTTATATGGCTTAAAAAGCTAATTCTTCAACTCTTTTTACTATCTTAGTAAGGTTTAAATCAAAATCCTTCCTAGACTTCCTTAATTCTTAAACTTATAAGGTAAGGTTTTTAAAACTTATAATAGCTAATTAGAATATCTCTTCTTAAAGTTAATCTTCTATAACCTATACCTTTAGCGGTTCTGAGTTTCTACTTTAAAGTCGGTCTGTAACAACTTGCACTTCCGTAATTAACTCTTTTAAGACACTTTTAAAGATTAGGTATATTACGTTTTAAGGTTTTTCCTCTTCTTCTTCCTTATTTCTTAAATTACACTTGTCTATCTAGGTACAGTCCTCTTCGTTACTTATTATCTTAATATAGATATCTTTAAAGTTAAACTTAACGTATTTTCCTTATTTTAGGACAGGTTTTTAACTAACTTATTTTAACAATAGGCACTGCTATGCTATATATCCTTTCTTATTACAGTTAAAGTATTAGACCTGTAATAGGTTTTTAGGCTGTTTCTACTACTGTTATTATTAAGGTTTATTACAGTTAGGTTAATTCTGACAGTTTACTATATTAATATCTATTAACTTAAGGTGATAACCTGTTATAGTTAATTAACTCCCTTTCCTAAGCTTATTTAACTAATAAGGAGTCTGTTCCTTTTAAAAGTTCTTTTAATAATAGTAATTATAATATTAGTTATTAGCCTTAATAGCTATCTCGACTAACTCTTAAAGGTAATCTAGTCAGTCCTCTTAATAAAGGTCTTTAATAACGTGTTCTTTTAAACCGCTTTAAAACAGTATTATTAAGGCCTTTTAACTAAACTTAGTCTTTACTACTTCCAGTTTAAAACGTATAGAGAATTTAAGGATTAAGGACGTTTACCTTAAGGTTATAAGACGTTACTTAACCTGTTTAAAGGCGTCTAATTCTTTAAACTTAATTCGGAGTTAGTTAATGAAAATGTTAAAGTTATTAAAAAGGGCTTAAGTCTTAAGGGCTTCCTTTTATACTTTATTTATAGAGAAGTTATTAATTATCTTCGTATAAGGTTTATATTAGTAAGTAGTTACTCTGTTTAATAAGGCTTTAACGAACTTAACCTTTCCTTCTTCTTTAAAGAATTGCTTATTATAATAGGTAATATAGCTTTAGAGTTAGGTTATCCAGGACTTTAACTACGTAAAGTCTCCCTTAAAGCGTAAAGGCAGAGGGAGTTTCACTCGTTTTTTCTACAAATCTTTAAGGTCGTTATTCTTTAGCTTGACAGTATTAAATTAAACCTAAAGTTTCTTAATAAGACCGATATAACTCTTAATATCTTTAGGGAAACCTTTATTAAGTTCTTTAATTAGCCTTTATTAGTTAAAGTTTAACTCTTTAAGTCGTGCAGCTAACTTATTAACAGTAAGGAGTTAAGGTTAAGTTTACGCTTCCTTAAGCTCTTTACCTTTTCTAGAGGTTAATATATTAGTGATAGGAGAGAGGTAATATCTAGGAATTTAACAAACAGCGTTCAGAACTATAACGTTAATATCGTATTATAACCTGCACTTAATATAAGCTTTAAGAGGATTAACGTAAGTTAAGACAGAACGTATAATAGGACGTTAACAGGTAAGGGGTATTCCGAAGATAGCTTATTAAGTTAGTATTTTTAAACAGAGGGGTTTAATATCACTGTAGGTCGCTGTCACTATAATGCACAGAGGTAAGTCTAAATAGTAAAACATAAATGAATAATTAAATATTAGCGTGAGGAACCAGAGTTCCTTATAGCGGTTATAAGCATAACCATGGCTATCTATACTAGTTAATTAAGAGGTACTTTGTACTTTGCTTAGTTTATTGTGCTTAGTGGTGCACTACGCAGTTACGGCTAAGCAGTTAACTGAATGGTGTTTGGTGTTGTCAGTCCTTGTAGACCACCGAGCACTTTCTTACTGGTCGTAGGGGCTTCGGGTCTTTGCACCCCTGGCCCAGTGCGCCTGGACGGTATACACTGTCCTCCCGTACTGTTCCTTCGGCGGGGGATTCGTCGGGCCGCCCCGGCCCAAGTGACGTCCTGCAGGGTCGTCACATAAAACCAGAGAGATATTTAAGTTTATGTTAATATTATTATTATTATTTAGGTTTAAACAGTAATATCTTTGTTATTATAAGTCGTATACGCCGAGGTCCACTTATACAAACACGCCTATCACCCTTCGACCCTGAGAATTGCTTTTGTGCGAGCGAGTGGTGCCTGTGGAATGGCCGCCTATCAAAGCGGCAGCCAGTTACAGCCCTCGCCCTGCTGTCTTATACTAGATCCTAGGGTTAGGGTCTACGCTGGCATTTCTAAGTGACACGACTGGCGTTTTTGGCGTTGAGGTAAGGCGGTAGAAAAGCCAGGGTCGGTAAATATGGATTGGGCCTCTGGTGAATCATCGATAATGCGTGGTTTCTTGACGGCAACCCAATCCGGGTTGAAATCCGTCTCGGCTCGAAGTGAGGTGGTCCAGGTAGCTGCTCCGATGGCCACGCCGCGCTGGTCGGCCCTCCGCGTTTCTGTGGCATGCAGCGCAGTCAACTATCTAAACGTAGCTAAACCGAGGCCCGATTTTTTTGGTTTGTTGGAAAAATGGAGGGTTTAGTTTAGGAAAAGCTGGATTTGATTTGTTTACCTGGTTTACATGGGTTTACCGGAAGGGCGCCCCCTTCCGCCGTCTTCCAGAACCCGGCATCCAGGTCTTGGAGGCTGCGGTTTCGACACTCTCGGGGAGCGGCAGAAGACGGGGGAGAAGATTACGCAGCCTAATCGGGTGCAGAGTTTTGCGCATGCGCATAGGAAGGATAGTTTGGCGAAGGGGAAGGGGGTCGATTTGGATTTGGAGGATGGGGGATTTGGACTTGGGTCGGAGGAGGAGAGATTGGAGAAGGCAGGAGTGGATGTGCAATGTCAGTGGGAGAGGTTGGGCGAGCAGGTTTTGGTTCTGGAGAGGGTGTACCGGAAGGAGGGTCATGGGAGGGAGGGGGGCCCTGTAGATGTACAATCAAAGATTGATAATGGTTAATTGGTTTTACCAGTCGGATCGTACGCACTCGGGAAGTTGTGATTCGAACTATTTGTCACCGTGTGCAGAACTCCAATGTTCGAGCACAAGAATCTCGGAAACATTTCAGAAGATTCCATTGAAAGCACTGCTGCTGATACTCTATTTGTCAAAATACTCACTACGATAATGAACCTGAATTCCACCAACACCACGCGAGGCAGCTTTGGTCTCGTATCAGACAGACTCAAGCTCCCTTCCATATTGAACTTGAAAGTGAACATCGCCCCTAAACTCGAAAATGAACGTTCGCCTTCTTCTTTCCTAGCATTGTTCCTCGCTAGCAGTATTGATTTAGGTGATACCCCGAAACTCCGACAGATACCTACCATCTACCGTTTAGGTATCACCAGTCTGCTCACTCTCAGTTGAAGAATCCAGCGCTCAGTGCGCCAACAGACTTTGTTCAGCCAAGTTTGCTGAATCTTGCCTACACCGAAGTCTAGCCACTAGCCAGACTTCTCGTTTTTCTTTTTCCTGTTCTTCGAACTGTACCAAGTTTCTTCTGCCAGGCAAATTGCTTCCAAGAGCACGGAAAACCAACAGAGACTCGGGCGCCAGATGGAGGGTTGCAAATCGGCAAATCGGGCACTCTCAAGATGCCAAATTGAAGCCTTTGTAAAGAAGTTACAAGAGACAAAAGATCTCAATCGAACCCCTTCAGGTCGATAACCGGTGGCGGGTCCATCCTTGTTGCTTGCCATGGGGGATCATTCCCCGAGCCAAAGTCCCCCATCCTTGCAAAGTCTCCGTTACCAATATCAGGAGAAACAAGAAGATCCGATGGGCAGATGCAGCCAGAGGGCGATCGGAAATGTGCGTCCCAGGATGAAGCATTGCAAAAACTAGCCGGAAAAGGCTGACCCCAATTGTGGTCTGCAATGATGCCAACGTTCGGTTCCGGGAGTGTGTCATCCAGGGGCGGGCGAATGTCGACTGCCGTGTCTTGGGTGGTGAGACTGTAAACCTTCGAGGTATCGTACTCATGCGGGGATATTTCGGACTCGCAGATAGTGGAAGACTGGGACGAAATCTCGCTGGGTGGTGGCGGTGTGCTATCCTGGCTAGTAGGAACTCCACCCTCCCCGAAACGCATCAGAAGGTGTTGAAGATGTCGGCCGACGACCTCAAGTCGGTAAGCCATCACTGACTGGCTTGTGGCAGCGAAAGGGTCGTCCTTGTAAACCTCTGAGTCTATTTCCTCCTTATGTTCAAGCCAGAACTTGTACACTTGGTACGTCATCTCCCCCCTTTGGCTCTCAAGGTATGCTGACCATGGCCTGTCGACACCAGGAAATAGGAAGTCCCATAAATCCATCCATTGCTCTTCCTGCGATTTGCTGCGACCGACGCCCGATTCTTTTGACTCTCCGAATTTCTCGAAGTGATAAGAAGATATAAAGCCAAGCGCAGGGCGCTCTCGCCATTCGCAGGGCGGGATTTTCTTCTCGTGTGCCTGTAAGGGCGATAGCGAGTCGAACACAGCGTGACAGCGCGTGCAGAACAACTGCTTCGCGTGTATCCGTTTGATGTGCTGCTGCACATCCTTGAAGCGGCGGAGTTTATAAAATCGGCAATCTGAATACATCTCTGACTCCAGCTTGTAGTAGTGGCAGGCGAATGTCCGATTCTCCGCGACATCTGGCTGTGGGGAAGGACGCGGTGGCTGCGAGCATCTGGGAAGGTGCATTTTTGGCCTTTGGCCCCCTATCTCGGGACCGACGGTATGGGGTTTATCGGAGCCGTTACTTGCTGCCCTGTCCGAGCCCGAGGTCGGCCCAGAGAACCACGATGTGCTTGAGTGGCTCTCAACAGAGCCACACGGTATTTGTAGACCCAACTCCGGCTTGTTCTCGCCGCTCGACCGTCCGTGTTGCCGATTGTCCGGACTCGAACCGCTAACAGCGAACCCTCCCACTCCTAGTAAGTTTTGCCTCATGATGGAGTCATTCCAAAGCAACCGAGGGAATTGTCCGCCATGGTTCTGGTGAGAGGATCGTGAAGAACGCTTCGGTGATCGTCGACTGCGGGCTGCTCCCATTTCGGGGTCGTCTCGGGGGTCGCGGTTGGGTTGCTGTCTTATTTTGCTTTCGCCGCACAAGAAAAACAAGGCCCATGTATTCTGAGCTTGGGGGGAATGATAGACTTGACGATTGCGGCGAGATATTATGTTGAAATTCTGAAAATAGCGCAGGTTGTGCGGTAAAACCGACCCAGAGCATCTATCACCGCTTTACGCCCCAGTTTTTCTCGACACAATCTGTGTTGGAAACTGCGATGGGGTCTGTGTTGACGTGAGCCCTTGCAGGTGCGGGGTACTAACGTTATGGTAAGCTGTGAGTGGTCCAGATCCAAAGTGGCAACAACCCCCTGGCATGGACCCGTGTCACTGCCCCAATCCACACGTGAATACGATCTCACAAATCCACATCGTCAGCGGCAGTTCGACAAACGGGAAATGTTGAAATAATTATTAATCTGCAAGATCTATGTTCCTCATTCATGTCGAGTGTCTATGAGTGCTGTTTTCGGCTTCTTCATGCTTCGAAGGACCTATTGGTATGCCAGATTGGTATCTCTCCGACCCAAAATCTCCCGCTCCAGCACCTTCCATATTCGCGTTTCCCTACCAAAAGTCACACCTCCGATCACCTTCAGCCCGGGAGTGTGGGCTTAAACATCTCGTCAAATCTTGTCAGGGCTGCCCACGCATTGGTCGTCTTTTCCTCGACACGTGCATGGTGACTAATCGGCGCCTGCAACGCGTCCTCCGATAAGCGCCCATGATTGATGGGAGGGGACGGGTCTCTCAGCCAGAGGCCAAGAATCAGGGGTTCGAAGGTGGCCGCATCGAAGTTGGCCGCCAAACTGAAGCAAAAATGTCAGCCCAGTGTGTCATGTCACCAAACATGAAATGAAATACAGTGATGGGAGGCCTTACGCTTGCCCACCGGTTTGGGTCGATAGGTCACTCATTTGGCTTGGTATTAGTGGTCTCGTATGTGCCTGTTGCTCTGGCGTGTTGGGTTCTGTGCCGAGGAGGAAATGTCCGGAGGGTAGAACTTAGGTAGGTTCTGGGATGCATTGGAGGAAAAGGCGTTCCGTGAAGATAATGCATCCACAGGAAAAAATCCGATGCGGAAAATGCGACACATGTTCTGTCGGTTCTTAGGACACAAAGTGTGTTGAAGTGCCCGGCACATAATGCCGTGATCATGATTGGTGGGTTTGCCACACATCAACACAGGGGCGTAAAAGTCCCTTTTGAACTTCGAGGAGAGCCGCATGGAGAATCTTGAAACCGTGGGTATGGGAATCAAATGAGACGGCCTCATGGCAAGCCGAAATTCCCGAAGTGCAGCAAGGGGCTTGTCCGAAGACTGACCCTCAGCGGTGGCCGGGCCAGACGAGACGACACCGCTACAAAAGGGTCAGACCTGACACCACCCCGCCCACTGCCACATAGCCTGGTCGTTCATACCAACACAACTTGTGTCGAGGTTCAACACAAAACTCAGCTCTGTCATGATGGGTCATTTTCGTCACTCACTTCATGAGAACCACTGACAACGAACTTATGTGATTCCATACATATCCCGGAACAACCAAAAACACCAACAACAGATACATCAACTCACCGCGATTACCATTTCACCAGATAGAGCGGCCCGTCAATATAATAATCATGGCCCCCAGTCGCTCAACCACCGATGCGAACAAGACGGCGGGTCCGGCCCCAAAACGCCAAAAGACGTCGGTGAAACTCGACTCGGACCCGTTCCCCTGCCCATTCGCACATAAATACCCCTTTGCGTTCCCTAAATGTATACCGCATCCCGACAAGCCGAAGAATGGTGGCCAACCTGTCGCTAATTCCTTCCTCCGGATTTGCGATCTCCTGCAACATCTCGCCCGATCCCACCCAGCAGTGCTGCAATGTGAGCGGTGCTTCGCCGTGTTCCCTGGCACCCAGGAAGGTGAAAGACAGCGCACAGAGCACTATAGGGCAAACGGTTGCTCGCAAGGGACACAGAGGCGTCACATCGCAATGACGATCGTTCAGCAGCACGAAATCAGGGCAGCTCTCAAGGAGGCAAGGAAGGGCAAAAAGGGGAAGAAGGGCAAGAAGGGTCCAGAAGTGAGCGACCTTGATCGATGGAACTGGATCTGCCGCACTCTGTTCGGCGAGAACGAAGATACCAACCCGATGCCCCCGGTCGCGAATCCAAAGACTTATCTGCACGATGCCATGGCCAATCTCTTGGAGTCATTCAAGCAGAACGAGGGCAGTTCCAACGCAGACTACCAGACGGTCGAACGATTCCTTCAGTATGCCAAGTCGAAGTGGCCGCCTTGCCCCGATTTCATCCCCATTCCTGCGACTGGACCCACTGTCACAGCGCCGGTTGGGCAGTCAACACCAGAGCAATTCAAACAGATTTCCCAGCTTTTGGCAGATGATCACGTTGATCATACCGATAGGCCATCGCCAGCAGCCAGCTTGGGCGGGACTTCGAACCGCTGGGATTTCAAGGACAAGGGTGATGAGTTTTGGGGTGATAATTACGGGTCTTCCACGCAGCAAAACTCGGCACTGGCTGTGGCTGGCCCCAGCAACTCAAGGTGGGGAGTCACACCTTCCATCCAGGACTTTTCACCCATGTCTCGACAGGAATCCGAATTCCCAGTGGACCCAGGAT
>Ga0247770_1000856_pt1 | contig 27736 bp, 23 predicted proteins | sample UWRJL136409B6_FD_179943 | JGI IMG/M metagenome (GOLD analysis project Ga0247770, IMG submission 179943) | Plant litter microbial communities from Arlington Agricultural Research Station in Wisconsin, United States - UWRJ-L136-409B-6 | ecosystem: Environmental > Terrestrial > Plant litter >... | reverse complement strand
AGGGGGGGGGGGTTATTTTGTTTTGTTTTGTGCGCCACTCGTACTGTTTTCAGGCCCTGGGTACTTGATTTGGCTGGCGGCTCGACAGAACAATTCTGCAGCGAAGCGGCATTAGACCAGCGTCTTTCATCAAAGCCGCAGGTATCCCAAGTGTCCTCGACCTCCCTGGCGTTGGATCCAATCTCCAGGATCATTCCGGCCCTCCGGTATCATGGAACTGTAAGCCGCCAGAACGTGGAATGTGAAGGCCGAACTAACAGCAACTTCCCAGATACAAAACCCGGCAATTTCACTCCCATGCCCTCCGATATGCTCAACCCCGCCTTCTAAGCTAATGCCACCACTGGATTCAACCAGGTACCAGCCGCGGGGCCATACACACTAGCGGGAGGGAACAGCGCAATCTTTGTCCCGCTTCCAAAGGCAGCGGCCAACTACAAGGCGATTGTCAAGAAGATACGCAAGATGGTCGCAGATGGGTCGGCCGCCTCGTATTTGCCCGCCGGTTCCGACTACCGGTCCAACCCAGATATGGTCAGGGGATACACCAGTCAGCTCCTCGCTCTGGCCGACTTGCTCGAAAACCCAAACGCTCCCAGCCTCGAGAGGCCCTGGGCAACCGGGACAACCGCATGGTCGTTTCTGCTCCACCCCCTCAGCCGCGGAACGGTAAGACTGAACCTCACAGATTCACTAGGGCAGCCGCTGCTTGACTACAGAACCGGTTCGAACCCTGTCGACTTTGATCTTCATTTGGCCCACGTTCGATTCCTCCGATCGCTGGTCGGTACCCCCACAATGCAACACTATGGAGCGGTCGAGGTGGCGCCGGGACCGACGGTACCGAACGACAACGACGCCGCCCTCATCGACTATGTCAAGGATCAGATTGTGCTCTCTTTCATGCATCCTTGCTGCACCGCAGCGATGATGCCAAAGTCCAAGGGCGGAGTGGTTGGTCCCGACTTGAAGGTCCATGGGGCCCGTGGGCTCCGAGTGGTTGACATGAGCATCATGCCCCTGCTACTCAGCGCACATCTCAGCGCGACCGCGTATGCTGTTGGAGAGAAGGTAAGACGATGAAGCCTACACGCGCACAAAATGGAAGCGGCTAACATCAGCACAGGTGGCGCAAATCATCATCGAGGAATGGTCCAGGCCAGGTATCTAGAGTGTTTTTGTTAGTTCGAAATACGATGATTGGGTCTGAAATAACTTGTAGAGCCCGGTTCGGGGCCCTGACCTGATTATGGTCCATAAGAAGAGAAGGCCAATGTGTCAACATGTATTTATTTTGTAGTTAGGATTGGAGAAACCGGGCAGAACCAACCCAGTATTCGCTGCTCTAGCCCGGATGCTGCCTACACAGCCCGTATTCTCGCCTGCTCCCGGCTAAATCTGCCCTTTGAAGAACGGCAAATGCTGGTCACGTATTCATTAGTCAATCAAATTGGGATCGACCACTGAACAGTTCACTGTTTCGCCATGCATCCAGCTACAACACACCCTCAAAACCTCCTATTAGAAAACACGGCACTTGGAAATAGGTGGATATTGTCTCTATATTGGTTGTGTGTGGTTGTGCATAATGGCTGGAAGACTCGCTATGATGTAACAACTTGTGACGAAGTACCACATGGAAGGGCTTTCAAATGTAGACAGGAATAAGCTCACGAAGTTATTTCCTAGCTCGGAGTTCTCCATGTAGCCAAGTCATTTTGGAACAATGAAGGAAAAGGACTTTTTTTTATTGCACTAGCGAACTCAAAGGTTTCAACCGCGGTAAAGACTGGGATAAATCTGCCTAGACCACACGACCCCAATCCATCGCCACCGAGAAGAACAGATTCGCAAAGCTGGAATCACAATTAAACCGATTCCCAGCTTAGCACACGTAGCTGATGCCGCAAGCGCGCTGCAACATGGTTAGTATCTCCGGAAAACTCGGTAGAGGAAGAGGCGGTACTTACACACCAGTAGCCGCAGTCTCCGGAGCAGCACTGAATAATAAGCAGTTAGTGATGTGGCAAACACCGATCTCGAATTTTCAGAAGCGAGCTTACGCCAAAGGACTGGCAAGAAGCCGGAAGACAGGCTTGGGGAGCAAGAGCATCGGGGGCCTTGTCCGCCTCGGGGGCGGGGGCAGCCATGGCGATGCCGGCGGCGAGGGCGGTCAGGATGGTGGAAAACTTCATTTTGATGATTTTTGGAAGTGTCTCGAGCTGTGCTGACTCTGCTGTTTTGTGCGGGTTGAGGATTTTGGTTCATGGCAGAAGGCTGGGTCTTCCGGTCCTCTTTATAGATGAGATCTCTGGTGGTCGATCGCCTCGACCTCTAACGGTGATTTCCCTCCCATTCAATCTTCTGGCCTACCTCTGTTCACAGCTCACAATGAGATCCTATCTGCGCAAAGTCTCGGTAAGCCTAAGACGGGACAAACGTTAGACCGAAGAGAGTGCTTGTGTCCATCTTCAATTGAGCAAAACATCTATATCTTACGCGTTCTCGTCTTGATCGCCCCGCCCCGGAAAGTGGTTTCCTCAACCGCGGCGGGCAAGGAGCGACATTGACGATGCAACGTGCATGTTTTTCTCATCGTCTCCACTGAAGGTCCCGTCTTCACAAATAGTAGGGCATGCGAGAGCTAGGGTAATTGTAGAGGATACATGAGTTGTGTTGTGAGGAAGCCGTCAATGGCAACATCTCGAGGTTGCATTGCACAATATCCTGTGTCAATTCACCTCTGTATCTCTTCCATCGCCTAGCCATAAGCAATCTTCTCAGTGTAACAACAACTACCTATAATTCGTCCGACTCGTAGCTCGCCCAGGTCAGCAATCTCTGGTGTGCAACAAGCATCGTCATATCTGCAGGGCCTCTTCAGTGGATGCCGCGCCTGCAGGCGGCGGAAGCGGCAGTTGATCGGCGCGCCTCAGCCACTTCATTTGGAGATCTCATCTATACTGCGCTACCACCATCATCCCTTCAGGGCACTTCCGCGGCACATCAGCATCCATGCAAAGGATATATAGAAATGACGGCCTAAGCCGTTGGAATTGGACAGGAAGATATCCGATGCTCCACGTCATTGAACTAGACCGGGTCGACTTCGACGAATCCAGGTCCTTCATAATCCGGTCCGGGTTCCCAGTCCGGCCCGATGCCCTCCCTCCAATCCCCGCCCACCATCCCCACTTACTTTTAGGGATACAAAGACAGAGTATCTTAGCCTGTTGTTTTACACCAAAGTTGCCCTCACCAAACCCCAGCCACCCACATCACCCCTGCCCACCTTACTCAGGCGCTACTCAGGCGCTGCACAGGAAATAACCAGACAAATCGCCAAACATGGTTTAGATGAGTAGACAGTACTCTGTAGTTCAAATGACAACTTTTCACGATGTCCCGGTTATGGTACACAAGTTGCCCAAAACTAGGACTACTCCCCCACCCACCCTCTTTTTGCTCCTCTTCCCTTCCCCCCAAAGTTACATAAAACCCAGTTTATGTCCCCTATTAGGTCTCCATTCCCGTCTCCCTCAGCGACGGCATTCCATCTATTCCCCAAGCTTCTAGCCGAGCTCCGACGAAAGATCTACCTGGATGCGACCCCACCCCGATTCGTCGAGGTTCAGGAAAAACAGCTCTAACAGTCGTACGGGCATTCGCTGCCGAACAGCCGTGCGAGCCGTGAGTCCATCCCGCCCTTGCTTCACACCTGCTTCGATTCCCGCCAGACCCTAATTGACCACAGATACGAGCTAGCATTCGAAACTTGCTACTATGGGGCATTCTGAACTCGCTACCATGAAGGCGGGGGCCACACGTGGTTGTGCTTCGATCGCGACGTGCTGTACTTGAGGAATGCGCAAACAACAAATCTCGTTGCTGCGCGTGACCTGCATCGCGCCAAGCGACTTGCCCTTGACGATGTCATAGTCATGAATATCAGCATAACTAACCCCTACCTAACGACTTCGATGGCAGATATAAAGTATGCCATAAACTCCTGCCTCAACTTAGAAGACCTGTTCCTAGTGTAGGAGCGCATCAACCGCCGCAGAACGCTACCCTACTTGACAAACAGAGTGTTCGGAGGACGCCGCGGGATCCAGCCAGATCCGACTGTGGAGATGTGGGAATGGATGGAATGCGACGAGGCCGACATCATGCGCCTCGTTCTCGTCGGGAGGCCGTCGGTCTTGGAGGAGGTGCGCAAATTCAGGGAAAGGCATCACAAGCTGATCCGGTATATCCCCTTCGATGCTCAAATCCTTCTCGAGGCACCGGGTTTGGACCCATCAAGCCCAAGCCGGATAACCTGTGTGCGGAGGGTAGCTTGCAGAGGTAGCAAGAGGAGGCCGAGGAATGGCCGGAGGGAAGGATAGCTGCCGAGGTGGAGGAGGAAGTCGAGAAGCGACAGTTGGATGAGTACAAACGGCATTTGTCAGACCACCAAGATTACTTGGAGGAAATAGGCAAGAAGTACTACTGGGGGGAGCAACGCCGGCAGGAACAAGTGGCGGAAATCCTGTACCAGTTCGCTGTGGAAGAAGCGAAGAGGAATGCTGAGAGTGGATACCCAGACAGTTATTGGGAGCATTATTAGGTGGCAATCACTGTTGTAAATGTCATACAGGAAGAATGCTTCTGCGAAAAGACCATTAGAAAAACTGGGAAAAAAAGAAAAAAAGAAAAAAAAAAAGGCTGAAGTCTTGGTCTGCTGTAATTCTGGTGAATTTTATTTCCAACTCTAATTCCTCAGGGGGCTTCGTCGTGATTCTTGTTGCAATCAACGCAAATTGGCTGGAACAGCGTAGCATTATTGCAGTAGTGGAGCCGGGGGGCACCCCCTCTGGGGGCCCAGTTGACCCTGAAATTTATCCTCTTGACAGTGGCTTATTCCACAGATTCGGCCTCAAAAGCCACTTCTTCGTGTGGCTTGCAACAAATTCTTAGCTGGTCCAGCGCAGCTTGCTGTGTCTCACCAACTGGATCACGTGCAAGGAAAGAGCTCAAATTCGTGCGGCTGAGGGCGGAGATTTTCTTCAATCTCCTCCCTCTTCACCGACACTCCCCTCCCTTTTCACCTATACTTGGCTTCCAGATCTCTCATCATGTCTAGCGACCCAGATAAACGATACCTCAGCGACTGGACACCCCTGCACATTGCTGTGTGGCGGCATGACTTTGAGCAAACACGGCAGCTCGCAAATCGCTCCAGTGTTCGGTGCAAAGACGACAAGGGCTGGACGCCCGTCCACCTCGCCTGCGCGTCTGCCGACTCTCTAATTTTCACCAGCCACCAGGTGTCGCGACAGCCAATTCCATCATGGTCCTCTTCCAAGTTTTATCGACCGCCGCCACCACGCCCGCAACTTTATGGGCACCAGGATGACAACGAGAGGGCTAACGCCATGGGAATACTTGAGATCCTTCTGCAGCACAGGCCGTCGCTCGGAAGCACTCAGTTTCCGACACCCCTGCACTGCGCAGCTAGCAGCGGTTGGCTTAGTCATGTGCGCGCTTTGTTCGAAGCCGGAGCACTCGTCTATACCGGCCCAGAGTGCTCTCCACTGTGCTGGGCGAAGGATGGGTGCGGCGGGAATCTTCCCGCCACCCAATTCCTCCGAGAGCAGCTAGGTGAGGTTGGACTCGCCATGATAGAGGCTGACCATGAACGGTCGCGTGGCGCTGGTGCTACCAGTTCAATAGCGACATCCGATGAGTTGCAGTCCCGCTATCAGCAGTTAACCGCCAAGCGGGTCCTACCTCGCCCCGAAGAAGAGACCAACCAGCTCAACAAATATGGACTATGCCAAAGATGCGCCAAAATGACATTCAAGGACCTGATTAGCTCTCGAGGGTATTATCACCACCGATCCTTCGAGCTGGTACGACGATCAGCAGCCCGCTGCAAGCTGTGTAAAATAGTCAGCGACACCCTTAGCGAGAACCGCGAGATCGATGACTACAAGACTAACCAGGTCATCATCCGTATGTCTAACGGAAACAAGGGGCACGGAGGGATATGCACCGATCCCCCAGCTCTCCGAGTATTGGAATTCAGGCTCTCTGCGGGTTGCACATGTATAGCCGCAGACTATACCGCCTATACTTGTCAGAATCTAGCACTCATGGCCAATTGTGGTGATTGTTGTATATTGTTGTTGTTCTGTGGAAGAGAATCTCTGGCCTACAGGGTCCCCTATTGCCAAGCCGGCTACTTCCGCGAATGGCTCCAATTGCTTATATAAGCTGACAATACTCGTGGCGCTCTAGATTTCGCAAAGTGTCGAGATTCGTGCCCAGCTCTTGATGTACAAGTCGACATATTTTCAAAGACAGGCGAGTAGTATCAAACTTATAGAACGAGGCCACCAAAGCTAAGTTACAAGCAGAACTCAATTTCAAGATTCCTATCGACGTTGAGTCTCATTCTCAAGGTAAAACAGAGACCTACGACTCGTCGTGGTCAATTCCCGAAGGCAGAGAGATACAGTCAGATCCGCTGGCGACGGCGACTTTGGAGGCTATACGGACGTGGGTGAACACCTGCGAGACGGGCCACCGGAATTGTAGCTCATCACCGGCGGAGGAGCCGCTCCTGCCAGCAAGGGTGATTGACGCGGACCCTGAACACGGGGACAATATTCAAATTCTTCTCCAGGAGGACGCCGGCCAGCAGGCCAGGTATCTCGCCCTAAGCCATCGTTGGGTCAGCGGTCCCATGCCGCCATGGGTGACACGGCGTGACAACCTTCAGCAGCGGAAGCTAGGAATCTCACTCAATGCTCTACCGGCAACCGTGGTGGATGCCATCCGCGTGGCACGGAGCCTTGGGATCAAGTTCGTCTGGATCGACTCTCTGTGCATTCTGCAAGACTCCTCCGAGGACTGGGATATCGAGTCATCTCGAATGGCCAGCATCTATGCGAACGCGTACATCACCCTCTTTGCCGACTGCGGCCGCGACGATGACCACGGCTTCCTCTGCCACCGGAACCCCTACCCGAGCACCCATATAACCTTTACAGCGCCAGACGGGGGCCCGGTCGACATCTATCTTCGAAAGTCCTCTGAAGATGGCACTTACAAAGCCACTCAGTTTGCATCTTCACAGTCTGACCTGGAAACTTCACATCTCTCTGACCGAGGTTGGATCTTCCAGGAGCGAGTCCTCTCCCGTCGTATTCTCCATTTCACTCAGTCCAAACTGTACTGGGAATGCAACGAAGGTACATTTGGCGAGGATGGCTACACAGTCTTGAAGAAAGGACTGAGGGAATGCGGCCAACACGACCTCCGCTTCTGCAAGCTTTCATACGGTTCCATCCACAGCTCAGTCGCTCTCCCGCCGGGAGATTTTGCTCAGCAGTGGGTGCGTCTCGTTCAAGCATACAGCACTCTCAATCTCACCAAGGCCGACGATAAGCTCCCCGCCATGGCTGGCTTAGCAGCCGCCCTCCACTCTCGCGCCTCCGCTGACGAAGGTGGCCGCTATTTCGCCGGAGTGTGGGAGAAGGGCTTGGCGCAACATCTCGCCTGGTCCATCACCAACACGAAACCGGAGGCTGTTCACCGGGTATACCAGTTCTACGAATATTCCGATGGCTCATCTGGCGGGAGGCTTGAGAAGGACTCCACATTTGTCCATCCCGGCCAGCTTTCCCCTCGCCCTCCCTTGTACAGGGCTCCGTCGTTCTCATGGGCCGCCGTCGACGGCGAGATCAGTTTTCACAAACTCACAAAGCCCTGCATCACATTCCAAGGCGTCAAGATGGATACGCCAGCATCGAATCCGTACGGAAAGCCTAACAGCATCCAGATGACTGTTTCAAGCCCGCTTCGACAGGCATGGTGCTGCGGGCCTTTTGAAAAGGATTTCCATGGGGCCATGGCGCCACGCAGAGCGGGATACACTCCGCTCTATTATTACGATACGGGGTTGCCGTTCGGCTACTTGCTGTACGACTCGAGTGATGACGCTGATGCGCGAGATGTCTTTTGTTTGAAGATTGGGGAGCCGAGCTATTCTGGTAATATCTTTCTAGTTCTTGTTCGTCATGGGGCGGCGGAGGCTCCCGTATCTTGGTTTCGTCGGATTGGGCTTGGGTATACAAGAGACAAGTGCTCTGACTTTTTCGAGGACGCTGAAGCTAAGACTGTAACTTTAGTCTAACGTGCGGCAGCACTTTTTGGTTGATAGGTGACCAGATACCTACAGATGGAGAAATTCTGATCTTTTGGTTATCATCTTAGCAGTCGGTGAGAAACAAAGGAAAAGTACCGGCGTGCAAATAGCAAAGAGGAAGACAGGTGAAGTGCAGGAAACGAGCAACAGGTAGGTTTCCTGCACCATGGTTATTAAAAAAAAAGGAGATGACGCCCGGATTTCCAGATTTAGATTCTAGGTAGATATAAATTACCCCTGATCGATGTAAGCTAATAGGTCCCAGAAATTCCAACTCGTCGCCTGCATGTAGTTCCTCGGCTTGGTTTGGAGCGAAGTCCATAGTAGTATAGCAGTATGCCCAAACACGGACAAGGTTACCAAGATGCAGAAGCAATATGCTACAAGATCATCCGACATTCCCACACCGTCATTATATTTCTTTTCACTCGCCCGTCAGCACATATCTTCAGCTCGGAGGCGTTGTTGTGCTGGCGTCCCATACTCCTGTGGCGTTGTGGTCCGCCTTCTCGACCAAGGAAACGTTGGTTTTTGCTACAACGCCCCAACCGGCACCGAATAGAGGAGACTACCCACAAGCCCGTAGCCTTCTGCAATGCAGATCGCAAAGGGGGGTCCGTGTAGTAGTTCAATAAAACACACTGCTACTGACTCGGGGTGCCTGCTCAGGCCGACCCTGTCGTTCTTTTTGGGCTCTGTAATATTACTGTAACCGTTTTTGTACGTAGCGGTGCGTTCTCTGGCGCGTGCCTCCGTCAAAAAGGGGCCGCGCCGCGCGGTTCTTCGGCCCGTCGCTTCAACTCATTCAGTTCAATTGAAGGCGACGATTTCACCACGAAAACCTCCCGTTTGAAGCCCAGTGACATTCTGGTCCTCTGATCGAAGGAAGATGACCTAGTCCACGGTCGTGTTTCCTTTGTTGTTTCATGCTAGGCTCCGTTCCATGCTAGGCACCGTCTCATACTAGGTTTTGTTCCATACTAGGTACGTATCTGTTTTTCTACGTCAGTTGCATTCGTGTCCCTCCGACCGGAGGACCAGTAGTCTGGGAGTCGGCCTTCCAGGCCGCTGCGACCCTCTGTGGGTGTGGTTCTTTTTGTGGTTTCTTCCCTGTTGCGTCACCGCACCAGTTCACTACTATACGGGATTAGAATAGTGGCCGTAGGCCACGTAAGTGCTTGTATAACTCACTGGGGCTTGAAACCAACACACTCATAGTAACAACAAGAGTTACTATACACCTACCTCCTAACCCCCTTACCCCTCTCAACCCTCCAACTCTTCCCCTCCCAATACTCCCCACGCTCGCGGCCTGCTTATAGTTCGCTTCGGTACCGCCAAGATACAGCCGCAGCGAATATCTCCACAGCTAAAGCAATCAGCATCCTACTAAATCAATATCGCAAGCATTAAGGGGGTATTCTACAAACAAGAGTCAAAAGTAAATAGCTGTCATAGAAGCTCGGCATTTCCAGGGCATAGGGCAACCATAGTAACCACTTGCTAGAAGGGATATACAACGTTAAATCTAGTAGCCAGAAAGATAATGCTAAAGCATACACCGCCAACAACCATACTGCATTGGCTAAACACACACCGGACCAACCGTTAGAGGATAAAGGGAGGTATTAGTTTTACCCAGGGGATGGCGCGGCAGATAATTTCCACAAAGTTTTGCTACCTGTCCAACAACCGCACCCTTCCTCATTTTAGTTATCACAATGCTCGTCTACCGATCCACCATTATTGGGCAGCGTCCTCGCCCCTGACCAACATGGCCGGAAGGGTCATCACGGGGCCATAGCAACCGAGCCGCGTTGCTAATCACCGCAGCTGCATCGTAAACCCGCAAGTCGAGAGAGTGGGTAATGTGGTGGCAGAACAAGGTCATATGCCTGCGCGCGTTGGTGACACCTCGGGCTCCGACGGACCGGTGGAATGGCCGGAGCGGCGACACCATGCCGGCTTTGCCCAAAAAAAAAAAAAAAAAAACGCAAACAGTCAGCAGCGGTTGACCCATTGGCACTCGAGGAGTCATCGCGCCATTCACGGGACACTGGTGATCCTCAAGTCTTGCCAAGGAATTGGCAGACAGTCGATTCCTATCCTGCTTTTCAGCGCAGTTGCCAAGTGCGATTTGAACAGTCACGACATGGGCGGTTTTATTGTGCTGATACGTTTGTAATTCATGGGATCGTTGCGGGCTACGTAAGAAAGATACATCCATCGTGTTTCCTCTCCACAGACACGCCTACAAACAGTTTCAGTACGAGGTTCCTCACTGCTCATCCCGAAGTGGCTCTTGAGGAGCAGCCATGTAATCCAACACAGCCAAAGCCTTGGCTAGGTCCTCAGGCGAGACTTCAGGAGGCGGCGGGTCGAGTGGTATAGCGCTTTCAAGTGCCTCATCATCGGGGCCCGTTGGCAAAGTCTGGGTTCGCGGAGGGTTGTTCGGGATGTCGTTGATGATGTTGATATAGTTGATTGTTGCATAGTACAGCCTACTAGCACAAGCAATGGCATGCGACTCAGTGGCTGGAGCCTTGAGAACCCAGTCACTCTTGGCAGGGATGCCTTTGGAAAGCACCGCGGCGATCTGTTTGCACAGAGTCTCCCATTGGTTCTTTCCAACGTTGTTGGCATTCCCTGAGACGACGGCTGCACCAGTGATACCAGTCAATGGTGGAAGGTCCTGCTCGTGCCGTAAGTCTATGCCGAAACACGATTCCAAGGTCCGTAGCACTCAAAGAACTCGCAACGAACGGAAGTTTCCCACCCCAGTGACTGGGATCCATTGCTTGGACGTTGGCATGGTTGCGAGACTGGTTACAACCGTTGGAAGTTGGGCCAATCATGGTGAAAGCGAGTTCTGTTGAATAAGCTGAGAAGCAAGAAGTTCAGATGAAGTTGGAGACAGAGAAGTCAGAAGTGTAGATGAAGTTGGAGAGAGAGAAGAAGTGGAATCACATCTGGCAATCCATTTATATATAGTAAAATCTCGCTGGCGTCTGTGGAACGTGTCTCTTAACCCACGGCGAGCCGGAGATGCAGAAACCCTCAAAAATGTAGCGGCTGAACAGAGAGCTCAAGTCGGGGGTCGAGAACATAGAGCCTAGAATGTGGCGTGCTGAATATGCAGAGAGATCAAGTCGGGCCGGCCGAGAACATAGAGCCTAGAATGTGGTGAGCTGAATATGCAGAAACCTCAGGTTGTGATAAATCGAGAATATAGAGCCGAAAATGTGATGTGCTAAAGAGGGGTCCAAACGCTCCCAGCAAGCACCAATGCCGAAAATGTGGCGGGCTGAACAGAGAGCTTAAAATCGGGCGGTCGAGACCATAGAGCCGAAAATGTGGTGAGCTGAGTATGCAGAGAGCTCAGGATGCGCGGTCCAGAACATAGAGCCTAAAATGTGGTTTACTGAATATGCAGAGACCTCAGGTTTTGATAAGCCGAGAATATACAGCCGAAAAGGTGGTGTGCTGAATATGCGGGGAGCTGAGGTCCTGATAAGTCTAGGACGAATAAGCCCAAAATGTGGCCTGCCGAATATGCAGAGACCTCAGGATGAGCGGGCGGATGCGAGTCCGCTTCCGACATACGTAAGAACTTGCCCGCCGTAACCTCTTTGAGAGTGGACTAGATCCGGCATGAGGAATGTAGTCTGTGAAACAACTATCATTCCAGAGCATAGCGGTGAAGTTGGGCTGCCGCAAGCTGGCCAAGTATGATCGGCAATTGAAAGTGACCGCGGCTTCCTCAAGCTTCTTGCCAATACGAGTTTATCACCACCTTGAGTCGCTGAGACCACAGCCCTTCATCACCACCACAGCCGCGACCAGACGGCAAGATTTGTGGCTTGCAGTCACAGAGGCACTTGTCAGAATGATGGGGCGCACCGGACTCAGGAGCCCCTAAACCCCTGAATGGTGTGGCTGGCAGAATGCCGTGCATTGCCCTGGCACTAGTGGCTAACAGCCACCGCCAGGCGAAGGCTATAAAGTCTGTGATAAGTCTATAAGAGCAACATAAGCAATTCAATCAAGCAGTTGCAACCCACAGTTCCCAGTGTGCCAACGTTTCTGACAGCACCTATCCCACGACAGTATGACCGGTCTTCTAAAGGACTCTTTTGACGCTCGACACCACTTCTACGTACCTGAGCTTACTGCACAACGTCCAAGAAGCGTAAATTTACGACAGGGTGATGCATGCCTGACCCTTGAAATCTATGATCAGCTCAAAACAGGATCATGTACAGCCAACGCGACAGCAGCTGCGTTTTGGTATGAAGAAATGGCAGGGAATCGTGGAGAGGTCTGGGGGAAAGCAGGTCCTTCACGATTATTCATATACTGGCTTGCTCGTGGGGCTTACAATCACCCGAGCTTGAACATCTCGTGGCCTTCTGATTCAGGATGCAGTGTAAGGGACGCTATGAGAGGCATTGCGAAATGTGGCGTCTATCGCGAAATCAATTGGCCTTTCGATATCACTCAGATCAATCGTCGTCCACCTCACGAAGCTTTTGAGAAAGCCAAGCCACACAGAATCGACTCGTTTTACCGCCTGGATCCGCAACGACCATACTACAACGACGTGGGGCTTTCCACAGAGGAAAAGGATCAGATGGGAGCCGCAGTACTTGAAAATCCTCGGCAATGCCTCGCTGAACGACACCCTGTTGTCTTTGAGTACCGGTACTTCTTGCCATCTCATAAGTCTTTCGACGAGTCTCAAACACCGTTTGTGCTCAAAGACGTATGGGCATTGCAGGATAAGAAGTTCCCACGCCATACATTTCCCGAAAACCTGCCTGACGAGCTTCGAATCAGAGGCAAAGCTCGAAATCTTGTTACTGCTGGACACACTGTGCTCGCTATTGGGTACGACGATGATAAGGAGGCTGTCTTGATACAAAATTCTCTTGGTCCTGAATGGGGTGGTGAAGGCACTTTTTGGATGCCGTACTCCTGGATAACAGACTGCGGAGCTACGTACGACTTTTGGACAATTCGTTGCACGAAACCAGAGACACCATGCATCAATAGATAGTAGGCATGTCGCCGCAATAATATCAGCACTTCAAGCTATCCTTGCTCTGCCAGAAAAAGGAGTCCTTTGCTTGCCAAGACCACATGTAGTTGATTACTTGCCAAGAGCTGCCAAGGTCTTACTAATCCACATAATAACTGACTCCGGGCTCCGAATAGGCACTCCCGGGAAGAAAAAGAATCTACGAGTTTTGACTTGAGACCCAACTGTTTAGGCATTGAAGCATGGAAATCATTAAAATGGACCTATACAGCAACGAATCGGTCGGTTGCCCATGCCTCGAAGCACAAAGACGCACTTAGAAAGAGGACACGAATTAGGAAGCGGGTCAGTTTCGCTTGAAAACGGCACATATTTATAATTTCGTAAAAATGAGGTCATTTCCCTTCCTTGCAGGCGACTCTTTCGTCGGATTGTAGCAGCCAGCAACACCCAGGGCCCCCTGCCCTCGGCACCCTGGAAACCAACTCTGATGTCAGGCACTTAAAAAGTAATCTCCTCCGGGCATCTGGTAAATGGATTTTTATACAGCTCAGCCTCTTCAACCACATCGTCCAACTTCGTTCCGCAAGGCTCTTGAGGCAAACCGCAAGCGGTTTGCGTCTCCTGTGGGATGATCCCCGCATTTGGTGGTTGAAAAATAACCAACGGATGTGGGTTAATCCTAGGGAATCTTATTGGTCTGCTCTGGTGACTAATCCTGAGTTTCTGCCAAGGGCCCCTGACCTAGTGGCTGGCGCGGTGATCCGCCATAGGTACCTTACCAAGATAGTTATCGTTCATTACAACTATATAAGGCCCTAAGCCCATCCGGACTTGAAGTCGCAGGAGCTTCAAGTAAGGCAATTCACTGTTGAGAACTCATAAGTTCTTGTGTCATACCCGGCATCTTTCGTACCTCGAGCTCGGTTAAAGAACAGTCCGCTCTAATTGCCGATTCTGTTTTCTCGGCGAGGTGAGTACAGAAACGGACGAAATTTGGACATCTCTATGGAATTTCTGTTGCAGCTAGTGCTAAGGCATGGCCCGTTGTTGCCCAAGCTTCTTTCTCTCATGTCCATAGGGGAGGACCTGCTACTTCCAAATTCGGATTTAGAAACCCACGGCGCCGTAGGACTAACAGGTCGCCTCATATAGAGAACGTTAACAGTAGCAGATGCACCCCTGGCTAGGCGCATTAGGAGTAACGGATCCTCCCCTACAAAGCGTGTTAGCAGTAACAGGTTCCTTCCCTCCTCCCACAGACGGGAGCACTGTTGGCACCAGCAGGCCCTTTCCTCTAGAGCGTGTTAGGAGCAGCAGTGCAGCTTGTGCTTGTTATGGTCACGACCAGGAAACCACTCACATTATCGATTATGACTAGCTTCGACCGGTCAACATGTGACGTCCAATATCACAGCTGCTGCGGTCAAGGTTCTGCAGGCGCAGCTCAGCTGAGCTACTGGCCACCTAGAATTGCCTGATCATTGCTTACAACGAAGCAAATCCTCAAGACACTCACACAGACGTGGTGTGCTGCCTAGGGATGTCCGTGGCTACGATAAGTCGTTTTAGTTCGTGTGATCAAAGCCACGGCGTGCGCAACGCGCAGCTCTGCGCCTTCAACCAGTTTTGGTTTGGCGATTGAGACGATAGTGTGTCTACCGTTTAGTATAGGTGAGGGTAGCAGCGCCCCTCTCTAAATAAAACCTGCACATTCCCCCCATTCTCGCCTACCTACGCAAAGCTGAATACTAACAACCCTGGGTTAACCGCAAGACTACATAGCTTACAGAAACAGCTTTCCTCTGCGCCCTGTGATGCCCTCGCGGTGTATGGTATTATGGAGCTTACCATTGATAGTCTCATTCATTGGATGGGCTGGCATGGCCAGCGTTACCAAGATCGCTTCCAATCGAAACATTGGTAACGTAACCTGCCTGTTTGGCACTTGCGATATGCTAAACACTCAAGTGCAGTTTGCCCAGCGGATACGTGTATCTCCCCCGGAGTAGGCGTCGTGTGGCACTACGACTCTAGGCTACAAGTCTGTTTGCCTTCGTCGACTCTTCGCGGCTGTGGGCTCCTCCCGCCTCCGCCTTCCTGCCGAGAGCCTTCGATAACATGCGGCACCACTGGGTGCTGCGCCCCGAGCACAGCAACCATGAATAGCGACTGCATCGACGAGAAGAAGGGAATATGCCAACAGACGCCAAAGTGCGATCCCACGAATATTCCGTCTGACAAGAAGTGCACATCGGCGGGCTACGTTTGCGACAAGAGCGCGCCAGAGGCAGCATGCGGTCCAAAGTGCTGCCGGGCCGGAAGTTTTGGCGTTCCGGCGGATGGCATAGATTGGCCATGCTCGATGGCCAACGGGCGGGCGAAGTGTTGTCCTCCGGGCCGAGTCGTGTCAGGACCGGTGAAACCTGGCGGGGAGCTAGTCTGTTGCGAGCCTGGCGATGCCGTAGTTGGAGATCCTGGGTTCCCGGTGTGTTGCCCCATTGAGCAAGTGACATTCCCAGGACCGGGGCAGTCCGACTACTATCCGTTATGCTATCGAGGGAACCCGGGCTACCAGCCGAAGCCCGGGCTACCAGCCGAAGCCCGGGCTACCTCACTATGGTCAATTTTGCTTGACATCGTGCTACAAGTTCGATGGGGTGAACTGCATGAAGCGGAACCCTGCTGATAAGAGATGTGTGTGTGCTCCTCCAGTGTGAGCGAGCTTTTTCTTCTTTTTTTTTCTTTTTTGGTAGTGGTGGTGGTGATGAGTGATGTGGTGAAGGTAGGTAGGCAAGCAGTCAGGGATCCTTGAATCGCCGGTCTAGGCCTTGGAAGCAATTTTAAAATAGTTTAAAAGGAGCAGACATGGCAGGTTTTAAGTTGAGAGCGTCTCGCCGTACTGTCACTTCCGTCTCTAAATACTGTTTACCATAATTCTATAGTTATGTCAACAAGAAAAATGCCTCCTCGATGCCATTACGTGTCTTAGGAACGCCTAAAATCACGAGCCTGAGGTATGTAAGTGGGACTGGAAATGCCTCGACACCTGAATTCAGAGGCATATTATATAGCAGTGAAAGGGCATTTACAAAAGCTTGTTGAGGTATTCGCAGAGCTTTGATAGGCGTCGAGGAAGCTTCCAGTTTACTGCAAAATCCGTAGATGATACTTATACAGTATTTTAAGACGGGGATAACAGTACGACCAGACGGTCTCTTTAAGTTAGGCTCGTGGCCTTCATCGCCGCAAGTATGAACCGTCGCGAGACTAGTGAGCCATGGGTATGGCTTCCCGTCAACATGCCGAAGGTGCAACACTTGCATATGTGTCAGAGTTTGGGTACTGTGATACTGTTAACACCGAAAGAATATATGCCGCACCCAAGATGTACTTATCGTGGCGGCCTAGACTGCCGAAACTTGAGGCCACCCGCCCGCCAAAAACAGCAGTCCAAACCACGGCACATGCTACCTCTGTGGGAAAACCCGTGCAGCACATGCAGCAGCCAACGACTTGCAGGAGTGTCGCCGGGGTTCGGTTGCGCCTGCATGGAGCTTGACCTTCGTCGCAACATGAGCAACCAACAAATGCAGATTGATTTGTCACCGTCGCGAGGCAATGTTGGGGCACACTGCCCTTCATTGGCGGGCTGTGCCAGCTCGGCGCGCATTTTCCACGCAATCCCATTCGTTGGATTCTAGCCCGTTTCTGCAAGAAATGTCTGGGGGGAGCGTCTCCAGAACGGTACCAAGAGTTGCCGTTTTAGCTACATCCGTTATGGCGACTTAACCCTAACCCTAGGATTACAAAATAAATGTTGTCGTAAGGTCCGTGGGTGGCCGGTCTTTCCGGCATCAGATGCAACCCATTTTCCGGAACTCATCATCCCATTTCCTGGACTCCGCCAAATTCGGCATACTTTGTACCTACGACCACGACCCATAGGAAGAATGTTGATCGTGTTTCCACATAAGTGGGGCTCTAGGTGGGGCTGATGATGATGATAAATTTAACGTGTAGGTTTCCCTGTTTTGGGACCGGGGACTTGCCCCGGGTCCCAGCCATCTCCACCTAAGGGGACTGGGGACCTCCTAATTGGCTGTGTCACGTGACTATCCACGTTACTCCGGAATGAAATGTAACGCCTCCAGGCGGGGGCACGTGCGAGTCGCCTGTGGCGAAAACCCGGCACATTAAATTTTAATCAATCAATCCGAAGCACGCGCACTCAAGCCAGACTTGGCATTCTTGTTGAGTTCCTTCGTACGACATGGACAAGGCCGATTGCCCTCACTGGGAGGTAGGAGATAATGGCAGTACTCGCGGAAGTAAGCTGAGCCTATCGTCTCGAATTGCGGATTTGGGGACGAAGAGCTAACATTTCCTGGTGGCAGGCAGGAATTTCGAGTTTATTTCGATACAAAATCCAGCAGAAGCAAAGGATCGCAGCAAGAGACGGCTAGCTCGCTCACACGCTGTCAGACAAGCCCTAAAGAACAGTCGAAGGCCTCCAGAGGAATTGCCGAGGCCTGATGCCGTCGCATCAGGCCAAACGCTCAGCCCCTGGTCCGTCTTCGTCTCTCCATCGGTTTACGGTCCTTTCGAGACCCTGTTTGGGAACTCGCCCAGGCTGAGAAGCCTGCTAAGTCACGGTAAGCAACTCTCGTGGTCTGATACGAGCCCCCTGGGCTCATGTCGGTATGTATGTAGGTGATGCTAGACGTGCCGCGGAGCCGGTGTTCAGCGTTGCGGACCCGGTCCTGTTCCAGGACTTCGGCTCCGTCTTCCGTACTGATCTTGACGATCCGGCCCTGTTGAATGCCGTCCTGCTCACCTTTGCCTTGGCGGTGACCGGGGGGAACATGGACAATGAATGCGTTGGCTACCAGAACCAGGCGTTGGCCGCCGTTCGCCAACGAATGAGCTCTCCCGAGACTGCGTTATCGCTGCCTACGTTAGGCGCTATCTTGCTTCTTGCTGGAGTGGAGGTTCGTGAATGGAAACGGCCAGAGAGTTCATCAAGTCATAGCTAACTCTGCAGCAATCGGTTAGGCTCGACTAGGCATGCGGTGGCAAGTTCAGCTCCACATGGACGCCATACGGCGACTGCTTGATATTGGCCAGTCCAGGACTATCTACTTGACCGACGGGATCAAGCGAGCCATTTTCTGGTAAGCCATTTCTAGTCTGACATTCCCTTGTGCGCTGAGCAAGAAATCAACTCATCACGATTGCCTACGCTTCGGACAGGCAAGATCTGAACTCATCCATCATGACTGGATCGGACCGCATCCTAGATCACACGACATTTGGCGAGCTGCAGTGGAAGCGGGACCCTTTTGCCCCTACCTTCTTTGTTCTGCCGCCAGGGTTCCAGGAACGGGCCCATCTGCTCCCGGAGGATTTCGTCGAGGTCCTTAAAGACATTCATGCGCTGCAGTGCATCCAAGAGCTTCCCGGCTATTCCTGCCAGAACCCGATCGAAATGCTCCGCGTCGACAACCACCAAGCGTCCATCGGTTCCAGACTCGTGGGCTTGCCCAAGCTTTCTCCCATCATGGAAGCCTGTCATCTAGCTGCATATCTCAGCGTATGTATGCTCTGCTGCAAGGTTTGGCGCCACTCCGTTATACCGGTATGTGACTTCTATCCGAGGAACCACCTTTCACCAAAATGAAACAAGACTTGTCGGGCACGTTGATACTAACCCGAGAGGGGTGTGTTGGAAAGTCTTACGTGTCGAAGCACCTATTGCGCAGCCTAGAAGAGTCGGATGAGGACCCTTTCTGGAATAGTGATCCAGATCTCCTGATCTGGATGCTCTACTTGGGTGGATCATTCTCCGCGAAGGGGCCGATACGCTCGGCGTACAAGCGGCTCCTGCGGAGCAACTATGAATCACGGCGATTTATACAAAGTCATGATTCCCTGGCGGACGTAATAGAGGTCATGAGGCAGTTTATCTGGTCGGAAAAGTCGTATCGCTCGCAGTTGGAGGAGTTCTGGACAGAGGTCCATCCGGGTACATAAAAAGGCTGACGATGCAGCCTGTAGGTAGTTTTTAGCCACCCAAGCGGTTGACAAAATAAAACGCAGTCACAAAGTGGCACGTGCCGTAGCCCACTAACAGACCCCCTAACAATTCTTCCAGTTTCTACTCAGGCCACCAACTCTCCACCACAACCACTGCAGACTTCGCAATTACAATGGGCCTTGGTGACCTACACCATACAACACCAAAAAAGTCGAAAATTATCGGAGCCGTTACCTTTGCGAAAGCCCACAAGTTAGATTTCTTCCATTCCGACGTCTTTCGAGAGAATGAGGTTTGCAAACAGCAGGGGTGGAAAATTCTGCACGATGGCCGTGACAGACGGCACCTAGAAGTCGAAACACGCGGCCGACCAAAGCTTATTACGCCCGACAACCTTCAGGCAACGGAGCGTATCATATGGCAATACGGCTTCCAAGCACGTGCCTTAACATGGCAAGGTTTGGCCTTAGAGGCTGGAATTTCTGGGATATCTGCGCGGACAATTGAGCGCGCGATGGGTGAGTTTTCTCATACCATTTCCTGGCTTTGGTCTTCCACGCCTAACTTTCTGTCTTTTTCTATAGGAACCTTAGGATACCGTAAGTGTATCGCATGGGAGAAAGGCTTCGTTTCCCCATTCAACGCCGAGCGCCGTACCAAAGCCGCCCAAACTGCTCTATTTTATCACCCTCGCCCCGAAGATTGGCACGATATTCGTTGGTCCGACGAGGTCCATTTTGCAAAAACGTCACAAGGCCGGGTTCGAATAATTCGGAAATACGGAGAGCGATACTGCCCTGACTGTATCCACCATGCAGAAAAGGAAGATGATGATGAAATTCGAGAAAGATACCACGTCTGGGGAGCAATTGGGTGGAATTTCAAGTCCGAATTAACGTTCTACGAGGTTCCAACTAACACCAACGGGAAGATGAGCATGCAGGTATATCAAGATGTTATCCTTAATGGATAAGTTGCCGAGTGGCTGGACAGAGGTGATAAGTTGTGGAACAATATGGATGTAGTCGCTGTTACTAAATGCTAATATCAGTGGATTCACTTTTACAGTGTTTTGGTGCAGCGGTCTAGTTCGACATAAGTTTATCCTGGAAGAGGATGGCGATTCCGGACACGGTGGTGGTAACTGTCAGCGTATATGGGGCTGTGGGGGCTAACTTGCGGATAATTCCGGCTTGGCACCAGGCCCTTTTCAGGGGTCAGAGATTTCACAGTTTTTGAACAGAACAACGCAAGACACAACAATACAATAGAACTATTACAATCTACCAGAAGTGCTGTACTCTGACAGTAACTCTGGGAAGCGGAATATCGTGAAGGTTTGGAAAGAGGAACACGGCTTAAAGCACTTTTTTAACACTCCTGGCTCTCCAGACCTCTCACCAATCGAAAATTGCTGGCGTGCTGTAAAGCAGTATATCAGGGCAAACTTTCGGTTAGGTTCTGACCTGAAGGCCTTAATAATTGAGGCCTGGAAGAAGGTTGTAACTATCCCCATGATTAATAAGCTGGTGGATTCTATGGTAGTGCGGATGGCCGATGTGTTAGCCGGCGGAGGTCAAATGACTGGGTGGTAGTACAAGAAAGGTACCTCGTAGCCAGAATTGTATACGCGGCAAGGTACCTGTGAGGTAGTGAGTGCGTTTTATTTTGTCAACCGCTTGCCACCTTATTGCTCCTCCTCCTCCTCCTCCTCCTCCTCCTTCTTCTTCTTCTTCTTCTTCGATCCAGCTACTACTAAATTCTGCAACCTGTGTAGGAACTGCTCGCTGAACGGATAGTCAATGCATCCTGCAGGGTTCTTGACGGTGTAAAACGTGCTGCGATGATAAGCATTGAGTGGCAAACTGTTCTTGATTCGGAAGACGAGGTCAGGGTTCGCAACAAAGGCCCTGCCAAACATGACCATAATATCCTTGTTTGGATAAGCATCGTCGAGAACTCGCTGCACGTTATCCGGTCGATACCCTCCGGCAAGAAGAATGGGCCCGGTCCAGAGGTCAATCGCGAAATCCAGCGTTTCGTGGGCGGCGTGTTCTGCATCTTCATTGTTGGTCACGCGTGGTTCGATCAGGTGGATGTAGCCGAGACCGAGCTCTTTGGCCTTGGTAATCACGTCGGAAAACTGCGGGACCGGGTCCCTCATGCGCATACCCTGGAAGGTGCTCCAGGGGCTCAGACGGAGTCCGACGCGCTGGGGGCCGATGGCATCGCCTACGGCCCTCATGACCTCGTAGACAAGACGCGAGCGGTTCTCGACGCTGCCGCCGTACTCGTCGGCGCGGATGTTGCTGACGTCTTGCGTGAAGCTATCGATAAGATAGCCGTTCGCGCCGTGGAGCTCGACGCCGTCGAAACCCGCGCGGATAGCGTTCTCCGCCGCAGTCGCGAAGTCGTGCACGATCCGCTCTATCTCGTCGGTCGTCAGAGCCCTCGGCACGGGAGCGGCCTCGTCGTAAGGTATGGCGCTCGAGGACACCAGCTCAATGCCCTCGGCCTCGGCAGTCTCTGGGTTCGCGGCACGGCCAACATGAATCAATTGACAGATGATGAAGCAGCCGTTACGGTGCACCTCATCGGTGATGGTCTTCCACGCCGCCACCTGGTCGTCTCTCCAGATGCCCGGTGCATTGGGGAAGCCACCAGCGCCAGGCGAGATGATCCCGGCCTCGGTGATGATCAGGGTACCTGCGACCTGCGACCGCTGGCCGTAGTACTCCTTCATCATGGGCGTGGCAGTGTGGTCGTCACTGGCCCGTAATCGGGACAGGCTGGGCATTCCAATGCGGTGCTTCAGCTCGACCCCGCAAATCTTGAGTGGCCTCCAGAGGCGAGATCGGGTCATTGTCCAGGAACAAGAAGTTCGTGTGGCTGGAGAGTTTGATGCCGTTGGGGAGACGTAATCACGACCCAGTATGAGGAATCAAGAAAGTTTGTGGTAGGTTGATGGAAGTGGGTGCCGCTCACATATAATCATGCATCTCCACGCCAAAAAGCCCAAAGGCCGGGAAATCAAGAGAGGAAAAAGGGAAAGGCGTTCTAGAAGTCGCATTCTGCCAATCATAGATGGCCCCATCCGTCCCAGGGTGTGTCAGCGCTGTGCACACAGGTGGACTCTGGTACGGTAAAGCGAGCCACACCTACCCTTTTAGGAAATATCTGGAATTTCCAAAAGGGTAAAACCTAACAGGCAGCATTTATCTCAGGGTGAGTCAGCACTGTGCACAGGTGGACTCTGGTACGGTAAGCGAGCCACACCTACCCTTTTAGGAAATATCTGGAATTTCCAAAAGGGTAAAACCTCACAGGCAGCATTGATTGTATAAAGCACGGGCAGACCGCTGCCATTTACTGATATATCTCCCCCTGAGAGATGCTTGCTAATAATCATGCTCTCGATAAGCTGCTCAGCTTCTTCCTGTGTTGGCTTATATGACAAGTGCACCCCCTCTCACCGGCAACAACCTGTTCTCGCCAGTCCATCAAACCCTACATACAGCAAACCAATATTGCAATAGAGATCCCGCAGCCATGGATTTCAAGCTCGCTTGGATTGCTCAACTGCTTTTGGCGTTTTACGCCTACCCATCCCTCGGCTTTCACCATGCACTTCCGCGGGATATCAACCAGAAGCCGACGCAAGTGATTGGCGGTGTCACGGTCATCAACACGCCCCTGTAAATCAACCCTCTCTATCTGGAACAAAACACGTTTTTTTTCCCTCAAGCAAAGCAATTAATACTTTTCTGAAACCAGTGTACGCAACGCCCAAGCATACGCCAAGCAGGTCAGCGAAGTTCACCTCTACAACCACATCATGCGGACCTGGCTCTTTGGGGCGCTCGTCTTGAAACACAACACCACGCTGCACAATACCGTCGATCTCGAGGTCCACGCTGTCGGCTCGATGCTGCACGACCTGGGCCTCGTGCTCAACGGCTCCTGGATCAGCAACGACCGCCGCTTTGAAGTCGACGCCGCCATCGCCACGACCAACTTCGTCGAGCGCCAAGTCCCGAACGACTGCGAGGGGGCCGCCACTTGGGACGCCAACCGGCTGCAGCTGCTGTTTGACTCGGTCTTATTGAGCTCGGAGCCAAGGTTCTCACTATATAAGCAGCCGACCGTGGCCGCAGTGGTGCAGGGTGTGTTGATTGATTTGGAAGGGCTGGCCATTACTTCGGCCTATGGTATTACGGATACTGAATACAACAACGTCGAGGAAGCGTTCCCAAGGCTGAACTTCATCACCGCTGTCAACGCAACGCTCGTGGAACTCTGTACGACGAAGCGGAACACGACTTATGGTTAGTAGTAGCCCTTGGCACGGCGACTGAATGCAACGATAAAATTCGTGCTAACTATGACGATCCGTGGCAGATTCGTGGCAACAGGCTTTTGGAGACGCCTTCGTGCCGGGCTATTCGGCAGTCGGAAATCGCATCTTTGACTTCTTTGTGTAGGCGTATATGGCTTGGTTGTGTAACTTACAAGTAGCCAGTCTCGAGGCTTCAACCGGTGGTTCGATTGGACGGTCTGAGTAGTTCAATTCATTGGAACACGGAAGATACCATTTCTTGTCTCACGATACTACAGTTGGCCTCCCTTCTAGATGGTTAATACACCAAGTTCTGTACTTGTATCAGCCTTTTGCTCTTCACACAGTACCAATAGGATGTCTGGACCGCTGTTCTTCTCATGACCTAAGAGCATATCTACCAAGAAGTATTTGGATCAGAGAAAACAGCTCGCTCGGTCACTTAGTCAAGAAACCAATCATGCTTATTATCCAGCGTACAGTAATCTACCGGTTGCTCTTACTACCCTTTCCAACCCTGTCTGACTCTTAGTATCCAGTCTCCCCAATCAAATTTCGAACATGCTAGAGGTGTTGCGGACCACAGGAAGCCTCCTGCGCAGGCTTCCAAACATATATCTGTTATTAGCTTGGCGGGAAAAGAATTTGGAAGAAAGAACAGACTGCTAAAATACTACTTAAGAAGCAGAGATTTAACAAGGTCTTTGCAAAGCTAGCTTGCTGGCCATGGCTCATCTAAGAGGCCAGCTCCATGAAGAAACATCACGCCGTCCCTCGGCGCTCAAGGTGCTCTGAAGTGGCTCCAACATATTGTCACTCGTTGCGGCAAGTAGGTACTTCCTACATAGAGAGCATACTGCCGAATTCTCCTGGCCCAGCTCCCTCCTTAGAGGTACTGTGGCGGTTCGAGCTGCTTTAGAGAATTTTTATAGTATGTATCGGAATACTGAGCAGGCTTCCCTTCCGCCGCACGCCGTGGATTAGCCTTGACTGCTCTATCGAGCTGGGGGATGCCCAATGTTACAGCGCCAGCACGCAGTGCCCGAGGCTGATAAGGAGTGGTACATCAACGTCACCGACGTCGTCCTTGACTTTGCCCTCTCACTTTGGCCTAGCAAGCATTCACCAGCCCTAATTCGCAAGGCAGTCTGGGTATACGGCCATGTGGTCGTGTTAAGAACACAGGCGTATGCCCTTCTAGTCACGGCCGACTAGAAAACCGGCCAGGTATTAGACCGTATCTAGCTTAACGGGCTGGCGAGCTGGCTGTCGTTACTATAATCTTATAGCATACTAAGATAGCATCTTCGTTAGCTACTCGAGCCTAGAAAACCTGGGAGGCCTTATTTATACCGAACTACCCCTACTATAGCTTTATTAGTAACTTACTAGGCCTTCGCTTCGACACAGCCTAAAAACACAAGTTTGCCGTCAACTGGAACATGTCTATACTTCTAGCCGGTAAGGACTAGTCCGGAGTGGGTGTTTGGGGCATCCAGCCTTCAGTTAACGGACGGCGTAACCTAGTGTTCGTGGGAACGGGTAATATCTACTGCCTTTCCTAATGCCTACTCGTACTGCGAGACCGAGACGCGCGGCCTGTCTCGCCGCAGACCTTCTGGTCGCGGGGCAGAAGGACGGCATTCTACACTTTCTTACTATAAAGGACGGCAGCTTGCTACCGGCCGCGCCCCCGCCTGAACAGGACGAGCAGTTGGATGGCCTGGATGCATGGCCTTCGTCGCGGCATGAACAACCAACAAATGCAGATGGGTCACCGTTGCAAAGCATGATGAGACATACTGCCCCTTATTCGCGGGCTTGTGCGAGCTCGGTGCGCATTTTCCACGCAATCCCATTCGTTGGACTTTAGTCCGTTCCTGCAAGATATATCTGGGAGTAGCGTCTCCAGAACGGTACCTAGCGAGCTACCGTTTTAGCTGCATCCGTTATGGTGACTTAACCCTAACCCTGGAATTACAAAATAATGTTGTCTTAAGGTCCGTGGGTGGCTGGTCTTTCCGGCGTTAGATGCATCCCATTTTCCGGAACTCATCATCCCATTTCCTAGACTCCAGGGCTCCCAAATTCGGCATACATTTCACCTACGACCCGGACACATAGGAAAACTCGGGATCCCGTCTGCTCTCTCATAGAAAGCCAGTGAGGGCCAGACTATTAGTTGTGTCGGTGACGACCAGCGAATCCCTGGTGTTGTATGTTTTTTGCCGGTGCAAACCCCACCATATCCGCCCCTTTTTGCCGTGTGTTGAACAGCCCACCACTACGGTTCAAATGAGATGTGTGAAACAACAGGGTGTTCCATAAGGTCCAGATTTTCGATGAGATGTTGTTGTCACAGTTCTATCTTGTTGACCGAAAGTCAGGGGCACCAACACAACCGGCCAAGATCCCGTCAGAGGGGTGCATGATGAGGTTACATCGGGACTTTCGCGCTCCAGTCGATGATTGGTGCAAACATGCCGTTTCAAGTGCCGCGTAACATCAACCGAGCGCAACACCAAAAGACCAAGCCAACGTCAGCTCAAGACACCTCCATGACATCCTCCATTTCAAGCTCACCCCATACAATCCGAGTCCAGCCGTGACATCGGGGTTAAAAACAACCTCTCAACACCATGGCGCTCATCAACACCCTCATACACCTCACCGACTTCCAGTCCAGCCCTTTCCTCTCCAACTACATCCCCGCCGTCGCCGCATCCTACTCCGTACAACTCCTCATCGGCGCCCCCAGCATCCTCCGCCGCACCGAAATCTTCTACGACCTCGCCGGCGGCCTCTCCTTCCTACTAACCCTCTCCTCTTCCCTACTCATCCCCGCGCTGCGACGCGACGCGACCGTATCTCTCGATGCCGCGCTCCAGACCTGGAACTGGCGGCAGCTGGCTCTGACGGGTGCGGCGGCGGTGTGGATCATTAGACGCAAGCATCCCTCCTTCCCTTTCATCCCATCTCATCTCATCTTATCTCATCCACCCTGACTGACACACGGCAGTGGCATCCTTCCTGTTCACGCGCGTCCTCAAAAACGGGCATGACTCACGCTTCGACAAAGTCAAGACCCAGCCCCATCGCTTCGTAATCTACTGGGCCATCCAGGCGATCTGGGCAATAGTATGCCTCACGCCCGTGATTGCCGTGTGTGCCGTCCACCCCGCGGCATTTAAGGCTGGTCTCGGGGTGCCTGAGGTGCTGCTGACTGATGTTGTGGGGTTTGGGCTGTTTGGGGTGGGGTTGCTGATTGAGGTTGTTGCGGACTGGCAGAAGGCAGCGTGGCAGGCGAAGAAGGAAAGGAAGGTGCATGATGAGTTGTTTATCACGAGGGGGTTGTGGGGGAGGTGGTGAGTACAAAAGAACCCTGAAATATGGGGTGATGAGATGAATGAGTTGCTGACGGTGTTGGTGGCAGCCGGTATCCGAATTATTTCGGTGAGATCACGCTATGGGCGGGGATTGCCATCGCGGCTGGGGGGGTGTTGACGCGGGGACCAATCCAGGCGAGTCTGGGGTGGTATGGAACCGCAGGGCAGGTTAAGGCTGTGATTTCGTCTGCGGTAGCGCCGGCTTTCATCTCGTGGCTTCTGCTACGGGTGAGCGGTGTGCCATTGAGCGAGCGCAAGTACGACAATCTGTATGGTGATCGCAAGGACTACCAGAAGTGGAGGAGAAGTACACCGTTGCTGGTCCCGAGGGTCTTCTAGGAGAAGCTCTGTGGCGAAAGCGTGGCAGGGACAGTGGAAGGGACGCGGTATTGGAAACGAACGGGCGGCATTGCGCGCCTCAGATTGCAAACTGTGTGCTGGAGATCAGGTCCAAGTTCTAGATCCCAATGGTTACAAGTAGTGTCCGGGGCTGTCCCTAGATACAAAACCTCGTGAGTTGAGAAACTCAGATCCGCATGTTGCCAAGTCAACATCTTCCCCTGCTATACCCCAATGCCAGACCGTCCCAATACCAAGCAGAACCTCACTGCTAGAAGACGATAACCCATGCTACCACCAATGCTACCAACAATCCAATCACCCCGGTGGACATCGCTTGCAGAGCCACCCCTCGGTTGTCTTGGTGTCCCTGAACGAACGAGCAGTCGAAGGACCTCGTGCTGAT
>Ga0247770_1000854_pt1 | contig 27815 bp, 24 predicted proteins | sample UWRJL136409B6_FD_179943 | JGI IMG/M metagenome (GOLD analysis project Ga0247770, IMG submission 179943) | Plant litter microbial communities from Arlington Agricultural Research Station in Wisconsin, United States - UWRJ-L136-409B-6 | ecosystem: Environmental > Terrestrial > Plant litter >... | reverse complement strand
ACCGCCCCCAACCCCGCCCTCCGCTTCCGCCCCACGGAGGAGATGCTGGCGGAGATGCGCGCCGCGAGCGGCGGCGCGGCCGGCGCGGACTCCGCCCGGGCGGGCGCCCGCCGGCAGGGAGCCGGCGCGGGCGGCGCGGCCCGGTCCGGAGCGGCGCGATCGGGATCCGCGCGGCCGGCGAACGCGGCGCGGCTCTGGGTGATGAAGGACGGCAAGCTCTCCACGGTCCGCGTCCGCACCGGGATCACCGACGGGCAGAAGACCGAGGTCTCCGGCGAGGGCCTGGCGGACGGGGCGCAGGTGATCATCGGCACCGCGCAGGCGCAGACCAGCGCGGGCGGCGCGGCGGCCGGCAGCCCGTTCGGCGGCGCGCAGGGCCAGGGCGGCCCGCCGCGCGGCCCCGGCGGCTTCTGACCCGCGGAGGTGGAGAGATGGAGAACCGATACGTCATCCGCGTCGAGGACGCGGTGAAGACCTACAAAACGGGGAAGACGGAGGTGCACGCCCTCCGCAGCGTGAGCCTGATCGTGGAGCCCGGCGAGCTGATCGCCATCATGGGCACCTCCGGCTCCGGGAAGTCCACGCTGATGAACATCCTGGGCTGCCTGGACACCCCGACCTCGGGACGGTACGAGCTGGACGGGACGCGGGTGGACGGGCTCAGCAAGAACCAGTTGGCCGACCTGCGCAACCAGAAGCTGGGCTTCGTCTTCCAGGGCTTCAACCTGCTGGCCCGCACCAGCGCGCTGGAGAACGTGGAGCTTCCGCTCCTCTACGATCGCGCCGGGCGCTGGAGGGACACGAAGAAGCTGGCCGCCGAGGCGCTGGACCGCGTCGGCCTGGGCGGGCGGCTGGACCACCAGCCCAGCGAGCTCTCCGGCGGGCAGCAGCAGCGCGTGGCCATCGCCCGCGCGCTGGTCACCCAGCCCACGCTCCTCCTGGCGGACGAGCCCACGGGGAACCTGGACAGCCGCACCACCGTGGAGGTGATGGCGCTCTTCCAGGCGCTGAACGAGAGCGGGATCACCGTCGTCCTCGTCACCCACGAGGCCGAGGTGGCCCAGTACGCCAAGCGGATCGTGGAGGTGCGCGACGGGCGCATCGTCCGCGACGAGCCGGTGCGCGGGCGGCGGGTGGCCGCAGACGACCTGCGCGAGATGGACGAGCCCACGCTGGAGGCGGCCGCATGAAGAAGGCGAACCTGGTCCGGGTGGCCGTGCAGAGCATCCGCAAGAACAAGATGCGGACGCTGCTGACCATGCTGGGCATCGTGATCGGGGTGGGCGCGGTGATCGTGATGGTGGCCGTGGGCAACGGCGCGCAGAGCCGCATCCAGGAGCAGATCCAGAACCTGGGCACCAACATGATCATCGTCACCCCCGGCTCCAGCGCGCAGGGCGGCGTGAGCCAGGGGGCCGGCACCTTCAACCGCCTCTCCGTGGAAGACGCGGAGACGCTGAAGCGCGAGGGAACGCTGATCTCCGCCGTCTCCCCCGTCGTCATGACGCGAGTGCAGGCCATCGGCGGCGAGGGGAACTGGCGGAGCAGCGTCAACGGCGTCTCCGTCGACTTCCAGGCCATCCGCGACTGGCAGGTCTCCAGCGGCGCCTTCTTCACCGAAAGCGACGTGCGGTCCATGCGGAAGGTGGCGGTCCTCGGAAGCACCGTGGCGGCCAACCTCTTCCCCGGCGGCGATCCCGTGGGGCAGCAGGTGCAGCTCCGCAACGTCCCCTTCACCGTCGTCGGCGTGCTGGCGGCGAAGGGGCAGACGGCGGGCGGGAGCGACCAGGACGACGTGATCCTGGTTCCCTACACCACCGCGCAGACGCGGCTGGCCGGCCGCAGCTTCATCGGCCAGATCCTGGCCGGCACCGCCTCCGCGGCCGACATCGCGGGGGCGCAGCAGGAGATCCGCGCCATCATGCGCGAGTCGCACCGCCTGGGCGACGGCGAGAACGACGACTTCACCGTCCGCAACCAGGACGAGCTGGCCGACGCCGCCAGCGGGACCACGCAGGTGATGTCCATGCTCCTGGCCGCCATCGCCTCCATCTCCCTGGTCGTCGGGGGGATCGGGATCATGAACATCATGCTGGTCTCCGTGACCGAGCGGACGCGCGAGATCGGCATCCGGATGGCCATCGGCGCCCGCGGCTCCGACGTGCTGACGCAGTTCCTGGTGGAGAGCGTGGTGATGAGCGTCCTGGGCGGCGTCACGGGCCTGGCCGCCGGCTTCGGCGGCGCGGCGCTCCTGGGAAGCCTGACGGGATGGAGCACCGCCGTGCCCCCGGAAGCGGTGCTGGTGGCGGTGGGATTCTCGGCCGCCGTGGGGGTGTTCTTCGGATACTACCCGGCCCGCAAAGCCGCGGCGCTGAATCCGATCCAGGCGCTGCGCTACGAGTGACGGCGAAAAGAAGTGCTTAGTGCTTGGTCCTTAGTCCTTAGTAACGGGCTCACCCAAGCGTGATCGCCGATCGGAGGCGGTCACTAAGGACTAAGCACTAAGGACTAAGCACTTCCGTTTTCAGGAGATACGAAGATGACCGCAACGACCGATAGATCCTCCCGCGCCCCGTGGCTGATCGCCATCGCGTCCGCCGCCCTGTTCGCGCTGCCGCTCGCCGCCCAGCAGGGAACACAGACGATCACCTACGACGACGCCATCAAGATCGCGCTGGAGCAGAACAGCACGGTGCGGCTGGCGGAGAACGAGACCGAGGTGGACGCGGCCGTGGTGAAGCAGGCGCGGATGTCGTTCCTCCCCGACCTGCGGCTCACCACCTCCGGCGCGCAGAGCGTGGGGCGCAGCTTCGACTCGGGCGCGGGCTCCGTGATCGACCAGACCACCCGCTCCATGAACGCGGGGGTCTCGTCCAGCGTCACCGTCTTCGACGGCTTCGCCAACGTCGCCGAGCTGCGCGCCGCCGAGGCCACGCGCGATGCCGGCCGCTCCGACCTGGAGCGGGCGCGGCAGACCGCCGTCTACACGGTGGCCGGCAACTACGTGGCCCTCCAGGCGCGCCAGGAGGAGCTCCGCGTCCGCCGCGAGGACTTCGCGGCGCGGCAGGCGGAGGAGGCGCAGGTCCAGCTGTTCGTGGACGCGGGGACGCGGCCCGTCTCGGACCTGTACCAGCAGCAGGCCAGCGTGGCCGCCGCCCGCGCCGCCGTCGTGGAGGCGGAGCGCGCCTGGGAGCTGGCCAAGGTGGACCTGATCTCCACCCTCCAGCTCGACCCGGGCGGCACCTACGAGTTCCAGGCGCCGCCGCTGGCCGCGACTCCGGGTGCCACGCGGTACGATCTCCCCGCGCTCGTGGCGAAGGCGCTGGAGCAGCGCGTGGACCTGGCGGCGCTGGAGAAGCGCGAGGACGCGGCGGAGCAGGGCGTGCGCGCCGCCGCCGCGGGCCGCTGGCCCACGGTGACGGTGAGCGCCGGCTACAACACCGCCTTCTCCAGCGCCTCCGACCTGGCCTTCGGCGACCAGCTGGACCAGCGGCGCGGCGGATCGCTCTCGCTGGGGATCTCGGTGCCGGTGTTCGACCGCGGCACCACGGCCACGGCCGAGCGGCGCGCCCAGGTGCAGGTGGACAACGCGCGCATCTCGCTGGAGGCGCAGCGCAACGAGGTGGGGCTGCAGGTGCGCCGCGCCTACCTGGACCACCAGGCCGCCCAGGCCCAGCTCGAGGCCGCCGAGGCCCAGCTGAAGGCCGCCGAGCTGGCGCTGCAGACGTCGACGGAGCGCTACCGCGTGGGCGCCGCCACGCTGCTGGAGGTCACGCAGGCCCGCGCCACGCAGGTGCAGGCCGCCAGCGCCGTGGTGAGCGCGCGCTACAACCTGGTCCTGCAGCGCACGCTGATCTCCTACTACGTGGGGGATCTCGATCCCACGAACGCCACGCTGCGGTAAGTCGATCGGGAGATCGGAGGATGGAGGAAGCCCGGCGAGGCAGTCCGCTCGCCGGGCTTTCTCCGTGCTTTGATCCGTTGCCTTTGCCCCCTCGAAACGGCCGGGCGACGGCGAAGAGCCCTGGTGCGCGTCCGACGCACCCTCACCCCTCGCGTGATGGTCCGCGAAAACTGCCTCGCGGACACATCACGCGTTCCCCTCTCCCGATAACGGGAGAGGGGACAACACCTTGGCGCTTCGCGCTTTGGATCTGCGCCGCCTCGACAGCTCGCCTCGTGCACGAATGCCGCCGCCTACCCTCTCCCAGAATTGGGAGAGGGCCGTTCGCGCGCCGCGAGCGCCGACACGCAGTGTCGTGCCGAGCGGGGCGCCGAACGGGGTGAGGGCCGCCTCGGACGCGCACCATCGCCCGTCGTCCATCACCCTCACGCGTCGTCGCTGAAGCGGTAGCCGATCTTTCGCACGGTGAGGATGTAGCGCGGCGCCTCGGGGGATTCCTCCAGCTTTCGGCGCAGCTCCACCACGTGCATGTCCACGGTGCGCGTCATCACGCGGCCGCGGTGGCCCCACACCTCGCGCAGCAGGTCGTGGCGCGAGAGCACCTCGCCTCGGCGTCGGAGCAGCTCCAGGAGGAGGTCGAACTCGCGCGGGGTCAGCTCCACGGGAACGCCGTCGCGGGTGACCACGCGCGACGCCACGTTCACCTCCACGCCCCCGAAGCGGTGCACCTCCGCCGCGCGCGCGGCCCCGGGCGAGCGCGAGCGCTCCGTGCGGCGCAGGAGCGCGGCCACGCGCGCCAGCAGCTCCAGGAGCGAGAACGGCTTGGTGACGTAGTCGTCCGCCCCCAGGCGGAACCCCATCACCTTCTCCGCCTCCTCCCCGCGCGCCGTCAGGATCAGCACCGGGGCGTCGCTCCCCTCCTCGCGCAGCGTCTTGAGCACCCACAGGCCGTCCAGCTCGGGGAGCATCAGGTCCAGGATCACCAGATCGGGATCGAGGCTGCGCGCCATCTCCAGCCCCTGCGGCCCCGTCCCCGCCGCCGACACCTCGTGCCCGTGCAGCTCCAGCGACGTGCGGATCCCGTGCACCAGGTTGGAGTTGTCCTCCACGATCAGGATGTGGCTCACGCAACCTCCCGCGCCGCCGCCGTCCGCCCGGCCGCCACCGGCCGCGCCTCCGGGAGCTCCACCGTGAAGCGCGCCCCGCCGCCGGGCGCCTCCGCCACCTCCACCCGCCCCCCGTGCCCCTCCACCAGCTCGCGCACCACCGCGAGCCCGATCCCGCTCCCCCCCGCCGCCGACCGCGCGTCGCGGTCCAGCCGGTAGAACGGCTGCCAGACGCGCCCGCGCTCCGTCGGCGGGATTCCCGGGCCGTCGTCGTCCACGTGGATGCGGATGGTCCCCCGCTCCGCCTGCTCGGTGAGGACGCGCACCTCGCCGCCGCGCGGGCCGTACTTCAGCGCGTTGTCCAGCAGGTTGAGCATCACCTGCCGCAGCGCGTCCGCGTCCACCGGCGCCGTCAGCGCCGGGCCGCCTGCGAAGCGCACCGCCGTCTCCGACGCCCGGGCCAGCGGCGCGAACGCCTCCACGGCCCCCTCCAGCAGCGGCGCGATCTCCTGCCGCAGCGGCCGCACGCGCGCCACGCCCCGCTCCGCGCCGGAGAAGCGCAGCACGTTCCCCACCAGGTACGACAGCCGCCGCGACTCCTCGCCGATCACGCGCACCGAGTTGGCGCGCTCGTGCTCGGGAAGCCAGGGCGCCGCCAGGAGGTCGGCGAAGAGCTGGATCTGCGCCAGCGGCGTCCGCAGCTCGTGCGAGACGCCCGAGACGAAGTCGCCGCGCAGCCGCACCAGCTCCGCCTGCCGCCGCTGCTGCATCACGGCCACCAGCCCCAGCGCCAGCGTCACCGCCAGCGTCACCCCCAGCAGGGGAAGGCGCGAGCGCGGGAGCCCGCCGATCACCAGGTCGGCCGCCACCTCCGGGCGCACGGCGACGTGGGTGACCAGCGAGACGTAGCGGCGGCGCAGCGTGTCCACCGCCGCGCCGGGGCCGGGGAGCGCGCCGGCGGTGCGGTAGATGGTGTCGCCCGCCATCGACGTCGCGGCCACCGAGAGGGTGCGCGCGTTCGCGGCGCCGTGGGTGAGCGTGGGCGGGAGGAGCGGGTGGCTGGCCATCACCTCGGCCAGGATGGGCCGGGAGACGCGCGCGGGATCGTACAGGAAGCCGAAGAACAGCTGCCGCGCCGTGTCCGCGGCCGTCACCGTGTAGGCCAGCTTCATCCGCCGCCCGTCCACCATGGCGTCGCGGACCCAGAGGGCGTCGGTCGGGCGGGGAACCAGGCGCCTCGGCAGGCCCTGCCGCGAGCGCACGAAGCGGTCGATGTAGGTGGCCGCCTCGCGCACCTCCGGCACGAACTCGCGCTGGAGCCACGCGGGCGCGTCGGCCAGCACGGGCGAGCGCTCCACAGCCAGCTCACCGGAAGGATAGACGAAGGTGAAGGCGGTGTGCAGCGCCTCCGGGCAGCCGCACCACGCCGTCTCGCCGGGCATCAGCGGCGCCAGCAGCTTCAGCGACGAGTCCGCGTCCGCGGCGTCCGCGTGCGCGAAGACGTGCTTGAGCTCGTACGACCGGTAGAACAGCGTCCGCGCGACGGAGGCGTTCAGCGAGTCGGAGACGGCGTCCTCCACCTGCCGCCCCAGCTGCCACCCGGCGAAGCGGGCGTAGTCGCGCAGCGTCTGCTCGGCCGCCACGCGGTGGGTGCGCGCGGCGGCCTGGGCCTGGAAGACCAGCACCCCCGCCAGCGCCCCCGCCGCCACCAGCAGCGCCAGAATCGCCGCCGAGGCGTCGACACGCGGCAGCCGGAACCGCCCGGAAGGTCGGAGCGCGTTTCTCATGGGGATGGGCAGAGGGGGATCGTCGGAAGCACGGCGCGGATCGGAGGCGACGCGGAAGATGGCTCGATGGAAGCTATTCGGCCGGTCGGTCGCGTCCAAGTGGATGGTGTAAGGGATTCGTAAGGATCCAGGGCACGGCAGGGACGATCGCCGTTCGGCGATTGACAAGCCGATGCCGAGTTCGAAAATTCCGGTCCGAGAAACGTCGGTCCGAAAAGTTCGTACCGGTGCGAGCGATCGGGTGCGGAGGCGTTTACGCGCGCCGGGTCATTCCCCTTCTCCGGGCGGGAGCCGGAGGGGCGGGGTGGGGAGGCCCAGGTCGGCGAGGGCGTGGCGCTGCACCCAGCGCCGGAGGAACGGGTCGTCGAAGGCGTAGCGGCCGGCGTCGTCCCGCGCCAGGAGCTCGTTCTCGACGAGGCGGGAGAGCGCGCTGGAGACGGTGGACTTCGGCCCCAGGTGGTAGCGCTGGAGGGCTCCCGTGCTCTGCAGCGCCAGGCCCGGCTCGGCCGCCAGCGCCCGAAGGATCCGCTGGTCCGGCGTGGCGAGCCCCCGCCACTGTGCGGCGAAGAGCGCCCCCTGCTCGTCCACCAGCGCCTCCATCGCCGCCGCGACGACCTCCTCGTCGGCCTCGCCCGCGCGGGAGGACGCGTCCCACGCCGCCCGGGCCAGCTGCACCACGTCGCGCGTGCGCGGCCCGGCGAGCGAGACCACAAGGTCGCACGCCGCCAGGGAGAACGAGACGCCGGTGCGGCCCGCGTGCTGGTGGATCCACTCGGCCAGGAGCTGCGGATCGATGGGATCGAAGGGGAGGGAGTCCACCTGCTTCCAGAGCGCGCGCCCCTTGCTGGAGATCATCGCCTCGATCAGGTGGCGCTTGGAGCCGGCGAGGACGTAGGCCAGGCTCCGGTGCGTCTCCAGCGACGCCTTGAGCGCCCACTCCGCGTCCTCGCCCCCCCACTCGTGGATGCGCTGGAACTCGTCGATCCCGATCCCGAGCGTCTTCCCCTCCGCCTCCATCTGCGCGTTCACGGCGCCCAGCGCGTCCCACAGCAGCCTCTTCCGCTCCTCCCCCTGCTCGCGGAGCCCGAAGCCGAAGCGGACGCTGGGAGGCGCCCCGGGCGCAACCGCCGGCTTCACCTCCATCGTCGCCTGGAGCCGCTCCGCCATCCCGTCCAGCGTGGAGCGCCAGCTCCGCCCGATCTGCTCCCTGACCGCGCGGACGATCTGGTGCGCGGCGTCCGCGGCGTCGGTGGCGGTGGCCAGGGTGACGACCACCACCTTCTGCCCCTCCCTGCGCGCCTCCCCGGCCGCCCGGTCCATCGCGCTGGACTTCCCCAGCCGGCGGTCTCCGTAGACGACCAGGCGGCTCCCCGGCGACTGGAAGGCGCGGGCGATCCGCTCCACCTCCTCCTCGCGGTCCGCGAAGTGGTTCCCCTGCGCGATCAGCCCGATCTCGAAGGGATTCTGCCTGGGCCTCTGCAGGAGAAATGGGGCGCGTGGACTCATGACGATGCCGGAGTACGAGAAATTTCGGTCCGACAAATTTCGGTCCGAAAACTTCGTACCGCAAGTCCCTTCGTTTTCCGGTGGATCAGCCGCGCGGGGACGTCACCGCGCCTCCGCGCGCATCCGCATCCCGGCGGGGCGCAGGGTGATGCTGGGGGCGGTGGTGACGACGGCGCCGGGGGCGGGGCGGAGGCGCCAGCGGCGGGCGACGGTGGCCAGGACGATGACGCCCTCCATCCACGCGAACCCCTCGCCGATGCACTTGCGCGGGCCGCCGCCGAAGGGGAAGTAGGCGAAGCGCGGGAGCGCGGCCTCGGCCTCGGGGGTCCAGCGGCCGGGATCGAAGCGATCGGGGTCGGACCACCAGCGCGGGTCGCGGTGCACCACCCACGGGCTCATCATCACCACCGTCCCGGCGGGGATGCGGTATCCGCCCGCCGCGAAGTCCTCCAGCGGCTCGCGCCCCACCGTCCACGCGGGCGGGTAGAGGCGCATGGACTCGGCGAAGACGGCGCGGGTGTAGGGGAGGCGCGGATAGTCGTCCGCCGTGGGGAGCCGGTCGCCCACGACGGCGTCGACCTCGGCGTGGAGGCGGGCCTCGGCGTCCGGGTTGGCGGCCAGGAGGTGCCAGCTCCAGGCGAGGGCGTTGGCCGTGGTCTCGTGGCCGGCCAGGAAGAGGGTGAGCGCCTCGTCGCGCAGCTGCTCGTCCGTCATCCCCCCGCCGTCCCCCTCGTCGTCGCGCGCGGCCAGGAGGAGGGAGAGGAGGTCGCCTCGGTCCACGGGGGAGGCGCGGCGGCGCTCGATGATGCCGTAGATGGTGGCGTCCAGCGCCGCGCGCGCCTTTCTCAGCCGGATCGTCCCCGGGAGCGGGAGGCGGTCCAGGAGGATCCCGAACGGGTTGGTGAGCCGGTCGAACATCCCCAGCGCCGCGTCCAGCGCCCGCGCCACCTCCTCCGCCTCGCCCTCCACGTCCGCCCCGAAGAGCGTGTCGCCGGCGATGGCGAGCGTCAGGCGGTTCATCTCGCGGACCACGTCCATCTCCCGGCCGGCGCTCCACCCGTCGCCCGCGCGCCCGGCGTAGGCGGCCATGGTGGCGGCCAGCGCGGCCACGCGGTCGCGGTGGAAGGCGGGCTGCGCCATCCGGCGCTGGCGGAGGTGGAAGTCGCCCTCGCTGGTGAGCAGCCCCGTCCCCAGCAGGACGCGGGCCCGCTGGAGGGCCAGCGACTTGATGAAGTTGCGGTGGTGCGTGACGAAGACGTCGCGCACCAGGTCGGGATGGCTGAGGAGGTAGAGCCGGCGCGGGCCGAAGCGGAAGGCGGCGACGTCGCCGTGGGCGCGCTGGACGCGCGCCAGGAAGGAGAGCGGATCGCGGCGGAAGGCCAGGAGCGAGCGGAGCGGGAGGCCTCCGCGCGGGCCCGGCGGATCGGGGAGGCGCGCAGCGATCTCCATCGCCTCCCCGCTCACCGCGTCACTCGCAGCAGGCCCGGATGGGGGTGCCGATGCGGCCCCACCGCGCGGCCGTGATGAACGCCGGGAAGGGCGTGTCGCGGTACCGGTCGTACGAGTAGTAGATGAAGAGCGGCTTTCCGCGGATCACCTCGCGCGGGATGAAGCCCATGAAGCGCGAGTCCAGCGACTGGTTGCGGTTGTCGCCCATCAGGAAGTAGTGCCCGGCGGGAACCACCAGCGGGCCCCAGGTGTCGCGGGTGGGCTGGTACGTGGCCTGGTTCACCGAGGGGAGGAGCGCCGGGAGGTGGTTGTGGAACCCGGTGCGCTCGGTGATCACCACGGGGTCCATGGCGCCGCCGGTGTGCTGGATGGGGCTGTCGGGGCTCCCGTCGCGGCGCGCGTACGGCTCTTCCAGCGGCCGGCCGTTGCGGGAGACGACGCCCCCCTTCGACTCCAGCGTGTCGCCGGGGATGCCGATCACCCGCTTGACCACGTCCTGCACCGGCTCGTTGTACGTGGGGCGGAAGACGACGATCTCGCCGCGGTGCGGGTCGCGGATGGCCGGGAGCGCCACGTCCACGAACGGGAGGCGCGCCCCGAAGACGGCGTTGTTGGCCATCAGGTAGTCGCCCACCAGGAGCGTCTCCTCCATGCTCTCGGAGGGGATGGAGTACGCCTGGACCAGGAAGGTGCGGATCAGGAGGAAGAGCACCACCGCCACGGCGATGGACTTCACCCACTCCAGCAGCTCGTTCTTGGGCTTGCCGGGCTTGCCGGCCTTTTCGTCTTCGCGGGAGGCGGGGCGCCTGGGGGCCTTGCCGCCGCGCAGCGCCGCCCTGCTCTCGGGACTCGCCACGGGTGCTCTTGTGCGTACGGGGAAAACGGCCCGCCGGCGGGATGGGGAGCCGCGGGGCCGAAAGAATATCCGCCGGAGGCGCGCAAAGCACAACCGCCGGCCGGAGGGAGTACGCGGGAGCGCCCGGAAGGTTTCTCCAGACGGAGAGGGGACGGGTTACAGGGGACAGGGAACAGCGGGCGGGTGATCCGCCGAGCCGACGGATCGCGGGCGGCGATCGGCGGCGGGGACGTGGATCAGGATTGGATCGCGGGATCGGGGGATTACGGCGGAGGGATGCGGATCGCGATCGTCGGATGACGACCGGACTTCGCCCGCGCGATGGGGATCGATGCACCGCGCCGTCTTCATCCGCCCGGTTGAAACCGGGGGCTACGAAGGCACGAAGGCCGCCTTCGCGGACTGCGGGGCCGGGATCCGTGCGCGACCTCGATCCTCTCGAAGCGCGAACCGGCCAGGGCCGTCGATCGTCGATCCCGATCGCCGATCTTTTGATCTCCATCTCCAAGCGCGGATCAACAAACGCGTTACAACATCCACTTGACTTGCGGCGCGTGCTCCTTATCTTACTGACCGGTCAGTTATTTATCATGGCAGATGATGAAGGGGCTGGATGGCCGACGTGATCGAGCTGGTGGAGCAGGACGAGGAGCAGGAGGGGCCGCGCTGGCGGCGCCGCAGCGACGCGCGTCCGGCCGAGATCCTGGCCGCGGCGATGGACGTCTTCGTGGAGAAGGGGTTCGCCGCGGCGCGCATGGAGGAGATCGGGAAGCGCGCGGGCGTCACCAAGGGCACCGTCTACCTGTACTTCCCCAGCAAGGACGACCTCTTCCGCGCCATGGTGCACGAGACCGTGCTCCCCGCGGTGGAGGTGGGCGAGCGGCTGGTGGCCACCTTCGAGGGGAGCGGCGCCGACCTGGTGCGCACGCTGATCCAGGCGTGGTGGGCGCGCTACGGCTCCACGCCCGTCTCCTGCCTGGCCAAGCTCCTCACCGGCGAGGCGGACAACTTCCCCGCGCTCGCCCGGTTCTACATGGACAACGTGATCCTCCGCGGCCGCGCCCTCTTCGAGACGGCCATCCGCCGGGGGATCGAGCGGGGCGAGTTCCGCCCCGTCCCCGTGACCGACGCCGCCCGGCTGGCCATCGCCCCGCTGGTGCACGCGGCGGCCTATACCCGCTCCCTCCTGCGGTTCGACCCCACCCCGCTGGAGATGGAGTCGTACGTGAAGCTCCACACCGACATCTTCCTTCGCGGCATCGCGAGGGACCCGGAGACCGCGACCGATGCGTAAGCGCATGGTTCCCCTGTTCGCGCCGGTCCTCGCCCTGGCGGCGGGCGCCGGCGCCGCGCGGGCGCAGGAGGCGCCCGTGCCCATCTCCCTCTCCGGCGCCGTGACGCTGGCCGCCGACACCGCCCCCGCGGTGCGCCTGGCCGAGCTGCGCACCGCCGAGGCCGAGGCCCGCGTCCGCCAGGCCCGCGGCGGGCTCCTCCCCTCCGTCTCGGCGGCCGCGGGCGCCGCCACGCAGACCCGCAACCGCGCGGCGTTCGGGATCGAGTTCCCCTCCATCCCCGGCGTCCCGTCCACGGGCGACAAGATCGGGCCCTTCGAGACGTACGACGCCCGGCTCCGCGCCGCCGCCCCCGTGCTGGACCCGGCGGGGCTGGTGCGCGTCCGCGCGCAGCGGCAGCTGGCCGAGAGCACCCGCGGCGACCGCGACGCGGCGGCCGAGGCGGCCGGGCAGCGCGCGGCCGTGGCCTACCTGCGCGCCGCCCGCGCCGGCGCCACCGTGGCCGCCCGCCGCGAGGACGTGCGGCTGGCGGCCGAGCTGGTGGACCTGGCCCGCCGGCAGCTGGACGCCGGCGTGGCGGCGGGGATCGACGTCACCCGCGCGCAGACGCAGCTGGTGGCGGCGCGCGGCGCGCTGGCCGTGGCCGAGAACGGCCGCGCGCAGGCGGACGTGGAGCTGGCCCGCGCCCTGGGCGTGGACCCCTCCACCCGCTTCGCCGTGGCCGACACCCTCTCCCCCGCCCTGGCCCAGCCGTCCGTCCAGGCCGAGGGCGAGGCGGCGCTGGCGGCCGCGCTGGCCAACCGGCCGGAGCTGCGGGCCGAGACGGCGCGCGGCGAGGCGGCGCGCCTCTCCGCCCGCGCGGTGCGCGCCGAGCGGCTCCCGCGGCTGGAGGTGACCGCCGACTACGGCCTCACCGGCGTGGACCCGTCCGACGCCTTCCCCACCTACTCGGTGGGGCTCCAGGTGTCGCTCCCCGTCTTCGACGGGAACCGGCGCGTGGCGCGGACCGAGGAGCAGGAGCTGGTGGCCCGCGAGGCCGGCGTGCGCGCCGGCGACCTGCGCGAGCAGGTGGCGGGCGAGGTGCGCTCCGCCCTCCTGGACGTGGCCTCGGGGCAGGAGCAGCAGCGCATCGCGGCCGAGCGGCTCCAGCTGGCGCTGGAGGAGCTGTCGCAGGCGCAGGAGCGCTTCGCCAACGGCATCGCCGGCAACATCGAGGTGATCAACGCGCAGGGCTCGCTGGTGCGCGCCCGCGACGCGGTGATCGAGGCGCAGTTCGCGACGGCGGCGGCGCGCGTGGGGCTGGCCCGCGCCACCGGCACCGCCCGCGCCGTCCGCTGACCCAGAACCATCCGAAGAGCAACGTGAACAGGGATACGGAGATGAGCGGCACCACCGCAGAGATCAGCATGGCCTCCGACGCCCCCGCGGCGCCGGCGCGCGCCGGGGCGCGCCCCGCGGCCCCCGTCCGCGCGCGGCGCGGCCCGAAGCCCGGGCCGCTGGTGGCGCTGGGGCTCTTCCTGGCGTTCGCCGGGTGGTTCGGCTGGCGCTGGTGGAGCGGCCGGGCGTACGAGACCAGCGACAACGCGCAGGTGGAGGGGCACGTCACCCCCGTCCTTCCCCGCGTGGGCGGCTTCGTGGCGCGGGTGATGGTGGCCGACAACCAGCCCGTGAAGGCGGGCGACACTCTGGTGGTGATCGACGACCGCGACCTGCGCGCCCGGCTGGCCCAGGCCGACGCCGAGCTGGCGGCGCTGGAGGAGCAGGTGTCGGAGGGCGGCGGGCAGGCGGTGGCGCAGGCCGCCGCCGCCCGGGCCCAGGCCGGCGCCGCCCGCGCCGCCATCGCCCAGGCCGAGGCGAACGCGCTGAAGGCCCGCCGCGACATGGAGCGCATGGGCCCGCTGGCGGCGCGCAACATCGTCAGCCGGCAGCAGTTCGACGCGGTGGTGGCGGCGGCCGGCGCGGCCGAGGCGCAGGTGGCGGCGGCGCGCGAGAACGCCGCCGCGGCCGGGAGCCAGGCCGAGGCCGTGGGCGCCGGGGTGCAGGTGGCGCGCAGCCGCGTGGCCGCCGCCCGCGCCGCCCGCGACGGCATCGCCCTCCAGCTCTCCTACGCCGTGGTGACGGCGCCGGCGGACGGCGTGGTGGCCCGCAAGTCGGTGGAGCCGGGGCAGATGGTGAACCCCGGGCAGCCGCTGATGAGCGTGGTTCCCCTGGGCGACGTGTGGGTGACGGCGAACCTCAAGGAGACGCAGACGCGCGACCTCCGGCCCGGCGAGGAGGTGGAGGTGGAGGTGGACGCCTACCCCGGCTACACCTTCCACGGCCGGGTGGAGAGCATCTCCCCCGCCACGGGCGCCCGCTTCTCCCTCCTCCCGCCGGACAACGCCACGGGGAACTTCACCAAGGTGGTGCAGCGCATTCCCGTGCGGATCGCGCTGGAGGGGAAGGACGCCGCGCACCCGCTGCGGCCGGGGATGAGCGCCGAAGTCCGCATCCGGGCGCGGTAGGATGAGCACCGCATCGCAGGCGCTGCCGCTTCCCGGCGCGGCGGCGGCGCGCGCGGCGGCCGAGGAGGCGTACGCCAACCGCTACCTGATCGCGCTGACCGTCACGCTGGCCTCCATCCTGGAGCTGCTGGACACCAGCATCGTCAACGTCTCCATCCCGCACATGATGGGGACGCTGGGCGCCACGCTGGACCAGATCACCTGGGTGTCCATCGGCTACGTGGTGGCCAACGTGATCGTCCTCCCCATCACGGGGTGGCTGTCGGCGTTCTTCGGGCGGAAGCGCTACTTCGCCTTCTCCATCGCCCTCTTCACCGTGGCCTCGTTCTTCTGCGGGCAGGCGGGGTCGCTGGAGGCGCTGGTCTTCTGGCGGATCGTGCAGGGGCTGGGCGGCGGAGCGCTCCTCTCCACCTCGCAGGCCATCCTGTACGAGGTGTTCCCCAAGGAGGAGTACGGGACGGCCATGGCCATCTTCGGGATGGGCGTCATGGTGGGCCCGACTCTCGGACCCACGCTGGGCGGCTACATCACCGACGCGCTGGACTGGCGCTGGATCTTCTTCATCAACATCCCCTTCGGGATCCTGGCGCTGGTGCTGACGCTGTCGCTGATCCCCGACTCGAAGTGGGGGAAGAAGGCGGAGAAGGTGGACCTGATCGGCCTGGTGCTGCTGATCCTGGGGATCGGCTCGCTGCAGGTGATGCTGGAGCGGGGGGAGCGGCTGGACTGGTTCGAGTCCAAGGAAGTGGTGGCGTACGCGGTGACGACCATCGTGGCGATGGTGACCTTCGTCTGGCACGAGCTGCGGACGCCGCACCCCATCGTGGACCTGCGCATCCTCAAGCACCGGCAGTTCACGGCGGGGGTCTCCTTCGCCATGCTGATGGGGATGTGCCTGTTCGCGCCGCTCTTCATCTTTCCCGTGTACCTGCAGACGCTGCAGGGGTACACGGCGCACCAGACGGGGATGGTGATCCTCCCCGGCGCGCTGGCCAGCGCATTCACCATGGCCAGCATGGCGCGGCTGGGGCGAAAGATGGACGGGCGCATCCTGGTGGTGCTGGGAACCCTCGTCTTCGCGACGGCGATGTGGATGCACTCGCACTACACCACGCAGTCGGGGTGGGGCGACTTCCTCCTCCCCAGCATCCTGCGCGGGATCGGGATGGGGATGCTCTTCGTGCCGCTCTCCATCCTGGCGATGGCGGACGTGCCGCCGGAGGAGATGGCGAACGGGACGGGGCTGTTCAACCTGACGCGGCAGCTGGGCGGGAGCATCGGGATCGCGCTGGCGGCCACCATGGTGGCGCGCTTCCAGGCGGTGCACCGCGGCGAGCTGATCGCCAACGTCTCCATGTACGCCGACGCCACGCGCGAGCGGATGGCCATGCTCACGCAGGGGATGCTGGCGCGCGGGATGCCGCAGAGCGTGGCGGAGTCGCAGGCGCTGCGGATGCTGGACCTGACGGTGCGGAAGCAGGCGGCCATGCTGGCGTACGAGCAGATCTTTTTGTACTTCGGCCTGGGGCTGGCCGTGGGCCTCCCGCTCCTCCTGCTGATGCGCAAGGGCAAGCCCCCCGCCGGAGCCGACGCCGGGATGGCGCACTGAGCAACGCGGCGGGTCGGCGTTGATGGGACGAGGATCGACATCGATGGACGACGAAGGCCGGCACCTCGCGAGGGGTGCCGGCCTTCTTTTTTCGATGCATCGCGTCCGAGGATCCGATCCTCCGATCATCCGATCCGTCCGGGAGATCCGTCCGACGAGGAGATCCGTCCGACGGGGAGGTCCATCCGACGAGGAGATCCGTCCGACGGAGAGGTCCATCCGAAGGGGAGATCCGTCCGACGAGGAGATCCATCCAACGGCGATCCATCGCGCCCGAAATCTCATCCGCCCGGTTGAAACCGGGGGCTACGAAGGCACAAAGTCCGCCTGCGCGGACTGCGGCCCGGGCATCTTCCCTCGTCGATCGATCTTTTTGCTGGCTGTCCCCTGTAACCTGTTCCCTGTCCCCTTCCGTTCCCTAGCTCTTCCGCTTCTCCGGGATCGTCGCGCTCAGGATCAGCGACACGGGGCGGCCGGTCTCGGGGTCCAGCGGCTCGTGGGTCTCCACCAGGATCAGCCCGGCGCGGCGCAGCTCCAGGATCCAGCGGCTGAAGGTGCGGAAGTAGTAGGGGATGGGCCGGGGGAAGCCGAGGTCGGGGAAGCTCTCGGTGCGCCAGCCCTCCCTGTACTCGCCCTCCATCGCGGTGGGGTGCAGCGTCTGGATCAGGATGCGGCCGTAGGGGAAGAGGACGGCGGAGACGGCGCCCAGGATGGGGGTGATCTTCTCCTCCAGCAGCGAGAAGTTGAAGATCACCGTGCCGTACGGTCCGTTCAGCGAGCGCGGCGAGTCGGCGGCCTCGTGGTAGGTGAGGGTGCGGAAGAGCGCGTCGCTCTCCTCCTCCTGGGCGCGGGCGATCAGCGCGGCGCTCCCGTCGATGCCGGTGACGACGAGGCCCTGCCCGGCCAGGCGGCGCGACAGCCACCCCTCGCCGCAGCCGGCGTCCAGGATGGGGCCGGTGGGCACCTGGACCACCAGGTCCAGGATGGCCTGGTCGGTGATGCGGCGGGTGGCGATGGACCCGCCGCGCACGGCGTCGGCCCAGGCGTCGGCGTTGGAATCCCACGAGGCCAGGACGCGGCGCTCGTCGGCCGGGGCGGGGGTGCGGGTGGCGGGGCTCATCCGAAGTACTCCGGCTCGTTCCCCGGCCGCCACTTGATGCTGCACCCGATGGACGGCACCTGCCCGTCCTCCGGCACGGCGCGTCCCTCCAGCACGGCCTCCAGCGCGGCGCGCAGGTCGCGGCCGGTGACGGGAAGGCCGTTGTTGGGGCGGCTCTCGTCGAAGCGGCCGCGGTAGGCCAGCCGGTGGTCGGCGTCGAAGAGGAAGAAGTCCGGGGTACAGGCGGCCTTGTACGCCTTCGCCACCTTCTGCGATGCGTCGTACAGGTACGGGAAGGTGTAGCCGGCCGCCTCCTTCTCGCGCGCCATGGCCTCGGGCGAGTCGTCCGGGTAGCGCTCGGCGTCGTTGGCGTTGATGCCCACCACGGCCACCCCGCGCGGCGCATACTCCTCCGCCAGCGCGGCCAGCACCGGGCGCAGGTGCTTCACGTACGGGCAGTGGTTGCAGATGAACATCACCAGGAGCGCCGTGGCGCCCTTTGCATCGTCCAGCGAGACGGTGCGCCCGTCGGTGTCGGGGAGCGCGAACGGGGGCGCGGGCGTCCCCAGCTCGAGCATGGTGGAGGTGGCGGCCATCCGTGACCTTTCCGGCATGCGTTGGCGATTCGCGGCGGAGGCGGGATGACGGATCCCGACGCTCCACGCACGCAGTCCAGCGCGTGCAGTTTAGCGCCTCGGCGCCCAGAGTGCCATAGGGGTGGGAAGGCGGATTCCGGACGGTGATACGGACGGGGGATCGGGAGGCTCGATGGCCGCGTCGCATGCCGCGGCGGGCCCCCTCTCCCCGACCCTCCCGCCACGCGATGGATGGCGCGAATCGACGGGCGGATCCGCCACGCCGATGCGCGCCGGCTCCGGCTACTGCCATCGGAAGAGGCGGAGCGCCAGGGCAAAGGTGACGACCGTCCACGCGACCAGGATGACGACCTCGCCGGCGTAGGCGGAGAAGGGGGCGCCCTCGTTGTAGACGGCGCGCAGGGCGTCGGCGAGCGCGGTGAGCGGGAGCGCCTGGACGAAGGGCTGCACCACGTCCGGGTAGCGGCTGGCCGAGAAGAAGACCCCCGAGAGGATGAACTGCGGGAGCATCACCACGTTCAGCAGCCCGCTCACGCCTTCGATGGTCCGCGCCCGCGACGCCGAAAGCAGCCCCAGCCCCGCGAACGTCATCCCCCCCAGCAGCACCAGCAGCGTCAGCGCCACCAGCGACCCCGCCACCTTCACCCCGAACGCCAGCCACGCGAAGACGACGATCGGCGGCACCTCGATCACCAGGAAGACCATGCGGGCCAGGATCTGCGCGGCCAGGAAGTCGCGGCGGCGCATGGGGGTGGCGGAGATGCGCTTGAGCTGCTTCTTGGTGCGCATCTGCACCAGCCCGAATCCCATCCCCCACATCCCCGTGCTCATCAGGTTGAGCGCGATGAGGCCGGGGATCACCCAGTCGATGTAGCGCCCGCCCGGCCGCCGCTCGCGGTCGTCGCGGGTGGCGACGGGGCGGACGGCGCCGCCGGAGGACTGCACGGCCGCGTCGGCCAGGAGGCGCGCGGCGCGGCTCTCCTCGCGCACGGGGTCGTAGCGGTAGACCAGCGTGTCGCCACCCGCCAGCACCAGCGGGACGTCGCCGCGGCGGAGCGCGCGCTCGGCGGCGGCCCGGTCCATCAGCCGCACCTCGATCTCCTTCGACGCCTGGAGCCGCGGGATCATCCGCTCCGCCGCGCTCCCGCGCTCCACGCCGATGGGCGTCCTGGCGTCCGGCGTCTCGCGGAAGGCGAGGCCCAGCCCGACGGCCATCAGGATGGGGAAGACGAAGGTCCAGAAGAGCGCCTCCGGCTCGCGCAGGAACGAGCGGACGCGCAGGAGCATCAGCTCGCGCAGGGCGCTGGATTCACTCATCGCGCAGGGCCCTTCCGGTCATGGCGAGAAAGACGTCGTCCAGGGTGGCGCGGTGGGTGGTGAGCGCCGTCAGCTCGCCCCCGGCCGCGGCGATCATCTCCAGCAGCGTGGGGAGCGCCAGGTGCGGCTCGTCCACGGTGAGCAGCCCGCGGTCGTCGCGGTGGGCCACGCGGGTGACGCCGGGGATGCCCCGCAGCGCCTCGTCGTCCAGCGCGACGGTGGCGGCGAAGTCGATGACGTGCGCGCCGCCCAGCCCGCGGATCAGCTCGGCGGGGGTCCCCTGGGCGATGATGCGGCCGCGGTCCATGATGGCCACGCGGTCGGAGAGCTTCTCCGCCTCGTCCATGAAGTGGGTGGTGAGCACGATGGTCCCGCCGGCGTCGCGGAAGGCCTCGCACACGTCCCACAGCTGCCGGCGTGACTGCGGGTCCAGCCCCGTGGTGGGCTCGTCCAGGAAGAGGATGTCGGGCGATCCGGCCAGCGCGCACGCCACCGACAGGCGCTGCCGCTGCCCGCCGGAGAGGTTGCGCACCTGCGTCCCCCGCTTCTCCTCCAGCTGCACGAAGGCGATCAGCTCGTCCACGCTGCGCCCCTCGGGATAGAACGAGCGGAAGAGGCGGACGATCTCCTCGGCGGTGGAGCGGTCGGGGAACTCGCTCTCCTGCAGCTGCACGCCCAGGCGGTTGCGGATGGCGCGGGCGTCGGTCTCCCAGCGCATCCCCAGCACCTCCACGTCGCCGCCGTCGCGGGGGGTGAGGCCCTCCAGGATCTCCACGGTGGTGGTCTTCCCCGCCCCGTTGGGCCCCAGCAGCCCGAAGCACTCGCCGCGCCGCACCTCCAGGTCCAGCGAGTCGATGGCGACGGTGGCGCCGAAGCGCTTGTGCAGCGCCCGCACGCGGATCGCCGGCCCGGCGGCGCCGGCCGGGGACGCGGTGGATGATGCGCTGTGTGGAGATTCGATCGCCAACGGTCCGCCGTCCTCGTCCAGGGTCCGCCTCAACCGGAGAAGCCGATCAATCTACACGGCGACGGATGGCGGGCGAGGGGGATCGCGTGCGGGATTGCGTGGAGGATCGCGTGGGCGAAGGGCATCGGTGCGCGTCCGCGGCAGCCCTCACCGCCCCGGCCCCCCTCTCCCGATAACGCCCCGATAACGTGAGCGGGGAGGGAACTGCTTGCGTTCGCGCGGGTTTTCGCGTGGTCATCGGCTATCGAAACGCAGGCGCCCGGGATCTCGATCGATCCCGGGCGCCTCGTCGTCATCTACCTTCGCACCCTCGCACTTCGCACCTTCGCACCTCCCGTCGCCGTCAGTTCGACGGCGTGCGCAGATGCTGCGCGAACCAGGCGGTGGTGCGGGTCCACGCCTGGTCGGCGGCGGCGGCGTTGTAGGCCTGGCCGGAGGGGTTGGCGAAGGCATGGGCGGCGCCCTCGTAGACGTGCACCTCCACCGTCTTCCCCAGCTCCTTGAGCGTGCTCTCCATCTGCCGCACGTCGGCGACTGGGATGGTGGGGTCGGCGGAGCCGAAGTGGCCCAGGAGCGGGGCGTCCAGCGCGGAGAGCCGCTCGCGGTCGGTGACCACGCGGCCGTAGTACATCACGGCGGCGTCGATCTCCTCGGGCATGATCAGCGCCGACTGCAGCGACCACGCGCCGCCGAAGCACCACCCCACCACGCCCACCTTGGACGCGCGCTGCCGCTGGCGGAGGAACTCGGCGGCGGAGCGCAGGTTGGCGACGCCGCGGCCGGTGTTGCTGGTCACCTCGCGCATGTAGGTGGCCGCCTCCTGCGGGGTGGTGGCCACCTGGCCCTGGTACATGTCCACCGCCAGCACGCGGTAGCCCTCGCCGGCCAGCCGCTGCGCCATCTGCTTCATGTTGTCGTTCAGCCCCCACCACTCGTGGATCATCACCACGGCGGGCATCCCCCGGCCGCCGCGCGCGGGCCACGCCATGAAGCCCTGCACCGGCTTCCCGTTCACCGTGTCGTACACCACCATCTGCGTGCGCACCTGCTGCTGCGGCGCGGGGAGGGTGGCGGCGCTGGCGACCGGCGCGTCGTGCGCGTGCTCGCGCGCCATGGCGGCGACGAAGCGCGAGTCGGAAGGGGCCTGCGCGCGGGCGCCGGCGGCGAACACGGTGGCGAACGTGGCGGCGAGCAGGAGCTCTCGGCGCATGGGAAACCTCGCTTTGGGTGGCTCGGGGTGGATCGGAAAGGCGAACTGGACCGGCGGGAAGGGCGTTCCGACGAATGTTACCGGCAACTTCCCGCCCCTGCAACACCCGGCGCCGCCGTCCGGCGCCGGGTGATCCGCGATTGGACAAAATACGGCCGCGCGGACCCGTCCGGATCTCCATCTCCCCGCTGGAATAGACCGTCGGCCATGCAAACTTTTCCGGTTCCGCCGGCGAATCGTCCAGAAACGGGTGGGGACCGTCCGGCGCGCGGCGTCGGAAGCCGTGACGGGGAAAGGGGTTGAGTGCGTAAGTATTCCGCAACCGTGCGGAAGGGCTTATCTTCGGGCCCAATCCCGTAGCGACAACCCACCGAAGCTCCGCCACTCCCCTGCGCATTCAGGAGGCGTCCATGACACGCAGCGCGCTCGCCCTGCTGGGGCTGCTCGCGCTCCCCGCGGCTCTGGCCGCCCAGGACCGTCCGCTCCTTTCCGGAGAGCCCGCCCTCGAGCGGCTTCCCGAGCACCGGTTCGCCCTTACTCCCTTCATCGGCGTCCGACTCCCTTCCGGCGGGGGCGACTTCGTGGTCCTCACCGAGGGCGGCGACCAGTTCCGCTTCGAGAACGACCGCGGCGGCAGCACCATCATCGGGCTGAACGCCGACGTGCGCGTGGCCGGCCCGTGGAGCATCGTGCTGGGCGGGGCCTACTCCGGCGCCCAGCAGGACGAGTACACCGTGAGCTTCCCCGGCGACTCGGCCACCGACGTCTTCGAGATTGACGGTCCGGCCATGTGGTTCGCCAAGGCCGGCGTGCAGGTGCGGCTCCCGGATCCCATCCCGGACAACCGGCGCTTCCATCCGTCGGCGTTCGTCACCGTGGCGCCGTCCATGGTGTGGCTGGACCACGGCGACTCCGACGTGGAGGCGCTGGGCGGCACCACGCGCCACTTCGCGCTCAACATCGGCGCGGACGCCATGGCCCGCTTCGGGCGCAGCGAGTCGTGGGCGTTCACGCTGGGGCTGGAGGACTTCCTGGCCTTCTGGAGCGAGGACGACCTGAGCGCCCGCGAAGTGGCGATCGCGCAGATCTACGCCGGCGAGCCGGTGGTGGTGGACTTCGATTCCAGCTACTCCAACATCTTCGTCCTGCGCTTCGGCGTCTCGTACCGCTTCCGGTAGATCGGGCGGCCGGGTCGGATGAAAACGGGCGAGGGCGCCATCCGCTGCGGGTGGCGCCCTCTTCCGTCGACCACCGGGCTTCGCGCGGGTGCGTGAACACACCCGCAAAAAACACGGGAAGCCTCGCCATGGATCTCCGTTGGATCGGAGATCGAGCGGCGAGGCTTCGTGCGTGGCGTCGTTGCCGTTCTCCCTCTCCCCGGGGGATTTTCGGGGGAGAGGGCCGGGGAGAGGGGGGCCCGCCGAGGGATGCGACGCGGTCCGCCGAACCTCCTCGATCCGCCGTCCTCCCTCTCCCCGATCAGTCGTATCCCGGCAGCCAGCAGCGGTACAGGTACCAGTTCCCGCCGGCGGGGCGCACCGTCACGTCCTTGCAGCCCGTCTCCTTGCGCAACGCGGCCCTGTCCAACCCGCCCCCGCCCGTCAGGTACAGCATGTCCCACCCGAACAGCGCCCGCTGATTGAAGGCGACGAATCCGCCTCCGGTGGTGGCGCGGGTGATCCCCCGTTCGCCCAGCCGCGCGAGAATCACGTCCGTGGCCCTGGTGGTCGCCTCGGACCGTTCGGGCTCGACATCGTTCCCCGCCACCCACGTCCGCACCTCGACCGGCGCCTTCGCCAGGTCGCGGGCGATCACCTCCAGCGCGGCGGCGTGGCGGTTCAGCATCACCTCCGATCCCGCGAAGCCGGCCGGCTCCAGGAGGAGGATGGAGGCGACCAGCGAGAGGATCGCCACCAGCAGCGTGGCCGTGTCGCGCGCGGTGCGCCGGGCGGCGGCGAACACCAGCAGCGCCAGCCCGGAGGAGGGGAGAAGGAGGGCCCACAACGGGATCAGGAGCCCCATCAGGATCTCTTCCGGCAATCCCTGCCCCGCGAGCACCGCCAGGGGCGGCATCGCCACCACGAAGATCGAGGTGCCCACGAAGAACCGGCGCGCCTTCTCCATCGTGCGCGCCCTGGCCGCCGCCTTTTCGTCGGCTTTGGCGAGAAGCTGCTCCTCCTCGGGCGTGAGCGCGAGCGCGGGCCGGAGCGGCGTCACCGGCGTCTCCACGGGGGCGGGCGAGGGGGCGGCGCTCACGGCCGGGCTCCCGCGGGCGCGGGCGGCGCGACGGGGATCGGCTCGGCGGTCACGCCCGGGGCCCGCTCGGCCGGGGCGGCGGCGGGCGGGGAGATGGTGGACGCCCCGGCGGACTGGGGAGCGGCACCCGCGGTCGCGCCCGGGGCGGCGGTCTCGATCGCCGGAGCCGTCGTCGTCGTGGTCGTGCTCGTGGTGGCGGTCGTGGCCGTGGCCGGCGCGACGGCGGCGTCAGCGCACTCCATCGCCGCCAGCCGCGCGGCGTTGGCGTCCACCTGGCTGAGCGCGCGGTTGCGGCCCAGGCTCCAGGCGCGCCAGTCCGCCTGCTTCGCGTCCCACCGCCGCAGCAGCTGTCCCGCGGCCTGGCAGCGGTCCGCCTCGGGAAGCGTCGGGAGGGCGGCGAGGAGCGCGGGGACGGCGTCGGCGCTGAGCGACGCCGCGTACCGCGCGTCGAAGCGGATCGACGCCTCGCGGGTGGCGTTGACGCGGACGATCAGCGCGTCGGGGTTCACCGCGTGGAGGATCACCAGCCCCTCCAGCGCCGCCGCCAGCGCCCCGAAGGCGAAGCGCTCGCGGCGCCCGCGCAGCACCGTCCACGCGAACCATCCGAAGACCGCCGTAAGCCAGAGCATGAAGGCGGTGGTGTACAGCCGCAGCTCGGTGAGGCCGTACGCCGTCTGGTAGAGCCGCATCCGGTGCAGCCCGGAGGCGATCATCACGAACACCAGCCCCACCATGGCCCCCGACAGCACGCGGAAGACGCGCTCCTGGCGCCCGTCCTTCCGCAGCAGCCAGTGCGCGCCCAGCAGCATCGGCAGCACCAGCCCCGCCACCGCGCACAGCTCGAAGAAGCCGCGCCGCGCGTACTCGGCGTACGTCGTGGTCCCCGGCGCCTCCACCAGCGCCGAGCTCCCGAAGAAGTGGGGGAGCTGCACCAGGACGAAGGAGAGGAAGAGCAGGTCCAGCAGCCCCAGCACCGTCCCCAGCTCCACGATCCCCAGCGACGGCCGCTTCACCGCCGCCGCGCCCTCCATCCGCCCGGCCACCGGCTCGCCCGGGAGCACCAGCGCGCGCAGCACCCCGCCCGCCGCCCAGGCGAAGACCAGCGACAGCATCACGTGCCCCAGCGTCTTCGGCAGGTCGAAGCGGAAGGTGGTGGAGAGGAGCCGCTCGAACGCCGCGTCCGCCGCCGAGAGCAGCACGCCGAAGAGGAGGAGGAGCGGGAGCGCCAGGGCGACCCCCCGACCCACGGCGAGCGCGTGGCGCGACCAGCCGTCGCGACGAAGCTCGCCCCACTTCACGTCCCTCGAGACCAGGAGCCCCGAGCCGAACGCGGCCTCGGCGAACGACGCCAGCAGCCCGCCGGCGTAGGTGGCCAGCCCGCCCAGGCGGATGGTGCCGCCGCGGGCCCGGTGCACCGCCAGGCCGAGGACCAGCGCCAGCGCCGTCAGGTCCATCCCCTTCAGCGTGGGCGAGTCGCGCCAGGCCAGGAGCGCGGCGATCACCAGCGCCACGGGCATCCACCCGCGCACCCGGTCGTCCGTGTCCGCCCACCCCTGCAGCAGGGCGGCGGCGGCCACCAGCGCCACGGTCCAGAGCGCCACGTTCAGCCCCCACGGCGTGGGGCGCAGGAGGGCGTCGCCCAGGGCGCCCAGGAGGAGCGCGGCGCCGGTCACGCCCAGGGCGCTGCGCGTGTGCGGGCTCATGGGCGCGCGGACCGTCGATTCGGACGCGGGCGCGTGAGCGGCGGGGAGGGGCTGCTGGATCTCCATCTCGGCATCCATGCGGTTGATCAGTTGGCCGGCGCGCCGCGGAGCGCCCGGACGGGCGCCTGCGTGCCCGGCTGCCGGCCCGAAGCCGGCTCCACGTCGGGGAACGACCCGTTTCCGAAGAAGACCTTCGCGGCCAGGGGGCGGACGAGGGGGAGGCGGAGCGCGGCGCAGGCGGCCTCGGCCAGCGCGGGGGTGCCGAGGGCGGAGAGGGTGCGCCGCATGGCGATGCGGACGGCGAACTTGGCGCGGAACCGCTTCCCCGAGTACTCCGCCAGCGCCGCCGGGTCGCCCGCCAGGTGGCCGGCCGTGACGCGGACGGCGAGGGCGGAGAGGCGGAGGCAGGGGTCCAGCCCACCGGCCGTCAGCGGCGAGACCGCGCCGGCCGCGTCGCCGGCCAGCAGCCCGCGCGGGCACGCGATCCGCCGAAGGACGCCGCCCACGGGAATCCGCCCGCCGCGCCGCTCGTCCGGCTCGCGCCCCTCCAGCCCGAACTGCGCGGAGACGCGCTCGCGGAACTCGCGCAGCGCCTCCGCCGGGGCGAAGCGCTCCGCGTAGCCGCCCACGCCCAGGTGGATCTCCTCGCCGTCGCTCACCACCCACGCCAGGTAGCCGGGGGCGATCCGCGGATCGAGCCAGCAGTGGAACGCGGGGGGATGATCCGAATCCCCCACGCGGAAGACCTCCTCCACCCCCACGATCCACTCGCGGTTCTCGTCCAGGTCCAGATCGCGGGCCACGCGGGAGGCGGCGCCGTCCGCGCCGACCAGGAAGCGCGCCCGCACCTCGCGCCGTCCCTCCTCCGCGTCGAGAAGGACGCGCGATCCGGCCCCGTGGCGTCGGCTCTCCACGTACCGGGTCCGCGGCCGCCACTCCACCCCCAGCTCCCGCGCCTCCGCGAGCCGATGGCGGTAGAGCGCGCCCATGCGGCCCACGCGGAACTCCGCGCGGGGGCTCTCCAGCGCCAGCGGGCGGCCGGCGGGGGAGTAGAGGACCACGTGGCGCACCTCGGGCCCCAGCGTTCCCTCGGGGAAGTCGAAGTCCTCCAGCGTGCGCCGGACGAAGATCCCCGTGGTGTGCACCGCGGAGTCCACGCTTCGCCTGGCATCCACCAGGACCACCCGGAGCCCGCGCGCCGCCATCCCCCGGGCGCACTCCAGCCCCGCCAGCCCCGCCCCCACCACCAGCACGTCGCAGTCGAACTCGCTCACGTCACGCCCTCCGCCCGGGTGATCCGCATCCCTCGTCCTCGGCCGCCCGCGTCCGCCCCTCGTCGATCGAGGGAGATCGGCCCGGGCGCCGCCCTCATCCCGCGGCCGCCACGGGAACGCGGCCGAAGCGGCGCTCGCGGCGGCGGAACTCGGCGATGGCCTCGTCCAGCGCGGCACCGTCGAAGTCGGGCCACATGCGGGGGGTGAAGTACATCTCGGCGTAGGCGCACTCCCAGAGGAGAAAGTCGCTCAGCCGCTGCTCGCCGCCCGTGCGCACCAGCAGGTCCACCTCGGGGGTGGGGAACGGGTCGCCGATGGCGCGGGCCAGGAGCCGCGCGAACTCGTCGCGCGTGGGCTCCGCGCCCCCCGCCAGCGCCGCGGCGCGCGCGATGGCGTCGCGCGAGGAGTAGTCGATGGCCAGGCGCAGGTGGAGCCGGGTGCCGCCCGCGGTGGCCTCCTCCGCCCCCGCGATGGCGCGCACCAGCGGGTCTCCCAGCCGGTCGCGCCGGCCCACCACGGTGAGGCGCACGCCGTTGTCGATCAGCCGCGCCGTTTCGCTGGCCAGGTAGCCGCGGAAGAGGCGCATCAGCGCCCCCACCTCGCGCGGCGGGCGGGCCCAGTTGTCGGAGGAGAAGGCGTAGAGCGTCAGCGTCCCCACCCCCGCGTCCGGCGCGGCCTCCACGGTGCGCCGCACGACTTTGGCGCCCTGGCGGTGCCCGGCCACGCGCGGCATCCCCCGCGACGTCGCCCACCGCCCGTTGCCGTCCATGATCACGGCCACGTGCAGCCCGGGAAACCCGACCTCCCTCAAAGTGCTCTGCATTGCAAAGTTCCCTGGTAAAAAAATATGGGGCGCGGCGCCGTCAGCGGTCGCGCACGGCCTGGATGAGCGCCTCCATGTGGTCCAGGTACGCCCCCAGCGCGCGGCGGCCGGTCTCGGTGAGCCGGAACTCCGTGCGGGGGACGCGCCCCTCGAACTTCTTGGTGCAGGCCACGTAGCCCGCCTCCTCCAGCTTGCGCGCGTGCACGCTCAGGTTGCCGTCGGTGAGCCCCAGCATGTCCTTGAGCTCGTTGAAGGCCAGCGACTCGTTGACCGCCAGCGCGCTGACGATCCCCAGCCGCACCCGCTCGTGGATGACGCGGTCCAGCTCGGGAGCGCCGGAGTCGGCGCCCCCCGCGATGCTCCGCAGCCCGGCCGAGGTGTCCCGGCGCGCGGCCCGTCCTGCCTCACCCACCGTGCCTCCTCGCGATCAGGGTTCCGAACACCACGTGCAGCGCGCCGAAGCCCGCCGCCATGACCCAGTCGCCCAGCCCCGCCGGCGCGAAGAGCGCCGCCCCGCCCAGCACCATGAAGCTGAGCCCCATCACCGGCACCGCGCG
>Ga0247770_1000853_pt1 | contig 27847 bp, 10 predicted proteins | sample UWRJL136409B6_FD_179943 | JGI IMG/M metagenome (GOLD analysis project Ga0247770, IMG submission 179943) | Plant litter microbial communities from Arlington Agricultural Research Station in Wisconsin, United States - UWRJ-L136-409B-6 | ecosystem: Environmental > Terrestrial > Plant litter >... | reverse complement strand
TGTTAAGGGGGTGAAGGCTGACCATAAGGTGGAGGAGGTGGAAGTGGAGGGGATGAGCGTGGGGGAGAAGAAGATGATGGCTTTTGCGTAAGTTGGTGGGTGTATGGGAGGCTGTACCTCTAGGCTGGACGATTGAGGTCGTAGTGCTTGGGAAGGGTGTTGTTTGGTTCAGTTGATGGTTTGTACGGGACCACGACATCTCACTCACATGTTGGCTAGAACTAGGTAGGTTCTAGGTTAAAATATATGGTTTATACTCCAACCATCATCTAGCGCCGCCCACACATGACGTCCTTTTCTTATGGCGCGTCGGTGCTAGGGTCAGCCGCAAGCGTGGAGCGGATTGAGGCCTTCCCCAATAGGATTTTTCTCGATGACCGTTAATTGCGGGTCGGTCATTGCTGATGGGTGGATTGTTGTAGAATCGAGAGACAAGAATTAAAATATCACTCTTAAAACAAACAGCTTCGTGAACATCGTAAAGCGTTAGCGGGAAATAGCGAATTAAACCAGTTCAGGGATAAGTAAACAGCAAGTGCAAACCGGGTGTAGGTACTCAGGCAACACCCCGCACAAAGTGGACCCGCATCAAGAACCGATCCGCCGACGCGGTGCTTGGTAGCTCGCCAATGCGCTGCGCACGTGCTTCGTCTGGGATACTTCCTTTGGCCTGAAGTAGTCAATTCATTCACTGCAGTAACCCCGCCCACATTACCAGATGTGGTCTTGGGGGTTCGGGTTTGTACCTTGCAGGGCTGGCTGCGTGGCGTCAGGGGGCCCCACCACACTGCACAAGAAGGAGCTCACACAGCTGTGTGCGCTTCCATCTGTAGAAGCTCTCAGCTCCGCTTGCCTGCGAAATCCCAGGACGAGGTTAAAAGGCCCGCGCCGCCCATCAATTCGCCTGCATCACAAGAAACTCACGCGTGGAATCTCCTTGAAATATGTGTTGACTTCGTCCACTAGATCTCAATGGCCAAACAGACTCTCAGGACCCTCCTTCCGGCCGCCCCCGAGTGTCTGGTTGATGCGCCGTCTGAGTGGGGCGCTGAACCGTCGTTCCCGACACAATCGCCCCTCCCGGGAACGCAGAACGACTCGAAGTTCCAGTTTGCCTGTCCGTTTTACAAGCTAGATCCTAATGTTTACCAAGATTGTCGTCGGTTTGGGATCAGCCGCGTGAAAGATATGAAGCCGCATCTTCAGCGGAAGCACTCTTCGCAAGCCTCTTATGGTTAAAGATACTAGAACCGAAACAAGCTAGTGGAGGAGCAATGGAAGGACATATGGCGCAGCATCTTTCCGGGAAAGAAACCACTACAATCAGTCTACCTGGATAGCGACACCGAGGAGACAATCTACCGGTTGCGAGCATTCTGGCTAAAACAGAGGGAAAACATCATTAACAAAACAGTCTAACAAAGTGGTGTATTTCACGCTGGCAATTCCGGCTACGTTGCTGACCTCTTTGATCTGGTGGTGGATGATTTTCTCGCTCAGTTTAAGGCTAAATCAAAGTGGATGTCCCTAAGTGTCAGCAACCACCCTGGTATTCCACAAGGCGTGTCGTTCACCGACGCGGCGTGGGGAGACAAAGATAGTGCGGTCTCAGCAGCAAATCCACACCTCGCACCAGAGTTTGACGATTTCTCGCTATACCTTGAGCAAGTTCTGGGGCACGACCGCACTCCTACTTACCTAAGCACTGATTCGCTCCCTAGACTCCTTGAGTAGACCTCCGGCAGGGCCCCACCTACAGCGTCATTATCAAGCCACTTAATCATGACTATCACCACTTTCAAATTCCAATTGCGCCCCCAATTCTGCTCTGATTCCTTTTCTTTCTTCAGTTTTCGCAATGTCTTTGGATCGAGAATATCGTATTTCACAGGCGCTCGCCGCCCTCGAAAACGGCACCACCTACGCGCGAGTTACCGCCGACTGGGCCATTCCGAGGTAGACTCTGGCCGACCGAGTTACAGGTACTCTGCCAATGGCCTAGGCCAAGGAGGCTTACCAACGCCTATCCTCCTGGTAAGAGGCGTTCCTCTGCGAGTGGATCGAACACGAAGAGAGCTGCAGCCGCGCCCCTTTAAAGGCCTAAGCACGCCGCTTTGCGCAGAATATCCTCATCGCTGGTAGAGTGAACGAAAAGATTGGAAAACGCTGGACCGATAGCTTCCTATAGAGGAACCCACAGATTAAGATAAAGGTTGGAAAGCCCCTGAGTGCTGCCAAGGCCAAGTACACCACTAAGGGCGCTGTGATTAACTTCTTTAATCTCCTGAAAGGCTACGTTTATAATAAAGGTATTACCTTAGTAAATATCACGAATATAGATAAGAATGGGGTTAAGGAAGGCGAGACTGTTTAGGGTAAGGTCCCAGGGACTGCCTTAACTGGTTGTACTTATAAAATAACGTCAGATACTAGCGTTTAGGTTATAATTATTAAAGCTATCACCACATTGGGTCGGCGCCTAACCCCGGTTGTTTTCTATACTAGAGTAACCCTTTAAGCTTAATAGTTTCCGGCTAAGATACCTAATTAGAAGTTCAACCACTCTCTTAAAGGCTGGAGTAACATTAGGATTACGCTACGTTAGCTTAATATTACGACCTGCACCCGACACAGGCCTCGAGAGGACTGGCGCGGGTTAAGACAGAACGTATGGCAGGACGCCAACAGGTAAGGGGCGTTCCGAAGACGGCTTGTTAAGCTAGCACTCCTAGACGGGGGGTTTAATGTTACTGTAGGTCGTTGTCACTATAATGCACAGAGGTAAGTCTGAACAGTAGGACATAAATGAACAATTGAATACTAGCGTGAGGAACTAGAGTCCCTTACGGTAGTTATAGGCACAACCATAACTATCTATACTAACTAGCCAGAGGTACCTTGTACCTTGCTTAGTGGCCTATTACTTAGTGAGGAACTGAGCAACCTATTACTAAGCACTCCTTACTTAAAAGTTTCTTAGATGCTTAGTAAGTAAGCACTCCTGCTAAGACTAAGTAACTATTAGTTGGTTATAAGGGCTTTGGGTCTTTACACCCCTAGTTTAGTACGTAGTACTGTGCGTACTGTCCTCCTGCACTATTCCTTGTGTGGGGGATTTATCGGGCCGCTCTGGCCTAAGTGACAGCCTGCAAGGTCGTCACACGATTCCCCCTCTTTAACGTTCTTTTTCCATAAAGAACCTTAGTAAGAGCGTTCCTTCTTTCTTAACGTAACTATACCTGCTAACCGTATGTAAAAACGCACTTTGAAGAACAGCACCTCTCGTCGTTATAACCTTGCGGACTTTACTTTGACTTTTAGATCGTAAATATCGCCTTATGGTCGTTATTCTTCAAAATCGCTTTCTTATCTTATTGCAGCACGATCGGACAGTTACTCCGAATGTTTATTAACAGGAGTTTCGTCTTTGTGCGACGTGTTTAGTTACAGTGACGCTTTCCTTTAACAGCTCCTTTCTAAGAAGTGCCGTCTTAACGCAGAGCATAACGCTGTTGCGCGGAACTTGGAGTTAAAAACCTAAGAGCTCTGTAAAGTTACTGCTTAATTTGAACGGATTAAAACCCAGTACCGTCGCACAGAAAAGCGAGCTTTTTCTACGTTTAGTTGGGAGGCAGAGATCCTTCGTTTTTAGGAATAAAAGGAGGCTTATTTAGCTACTCCTCCTAAGGCTAGCGAGTCTTTCGACTGGGGAGGCTTTCTAGCAGGAACACCTGCTGGTTCTTTTTCCAAGGGATCGCTACGGCTGACGACCTTTTCTTAACTTAGTTTGTAGCTTTTTTCCTCTTACGGTTTTGTAGAGTAACGATAGTATGTTTGTTTTTTTTACTGACTTTCTTTTTAGCAGTATTAGTAGAGCTTTAGGGGCTCTAGAGGCCCAGCCTCCTTATTAAGTCTAAGGTCCTTATAACCCTAGTTAAGGTTTTAATAAATGTCTTTCCATACCTATTAAGGAGTTTCTTGTTACTTCTTAGGCTTTAAGTCCTACAGTAGTTTTGCTCTTTAGTATAGTAGTTTAAATATTAGATCTTATCTTATTTTTAGTTTTTATTATTAGTTTTAATTAGTTTAGATTTTTTCAGTAGAACTTTATAATTAAGTTTAAACATTTAAGATTTTTAACTAGCTCTTATAAGTTACTTTTAAAGCTATAGTCTAATTATTTAATAAGATACTTAAACGTGTTCTTTCCCTTTTATAAATTTATAACTTCTTTAACGTCGTACTTATCCTTATCGGCGTTAATCTTAATCTTCTTTTCTAGAGGAACTCCTTTTAGGGCAGGTTTTAGAAGTGAGATGTGAAAAACCTTAATCTACACTTTTATACTGGTAAGTAAGTTTAGTTTGTAATTAGAGGTGGCGACCTTTTTCTTAATTTAGAACAGTTTATACCTTTTAAAATCGAGCTTTTTATTAAGCCGTTTCGAATACAGGTTTTATGAAAAAAGGTAAATATAATCCCTTTCCTAAAAAGTCGGTCCTTTAACTCGTTTACTACCGTAATAAAGTCCTTTCTTAAGCACTAGTTATTTAGTTTAGTGTTTATTAGTAAACTTTTTTATTTATTTATGTGTAAACTTAAGTTCGGCTTATAAGTAGTTATATAGTTTTTATATCTAGTTTATGTGGATTACGGTTTAGGGGGTGCTAGTAGGCAGGCTTTAACGGAGCTTAAGCTCCTTACCGTAGTTAGTGAAAAACGGTAATATACCTATTAACTTGACTGGCGTTATGTTATAAGTTATTTACGCTGTTAGTAATAATTTAAGCTAATTATCTTATTTAAAATTAACGTAGGTTTAAAGATACGTTATAAGTATCTGGTTAACTTACTCTATTTAACTGTCTGTCTGTAGGTGGAATACTGTTAAAAGTTTACTTTTCACACTTATTTTTTACATTAATCCTTACTAAAACTTTAATACGATCAGCTTATCTTAGTCTATAATAATATTATTTAATTAAAGGTGTTATAAAACCACCTCTTTCTTAAAGATATAAGTGAGTTACTCCGCTGTTATGTCCTTTAAGGTTGGTAGAAAGTAGGCCCACTTCGTTAATCTGTTAATTACCATAAGGATCTGGTTATAGGTGACTCCTGTAACAGAGTCCTTAAACTTTAGGATCCCTGTGACGAAATTAAGTAAGATAGAACTCTATAATACCTATAGTATAAGGAGTGGTTTAAGAAGTCTATAGGGTTTATATTATTAATTCTACTTACAGTAATAAATATTACAGTTATTAACTATTTCCTTAACTAACTTTTTTATTCCTGGGAAGGCGTATACCTATTAGGCCTGCGTGAGAGTCTTAGCTTAGCTTATATATCCTTTAAGTTAAGACTTATAGACCTGTTAAACGTACTTCTTTCGTTTATCTAAGTTATAAACGTACGGTTTCTCTTAGTACCAGAGCCTTACTCCTGGTTTAGGCGTGCTGTTTACGCTTTCTAGCAGTAGTTTTAGCTAATAACCAGTTTCGTTATGGTTTAAATACTTCAGGCACTCCTTACTACAGTTTTATATATACCTTAAGAAGTCTCCTAAAGGGCACTTATGCTTACAGGTTCCTTCCGCTAGCCTTTTTACTTAAAAGTCCTATTATTATTAATAAATGTTATACTCTATTTATAAATTTATACAGATATCGATAGTTTATTCTAACATTTAGTTATCTAACACTTATAGCGTATGTTTTAACGTACTGTTCTTTACTTTATTAAATATAGTAATAGGGATTAGGACCGGATTAGCATCCTTATAGTCCTATCTTTAACTAAGAGTATCAGCTCGCTTATTATCTTTTCCTTTAACGTGGTGGATCTGGAAGTGGAACAGGGCTATTAACTTTACCCATTATGCTTACTGTAAGCTAAGTTTCTTTATTAAGAAGTATTAAAGGTTATTATAGTTTAAAAAGACCTAAACTAGTTCTTCCATACCGCTTAAATATAGTGCCTACTTAGTAAAACACTGAATAATTACTATCAGTTCCTTATTATAAATTAAATATTATAAGGCAGGGCTGTAGATTCCTTTTAATAAGAAGGTAACTAAGTAACGTTTCCTATTATCCTGGACTTAGTTAAGTTCTTTGCCGATTATAAACTCTAAAGAGTCGGTCTTGACTCGGAAAGGCTTCAAGAAATCAGGGAGGGTTAAGACTAGCGCTGTGACGAAGGCGTGTTTAAGGTCTTTAAACGCCTTTTACTATCTATCAGTCTATTTAAACGGCTTTCCCTTACCTGTAAGTTTATAAAGTAGTCTTACAATTTTTGTAAAGTACCTAATAAAACAGTAATAGAAGTTTGTAAAGTTAATAAAGGCTTATAACTCTTTTTAGTTCTTTAAAGTAAGCTAATCCTTAACTGCCTCTGTCTTCTCTAGTTATATTTTAAGCTTTTTAAGAGTTACTTTAAACCTTAAATAGTTCAGTTCCTAAACGTGGAAATAGCTTTTCTTTAGGTTTACTGTTAGCTTTGCCTTTTTAAGAGCTGTTAAAACCTATCGTATATACTTTTAGTGTTCTTTTAAAGTTTTAAAATAAATTAAAACGTCATTTAAATACATAAAGATAAACTTATTAAGGAAGGGGCAGAAAATACTGTTAATAAGGCCTTAGAAAGTTACAGGGGTGTTTATTAATCCTATTAGTATAACACAGTACTAATAATACCTATTACAAGTTTAAAAAACCGTCTTATGTTTATCCCCTTCCTTCACTTTAATATAGTTAAATCCTATAGGGAAATTAAGACTAAAGAACTAGTTTACTTTAATAATCTGTTCTTACATTTCCATAATAAGTGGTAATAAGTAGCGGTTTTTAATCGTATCCTTATTTAACGTTCGGTAGTTAATAACTATATGTAGTTTACTATCTCCCTTCCTTAGGATAAACAGTATTAGGTACCCTGCTGGGGATTAGGACTTTATAATAAACCTATTCTTTAAATTCTCATTAATATACTCCCTTAAGGCCTTAACCTGTTAGGGGTTTAAGTGGTAAGGCTGGAAGCTGTAAAGCTTTACTCCTGGCTTTAGCTTAATTTTATAATCTTATAGTTTATAGTCCGGTAATTGTAGTATCTTTTTTTAAAATAGGGTAAACTTCTTATATTCTACAGGTACCTTAGACAAATTAACTTTTTCACTTATCTGTAGATCAGCTTTTAACTTCTTTCCACTATTTAAATCGTTATTTAGGTAATATAATAGACCTTTTAATCTTTTAACTGTTTTAATAAACTTAACCTAAACCGTACTTAATTTTAAGGGTTTAGTGTGCTTTTAAGTGCTTCGTACATCTCTAAAACAGTTTAGTGCCTTCTTAACTTTCTTTAAATAATAATTACAATTAAGGGACTTACTAAAGGTAAGGTAGCTACTCCTTTAGTTAATTATAAGGTTATACTTTTCCAGCTAGGGTAGACTTAGGATTATATTATACTCTGCTACTAATGTAACGTTAAAGTCTACTTATTATTTATCCCCGTTTACTTTGATTAGGAGTGGTAAGTAGTAAGTGACTTTACTATTATTATATTTATATAAACCTCCTTCTTTATTTTAAATGGGAATAACCTCTTTATACTCTTTATTAGGGAGTTTCCTTTAGTTAACTAGTAAGGGGTATATTAAGTTAGAAACACTCCTATTATTAATTACTGCTTTTGCCCTAAATAGCTTCCTTCTCCTATTTATTATGTTAATATTAACAGAATAATACTTATACTTTTTTATCATCTGAGTTATAGTAATTGTCTGTCCTTAAGGTTTTATTCGGCCTAACTTTTAAATGCCTCTCCTTCTTCTTAAGGTTTTTATTAACCAGTAAACTACTAGTTTCCGGCCTTTCTAAAGGGCCTGCAGCCTTTTCCCAACTCCTTCTGGAAAAATAGGTAGCTTTAGTAAACTTAGCGATTAACCTTTCCTAAGTTTTCACACTGTAACGTCTAGTTAACTTTAAACAGTACAATGTTCTTAAAGTCCTTAATAAGTTAATAATACGCTTTACAGGCTTAAATTGCAGTAATGTCTTTTTACTCTTAAATCTGTTAGTAATCTTCCCACTTCTGCTATTCTTTAGCTTTTCCACTAAGATGTAATAAGCACGTTACGACTGGGTAGTTATTAAGTACTCCTCTTTACTAGCATGTAGTGGGAGCTTGGTTAACTACGGTAACTTTCTGCTTATTACCAGACTCTCTTATTAGGGAGTAGGAAACTTAATAGTAAGTTAGTTTTAACTTTACTCTTACAATAGTGTAGTCCCGTCTTTATGTGTTAAGGAAGTGGTTATAAAGGGCCTTAGGCCTATAATGCCAGTTAAGGGTGTAATTGTTATATATGTAATTAATCCACAGTATATCTCTGTAATTAAAGTAGTTAATGTTAACTGTAAGTACTGTAGTTGTAAAGTACGGAATAGGGGAAGTGGCGCCTTATTTTTTCTTTTCTTCCACTTACCTTTATATGCGTTGTTTCTCCTAAACCTCTTCTTAGAACTTAAGTAGTAATAACTTAGCTTATTCTTCTATAAAGTAGCCTTCCTTAACAAGTTAATATTTAAGCTGATTTGTGAAACGAACTTTGTTATAGAGTTGTAACCTGATTTCCACTGCCCTGTCTTTAGATATTATAGTAAGACTTTCGACTTATAAGTCCTTTACTTTATCTACTAGTTTCTAATGTTTTTCCTTTAGCTTTTAGACCCTTTACTAATATGTTTACTTTATACCTTCTTATAGGACTTTTAAAGTACTAGTTTAAGGTATACTAGCCTTAATGTGGGGTAGTTATCTAAGCTATCCCTCTTTTAGAGAGGTAAGGGTGTTAATCTACTTAGTGTGTTTAAAGTGTTTAAAAGTCTTAAGGGGTATTATTAAGAAGAACTTTCGTTTTTTTAGTTTAATTCTCTTAGTTTATTCTTTTTTACCTTTTAAAGCTTACTTTACCGCTTAGGTAGCCTAGAGGGCTAGTTCTTTAACTCCCTTTACTATCTTAGTAAGGTCTGAGTTGGGGTTTTTTCTAGACTTCCTTAGTTCCTAGGCTTACAGGGTGAGGTTTTTAAGGCCTGCTATAGCTAACTGGAATATCTCTTCTTAAAGTCGGTCTTTTATAACTTATACTTTTAGCGGTTTTGAGTTTCCACTTTAGAGTTGGTTTATAACGACCTGCACCTTTATAACTGACTTTTCTAAGATACCTTTAAGGACTGGGTACATTACGTCTTAAGGTTTTTCTTCTTTTTTATCTTTATCTCTTAAGTTACACTTATTTATTTAAGTGTAGTCTTCTTTATTACTTACTATCTTAATATAAATATCCCTTAAGTTAAACTTAATATACTTTCCTCCTTTTAGGATAGGTTTTTAACCGACTTATTTTGGTAATGGGTACTGCTGTGCTATGTATCCTTTCTTATCACAGTTAAAGTACTAGACTTATAATAGGTCTTTAAGCTGTTTCTGCTATTATTATTATTACAGTTTATTATAGTTAGGTTAGTTCTGACGGTTTACTATACTAATGTCTATTAACCTGGGGTGGTGACCTGTCGCGGTCGACTGGTTCCCTTTCTTAAGTTTACTTAGCTAGTAAGGGGTCTGTTCCTTTTAGAAGTTCTTCCTATAATAGTGATTATAGTACCGATTGTTGGCCTTAATAGCTATTTTGACCAGTTTTTATAAGTGGTTTAGTCGGTCTTCTTAGTAGAGGTCTCCGGTGACGTGTTCCTTTAAGCTACTTTAGAACAGCATTACTAAGGCCTTTTGGCTGAGTTTGGTCTTTGCTGCTTTTAGTTTAAAGCGTGTAGAGAACTTAAGGATTAAGGACGTTTACCTTAGAGTTATAAGGTGTTATTTAGCCTGTTAGGGGGTGTTTAGTTTTTTAAACTTAGTCTGGAGTTAATTAATAAATACGTTAAAGTCGTTGAAAAGAGCCTAAGTTTTAAGGGCCTTTTTACGTGCTTTATCTATAAAGAGGTCGTTAATTATCTTTGTATAAGGTTTATACTAGTAAGTAGTTACTTTATCTAGTAAGGCTTTAGTAAACCTAACTTTTCCTTCTTCTTTAAAGAACTGCTTATCGTAATAGGTAATATAACTCTGGAGCTAGGTTATTTAAGACTCCAGTTACGTAAAGTCTCCCTTAAAACGTAACGGTAAAGGGAGCTTTACTCGTTTCTTTTATAAGCTCTTAAGGTCGTTATTCTTTAACTTAACAGCGTTAAGTCAGGCTTAGAGTTTTTCAATAAGACTGATATGGCTTTTAGTGTCTTTAAGGAAGGCTTTGTTAAGTTCCTTAACTAGTCCCTGCTAGTTAAGGTTCAAATCTTTAAGGCGTGCAGCCAACTTGTCGATAGTGGGGAGCCGAGGCTAGGCTTATGTTTCTTTAATCTCCTTACCTTTTCTAGAGGTTGATATGTTAGTGGGAGAGAGGTAGTGTCTGGGAATTTAATAAACAGCGTTTAAAACTGGACGCTAGTATTATATTACAACCTGCACCCGACACAGGCCTTAAAAGGACTGGTGTGGGTTAAGATAGAACGTATAGTAGGACGTTAACAGGTAAGGGGCGTTTTAAAGACAGCTTATTAAGCTAGCACTCTTAGACGGGGGGTTTAATGTTACTGTAAGTTGTTATCACTATAATGCACAGAGGTGAGTCTGAACAGTAGGATATAAATGAATAATTGAATATTAGCGTGAGGAACTAGAGTCCCTTACGGTGGTTATGGGCATAACTATGACTATCTATACTAACTAGCTAGAGGTACTTTGTACCTTGCTTAGTAGCCTGTTGCTCAGTGAGGAACTGAGCAACCTGTTACTGAGCACTCCTTGCTCAGAGGTTTCTCAGATGCTCAGTAGGTGAGCACTCCTGCCAAGACTGAGTAACTGCTGGTTGGTCGTAGGGGCTTTGGGTCTTTACACCCCTGGCCCAGTGCGCAGTACTGTGCGTACTGTCCTCCTGCACTGTTCCTTGTGCGGGGGATTCGTCGGGCCGCTCCGGCCCAAGTGACGGCCTGCAGGGTCGTCACACTTAAGAAGGTCTATTTACTAAAGACAGCCCCTTAAAATCTACATAAATAGAGGCTATTAATACTTAACTAGTACTTAACCTATATAAGTGTTAACTTTATATATAAGGCTTAGATTAATAAGGTGATGCTCCTTTATCTACTCTCCTACTCCACTTACCTCCTTTAGCTCCTAGATATTGCTCTTTTCTCTACCCTTAAGTCCTGCTTCCATAAGGAGACCTTTAAGTGGGCTTCTTACGATATCTTAGCTCCTATAGTTAAGAGGATGTTCCTTAGAGCCTATTAGAGAGCATTAATAAGGGTATTCACTAATTGGAATATCAGTAAAGGCTTCTTAATAACTGGTATAGTACCCTTAAATTACGATAAGCCGCTATCTAAGACGGGAGAGTACGTCAATGCTAAAGGTGAGGAGCACCTCCTTAAGCTTATAACACTACTACCCTGTAGGCTTCGGACCTTGGTAGATAATATAGTTACCCCCCACAAGTTACAGGATATCTGTAAACACACTCGTTTGCTTAGAAAACGCCTCAACGTAGTTGATAAGGCACGCGTGAAAATGCTGTACAAAACCGGCAAGAGTTTGGATCATAAGAACGCTACGATCGCGGTCCTGCAGACCTAGAACCACCGCCTACGCTAAGAACTGAAGTCCAAGAAGCAGAATAGAAGGAAGACTATTTAGGAAAACCCTAACAACACCTTTATAAAGATTGAGGAGATCAGGAGCTCACAGAGGGCGCTGGAGGAGATGGTTGCGGAGGCATCGGCGAGTGAGGCCGAGGAAGAGATACAGGAGGTCATCGTCATTAACTAGATTGGTTTTACGATTATAGACTACGTGCTTGCCCAGTTTGGAATAGAATAGACTTAATTTGGCTGCGAAATGTGGTGATGAAAATGTTTGGGTGGGTTTATTGTCGAGTCAGAATTGCGCCGTTAATGGGGGGATGCCGGAGGTCTACTCAAGGAGTCTAGAGGACTTCTCGACTTCTCAGGGTTCGAAACCAATGCCAGGTTGATGAGCTCGTGTGATTGGTATCCGACCCAGTAGATTATCTACTCTGCAACACGCTTCAAGACAGAAGTTGGACAAGTCCTGGCACTGCCAGAACGCCAGTGAGCCTCAGCCACTGGAGTGACGAAGCCTGAATCCTGCAGAATAGTCTATAAAGGAGCCTCTGGCTTCCAGACAGAGCTAGAGAAGCAATAAAATCACGTAGTTGCAGCCCCTTCAATTCCAAAGAATCCAGAGTGCAGTGCTTCCAACATGAATACAGGTTTGGTGGGACAAGGTTGGAAATTTTCGAAGTGTCTAGAAGGCCTATAGAAAACCCTAACCCTTGGTTGGAAGTGGAGAGGTTACCTACCTACCTATCAGGCGCCTTTTTGCTGCCCGACTGTCAGATTTCCAAACAAACGCGTTTCATTACCTAACACTTAACAACATGTAACTCCAAGCACAGCCTTCGGTGCGGATGAATCTCGACGTCGTACCAGGGCCCTGGACTTCCGAGGATTTGATCTACGAGCTGGGGATCCTGCGTGGGCTGCCACATGGGAACCCGGAGCAGCAGACGCGTTGCTCGGCCTGTAACTTGTGGCGTGGTAACCCGCTCAAGCGCTTTCAGAGCCTCCTTAGCACCGCGAGAAAAGCTAGGCCGATCTCACTGCTCTATTCTGTGGAGCGCTGGAACTCTGGCCGCGAGCTTGGCTGTGTCCTCTGCCAGCTAGTGAGCTTGGCCGTAGCCGATACCAGTGGCAGCGCGAGACCACAATGCAACGCCGCGCAGCTCTCTATCACCCCAATCCGTCGAGATTTCCTGCATGGCATTTTTGTGCTGGGCCTCAGCGGGCAAGAGGGCCGGTGGAAGGCCGACTGGCAAGTCGAGCTTTATGCAACAACAGGTACGAAGCAGCCATGCTCTCCTTCCGTGCTGCCAGCGTTTCGGGTCACTTTTGATTTGTCCGAGGTATTCGTCTCCCTGACACTACTAAGATACCTTGAGTCCACTTCCTGGCCTTCCTCTACGTTGAGACATCACACCCGTACGCGGATCAGCAGAATGTCTCTCTCTCGTTCGAGAATGGCTATGGCATTGCAAAAGCAAGCATGGTAACGATAAATGTAGCGGCGACTCCCCGAACGCACGACTTCTGACTCGGATTCTCGACATCAGAGAGGAGTCCCCGAGGCTCGTTGAGCCTGCAAAAGCTGTTTTCGATGATCAGTGTGCTGATTATATCGCTCTCAGGCCACCCAGCCCCCTACGCCGCCTAGCCAAGCCGGCAGCACTATTGTGGTTACTGGCCAGAGGGTACAAGGCTCAGGAGCGACGAGGACTCGGAATAGAGGCGGTGCAAGATCTACAGGCCGTCAGTCTGGCACCAACTCAAGCATTCACCGCATGCCCTCATCGTGGGAGGGAATAGAGCTAGACCGGGCGCCGGCGACAGCTTTGGGTGGTACGAACAGTACTCTAACGTCCAGTAGTGCCCCCAGAGGCGGCGGAAGGACCCGTGCGAATAGAGGCAGTTCCGTGACGGCATCTAGAAGCCGTCAGGCCTCGGCGACATCAGGAACTACGAGGGTCACGAAAACTACGCGAACCACGCGTAATAGCACTCGAGCCTCACGGTCGCAAGCAACAGAGGCGATTGTGGGCCAATCAGAGGCCGTGGAAGCCGAGGAAGGCGCTTAGTCAGCACAATAGTTAGTAGTTATTTGTAGGATTATTGCAGAAATGGAAGAATTGGCCTTATTTGCGCAGATTCCGTTGTGTGAGCCTTATTTGCGGTGTGGTCAATTGAGGGGGTTGAATGCGGTCGCAGTCTGGCAGCTGGCACGGCATTGCGGGGGGAGGGCAGTGTCTGGGGGTTAGGGTTATGTATGGCAGTTTTGGTGGGGCCACAGTACACGGGGACATTGCCTACAGTACCTAGATATGTTCTCTATTATAGAAGCCCGGCCTGGCTTTGTGTGTTGGCTCCATTCCCGTCCCAAGGCCCAGGCCTGCAAGCGGGCAGCGGCGTCGCAGGCGTTTATGCGAATGCGCAAGACTAGCAGGGAGTGGCTCAAGTTACTTGGCGGACTCCGGGCACTTGTGTTTGTGTGCCGGCATAGATAAGTCGATCGCGCCTTCCATTCTCCCACCTCGACCACTTCACTTTCCTACCATCCCGACACTCTCCACCCATTTCATCGAGTGATGGCCAACGAAAACCAGGAAACCGCCCCTGGCCCGAAGATAATCGTTCCTGATCAGTCGATTCTTTTCTACAACATATCATGCAGTTCACTTGCGATGTTGGCCGCCGATATGCGATTGCTCTCCAAATTGGCCAGAAACATGCGGTCTTGGATCAGTGCCACAAAGTCGTCAATCAGGCTCTTGCAAGAGGTCCGATCGTGGAGCTCTTTGAAGTACTGAATAACACCATGGAGTTAGCAAGCCCACGGCAAAGATGGAGCTGCTAGACATAGCAGAAGTGAAGTAGGGATGGGAGAGGTCTTGTGAGACGCAAGGCAGTAATTAGGGTGAATGAAATTAGTAAATGCAGACTAACCTCCACAACCTCGGCTTTGACATATGCCCCAGTATCTTCTCCTGATTCGGGGTCTCTCTCTGTGGCAAAGAAGGTCGGGACTTAGAAATCGGGATCGTCGTCGTCAGGCGTGGTTCTGCGATTGAGGAACAATTCCACTTCCGCCCAACCTCCATAGTACCAGGCCACGCACTCCAGATAGACGCAACCAAGTGACCAAATATGGTTCATCGAGTTGATGACGCCCTCGCGGTTGCGGTGGACTAATACCTCGGGGGCACAGTATGGAAGTGTATTAGCAACCACGCCATGAGATGTGCTGACGCTGGTTTCAGATGAGAACTCGGCGATGCCAAAGTCGATGAGCTTCAGGATGCCAATCGGGTTCAATTGAAGATGCAATCGCAAATGCGGCTGTGGAGCGGGCTTGTAGTGCAAATAGACATTCTCTTAATGTTTAACTGGCGCTGACTACTTTTCGCCTAGGCTTCCTCAAGAAGTCTTCAACTTCCTGAATACCGAAACTTCAGAGGTCATCCGTCCGCGAGAATCCCTAGACCCGAAAGACGTGGGATCCAAGAAAGGGACTTTAGCATAGAAACTGATCATGCGGGCATGGTGTGTCAGAGTGTTTGGGGGATAGGTAGAGTCTGTTGCTGCGGCTAAATTTCTAGGCTTTTACCACACAACTTTCTGCTGATAACTCTGATGGGCAATCACAGGCATAAACAGAATATCATTCACCATCGACGAAGACTCCAACTTGCACGAGGCGAAGGACGACATGCGCCTACCCTGAACTTCTCCCCAGTGTTCCGAATCTATGACAAGATGCTAACGGTCGCTTCGTCTAGTCTTCCAGCATGGTTCTTCAATCTCCTAAATGCCGATAGCGATGGTAGAAAGAGCTCTGCAGCCAACATCACTCACAAACCGGCCATGTGCTTCTCCTTCAACTTCGCTGCTACCGTCTGTCCCAACGCCTTCAGGTTCATGCTTCCCATTAGCTCCAAGACGGTAATTTGCAGCCCCATTGCCTGGCGAAACCATCTTCGTAGTTCAATCGCCGTCAAACTATCCAACCCTATCTGCGATAGACTCCAGTTCATATCCAGCGGAGCATCTGGCTTCAGCAGGAAATCGAGCACTTTGCGTCCCGTCTCAGCAGCAAGGAAATCCACGCTTTCTTCATCGTCCAATATCTCGGAGGCTCCGGCACCACTCTCAACTAGGCGCGTGATGAACGCTTTGAGAGAAGAAGAGTCCGATTCCAGTTGTGAGGCGGAGTCAGCGATGCTGTTGTGATACAATGCCATTCGGCGGTCGCGGCGCCAATTCGTCGGGTTTCGGTCGTCGTCAAGATGAAGCCCAGAGCTGGAGCGCAAGCCCATGATGATATGCCCTTTGCATTGCCAACCTTGGCCAACTCCCATTGCCTCATCACCACCCGATGAAGGCGGCTGCTGACCCAAAAGACTTGCTTCAACGGATTCGATGAACTCATGCTCGGTGAGCATGTACAAGCCCTGCGCGATGCCATTTCGCTTGGCCAACGCATTCTCTGCCACAAAGCCCACGTCTTCGATAGGGCATATGCTCAGGACGGAAGCCGGCAGGCCAAGCGAGTATCGGTACTGACAAAAGGCTTCAATGAAGGTACATCCGGCCTTATAGTTGCCCTGACCAGGCTGGTCAACCACAGTGACAGTGGACGAAGCGAGCCAGAAGAGATCAAGCGGAGTTTCGAGGAAGGCTTGATGCAGGTTCCATGTTCCGGTAACTTTGGGTTCCAGAGCGGCTGTCCAATCGGCATGGGACATTGTGACGAAAGGCGAGTCTCTTTGAACCATAGCGAGTTGGAAGACTCCTTTGATCTGGGCTGGCGAAGCGACAATGGCTTTCTTGACATCCTCCGCATTAATAGCGCTTCCAGAGATCATTGTGACTGCGCAGCCCATTGAATCAAGCTCACGAGCCAGATGGCTGCTTTGAGCACTCGTACCTGCACTTCGAGAGAGAAACACGAGGTTCTTCGCGCCTCTTTCGACAAGCCAGATTGCCAACGAGCGACCAAGGCCGCCAGCGCCGCCGACGAGAAGGTATGCTGCATCAGGACGAAACGAAATCGACTGGTGGGTTGGCACAGCGCCCAAGGTCTCCGCATCCTCAGGCATGTTGATTACGATCTTGCCGATGTGCTCGCCAGCGTGCAGATGACGGAAGGCATGCTTGACCTCAGCAGCATCAAACTCGGTAATGGGCTCTATTGGGCCAAGGAGACCTTGGTCGTAGAAAGCAAGGGTTCGTCTCAAGCAACTGCCCGCGGTCAGTACCATATTTCCAGGCTTGAGAGGGGGCGGAAGTACTTACTCTCTCACGATTTGCGGCTGATTGTCAGTGATGTACGCAAGGTCGATACCGCAGTATGACCGATTGTCAAGAAACAATCTCATGTCCAACTTCGCTGAGCTGCTCAGGTCCCGCTTACCTAGCTCGAGCAACTTTCCACCGCGTGCAACACACTTCCAACTCGCGTGGAGCAGCTCCCCAGCAAGCGAGTTCAGCACCAAATCGACGCCCTCACCGTTTGTGGCCGCCATGATTCCGTCCAAAAATCCGGCGTCTCGGCTGCCGAAGATCCTCTCCCTCGACATCCCAAAGTTCTGCACCAGGTACTCGGCCTTCTTTTCATTACCGACGGTGCAATACACTGTCACATCCCCAACCATCCGACACACCTGCAGCGCCGCCATCCCAACCCCGCCACATGCAGAGTGCACCAAGACACTCATACCTGGCGAAAGGCGTCCAGTATCCAGCAGCGCGTAAATCACAGTGGCATACACGGCCTGCATTGTAGCGCCCTGCACGAAGGAAATGCTGCCGGGAATACGTACCACATACATCGAATCGACGACGAGTTTGCTTGCAAATTGGCCTTTGTTGGTGAATGCCATCACGCGATCTCCAACACTCAGCCCCTCTGTGCCCTCGCCCAGACGCGTCGCGACACCAGTGACCTCCATTGCCAAGGGCACAGGTCCGGGTCCCTGCCAAGGGATGAGGCCGCCCGCGTAGACGACGTCGCGGAAGTTGAGACCTACGTTGCGTACTGAGATCTCGACGTGTCCTGCTGGAACCACATCAGGCAGCGGTCTGCGTTCCCAAGTCAGAGAGTCAAGGATGCCGGGTTTGACGACGTTGAGGGCTACGGCCGTGCCAGCGGCCGATGGAAGAGCGGCGATACTGAGTTGTGATGAGGTCTCATCGAGGAGGCAGAAAGGATGGTACCGCCCTATGTGGATGAGACCATTGTGAAGGGCGAACTCTTTGTCATTCTCGACGGTGTTAGTGTCTTGGGCGGTGCGAAGTTTATTGAAGACCCGGGAAACGAGTGTGGATAGACCAGGCGTTGAAGCAGCCAGCTCGAACGTTGCAAAGCGAAGCGCCAGCTCCGAGCGGATCGTGCGGGAAACACCAATGCTTGGGGCGGTACGAGGGTCGATGCAGGCAATTTGGGACGGGGGCGCCAACCAGAGAAGGTTCTGCAAGGGTGAGACCTCTCCGAGAAGACGCTGGAAGGCGGCCAGAGACTCGGGCGTAATGGCCTGAAAGAAGTTGCTTTCCAGATCCAGGAGAGCGATGATATCGGTATCTTTGTCCGGGGTTGGGTCAGCCAGCCCAAATTTCGACGTCTCCCATCCTTCCTGGCCAAACGAGGCCAACAGGTCCCCCAGCAAATCAGATTCCGGTGTCGAAGTCAAGAAAGCCACCTTCTTGAGTTCTTGTTCTCCAGCCGGTGCCACTGCTCCCGCCTTCCGACTGACCATGACGCAGAGCCGTCGATACTCCTCCTCATCCTCTCCGTCATACACAACTGTGTCAACCCCATTGAATCCCGACGCCTTCAAGTCGACATCCCACCGCTCCACACCAACACACGGCCCATCCACCCTCCCATCCGCGTCACCCAACCACCACCCCACAAAATTCCCAAATATGAAGCTCGACGCTCTGCTAGCGCTGCATATCTCGGTCATTACCAACACCCCATCACTCTTCAACAGCCATGCCAGATTTTTCAGCGTCTCTTGCAGACACGGCGTGGCATGAACCACGTTTGCGGCTAGTACTAGATCATACGTCCCCTCCTCAAAGCCCTGCTCCTTTGGGTTGCGACTAATGTCAAGCACCTTGAACTCCAAGTTCTGTGCGTATGCGAAGCGCTCCTGCGCGGCAGGGAAGAAGCCGGCACTGATGTCTGTGAAGGTGTAGCAGCTATAGCTCGGGAGGGCAGCAACATGGTCGAGACTCTTCAGGATTGTCTCCGTGGTTCCGCCTGTACCGGCGCCCACTTCGAGGATGCGCAACTGTGGGCGGGAGTGCGAGATGGTGCAAATGAAGGGGGCGTAGTCGAAGCTCACGATGTCGTAGATACGAGCGAGGAGCTTGTCGTGGAGGAGGGTATCGAGGGTGTCAACGGAACCGGTGAAGATGGCCTCGACGTTGTCAAAGATTCGCTTGATGCCGGTGGCGACGGCGGGGTCGTGGGCGGGGTCGTGGGCGAGGTTTTGGGGGTTGGCCGCGTGGGCTTCGATACGGCCGAGGCAGTCGGGACTGGTCAGCTGGCAGAGCGACTTGGAGTGAGGGACCAGCTCGTAGTTGCCTGCTTCAGCACAGGCGATTTGTTTGCCGAGCCATGCGCGGAATTTGCCGAAGTGCGGCTGGCAGGGGGCGAGACTTTCAAGGCGACGAGCTGACTCGAGAATGATGAGAAGTCCGAACTCTTCCAGCAGGCGGAGTTGTGCTTTGTCGGTAGTTGGTGGGCCAAACAGAGTCGCGTGGTCGACAAAATCGAAATCGGGCATCCATTGAAGTCGGGCGGCGGCATGGATGTCGTTCTTACCTGCGACGGCTCTGTCTGTGTCATCCGATATGGGCCGCAGCTGGAGACCTTCGGCGCGCAAAACGATCTTCCCGCCTGCTTGGCACTCCACGACGGCATTGTCTCCCTGGCCAAACTGATTCCACGCCTTCGCATCCAGAAGCCCACCCGCGGCGTGAGCTATCTGCAGATCTTCAATCGCTGTCGGAACAGACAAGTCGATGACACTGCGGGCCGAGCCCTTCGACTTCGCGGCAAGGAGTAGCTGGAGACACGCATCGATTGTCGCGGGGTGCAGCGTAAACGCATCTTTGGAGGACCCAACCTCCTTCTCCGTCGGCAATGCAATCCGCCCCACTGCCGTCGGCTCTGTTGTACTCGTCGTCACGTCCTGCAGCCTTCGAAATGCAGGTCCATACACGAATCCCGCCCTCGCCATGGCATCATACATCCTCCCCTTCCTGAACCTCCTCGGAAGTTCTTCCCCACCCCTCCACTCCGCCTTTCGTTCTAAGCCTGCCTTGTTTTTGTTGTTGATCATCGCAACCCGTCCATCACAATGCTTCATCCAGCCACCCCCAGAAAAGCTCGCAACGCTAAACTCCCACCACTCCGACTCCGCCTCGTCGCTCCACCTATGCTGCTTCAAGCTCGTTACCACTTCCAGATCCCCTTCACCGGGTACCAACATGGCAGCATACACCACCAGCCTCCTCACCCGGTACCCGCTCCCGCTCTTCCCGCCCATAAGTTGCCGCACCGCCTCTCCCCCCAAGGCAATATACCCTGCGAATGGGAAGATGACATCGCTTTGGATCTTGTGATCTACCAGCCAGGGCTCGTCTTCCAATCGGAGGATATGCCTCCAAGCCGGTTCCGTGTTTGATGATTCGGGAACCCTCGTGCCAAGGAGGCAGTGTGTGGGGTAGACACGGTGTCGCCAGGCACGAGACATGCGAGACTCGGCCCACAGCGCGGGCGAAGAGTGATCCCATGGGTAAGCGGGGAGGTTTGGGAGTGTTTTGCCGTGGGGGAATAGGGGTTTCAGATTGAGAGGGACGTTGGATTGGTAGAGCTGGCCGAGGGACGAGAGGAAGGAGATGCAGGAGTCTTTTCCGCGGGAGAGGGAGGAGATGTAGGTGTGTGGAAGGGAGTGAGAGGAGAGGATCTGATGGAGGGGACCTGCGAGGGTGGAATGCGGGCCCATTTCCAAAAGAAGAGGGGAGGTGGAGGGAGGAAGTGTGCTGAGTAGGGTTGAGACGGCTGAAGAGAAACGCACGGGGGAAATGAGGTTTTGGGCCCAGTACTTGGGTCCGAGGGAAGCGTCGGGAGCGAGGAGCTCGGTCGTGACGGCGGAGAACAGCTTCGTCGTCGTGCTGCGGCGGAGGACGAGGGCCACAGAGCCCGAGACCCCAGCTTCCTCCAGGAGACGGACATACTCCTCGCTCAGCGACGACATATGATGCGAGTGATACGCCATATCGACCTTGAGCGGCCGTGCGAGGGCATCGGGCATCTCTTGGTGAATCGCAGCAACAACCTGGAGAACCTTCTCCCTGTCTCCAGAGATGGTTGAGCTGTTGGGACTGTTCTCACACGCGAGAACAACCTCGCCCTCGCGGAGAAACTTGGAGAGTTCTTGCGCGCCGAGACCTACAGCCGCCATACCGCCATCAAGGGTCTGACTTTTTGTCATGACATATCCGCGATAGTAGGCGATGGTGATGGCCTCTGCCATGGTGAGATATCCAGCGGCATAGGTGGCAGCGATCTCTCCGCTTGAGTGGCCGACGGCAGAAGAGGGGATGAGACCGAGGGCATAGTACGCGTTCACGAGGGCGATTTGCAACGCGGTAGTGAGAGGTTGAGCCATAGATGCTTTGTGGATTGCACTCGTAGACGTGGGTTTGAGGAGTTCATCTGGTGGGGGCTGTCAACAACATTGGGAGGGGGAGAGAGAGAGAGAGAATCAGTGGAAAGGAGAGGACGCAAAACGTACCGATCAGACTCCACTTTGGGGGGTGCGCAAGGCCCTGCAAGATGGCGTCCATCCTGTCCAGGTCCTTCCGGAACTCAGCATTTGTCAAAGCCAGTTCTTTGCCCATCTCAGGCCATTGGGCACCCTGGCCACTGAAAACCATGGTCACGGGCGGTGTGCTCACGGGTATCTTCGTTCCGGCAGCGGTGCCGACAAGTTCGCCATCTGGTTGAACAACGGAAAACGACCGGTATGTGAGATGCTGCCGCCTCAAAGCCCGGGTGTAGGCCACATTCTGAACGTCGCTCGGGCGCAAGTGGAGGTACTCCCGGTACTGGCTCCGCTGGGAGGCGAGGGATGCTTCGGTGTTGGCTGAGAAGAGGAGCAGTTGCGGCACCGGCTCAGCGACGATTGGGCTGCCTTGCGACGGATTCCATGACTCTAGGATTGCATGGGCGTTCGTCCCACCGATGCCGAAGGAATTGACACTGATCCGCTCAGCACGGCCTTGTGGGAGGGGTGTCGGAGCGATAGGAACAACCAGCTTGTACTGATCAAAGGGGACTGCGGGTTGCATCGCGTCAACAGTTGTCACCATTTTGTCTCGAAAGACTTCACTCACTCACTCTTTGGGTTGGGGTGATTAAACTTGATGTTCGGCGGGATCGTCTTATTCTCAAGGGCCATAACGCACTTAATGACACTGCTCAGGCCCGATGAACCCTCCGAGTGGCCGAGGTTTGGTTTCACAGAGCCGATATAGACACCTGCGCCGCCAAATACACTGCCAACGGCGCTTGTTTCGATGGGGTCACCAGTTGGAGTTCCGGTTCCGTGGCACTCGACATATGCCGTCTCGTTTGGCTGGAGGCCAGCCGACCGATATGCGTGGCGGATGAGCGCCTCTTGCGCGTCTCTGTTCGGGGTCACTAGGCTGTGGCTTTTGCCGTCAGTGTTGGTAGCCGTAGCGCGGATCACAGCGCGGATCGGATTCCCGTCCCGGATGGCATCTTCCAGGGGCTTGATATAGATGGCGGTGATGGCTTCGGCTCTAGCAAAGCCATTGGCCGCAGCATCAAACGTCTTGCAGGAGCTGTCGGGGGACAGAAGCTCGCCAGCAGCCATGGTGGCCGTGAGAGTCGGCGTCATGATGAGGCTTGTTCCCGCCACGACAGCGGCGCAAGCGTCCCCGTTCTGAATGGCACGACACGCCTCGTGCAACGCCACAAGCGAAGCCGAACACCCGGTTTTGATGGCCATGCTCGGGCCCCTCAAGTCATACTCGTACGAAAGCCGATTTGCCAGCATCAAATCACCCGCTCCCGTCACCGAATAACCACCTTCCTGCATCGCGGAGTCCTTGGCTGCCATCAGCAACCAATCATCCCCAAACGTCCCGACATAGCATCCCACTGCCTTTCCCCGATATTCCACCTCGCCGGCATCCTCAAGACACTCCCTCACTACCTCGAGGAGCATGCGCTGCTGCGGATCTGTCTTCTCCAACTCCGTCATGGTAAGACTGAAGAAACTCGCATCGAGGGCGCCGAGATCTTCATCCAGGAAATAGCCTTGCTGGAGCTTGATGCCGTCCTTGCCGCCGAGGGAGCTGTCGAATCCGGCGGCGTTGTAGCGGCCAGGAGGAATTGGACCACGGGCGTCGAGGCCATTGATGAGGAGGGACCAGTAGTCATGACAGGTACGGATACCTCCTGGGAGTCGGAGACCGATGCCGCAAATGGCGATTGGGGCGGGTTGGGATGGGGATGAGTCGGAGGGGATGCTCTCGCTGACGCTGGCCGTGGTGCGGGGACTGGCTGAGTCAGGGGAGGGAGGGGGGATGGCGTCTTGGACGGCGGTCATGTTCTCGGAAGAATGGTTCGAAGACAGGCTTTATTTCTTGGGTGATTACAGTTGCAGACAACGAGCGCACGGCCTATCTGAACGACTTCGGCGACGTCGCTCTGCTGAGGCCCTGAGGCATTTATACCCCCTATGTTTGCTAGATGAACTGTCCTGCTCCCCCGAGACACGCAAGAAACCCCCACATCCCCAACAATCCCGAACGGCTGTCAGACCAAATGCAGAGTCACATTTAAGAAACATGATGCGAGGCACTCCTGTTGGCATTGGCACACACCGAGTATGATACGACATACCTACACCTCCTGTAAGGGGGGCTACCCGTACATCCAAACTGAGTCCTCATTCGGCCATGATTACCCCGACGAGCCGTCTATCGCCATTATTGTGATCGGGGAACACTCCGACTGGCCAGACAGCCGTCACCCCATGCAGTAAACTAGGAAGGCCGCATTTACCAATTGTATGGGCCGAAATCGTACGGCTTTCTTCCCCTTTAGCTCTAAGTGAATGCAATAGAGTGGCAAAGCATGCGCTCTGTGTGTAACGTAGCAAAAGTACAGGAGTACTACACCATACCGGAGAACCAAAGGACTGCGTCTTCTAATCAATGGTGTCTCGCAGCAAAAGCTCCCACGATAAGTCTATCCCATCAAAACGGTAGCGCGCCACTGTAACAAGGGGATCTGATCGCCAGAGCCTAGGAGGAAAGATAGTGGCAGATCGGCTTGGAACTCGTTGGTGTGGCCCTCTGGGCGCTTTAACAGTTCAATTAGCGGTATAATCTTCTATTGTTGCAAAGCAAAGTGGCGATACAGAGCCGGGTTCATGCTAAAAATAAAAGCAAGTAGCAAAGAAATGGAAGATTTTCAGAAAATAAACCGTCGGCGCTAATGGCGTAGGCGAGGGTGGAGTGTAGATTTTAAAAAGTTGTTTAATCACACACCTTTAAGGCAGCCGAAACCGAAAGATAATTTGCAGAGAAGCGATATTACTGGAAGCGGCTTCTTTTTCATGTTGGCAAGGTCAGGGTGCAAGCCCTGATATAGAGACTTGCCATCATCCATGGTCCTGAGGCGGGAGCGGACTAGACGATGAAGGCCCGAAATCCAAGTTAGTACCCCCGATTACCAAGTATCCGGAGTTGTCGCGATGGAGAGCCGTCGATTCTAGCCGCGTTACAGATGAAACACAATGTTTATTCCATCAAGGCTCCGAGAAGGCTTTCAGAGGTGAGCCTCCCCTGGAACCAACCCTCACCGGTGCAGAAAAGCTAACGAGTGGCGAGCGCTCAGGCTGAACTCACCGAATACACGATAGTCAGGAGGGGCAGCTTCCCGCCCGAAGAAACAAGCCATGTACAGGCGTCAAAGGTCAAAGGTGTCATGGTGGGAGCGACACATCCGCGGCCATAGCCGACGACCTGCAGCCAGCACATGCGTTTCGTCGGTCTAGCCGCCTCCAGTCCGCGCCGCAACTTATCCGCCATCGCAAGGCTCTGACAGCTGTGCAGGGACAGAGGCCCTCCGCCTTAGCAGCAGCCCCCAACGTGGGCCTGTGTTTCCAGAGTGTACATATGTATTTTTGTCATCCATTGTAGCTGGAGCGGGCGAATCTGCCCCAAAACTGGTTGCTTTCATTTCGCACGTTCAGGAACCCCCCACCGCGGTGGGTGTGACAAACCAAGCGCTCTTTCCCGGAGTGGTTATTTTATGAGCCGGGAGCTGAAGGCCCCGCCCCCGAATCCCAAAACAGGAGGTAATTCATGCACACCAGATTCGTATTGGACGCCTCCTTGTGTCGACTCGCAGATGCATCATCCTATCACACCATCGGTCAGTGCACCCGATCCTGCAGTCTCTGCAATTGTTCCCAATGGAGAAGAATACCGAGATGCATGCTGGCCGGAGTAGCACCGCTGCCACACTGACATGCACTGACATGCAGTGTGAGCACAAGATGTGGGGATGGGGGGGGATGAGGCTCAACTCGAGAGAGATCTGAGAGGGTCGCAGCCCCCGATGCATTGCTTTAGTTTTTGTTTCTTCTTGTCGCATGGTCGCGTGCCTCTTGGCTTCACTATTCTTCTTCGCCTAGTAATGTATTGGGCTTGGAAACTTCCATTGTGCCGAGGGCCTTACTAGTACTTTTCCAATTGTCGAAGTTATGAAGAGCCTGATGGACGGGAACTTCGACGATGGCTGCCTTCCGATAGAGCGCCGAGAAGCACAAACGCCGCATAGTTTGACCCTCATTGGTAAAGGCGCCAAATGGTGGAAGGATGGGCGTATTGACAAGTTTTATGAGGAGAAGTGGCGGTTCTTGGCTCCTGTTTTCTCCATCGGGACTGAAGACAATGATTCGGATCGAGAGTTCAGGACGCCCTACAACCATGCCCTTCACCAAGAGATACGACAACAGCGCCAACGTGAGCGAGGGCGCTTTCGGCCAACTGAGCAAGTTTGAGATACACCCGTGGTATCTCCTTGACCCGTTAAAACCGGCAAGTACCTCAGACGCCACTGACCTTTTTTTTCCCGAAGAGTGTCTGCTTACTGTCGCTTAGGAGGAGCCCTGGAGGATTATGTAGCCGTCAAGGAAATCAAGAAGGATACCATGACGACCTGGGACATGGAAACAACCAACCTGAAGAAGATGAACTCCCTCCAAAGCGAGCATATCGTCAGATCCCTCACGGCCTTCCGGCGCGGTGAGAACGGCACCGAGAGATATTTTCTCATGTTTGAGTGGGCTGACGGCGGTACTCTGCGCAACTTGTGGAAGACCTACAGCCGCCCAAAACTGACAGCGGGACTTGTATGAACGAGTGGGGCCGGGTTACTTGCCGGAGAAGTGTATTGTTACTGGTAGCGAGTTGACTGTTACGGTCCTCTGCCTCCTTTTCCCGGTCTGGGATCGAAAGCCACATTGTTGGAATAAGAAAGAGGAAAATGCCCGTTCATATGCTCACAATCTCAGCTGGCGCTACAGAAGGGACTGCTACAATACACCGTCATTACGAATACAACCAGACCGTCGCTCGCCCATGCTGACCCCGACTCACACAACCACCACCTACTTCGCACCCTCATACGGCGTCTCAAATGGCCTCTCGGCCTGAGGCGTGATCCTCGCCAGATGCCTCCGCTGGCCGTTCTTCCAGTCAATCAGCGCCGAATGCTGCGTCACTCGGTTATCCCAGATAACAACCGTCCCCTCCTCCCACTTGACGCGCGCCTGGAAGTCCGCACCATACGCGAGATGGTCATACAGGAACTTGAGAATCGCATCCGACTCCTCCTTCTTGAGGCCGACAATGTCACGAGTAACTATCATATCCTGTCAGTTCTCTGCTCGCACCAACCCCCCTCTCACCCCTGGAAGGATTCACTCACACTGCGGATTCACATAAATCGCCTTCTCGCCCGTCGCCGGATGCGTCCGGATAATCGGATGCTCATTCACCACCGGCTCGCGCCGCTTAATCCCCCCCCTCGCCGCCGACGCATTCACCTGCTCGATCCCCGAGTGCGTCGCCTTCAGCCCGTGCAGCCGCTCCCTAAACAGCGGACTCAACCGCTCATACGCCTCCGCCGCATTCACAAACAGGGTATCCCCGCCCGTCTCAGGCTTGTCGAGGATGTACAGAAACGTCGTCCCAGGCGGCTGCTGCTCGTACGACACATCCGAGTGCCACGCCACGGAACTCGTGCGGTTCGCAAAGAACTGGTCGACGCTGTGGTCGCCCGCACCGCGGTGCACGAGGTGCACCGAGGGGAAGCCCTCGGGCGAGCCCGAGGTCGGGTGGATGTGGTGTCGCCCGAAGTAGGCGCCGTAGTTGAGGGCGTCTTCGATGGGCAGGTCGGCGAAGTCTTGGCCGCGGAAGGCGACGACCTTGCGCTCGGCGACGAAGCGCGCGAGCTCGTCTTTGCCAGCGGAGGTGAGGCTGGTGAGTTGTACGCCGCGGACTTCGGTCTGGTGGGGGTTAGGGGATTGATCCCGGGATAAGGGGGAAAGGGGGGTTACTTACACCGATGGAGGGGGTGAGGTCCGTGGTCGTGGAACCCTCAGGGAGGAGGTTCTTGTAGGAGGTGTCGGCGTTCTTGCCGTGCTCGACATGCTCGAAGGGCGTGAGCGGGCCGTACTTCTGCTCGGGGTTCCAGGTCGGGAGGTAGTGCGGGTACTTGGCGGCCTGGAAGCCGTCTTTGCCGGTTTTTTCGATGTCGACGTCGTACTTGGTCGCGGCGAGCTCCTTGTACACCCCCTTGTGGACGGCGTACTTGGGAACGATCACCTCTTGGGGGATCGCCACGTTCTCGACAGCTGTGGGCGCCATGTTGGGTTGGTCAGGGGGTCAGGTGTAGGGTTGGGTTGGACTGGGAGGTGGACTGGATGGGCAATATCACGCTCTTTTGTCAACACGGTGAGGTCGGTTCCAGCATCGACTTATATATTCCCCCCAGCATGTCGGTCTGACGGCATTTTGTGGGGATGGCGCAATGG
>Ga0247770_1000852_pt1 | contig 27858 bp, 19 predicted proteins | sample UWRJL136409B6_FD_179943 | JGI IMG/M metagenome (GOLD analysis project Ga0247770, IMG submission 179943) | Plant litter microbial communities from Arlington Agricultural Research Station in Wisconsin, United States - UWRJ-L136-409B-6 | ecosystem: Environmental > Terrestrial > Plant litter >... | reverse complement strand
ACGTTCCACAACGCCCGAATCGAAATCATCCACATGCATCTAGGCCCGGTCAGGTTCTGAAGTCGGCGGCCGAAATCGCCAGGGTTGTGCCATGGCTCATGCGTTGACACCCAAGGCAACTGGTTGGGCATGGAGAGCTGCCTGGCAGGGCCAAGGCTGCTTGCAGGGCTGACGACTCTCACCGAGAATGCAGCAAATCCCCAGCCAATCCCGTCTCAACGCTTCTCGGGAGCCTCATCAGAGGCAGCCCACCGCTCACCATTGCGAACCACTTCAGCTCCCATTCTGGCCTTTACGCCTGGCTCTTTCATGCCGTCACACACTTATCTCTCTGGACACGCAGTCGAGCCCCCGCATCGTACCTTCCCCGCAAGGGGGGGCTGTGCCGCTTCCCCTCTCACTGCGCGCCGGACTCAAATGCTAGAGCTGCTGCTTGAAGAACTGACGAATACTGCGAGCTGAGATAGCTGCAGCTATCCGGGTCCGCTCCCCCGGCTTTATAATCCCGTCATATCTATCTGTTTTCGACTTTCCTCCCCTCCACTAACATCAACCTCACAAATGGCAAAATAATCCTTGACTAGAGCTGATCAGCGTCCCGCAACTGCATCTTTCCCTCCTTCGCAGAGGTCTTAGGCGACCAAGGCAACCGATCATTTCAGTCTGTCAGCCAGCCGCACCCTGGACTTTTATCGCACGCTGTTCTTTCGCTATGAACCACATCGAGATTCTGTTGACCTCCCACCGGCGTCTCGAAACGCGCGGTGGACAGCTGTGCCAGGTGACCAAGGTGTTTGCATGTGGGTGCATGGTTGAAACTGCTGTTCTCTTTCCATTGGCGAATGTGGAAGCTCTGTGGTTTCGCTGCGCGTGAGTAAATTCCAGCACTTAAGTTCGTGTATCACGCTGACCTGAAGCCAGGACGCTCTCTATTTTCATAATCACTGCGCTGGCCTTCCACGCTCTCCACATTGAGCCATTCATTCAGTAAGTTCTTGCACCTTGTAACCGAAAACATTTACCAACTGTCCCCAGGTTTGGTCCGTTTACTGCACCTTTGGCCCTTTTTATTTTACTGTTGGCCGTCTTGCCTCCCGGCTCGCCCCGGACAGAGCTCATTCCATGGCTGCCACTCTTTATTGCGTCTTCAAGCCTTTTTACGGTGGCAATTCACGAGATCTATAAGCGGTTCATGGACCGGCAACCTCCAGCAGCTTCGTTGGAAGACGGGCCGTCGGACATCTCTATTGGCACGTGGAGTTACCGTTCGACACAGATGAGAGCTCTGTCCGACCAACAAGCCGGCGGCCTGCTTGGCGATTTGAATGGCCTTGACGCTTTACTCCATGGTCTTCAAGGCCCTCCGCCACATTACCCACACCGGACATATGAGTCAGATATTTCACTCTCTGACGGATCAGGCCGATTCCAGTCGGACTGGGATTCTGATACTCGCTCTTTTTTCCCAGACAGGAACATCCAGCCAGGGTATTTCGCACCAGAACAATCCCAAGCCGAGGTTTACGGACAAGGAAATGCCCACGATAACCTAGCTACGGATTTAATCTCAGAAGGACCGTCTATGAAGTCGGACGATCCCCTGATGGGACGGCAATGACACAGCGCGGTTCCTGGATACTACAAACATGACATAATTCGGCCATAGATACAGAGGCGGGCCCCTGATCATGGAATAACATCCACATACAATCCATGTACACCACGTGCTGGCTCGCTTCTCCTTCATTACACGATACATTTAGCATCACGTCGAGAGCCCCTCGGCCATAATCAAGTCCGGCACCTTGGCCCTTGACCACCGCTGAGCATGATTTCTTCGATACCACTGACATCCGAGACCACTTTTCTACGGGATCAGTCCGTCTGGGATGCGCCTCACACCTCTCGGCATCCAGGACGAGGATTAGCCTCACCATTGGCCCGCATCAACGTGTCTCTCCACGATGCGTCGCAACTCCAGGCTTCAATCCTTATCGTCCTGTACGTCTACAGACGTAAGCACGACACTCTCTCGCACGGCCTATTCCCACGAAGGGCTCATTCTCAGCGAGCACACGTGACACCTAGTCCACGGCGAAACATGCATTCGGGAGATGTCCAAATCTCACTCTTTGCGTCTTTTTCGAGTCGAAACACACACAAGCCGGGAGCAATCCCATGAAAACATATTTGGCACTGGACGCATTTTTGAAGGCGTCGCACGAGAAGGAAGAGGCGTTTAATTTCTTTGGGTGGATGGTATGCCGAAACAAAATACGTTGCTTTTCTTGACGTATAAGGGATATATAGAACGGGCTGAAGAGTTGTTTGGAGTGTCAGCCTACACTGGCGACACGCTTTGATCATTCAACACGGCAACGGAACATCAGCGAAGAAACGGGGCCACTGACAGGTCTCTTGGACGTGACTACTGAACATGCATGTACATACGAAGGCTCGGGCCAAAAGAAAGGGTCTCATCTCCGTGCGAAAACACGATCTTGGAATCCTCACACGACCCTGTGGTGGAACTGTAAGGACCCTTTCTTTTAGTCCGAGCCTTCGTACCTGATGAACGGCATTATAAATAGGCGAAAATAGACCGTCACGATCTCACGTCGACTAATCTCCAAGTCCCAACTGCTTGCCATTACGTACATCGGCGCTCAGGAATGGCGGTCACAAGGCCGATTACAGTTGCTGGCGCGCCTGGATATACAGAGCCAGCCAGGCTAACAACGGCTACATGCGGGTAGGGGTCAGAGCGCAGGAGCCCCGCCATCGGCCCCTGAATTGGTTATCAACCCAGGGGTGCGATATGACTTTATCAAACAAGTCGAGCTGATAACCTTTGGCCTTTCACGATACATCCCACCGCTCCTATATTCCAGTCAATTCCCTTGAATACACTTTCGCATGTGGCTGATAATCCAGAAGATTGACGGTGTGCTTCCTCCCTCTTTGTTCTAGAGTTTCGAGAGCTCAAACGTCCCTACCAACCCTAAAATGCGGAGAGCTGTCTCCACCGCCTCCGGGCGCCGCGGGGTCCACGCTGCCGCGCTCCGAACGGCAATCCTCCCGCTCCGGCCAACCCCCGCCGTCGCATTTGACAGGTCCGTGGGGGCGTCCAGCGCCGCCGCGGGATTTCATGCCAAGTCGGGAGATGCCTATTCGGAAGCACTGGGGACCGCGGCGAAAACGACAAAGCTGCCGGTCGGTGCGGCTGCTGCTGAACCTGCGCCGCCGCCGAGCCGAAGGCGGACTGTCTCGGTCGCGGATATTGCGGAGAGACGTGTCAAGGCAGGCAGGTTGGTGGCTGGCACGGCAGCGTATAGCGATACGGATATGTTCAAAGGACCTGTAAGTACAACCCTAACCCTGTGATACCCCTTTGTTTGGGACGGAGGGGGACTCGTCGGTTCAAAGGGCTCTAAGGGATGGGGTGCTGATTATTGCGTGGAGTAGTCGGCGGGAAAGCCCAAAGCTAAGCGATGGGACCGTAAGTTTTGATTCCCCTTTTTGGGGGATGAAGAACCATGTCCCTGACTGACATGCGCCAGACCACCTTTCCCCTGAGTCGGCCGTCCGCGAGCCGTGCGTTCTCAAGCAGGCGGCCAAGTACCTCAAGAAGCCGGGCCTCATTTCTCTTGGCGGTGGGCTGCCTTGTGCTGAGTATTTCCCCTTGGATTCAATCTCCATGCGCGTCCCGGCCGCACCGAACTTCTCCGAGGCGGCCACTCGTGAAAGCGGCGTGGACTTGCACATTGGCAAGTACGATGCCGCTGCTTCTCAGCACCTCGCTGAGTACGACCTCGCTACGTCTCTTAACTACGGCCAGGCCAATGGCTCCGCCCAGATGAACCGCTTTGTTGCCGAGCACACCGAGCTCGTCTGCGACCCCCCTTACGCTGACTGGCGGTCGTGTCTGACAGTCGGTAGTACTGCAGCACTGGAGCAGTCCCTCCGCATGCTTTGTGACAAGAATAGGAACGACTCTATTCTGACGGAGGAGTATAGCTTTTCTACCGCTGTCGAAACGGCCATGCCACTCGGCGTCAAGGTATTCGGCGTCGAGATGGACAGGCAAGGACTCCTCCCAGAAAAGATGGATGAGCTCCTGACCCACTGGGATCCCTCGCAACGCGGCGGCGCAAGAAAACCCCACGTACTCTATACCGTCCCCTCTGGACAGAACCCAACAGGCGCAACCCAAGGCGAACAACGCCGGCGGGATATCTACGCCGTAGCAAGCAAGCACGACGTTTTTATTCTCGAGGACGAACCGTACTACTTCCTCCAAATGCCACCATACCTCCCCGGCGCAAATCCTCAACCTCCCCCTCCAACCTATCCGGACACTTCAGCCTTCCTCGACTCCCTGATCCCCACCCTTCTCAGCATGGACGTCGACGGGCGTGTTCTTCGCATGGACTCCTTCTCCAAGGTTGTTGTCCCCGGCTCCCGTCTCGGCTGGGTGACCGCTTCGGAGCAAATCATCGAGCGATATATCCGCCACGCCGAAGTATGTAACCAAGGACCGAGCGGTATCTCCCAAGTGATTCTCCACAAGCTCCTCGACTCAACGTGGGGCCACGAAGGCTACCTCCAATGGCTCATGCACTTGCGCGGCGAGTACACCAAGCGCCGGAACGTCATGATGGACGCATGCGAGACGCATCTCCCCAAAGAGGTGGTCAGTTGGGATGCACCGCAGGCGGGCATGTTTGTACGTCCCCCTTCCCCCTTTCGTCGCCCCAATCCCTGTACCGACATCGTTCTCCATCCCCACAGCCCACAGATGAAAAACTAACAGTACCACAGCACTGGCTCAAAGTAGACCATACCCTCCACCCAGCGTTTCCCTCGCGGTCAATCCTAGACCTCGAAGAGGAGATCTTCAACCGGTGTATCGAAGGTGGTGTCCTCGTCGGTCGGGGCTCCTGGTTCCGCGCGGAGCACAACAAGCCGCCGAGCGGCATGTTCTTTCGGGCGACATTTGCGGCAGCGACGCCGGAGAACATGGCCGAGGCTATCAAAAGATTAGGAATGGCGATTCGGGAGAGTTACGGCATGGCTTGAATAAAACTAAAGGGGGGCACCACGAGTTTGTATTGTACCCCCAGACATCTATCTTATTATATATACTCAAGTTGGTTGATATCTCAAGACGTATATTACTTTTGGCATAGGTTTGGGGATTTTGAGCAGGAGCGGAGAAATACTCATGAAAGGGGTAAATGCGAAACCAAAATACACAACATTTTTCAAAAGCACAGTACCTACATGTAGATAGGAGTCAAAGAAGTATTTCTCGGATAACCAGAATCTGGCTTGACCAAGCAGCTAGCGTGGTAGTTTCCGCGCCGTTAAGTCTCCATTTCAGTTGAAAACTAACTTCAATTATATGTGAGAAATTCGATTGCAGCTCGCTCAACTTGCGAGCTACAGGTATATACAAAGGTATCATCATTCCTATCCAACCAGGGGACGGCGACTGCATAACCCACACAAAAGCAAAGCCCTTATTCACGCTCAATATATCCAATCCTCAGTTCTTCGTATCTCCCCTCCTTGCCTCCCAAAATGCCACCTTGACACCATCTCCCGGCGAGAGCACAATCTCGGCCTTCAGCGTCGGGTTCCCGCCGTCTACGGGGCCCATCAAACTATCGACACGCTCATACTTCTGGAATAGTCTTGTGAGCACATACCCCATCTCAGTGAGGGCAAACTGCTGGCCGATGCAGATGCGCGGTCCGCCGTTGAAGGGAATATACTGCCATGGCTTCGGCTGCCAGTGAAACCAACGGTCGGGCGAGAAGACCTCGACGTCGGGGAATGTGGGGCTGACCGGTGGGTAGAGATCGGCTCGGCGCTGCATGAGGAGGGTGCTGTAGCCGATAGGGGTATCCTTGAGGACGTGGAGAGGTTGGGACCCGTCGGGCCCGCCGCCGAAGGGGAGGGTGGTGTCCTTGAGGGCGAGGCGGACGTTGAAGGGGACAGAAGGGTACAGGCGGAGGGTCTCGTTCATGACGTTCTGGAGGTATTTCATGCCCTTCAGGTGCTCGTATGTTGGGGCACGGTCGGGACCAACGACATTGAGGATCTCCTCTCGAAGTTTCTTGACGGCCTCGGGGTGGCGGGCCAGCTCGTAGATTGCCCAGGAAAGCGTCGATGCCGTTGTATCGCGGCCGGCGAGGAGGACGGCGATGAGTTGATCGTGGAGGACTTTTCGGTCACGGGTAAAGCCGGCGAGGGCGTGGAGGAAAGTATAGCCAGTGTCGCTCTTTGACTTGGATTCGAGCTCCTCTGGCTTCAGTTCAAGGGCGAGGTCGATGTACTGGTCGATGAATTTGTTGATGACTTTCATGTGCCCCCTGAAGGCACCTCGGGGGAAGAAGGGGGTCAAGGGACCGGCACGAGAAATGAGGTTCTGGATTCGCTGTGCCTCACCGAACGCATGGGCGAATTCGTTCACAGGTGTAGTAAGAGACTTGACATCACTGCCTAGCAAAAAGTCGGTTGCCGAATCCAGTGTGAAGCGGAAGAAGAGGTCGCTGATATCCACGGGTCTCCCGTTGCCCGCAGCAATGTCGACATGTTGATCCTCGCCGTTCAGAGCTCCTCCGTTGGCAATGGCACGGAATAGTATCTTCATGTGGGCCTCAAATGTGTTCAGATCACTTACACGATCCTTGATGAACTGGGGACGAATGAGTTGACGACTGCCGTGCCACAGGTCCCCGTCCGTAGTAAAGATGCTGTCGCCCAGGAAGGGCTTCCATTCCTTGTGGAATGGCTTTCCCTTGCCGTAGTCATTGAACTGGGTGGCCAGGATGGCCTTGATGTTTTCGGGGTGGGCGGTAAGGATAAGGCGTCTCATAATGATACGAGTTTCGGCAGTGTAGGAGTTCTGCGGGCCTATGAACTGTCGCCACTTATCGAGGTTCTTGTGTTCCTTGACAGCTTTTATTGTCCCGTATACGACACTGAGACCTGCATTACTGTTAGCACGAGAGGCTGGGACTTGATAGTTGGAAGAATAATCCCTACCGAACGGAAGTGTGCTCGGGATACGGCTTCCCCGTGGACCCCGTCTTGCCAGCTTGAAGTTCTGCAACAGTATTTCAAGGCTTGCGTACACAATGAAACACACGAAAAGATAGGCGAGGAGGCGCAGAGCACCCCCGAGCGAGGCATGCTCAACCAGCTCCTCGATCAAACCCATCCTTGGGGCGGCGAGAAGCAAACAGGGAGGAGTGGCCTGAACAAAATGTTAGGTAGAGAGGGCCCGGCCTTTTTTTCTATTCCATCAGAGAGGATCCCGAGCCGCTGGAATAATAATCCAGGGTAGGTTTGTTGTGGAAAGGCAGGGTCTGAGAAGGGGTGACAGATGAGGTCGTATGCGGCGAGGAAAGTCTGAATAGGGAAACACGAAGCCCACAGTATAAGAAGAGGATGGGGGCAGTCTTTATCACCAGAAGGTGCCCTCAGGCGTAACCGAGTGGACTGGAGCTGCATGGAAGTCCCATGGCAAGCGAGCGTAGCATCGACTAGCCCGGAAGATGGGGAGATGGGCAGGGAAGCGATCGGCCCAGGCCGGTTTTAAGACTGGAGGTAGTGAGATGGACACCATCCTGTCTCCCCGTGGGGTTAAGCCGCATGATATTTCGAGAAAAGAGGGACGAGCAACGTGCATACGCCGCGGGATACACGCGTAGAAATTGTTTGTGTGAGGCGAATGCGGCAATTGGATGGCTCGTACAATTATCCTGACATAGAATAAACACGCAATGGGCGGTAAATACCTATCTTACGCGAGCTCCGTCGGGGAGATCAATCGTCCCGGGCGCTGGCATGGCATGGAAAAGTCGACTCAGGTGTGCTGCATGGCCGTTTTCGTTGAGATACCGAGGTATCTTCTCCTCCCCCTCAGTTGCTAGGGTATTCCGCACCCCGCACAGAGAATGTGCTCTCCACAGGCCAAGGTGCCCAGCACTACAAAAGTCTGGCTCTGTCGAACCGTCATCAGTCGACTCTGCCTGAGAATGTGCGAGGGCGTGGAAGGTACGACGGGTGCTACCTGAGCGGCCATTTCTGATTAACGATCTTGCACCGTCTTGAAAGCGAAGGCCATTTCACGACGTTCGAGTCTCGGCATTTCCTCAGGTAGATTGTTCGTAAAGAAAATGGCTCCGTTGGTTGAATCCAGATCGCCCACAACCAGATCAACTGATCAAGGGTGCCATGCCACAAAATCCCAGGGGACGCCAGCCCTGTCTTGCATGTGGGGGCCACGTTCGACCTCATCCAACACAAACGTAGGTATTACAACGTTATCTCTGAGTTTGGGAAGATATACACAAAATATTGAACCGCAAAAAGCGACCTGGGGTGGAACGGGGGCGCGGTCGGGAAACACAGACCCGTTTGACTTACACCGGGCCGACCCCACCGAGCGGACCCCATGCACTCGGTGCCCACATCCCCGCATCACCAGCGGCTTCCCCTAGATTCTGGCTGCTCCTCCCAGCGGAGGAGAGATGCAGTAGTGAGAGATCAGTGGATGCCACCAACCCACCACGGCAAACCTGTGGTCTTGAACAGGAGCCGCTAATACCCAGACGTCAAAACGCCATTCGCTATCTCATAGGGAGGAGGGCTCAGATGACGCCTCCCCGATCTGGCCATGACCATATTGCGTGCTGGTGCTGCTCATTTGGGGGACTTGGGGAAAAAGGGAAACAAAAGCAAACGTTCTTTCACATGCAGCCGAGCTGCAACGCCTTCCCCCGCATTTCGCAACGCCTCTCCCGCGCATGGGCATGGATTGACCAACCACAGCCGCATACGGATCCGTATTAGACCTCCCTCAATGATCAGTCAAAAAAACATTCCTGAAAATGAATTCAGGGCTAGCGTCGAACTGCCATGGATGGCCACCAAGTGCCAAGATTCCACTCGACCCGTTCGCAAATCGCAGAGGACACCTCCGACCGGCGGTCCGTACGTAATTGGTAATTGAGACAATTCGGGCTCCCGGCGACATCGAAACCCCGATGGCTCAACCCCAACCTCTGGCGCACGACGTATTTCAAGTGGGCACGGTGGGTTGGAAGTCCCGACGCGCCCCGTAGTCCCGCATTGTCGGGATGATCATCTATGGATACCGTTGACATAGACCAAACTTGAAAGGTTTGGTTCTGGTTACCTAGATACTAACTGAGTTGGAGGTCAAGTCCTCCTAGTGACCTATGATCTTCTCCATACACTTATAATTAATAATGTAAACAGTCCCTCTGACTAACAAACATACGCTGGTCTACGATACCCCTGCCAATCTTCCCGTTGACAAAAGGAAATATGTACAGTGAGTCGAACGAGATGCACGGTATTAGCAGCAAGAGAATTAGACTCAAATCAATGAATGACCCATGATGCCATAATGCCCCACGCCGCAAACTCCAAAAAGAAACCCCCCTTTCCGCTTTCAATCAGACGTTTTTTTGTTCCCTTAAGGTATGGGACAGTCGAATTTCAATAGATCACGTGCTGGCAAGCTGTACCGTTGTTGTTATCAGCCATGCTACACCACTGCTGGGTGATGGCGGCGGCTCGTATGCCCCTGGCCACCATACGCTCGCGCATCTCCACGAGACGCGGCTGCGCGTCGATTTGGCTGCGGTTCTGGCCCGAGGCATCGGTCCGGCCTGACCACAGTACCTCGCCCGCGGCGCTCGCACGCGGCCAGATGATTCCGTCGAGCGTCTGAGGGTCTATGGTCTCAGTCCACACGGCCACCTCGCCGCCGAGCACCAGCTTTGCCTCGGCAGCTGTGAGATTTGCCGTTGGGTCGTGCGAGTAGATGAGCTGCCAGCTCTTGGTTGGTCCGCACCAGTCGTTGAAGGGCTGAAAGGTATCAAAAGCCTCGCCGTTGGCAAAGGTAAGCCATTGGCCTCGTCCGCAGTCGAGATACTACAGCAATGGTTAGTAACGTACCCACGCCGAGGATATCAAGGATGGGATGGGGAGGTTGGACGCCAAAACTTACCCAGGCCTCGTGATTGCTGTCAATGACCTTGTGTCCCATGACCGTCAGGTTCTTGACAGAGTCAGGGCCCAGCCAGGTCTGCACGACCGTGTCCTTCCGATTTTAACGTGCCAGTCGAGCGGAATCTCCTCCCATGTCAGGGGCGTCAGACCTGCCTCGCGCACGCGCTTATGCTGAGCATCTACAAACTTCTGCAGCAGCGGCCGAAGCACCTCTGTCCGGTTGTCGCGGATGCCTTCGTCGAGCATCGAATCGTTGGCGTTGAGCTCGTCGCCTCCTGTGTGGAAGTAGGCCGAGTAGGGAGCCAGGCGCGGCAGTAAGTCGGCGAACAGCTTGTCGAGGAAGGCGTCCACGGCCGTGTTGTTGAGCTTGAAGGCGCCGCACGGGGGTTGCGCGCAAAACCAGTAGTACGGCTGGGCGTCGTACGCTACGATCAGCTCCGGGTGTGACTCGGCTACCGACCCAATGTGGCCCGGCATGTCGATCTCGAGGTACACCTCGACACCGCGGTACATGCCGTAGCGCTGGATCTCGTCGATGTCGGCGGTCGAGTAGATCTGCGCGGGGTTGTAGGCGCCCTTCTGCGCGAGCTCAGGCAGCGCAGGGATCTCGAGCGGCCACGACTGCGAGTCTGTGATGTGGAGGTGCAGCCGGTTCAGCTTGTTCCAGGCCATGGCGTCGATGGTGCGCTTGATGTCCGAGACGGGGAACCAGTGGCGCGCCGTGTCGAGCATGACGCCGCGGTGGGGGAATTTCGGGGCATCCTCTATCGAAAGCGGCGCAAAGGGCGTGTACCAGAAGGTGCCGCTCGAGTGCTGGAAGAACAGCTGCGTGAAGGTCTCAAGTCCGCGGAGGATCCCGATTGAAGAGACGGCAGCGAGCTTGACCTCGCCATCAGCGCTGACGGTGAGGTTGTAGGACTCGTCGACCTCACCGGCCAGTGGCTTGAAGGCGCTGGGCTTGTCCTCGGCTGTCTGGACGATCTTGAAGTTATTGAGCCACTTCTGGCCTTTGTACACGTCGGGTTCGAACTTGGCCAGCTGGCCCCGGTTCAGCAGCATCCATGGCACGAACTTGTCAGAGAAGATGGACCCCAAGGCGCGGGACACGGCGGCCTGGACAATCTCCTTGCTGGCGGGGCCCCGCGGAGAGTATCCATAGGTGTACGGCAGCTGCTGGGATGTTAGAATATCACGGTCCGGGCCGCGGGCGGGGCAGAAGGACCAGCGTACGAATTCACCGTTGTAGGTGATCTGTATGTTCTGATGCAGGAATAGGGTCGAGCTGCCCTTGGTGTAGCTCTTGGGCGCCGGCCATATCGCCGAGACGGGCTGCAGGGCCGCCGCGAGCAGGACGGCAAGAACGGACAGCAGCGGTGCAAACATGGTGCGGGTGTGGTGAGGGAGCAGCAGCCTCGGAGCTGCGGGTTGACCGACGTCAGATCGGACTCGAGGCTACTTCAGGGAAGAGATCCAGAACACGTCCATGGAAGAGCGGGAAGAACAGGCCCTGGCTGGCAGAAGTTGGGACAGCGGGGGTTGGGGAGGGGAGCGCCAGAGGACGGCGCGGAACAAAAGGCGCGGATGATCTGCTCTATAAAAGTTCGGTCCAGGTTCCGTTCCGGGTGGTTTTGGGCAAGGGCCAAGTTCCATTCGTATATTAAGTCCCCGACCTGGTTTGGCCTGGTTTGGATGGACAGATGCCTGGGCAACCAATCAAGCCCGGACCAGCTCCGGAACTGGTTTCACGGCGAGACTTGGGACTGGAAAGCCGCAGGGAAGACCGGACGACAGTTGATCGTCAGCAAAGGGATCGGGACAGCTGTTTGCGCCGCCATGCAGCTGCATAGTGCGGTGCGGTTGGCTGGTCGGTGCGCAGGTTCCGGCCGACTTGCTCAACGAGGCTGGAACAGCGCAACAACGCACACAGCACAAACCCCGTAGTCTCGCAGTCTCGCAGTCTCGCAGTTCTCGTGGCTCTCCTGGCGAGCGAACAGCCACTGTTGATCCGAATTTGGTGATGGTTGGAAGTGGTGGTGGCGCAACGTTACGTCAAGGCAGGCTAGTCCTGTCTCGACCTGGTGAGCGCAGAGCTTGCAAGGGTGGGTGGGTTGGATCTCCAGCAGATCGGCGCCGCCCAAGATTGACGAAGCGCACACGAGCCACATGCAATGGAATGTCCCGAAACCCATTACCAGTTGGGGATATGAGAAAGCAGGTTCCATGTGGCAACGAGGTGTGTGCAGCGAGGAACATGCGCATTCCTTTACTGGATATTAACTGCATCTATTACGCTTTATGCGCGTGGCGGCCATACAACGCCAGGGTCGAAGGAATCCCGTCGATGTTATACACAGGGAGGAACCCGTTGCCAGCCGGGCGCCATCAGAAGGCGATCTTTTTGCGGCCCGACAACCTAGCTGCGGCGAGAGACCCTTCATACCTACCGAGCCTATTTCTGCTGCCTGTTGTGCTCCTGTACCTGGCGACTGGGCGGTGGCGGGGGTATGACAAAGCGTGCTACTGACAAAAGCTGAGACGCTCGCTTGGTTCGCTGGCGATGTTCAAACGGAGCTGCCTGGTGTGGTCATGCAGTAGCGGGGAGCGTACGAAGCACCAATGCAGGCGCAGCGCAAGCAGCATATTCTGCACTTTGCTTCGCTTTGCTGCTCGTACTTTGATCGTGACAGCTTGGCCAAGCAGTCTGAAATGAATAATCGGTCGATTCAATGCGAAGCACCTTCTGGGGGGTGCTTCGACGGGCAGCCAATCACAAAAAGGCCGATTGACGGGAGGAAGCCACTAGGGTTGCAGCTAAATACCTGGAGCCGGAAGGACGCTGCTTTGGGCTGCCCAAGGAGTCGCTCCGTACGCGGTACTTCGCATGCTGAAAAATGCCCATATCCTGGTGATGGTACTCTATACTCTACCTCTAGCTCGTTGACGTGCAACCATCCGAGACCACACCGAACACTATCATCGGGGTTGAGTCACGGCAGCTTGGCGAGGTGGCTGGTTTCCAACATTGTGCGCAGGCAGTCAGTTGTGTCGGTGTCCGTAGGTTAGTCAGAATTTACGATCCATTGCTTTCTCTCCGGCACCTCGAGCGTGCGGACAACAATAATCATCCCCATATCAATGATGCCAATGCAGAAAGGGTGAATGGTTGCAGCAATGCGGGGACGTTGGACCTGGTCGTTCACCTCGGCCTGCAGGAAGGAGCGCTTCTTTGGACCATACCTTTGGGGGGGGTTCCTTTGTTGGTTTGAGATAGGTATTGTGGTCTGCTTGAGCTTCGAAGGTGCGAGGTGTAGCGGTTAGTGGCCTAGGGCCGTCGCTCGCTTTCTGCTAAGGCACCAGTCCTCAACGACACTGTTTTTCTACAATTCAATTGTAACTTCCAAAAGCAATGTCACTCAAGGCGCGTGTGTAATCATGAGTCACGTGGTGTTAGGCGTCCGTGCCACCCCTCAGCAAGCGACAGCAAGGCTCTTGTTTTCTGAACGGGTCGCGCCAATCTTAAAATCTCCAACATCAAGCTGAAGTCAACCTACAGTCATTCCTTTCGCAAAGCAGGACACCCACATCGCCAACCGAGGTCCTCATTTCCAGTAGGCGTTGCTCTACCTATTGCGCCCCTACACAGTCTCGCGCGCGCGCACGAGACGCCTCAGTCGCGTTCCCGTAGCCATCGCTCCGCCTTGGCTTCGGCTCTTTCTGGTCTCGCCTCAGCGAAATTCATTGTCGCCCAACACTCGCCCATCGCAAATCCCTCTTTGCCACAGGTGATACCAACACCGCATCACGATACACCGACGCTGTTTCCCTCGCTGCGCTCTCGATTCCTCACAATGTCCGAACTGGTGATCGGCACGCCTCTGGCGGATGCCCTTAATGTGGCCATTCAAAATAAGATCGCCGACCTAGGATGGGCCAGCGGAAGCAGCGAGGTCTCTGCAATGTCGGAGTACTTCATCCTCCTACTCAACAACGGCAAGACACAGGATGAGATTGTTTCCGAGATCTCCGGCGACCTGTTAGGGCTTGGCCCTGAGGATCAGACTGCACCGGCTTTCGCGCAGTGGCTTATCGAACAAGCGAACGGCCTCAGCTCTCAGCTAGCGGCCTCGAATGCCGTTGGCTCCAATGGACAGGGCGCGGTTGAGATGGCGGAGGACGATGCAATGGACGCAGGCTTTGATCCGAGTCTCGATTCCATGACGGATGCTCCCTCGAACGAACTAAACGCGTATGTTCGACGCCTTGAGCCTTCCCTTGACAAAACACTAACAGTACATAGACCGACCGGGCCGAAAGCCATGCGGGCTGGTGGCATGCGCGGCGGCGGTCGAGAGAAGCGCCTGGTAGGCCACATCAATCGCGCCTTGGACCGAAGCCACGATTCTCCTCTCCATCGCGTCCGTGGACAATCCGGCATTTCTAGGGGCCCGCCCACCGGTCCGAGGATGGGTACTGGGAGACAACCACGGACAACATCAAATCGCACAGCAAGCGTTGCGGCAGGTCTAGTTGGTATGAACGGCATGCCCATGGCGCCACCCGGCATGAACGCGATGAATGGAATGAATGGCATGCCTCCTAACATGGGCGGGTCCTATATGTCGCCAGATATCCTTGCGATGATGGAGCAGCAGAACCAAATGCTGCAACAAATGCAACAACAACTCCTAATGCAACAACAGAGCTCGATGGCAAACTCCAACAACAGACATGGGCAGGGCCATCACGGGAAGTCTCTGTTCGACCGTGCCAGCAGACCAAACAATTTCAGACGCGGCGGTGGCCATCACCAGAACAACGGGCATGGGCACCAGGGTCAACATTCGGATGCCATCCAGGCCGATACGGCTGGACCACAGGGCGAGGATGTTGATATGTCGCAGACAAAGCGCGAGCCGCCCAGTCCCGAGGACACGGTCTGCAAGTTCAATCTTCGTTGCCAGAACAAGGACTGCAAATTCGCCCATCAATCTCCTGCCGCACCTCATGGTGTAACGGTCGATGTTAAAGACATCTGCTCCTTTGGGGCTGCTTGCAAGAACCGCAAGTGTGTTGGCCGCCACCCTTCACCTGCCACCAAGGCCGCGCACCAGGGCGAGATGGATTGCAAGTTCTTCCCCAACTGCGCCAACCCCAACTGCCCATTCCGACATCCCAGCATGCCACCGTGCCGGAACGGTGGCGAATGCAAGGTGCCGAACTGCAAGTTTACGCATGTCAAGACGGCTTGCAAGTTCAACCCCTGCACCAACCGGACTTGCCCTTTCACACATGAGGAGGGCCAAAGAGGTGTCTTCAAGGACAAGGTCTGGGTTTCTGACGAGGGCAAAGAACACGTCAGTGAGAGGAAATTTGTTCAGGATGACGGCCAGGAAGAACTGGTTCTCCCTGGGTCCGACATGGTAGACGAGGGGATGCCGGAGGTGATTGTCTAGACGGGAGCTTGCGTGGCGGCTGGAGTGGGGTGGGTGGATGAAATACCTCGTTCTTAGATGTTTGTGTAAGCTTGATGAATCTGAGGGGGGTTCATGGGAGGAGACCGGTCCTGTACTATATGACTTGGAAGGAAAAGAGGGACCAAAAAGGGCCCTTCTTCGATGACCACTACGGCGTTATGGGGGAACTATTAGCATACATCGGAATCCGATTCGGCGTTGGCTTTGTGTAGATGGGTTCCAGGCATGCAGGAAGCGGCAGGCGGGCGACAAAAATGCCCGGTTCGATCTGGTTATCAGCGGTAGAGAATCCTTTGGTATTACACTCATGTACCCTAGTTGCTGATCTCCTAATTGAGAGCCGACATAAGTCATTGGGCTTTCTGCCTCGAGTTGTTCCTGCCAGTTTGTGCTGTTCTTTTCGGCTGCAAATGCGTAAAAGCTCTGACCACCGGTTCACGACGCAAAAACATCCCCTCTCAAGCCACATGAGCTCCACCATCCCGGATCTGCTTCCAAACCAGGGCAATTGGCCTCTCACAGCGATCGCAAGACGCGATAGGAGATGCCATAAGCTATATCCGCCATGTACCGCATCGGCACGCGCTTTACAGCCCAGCCAAAGCGGCTCGGCGCATGTGTGAAGCGCGCATCGTCAGCAGTCCGCTTCATGTCAGTGTCGTGCGACTACAGTCCATGGCCACCGATAGGAAGCGTCTACCCCCCAGGCTGGAAACACCCACGGTCGATCGCTGTGTTGGGGGGCGGCTTGACAGGACTCAGTACGGCCTGGTATCTTTCGCGCTGGATGCCCAATGCCAGAATAACTGTTTTTGAGGCCAGCGACCGGCTCGGCGGATGGATTGACACAGAAACGGTCCCCGTCACCACTCCCGATGGGAAGGAGGGCACTGTCTCGTTCGAGAGGGGCGCCCGCATGATCCAGATTCCCCGCAAGGGCACCCCGAAGTTCGACGACATGGTGTTCTACGAAATGGTGCGCTACTTCTCCCACTGCTGTCAGGCGCGCTCAGATACTGACGACGAAGGAACGTAGATTTCTGCCCTCGGACTTGAAAAAGAAGTCCTGCGTATCAACCGGAAGAGTCCCATGAAGAATTTTGTTTACTTTCCGGACCACGTCGTCGAGATGCCGTCGCCAACGACGGGGCTGCTGGAGCTTGCGCAGCGCGTGGTGACTGAGCCTCTGTTAAAGGGCCTCCCACACGCTCTCTTTGAAGGCTGGAGGGCCGCTCCACAAGAAAAGTCTTGGGACTCAGTCTGTGAAGGACATGAACGGGAGAGATATCGCCGCTGGCCGATGACCTTTTTTGCCCCTCAGAGGGATTCGATGTCGCTAGGCGCATACTATTCCCACATCACCGGGCGGCCCGATGTCGTCGACAATATGTTATCTGCCATGATACACGGCATATGGGGTGGAGATGTGTCGAAGCTGAGCGACGGGCGAGATCCTTTCAACCATATCCACGACAGGCCTAATGTCCCCCCTTCTGCCCAAGACGAGTATACGACCTTGACTAATGAGGAGGCCGACTTGCCAGTCATGATGACCGAGGGAACTCAGCACTCATATGACATAAGTTGGACAATGGATGCTATCGACCACGGCCATATGTCCTTTAGAACAGGCTTCAATACCCTGACCGATGCCATAGCGGCAGCACTGGAGAATAATCCCATGGTCACGATCAAGAAAAACGAACCTGTCACTTCGATACGTATGCACGCGACAGGGGTACCGGCAATCGTTTCCAAACGGCAGGTGGAGAGGCCTCAGCTCTTCGAAAAGGTAATATCTACCATCAACGCCAGCACGCTCGCGTCTATCACAGACAACAAGCTACCTAGCCTGGCCGATGCCCACGCCGTAACTATCCAAGCCGTCAACTTGTGGTATCCAACCCCGATGCTCAACGCCCCGCACCACGGCTTCGGCTATCTCATCCCCAAAACCGTCAAGTACGAGCTCAACCCGGAGTTTGCGCTCGGCGTACTGTTCGACTCGGACCGCGAGGCCATTGCCGGCTACAGCCCGGACACTGTGCCAGGCACTAAGCTCACCGTACTGCTTGGTGGTCACTACTGGGACGACCTCTCACCCGAGTTTATCCCTGACTCGGCGGATGCCATTGAGATGGCCAAAGCCGTCGTGACACGCCACCTCGGTATCCCACAGCACGAGAATGATCGCGCCGTCGCGAGCACCAAGCTCTGCAAAGAGTGTATTCCCCAGCATTACGTCGGTCACTGGGACCGTATGGCAAACGCCAAAAGCGAGCTCCAGAAGGCCTTCGCTGGCAAACTCGCCGTTGCCGGTCCGTCTTACCAGATGCCTGGAGTATTGGGCAGCATACGCGCCGGTCGCGATCTTGCCTATTACACCGCAGGGTTTTACCCGAACAAGCGTACCGAGGCCATGTCCCCGGTCGGCGACACGGGACTTGACCGCTTCGCTATCGAGCGCCATTGGCTGGCAGTCCGCAAAGACAGCTTGCCAATGCGTTTCCCAGTTCAACACTTGAAGCAAGACGATCCGACGTCGCTCGTGGCATCCTTCGTGAAGCATATCGTCCTGCCTTTCATGAAGGAACTCTTCAGGCCCGAAGATCGCTTCGATGGAGTTGGCTCTCGAAACGTGCGTACTTTTTTGCACAAAACTAGGTCAGTCAAGAACATGGAGGTAATGCTTCTGAAAAGGCATTCAGATAAGGCTGTGAACAAAGCATGGTCAGGCCAGGATGAATTCATGTCCCTCATAGAATCGGTCGAAAAAGCGCTGGCAAAAGGATTGGAGGAGATAGAGGATGCAGAGCAGAGGAATGACTATGAGAAGGTGCAACAGGTGGGCAAACGCTTAAGGAAAGAAGCAGACATCCCGAGGTTATGGGAGCTGTTGGAGCAAAGTCGAGAGGCGTGGCAGGAATCAGGAGTCGACGGCTGGAGATGATAAAGGCAAAATCAAGATCTAAAGGATGAAGCCCGCGAAGCAACGGGATATTTAGCAAGTATCGTGCCGATTCCAGCATTAGCGCCCAGGAGTAATTGGCCAGCACAAGGATAGTTAGTGTACTGGTAATGATGTGTTGGGTATATAGAACTTGATCTTGCTTGCATGTATGTGACAATTGCATTGTATACCAATTACCTCATAATATATATATACTGACAGAGCGAATGTGTATATCGTGAGGAATCGTCGGACATCATGAACACGTCACGTCGATGAGGAACAGAACTCAAGAAAAGCAAAGTTGATCAAAACGATCATGCCACTGTAATTCCGCTTTTTGGTATCATGCCAGTTAACCTATGTAAAGTTATGCTTTACCCACCAGATGCGGCGCGATCGCCTTACCACAATGCTCCCCCGGTGGATAGTCTCCCTCTTCGCCCAAACCAACGACATCTTCCCACCCCATGCCGCAACTGACAGCGGCAACGTGCGCCCAACTCCTCCCCTCAATGATCCCCTGTCTATCGTTATGGCATGCGAGAAGGGAGGAGAAAAAAGAAGAAGATGGACTGCCGGAACCCCGAAATCATTGATACACTTAATTGGTAGTGCCTTCCTGCCTTTTTTCATCCTGCCAAGATAAAAACAAGTGGTGGATGTGATAAAAGAGAGAGACGGAAATTTTATACAAACACATTGCCCACCCGCTAGCACGCTCAGAGAGGAGGATGGATAGAGGCAGTCGTGTTATCATCTATCCAACAACTAGTCGACCACAACGGGGGCTTTGCTGTTGCTTCCCAAAGGAGCGCCGCCGCCACCCCGCTGATGAACCTGCCCGTTGGTTTGGTGCTGTTGCTGTTGTTGCTGTTGCTGCTGTTGTTGCTGTTGCTGTTGCTGTTGCTGTTGTTGCTGTTGCTGTTGCTGTTGCTGTTGCTGCTGCTGTTGCAGTAACTGATGGCGCTGATGAGCGAGCGACTGGGCGTGTCTCGCCGCAGCAGACGATGCCAGCTGCTGCTGCTGCTGTTGTATTTGGTGTGACATCGCAGGGCCTATCGCTGGAGCAGGTAGCCCCTGTGAAGTGGTGCCCCCAGGTAGTACTGGGCCTGGCGGAGTGCCGACGAGTGCCCTCACGGAGGCGTCGATCCGCTGAAGAAGTGTTTCGATACCCTTTTCGGGGTCAGCAGCAGCGCTGGTGCCCAGACCCTTAATCCCGTCACCCTGCGCAGACCATACACTCTGCTGTAAGGCTCGATCAAACTCATCGCTACGGCCGCGAAGAGCCGCCGTGTTGGTGTCGGCCGAAATTCCGGCAGGCTCCGGACGAGTGATGTGCCATATCTTCTTGCCTTTCCTATCTTGCCACCTGATATCCAGGTTGAGCACACGACGTGGGGACAGGGTGAAACGAAGTGTTGTCCAATTGAGGCCCTTGTGATAGGCTTGGAAGAGCCCCTCATTTTTGACGGCGATGCTTGCCCACGAGTCCTCAATCTTCTCGATGCCGCGGAAGAGCGGCAGGGAAAAGAATAGCCATAAGGGCAGGGATTCGAAGCTGGGGGAGTCGGCTGCTTCCTTCAGGTAGTCAAGTACCCGCAGGTGCGGGTTGCCCTTGTCCAATGATATGTCCACCCCTTTATCGTTAGCGATGTCAAGCCGTACGCGCCATGCACGCGGTATTTGGTGTTGAGCACTGGGTAGAGCCGCGGCAGTCGGGCCAGGGTGAGCTTTTCCGCCGTTGTTGCTATAAGTGAATACAACCTCGCGCAGGGTAGCGCTCACAGGAACTACCTCCTTGCCCGCTCGCCGGATAGCCTCGACAAAGTCGACCAACCGCTCCAGAGAACGGATGCGGGAGGCGAGTAAGGTGACGACTGGGGTGCCCATGTCTGCGCGCAGCCGCAAGGAGAATTGGCCAATTCGGGGGTCAAAGGCCACATCGTGATCGACGTTGCCTTTGAGAAGCTGAAATTTGGACCTGTTCGTGACCGTGAGCCTAGCCTCCGCAATAATTTTAATCCGCGGGTCATGGCCCGGTCGCGATACTACCGGTACCGCGGTGCCATTTTGGCCGTCCGAAGGACTCTGTACACCTAGGAAGTGGATCGGTACGAAGTCCTTGGCCCACGGTGCAGAGCCTGAACCTGTCTCTCCACTCCGGGGCCGGAGCATGTCTGACAACCGTACGAATATTGTTGGCATTCTGATCTCTGGAGGGAGATTACAGTTGTAGTCGTCCGAAGGCTTGGAGTTGTAGCTCATCTTCTTAGTATGAAGTTCGCGGAGGTCGGTGAGCTGTGAGACCATCCCTGACACATAGACTGTCAAGTTTTCGAAGAAACGATCGGTCAAGCTTAGCTGGGCCGAGGCCATAGGTATCTGGGTGAACGTTTTAACTCGAGTGCCACCTTGTGACCCTGGTTTATGGTTCTGTTGGGGAGAGCTGGATGATTGTTAGTAACACATTGCTCGTGCCATAAGAAAAGTGCTTGACTTACATTTCAACCAGCCACCACTGATCCCCGCCCAAGCCCATAGTCATTATCACGAACCATTGCGGTGCCCAGCCAACCCTTCTTAACCAGATTGGGTGGTATGATTCCCTCGACTGAGTAACCGATTGAACCATGTGTTTGAGTTCGTCAGGCGTGATGGGGGCCCGCGTCATTGACCACCCAATACTCCCCGCTCTGCTGTTGATGTCCTTGGCAGTGTAGTAGGATCTGAGCCATTCCAGTGCGGCCGGGCCCTCCTCTGCCGGGTTAAGGCTAGAGTTGAGTCTCTTCTGCCCTTCCACAATGTGAGGTGCAGCCGGAAGCATGGTGAAGGAGCCCGTCATGCTGTCAACTCGAATTGTCGCGTTTTCAGTGTCGAACAGCTGTACTCTTAGAGACGAACCTGAAGGTTCATCCTCAGATACCTCAAGAGCAAGTCTCGCATGCCTCTGGGCAAATCGTGGCTTGGTGAGGAGCTTGCTGTAGATGGAGCCAAGCAGAAATTCCACGTGTCTGGCAATGACCGAAGTCAAAAGATCTTCGGCAGATATCGCGTTCACGTCAAAAGTAATGTCAAAGTCCTTGACTTCCTTGTTGTCTCTGAACCATCGCAATGTGAGGTGACTCGGAGATTTTGGATCCGAAAGCCGATCGGAGCCGTTGTCGCTGCTCACCCCAAGAATGATCCAGCTCTTGGAACCTTGGGAGTGAGGTCGGTTGACCCAGTACTGTATCGACATCGCTCGGTTCAGTCTCTCAACTTTCAGAGTGTCTATCCACCTCGCCCTGCTCAAATCCACCGCCTGGCGGCAGAACTCGGTAATTTTCTGCGTCAGCACAAACTCATGGAGATATCTGTAGCAGCCAGATAGCCCGTCGGCCGCTAAAACCCCGTTGACCTTGGCTTCGAGGGCCATCCGCAAGGGTTCCGGAAGCTCCTTCGGCGCCGGGGTGAAGAGCAATCGGGCATCGATAAACCAGAACTGCTTTTCAAAATCTTCATCTCCAATGGTCAGGTCCACCTCAAATTCCCCCTCGACTTCGAATGTGACCCTCCCGGAGGCAATTCGGTAGTTTCTGAAGGCAAACGGGATCTTCTCGTATTCGTCGAAACTGAGGCGCACACTCAGCATGGTGTTAATGTTGTCGACCCAAGCTTCTTTCTCGTCCAGGATTATTGGCGGCGGCTCCAAATACCCAAATTCGGGCATCCAAGAAACCTCACCGGAACTTAACACCTCGAGGGCGGTTTTCAGGTCTGGACTTGGCACCTTAGCCCAGTGTAGCTGTCGCTTCGTGTTGACCAAGTCGAAGAAAACTTGGTTAAACTCCTCCAGCTTGATAGCAAGATGAGTCCTGATATCAATGAGCTTGGACACCTTGTCGGCTTTCTTGCTCCACTCGGCAATTACGAGAGCTTTAACCCATCTCGTGTGCAGATCCTGTGTGAATTTCAAGAGCGCAACCTTCTTCTCGAGGCTTTCTTGGGAGGCATCTTCAAGTGCAGTAGACTGATAGCTGGCATTACCGTTGGCGGTTGTCTGGGGTGAGGGCTTTGCCGCAAGGTTCAGAATATGGTCTTGGAATTCCTTATAGCTGTACTGCGCCAGCCTTGCGAGGATTAGACTCAAGGGTAAGATGTCGGCCGTGATGTGCTGTATCTCGTCGGGAAGTTCGTCCATGCTTGAATAGTGTGCCGTTGTCAAGGCACCAACCGGACCGCCTTGCGGCTCGCTATCCACGTCCATAATGGAGGCGTTGCCGCCGTTTGCCATGTCAGCAAGAATACCCTTCCCCTTGTCTGGAGAGATCTCGCGCTTCACCGATCCGCCGTTGACACCGTTGATCCATGAGTCTCGGTCGTGGTTGGTACGTATGCCGTTGTGTATTGGGGTTTCCATGCTGAAGCCTCGGGCAGCTGAGCGCTCGGGCTCTTCGCTGTGCTCTCAGCTTTCTCCCTATGAAGGGAACTCTAGTGGCGGCCCTCCAATCTCCCTTTCGGTGCGTCGAATGCCGTCGCGAAAATGTGTACAGAGTCGAGAGCCCAACGACCTTGATCCCGTTGAAGTATGATCCTTGCGCACGTCACCAAATCCTTAAGTCGGTAAGCGAGGTGTGGTTGGCACATTCGTGGTCGTCACCATCGGCAAGTTCAGAAGAGTGACGTTTCGGAGGGGCAGGTTTTTCTTTGTTGAAGTTGCTGGGATAAAGAATGGCGCATTCACCGGCGTCTCAGGCGAGGTTTTCGATGAGAGTCTCGCGACTACCCATCCCTTCTCGGAGTTGGCGAAGGCTCGGGGTCGCGCAGTCGGATTCAGACTCAGGGCAGCGGGCGATGAGACGGAGGAGGAAAGTGCGGTCGGTGCTGGAATGCGACGCGCACGCGATGCCGACAGCGGGAAGGCTCGATATCGCAGAGAATGCGCGTCAAGAGAATCGTGTGACGCGATGTACGGCGTATTCTCTTTGCGGCATCCGCTTGTCGTTCTGAGGCGGCGATGAGGCCTGCGGACGTCGGGTTGGTGGTTTGCTTTTCCTTCACGCCAGCCAGCGCAGCCGGGGATCTTGATTGAGGCTGGGCTATCCAACGAATCGCCGACCGGCAAATTTTGGCTGACACATCAAAGCACGTGACAAAGCTGCCAGCGGCATTGGCCCGGGCGTTCCCGAGCTTGCCTTGTAACTGAGGCAAAATCAGCTACCATCAGCTTTTTTGATTGAATGCTTGGTTCCCGCCGACCTTTCCCTTCAAACCGCTCATTCCACCACCTTCCCGCCGCTCCCTCCATCCAGCATGATGGCGTCCCGGAGACTCGCTCTGAACCTCTCGAAGGGCCTGCGAGGCCGCGCGGGAGGTCTTTCTGTACCATTCAGGCGAGGCCTTGCGACACCGCACTCTCCCGCCATCAAGACCGAGACAACAACGCTCAAGAATGGCCTAACTGTGAGCCGCCCGTCATCGCCAACCCCCAATTGGCTCTATCTAACCGAATTTGTGCCTCTAGGTTGCGACCCAGTACTCGCCCTTCGCGCAGACCTCGACCGTTGGCGTATGGATCGATGCCGGCTCCAGAGCCGAGACTGAGGAGACGAACGGCACCGCACACTTTCTCGAGCACCTTGCATTCAAGGTCCGTCGCCGAGTTGTAGCACGAAACGCGCCGCAGCTGGCTAACTGCTGTTTAGGGGACCCAGAAGCGTACACAGCAGCAATTGGAGCTTGAGATTGAGAACATGGGTGCCCATCTCAACGCCTACACATCGGTTCGTCCGATATCCACACCCGGCGTGCGTTCGGTAACTAACACTACGGATAGCGCGAGAACACCGTCTACTTCGCCAAGGCCTTGAACGAGGACGTCCCCCAATGTGTCGACATTCTTCAAGATATTCTCCAGAACTCCAAGCTTGAGGAATCGGCAATTGAGAGGGAACGGAGCGTCATTTTGCGAGAGTCGGAGGAGGTAGAGAAGCAGCTGGAGGAAGTGGTCTTCGACCACCTGCACGCTACCGCCTTCCAGCACCAGCCCCTTGGTCGCACAATTCTCGGCCCCCGCGAGAACATTCAGGATATTACCCGGACCGAGCTCTCAAACTACATCAAGCACAACTACTCTGCCGACAGGATGGTCCTGGTTGGCGCTGGCGGTGTGCCCCACGACAAGTTAGTTGAGATGGCCGACAAGTACTTCGCGAACCTGCCGGCTAAGGCTACTGAGACTGGCGCATATCTTCTTTCCAAGAAGAAGCCCGATTTCATCGGCTCCGATGTTCGAATCCGTGACGACACTATCCCGACTGCCAACATCGCGATTGCCGTCGAGGGTGTCAGCTGGAGTGACGATGATTACTTCACCGCCCTGGTTACCCAAGCTATCGTCGGAAACTACGACAAAGCCCTCGGCAATGCCCCCCACACTGGCAGCAAGCTCAGCGCCTTTGTGCACAAGAACGATCTTGCCACGAGCTTTATGAGCTTCTCAACTAGCTACAGCGACACTGGGTATGCCAATAATCTGACCTCGATGCTCGCCTGTACACTTTGCTGACCTGTAATGTGTCTCTAGTTTGTGGGGTATCTACCTCGTGACCGACAAGCTTACCCAGGTTGATGACCTTGTCCACTTTGCTCTTCGCGAATGGACCCGCCTCTCTAGCAATGTCACCGAGGCCGAGGTCGAGCGTGCCAAGGCGCAGCTCAAGGCGTCGATTCTTCTATCGCTTGATGGTACCACTGCTGTCGCCGAGGACATCGGTCGCCAAATCGTCACCACCGGGCGGCGCATGAGCCCCGGCGAGATTGAGCGCGCTATCGATGCTATCACAGAGAAGGACGTAATGGACTTTGCCAACCGGAAACTGTGGGACCAGGATATCGCCATCAGTGCTGTTGGCAGTATCGAGGGTCTCTTCGACTACGCCAGGATCAGGGCTGACATGACCAGAAACACGTTCTAGAGCGGGTGTCGTAAATTAAAGGGGGCAGGTGGTTGAGGAGACAGGAGAGGCGGCCGAGCCCACAGTGTATTATAATCGGAGTTGTATCCCAGCCCTAAATGTACTCTAGGGGTCGGTGAGTAGACATAGAGCAATCGACTGTTTCATTGCCTTGGAGTGCCTATGAAGCGTCTTTGCAGGTAGGACGAGTGTCAGAGGCAGGGTTTGTGCGAAAACCGTGAAGCTTTGTTACTGTCGGCCTGGCTTTGTCTCGGGTGCTTGATGGACTTGTTTCTTGTGGTGGGTTCCACCGCCTGCATGAGAATATGTTGGGCAAGTACACACGTGTACCTATCGGACTGTGTTATTTTCGGGCGTTTGTTTGTTGCGACTCTTCCCTTGCTCTTCACGGGAGGTTCTGGCTCCTGAATTCAACTCCAATGGGTAGCTGCATCACTGGTTTTTCCTGCTATCCTCACCCTGGGGGGCGACTTTCCTTGACTATAATTAATCGTTCCTGGCACTCGTGGCGTAAACTGTGCCATTGCCATCGCGGACAAGGTCTGCAGTGAAGTTGAGACAGACATTCGTTGGGTTTGTTCCGACGGTGTGCGGATATTCAAATAAGCTTGAATACCTAGCCAGTATGGTATTAATCTTTCCGTAAATGTAGCCTATCTCAACAGCCATGTCTGTTTGTTCCGGCGTCATGAGAATAGGCTCGGTGCAGCCGTCAAGGGGTCTTGTATGTTTTATATAACCCGGGCCTTAGCCTACCTTTCCCCACGTGGAGGACATATTGCTCTTCCAAGACTCATGGGACTTAGATCTTCGAATCGGCCCCGATTAACACAAGAAATCTTAAATTAGCCGCAGTTGTCTCGGGGTTAGCAGAGTATTACAACGACCGTACTCATCATCGAAGCATGATATCTCGTCGAGTTCCCATACTGCCAGAGATGAGATTTCAACTTCGTAAGATGACTATAACATACTGCAAAACTGACCGGTTCATTCTTGCTGCTGTTGTTATTTTGACAGAACAACATGCTGTTACTGAGGTTAGTCTGATAGAGCAGCCCGCGGATCGGCACTGCAGAGTACGGGCCGCTGTCTGATAGACGACAGAACAAACCGCCGGAATTGATGACATGGTATTCCTTACTAACAGCCTACATGGGTGCTCGGAGGTTGTTGCCGTTGGGACAACCGCAGATATGCTGTGGAGTTCTTGGGTTCCTGCGGGTTGATTGACTTGATATTCCACGAGTCCTTCCCGAGGCTGCCGGTACTTACCGATAACTATTGCATGAGGGAGGGTCTTGCCACCCCGCTGGAGTATTGGTGACAGTGACATGTGATGGTGCGCTGAGAGTGCCATGACGGAGGGAGAGGTGAGCACTGAGCAAGCCGCCTCCCGGGTCACACGGGAGCGTGCATAGTTCTCATTCGCCAACGCTGGGTGGCCCGGCGCGTGTCCATAATGGCACAAGTTCACCACAACACCCTCTGGGTTTGGAATAAAGCAGCCGTGATGGTGAGAGCTGCGGGCAGTGGCGTGATGACAACGCAGCCACGATATGCCTGTCCATCGAGGGAGAAAAACCCCCGCAACCGCGCGACCTGCTGGCCGTAGGCTCCGAGGTGGAAGACAGAGGGCGGTCTGAACACGGGTACGCACACCATGCTGATACTTTCGGCCTAAGCCTACTACTTTACGAGGGAGTTGTGGGGCCGTTACTGTTGGGGCCGGGAGGGAAGTGCGCACTCCACGATTGACTTAGACGGGACGGGAATACGCAGTACCGGATCGGTGGTGGCACACCCATTCCTCCTTAATCCGCAGCGCGTAGCTATCCCCGGAACCCCTCGCATTGTCCTATCTCGAGTCGCCTGACGAGGCGCAAGTCCCACGAGGACAGCTGGCGGCGGATTCTTGGTTATTAGCATAGCTATGGACCTCGCGAATGGGCTGGGGCTGTAAAATCGACCAAGGTATTTGTCACGGTGTGGCCGTGGTGAGTTCGTGATAGCCCACAGAAATCCACCCGGCCCGGCTGCTTCGGGCCACGATCTTAGTAGTTGTTGCGCGAGGAATCTTCGCTTGATCGGGGGCTGGGTGAGCATCCCAGACCCCGATGCAGGTTAATCCAACAGTAGCTCGAAAGCTACCACCAAGGGCTTGGTAAATGACTGTGCAGGTTTGAGGGTGGCGAGCAACTCCCCGCCTTTGGTCGTGCATGGGACGATGCATCAGGTCGTGCATCTGTAAAGTATATTAGCTCTACCTAGGTATGCAGCGTCTTATCATGACGAGCTGCCCCGAGAAGTGTGGGCGCAACCGCCCCCCAAAAAATTGGCGTATCCCAGACTTGTGAAGCTGATCCTTTGACATAACGATCAGGCGGGGCTTATGAGAGCCGGGCAGCCAACAAGATGGCAC
>Ga0247770_1000851_pt1 | contig 27873 bp, 30 predicted proteins | sample UWRJL136409B6_FD_179943 | JGI IMG/M metagenome (GOLD analysis project Ga0247770, IMG submission 179943) | Plant litter microbial communities from Arlington Agricultural Research Station in Wisconsin, United States - UWRJ-L136-409B-6 | ecosystem: Environmental > Terrestrial > Plant litter >... | reverse complement strand
AACACCCGCCATCACCGCTACCGGGGCCGCCTCCTCGCAGAGCAGCAGTCACTAATCCGCCAAGCAGCGCACCTCATCCCCAACTACCGCCCGCCCGCCGGCTTCAAATATACAGCGCCTGCGAGCATCACCGAGAAGCTGTACATCCCAGTCAAGGACTTTCCCGAGGTGAACTTTATCGGCCAGATTCTCGGCCCGCGCGGTCGCAGTCTTGTCGACATGGCGAACAAGTCCGGTGCAACGATTGTGTTGCGGGGTAGAGGCTCTGTTAAGGAGGGTCGCGGCCGAGGCAGGGACAGGGACAGGGGCCACAGCGACAGGTTAAATGAGAGTATGAACGAGCCGCTGCACTGTCTGATCACTGCAGATAACCAACGTAAAGTCGACCGGGCCAAGTCGCTGTTGCAAGACACCATCGAGATGGCTACCACCACCCCGGAGCACGAGAACAGCCGGAAGCGAGAACAGCTCCGGGCTCTTGCCGTCGTCAACGGCACGTTCAGAGATGATGAAGGTTACCGTGGAACGGGCGATGGTGAATACCGGTTCAACATTGTCTGTCGCGTCTGTGGTGGTAATGGGCATATTGCGCGTGACTGTGTGGATAGAAAGGGGAAGTTGAACGGGGCTAGGGCGGAGAAGACGCCTCCGTGGAGGAAGACGAGGAGGATTAAGGAGGATGGGGACGTGATGGACATGATGTACTCAAGCTTTCTGTCTGAGGTATGTCCTCAGCGGTGAGCGGTGACATCGGTGAGCGCTTGTTGTGTTTTATGGAGATGAGAGGGGTGGTACTGACCATTTTCATTGATAGATGTCTACCTGTAGGTACCTAGATATGTTTCGGGTAATGAAGAAGATGATGAGAGACCTTGACTGCATTGTGGGCGTCCTTGGCTGCGTTGCAGTAGGCATCTCAAGAACGCGATTGGGCCTATGGTATAAAATCCTAAGTCTTGGCTGCAGTTGTGTTATGTGTGGGACCATAGTGCAAGGTGACATTCTCTAGAGAAAGAAAGCTGGGTTTATATCAAATTGACCCACTCGACGTCGCGCCCCTCTCGCGTGACCTCCCCATCCATGATCCCGTGGACATATGCTTGCCCAACAAGCTGATGAAACGTGCCGCCATCCTTCTTCACCGTTTGCCGCAGTATAAAAGGTATCTTCCCCCCAATGAGTACGGAGACTACATCATCGACCATAATATCCGTGTCTCCAACCCCAATCCTTCCGCTGTCGTTCATGAAAAACCGCTTGCCTTGTGAGTTCGGTAAGGAGATAACTTCTCGCCCCGACGTCGAACCGGGTTCCCACTCTTTCCTAGATCCCAGTTCGTCGGCTTCTACCGCGCGCCTTCTCCTAAAACCGGAACCATTTGTTACTGCATCTTCGAAAGTCACAAGATCACATATCATCAGTCGCCAGAAGGGTTCGTCGTAACCCTGTTCGTAGGGGCAGTGGGGGCTTTCAGCCATCATATTCTTCCACTCGGCTACGGCATCCATTCGCCCCGACTTTCAAAGTGCCCACCGACCCCAAAAATCCGATCCAACATATATCCCCGCAGAGAAAGAACTGAAATTAGAAGATGTGTCCTCTATCGTAGCGAGCACCCCACCAGCCGCATCGTACTTGTAGTAAATTTCCCACCAGTTCGCCGAATCCTCGAAATCCCCAATCGCTTCTGCACACCAGTCAGAAACCCATGTTGGTAGCCCATAGCGCCGGTTTTGTTCTTGTATTCTTCTTAGAAAACAGAGTTCGCGAGATTCGACAATACATTGACGTACTGAGTCAATGAAGACCTCGTCGCATGATAAGGAGTAGTCGGCGGTAATGGTGGCGCCGAGGCCCAAGAGGGCGAACACACGATCTCTGGGATCTGACGCCTCTCTGTACCTAAGCATATGGAGACTATTTGCGAAAAGCGTAGATGCGACGTGAACATCCTTACACTCCCTCACGTACGCCATCGGGTATATTGTGCGCCAAAGGATGTGTAACAAATCTTCAAGTCGGTTGCCACAGCAATGTCGCGTGTAAAGTTTTTCGTAGTTGTTTGAAGTCTGGAGCAGGTATTTTAACGGAATCTGCATTGTGCCGCACATGAGGATAGGTCGTTTTGGTAACACAGACTCCTGTACCATCCATATTCGCGTCCACCAAGGCAGCTTTAGGAGGCTCTTCACAGCGCTCACCTCCTCTGGCGTTGTAGATTGGACTCTTCTCTGTGGTTTACCGCATCCGTCGGGGTCGTCCCCAGCCAGTCGCCTCAAAACTCGGAAGGCCATGACAACCCCCCCCTTAGTCATCTTCGCCAGACAGCCTATATACTTGTGTGGTTTGCTCAGCTAAACTGGCTGTGCCAGTTCAGCTCCGATCAGCCCCATTCAGCTCTGATCAGCTTTGCTTAGCTCCGACCAGCCGTTTTCCACCACACTCCGTCCGGTGGTGTTCTGGTCCCTGGCCAGAACCCCCCCTTCTTTCTAACAGGGTTTCCAGGTTCTCCAGGATCCACCCCGTGACCGGCAACGCCGCGGCGCCACTGTGCAGGCGCCCCAAGTCAATATTTTGCGATTGTGAGTAATTAGGGACTGGAATACCAGGAAGGTAGTCTACTCTAACCAAAGCTCCATTTTCACGTCGTATTTACCCTTAGTATGATTGAAATATTCCGTAAAATGAGATTATTATGAACATCCATATTATTATCATTAAAGCCATTCTCCTTGGTATATTTCCATCTCTTCTCTAACGTTTTTTTCTTACCCATTTTCCAAATTAGCTGTCACTGGGTTAAGATGGGAGGACCAATCACGAAAGCAATCGTCAAGTGGTTACATTGACTGAACCTTGCAGAAGGATTCTTCCTTCTGCTAACCGGTTCTCGACGTGATCATATAAAGGAGTCGGGGGCGATTCCGGAGCGAATCCCCAGCCTTCACGTCATCCTGCGATTTAGCGTCGGCCGCGCGAAGTCAAACCAATCTTCCAAACCCAATTCTCCCACCCAGTCGTTCCTGCCTAGATTCCAACCAGCGCTCCGGATCGTGACATTATCTCAGCTTAATGGTGAGATTTATTTAGTTTCGTAAATGAGGAAGACGGGGATGGAGACCTAATGGGGAAATAAACTGGGTTTTTATATAATTTTGGAGAGAATGGAAGAGGAGCGAAAAGGGGGTGGGTGGTGATTCCAGTTTTGGACCACCCGTGTCCCAAACCTGGGACCTCGCGAAAAGCTGCCATTTGAACTGCAGAGTACTACCTACCCATCTAAATCATATTTGTTGATTTCTTTGATCATTTCCTGAGCAGCGCCTGAGCAAGGTGGCGAAGGGGGTGCGGGTGACTGGGGGTTGGTAAGGGCAGCTTTAGGGTAAAACAACAGCTCTATGTTTTACCCTAAAGTTGCCGTCAGCAATTTCCATGTTCGTGCGTGAACCTGAGCCGCTCATGAGCTAAGGTGAGCTATGGGTGAGCCTAGCCTGCATAGCCGTGTGGCCTAATTTTGGACCCTGGATTAAAGTTGCCATACAGAGATTCCGGTGCGTTCCTCAGTTTATACTAATTATACCCTATAGGGTGCAGCTATGCTAGAGTCCTAAAATAGGATTTTATTAATATGTGTTGTTTACCAACTATAGGGAAGATCGAAGAATAACCTAGGTGTATAAACTTTGTACTGCCTAGCTCCCTAACCCTATTACACTATATTGTAACCCAGGTTCCCGAAAACATTATGGCGATATGTAGTAGATTCTGAAAGGTAGAGGAGCTACGAGCAGTAAGTGTTGTTCCCCACAAAAACAGGGTGGTGGTGAGGATTCCCTGCTACAATAGTAATGCCTATTGGCCACTAATTCGACATAGCTTCTGGCTCCTATTCTTATTCTTGGGTCCTCCTAGCACAAAAATCTGTGAGGCCCTACCCGTCTGCGACTGGAAGAACCGTGATGGAGTAGTTGGGGAATGGGAATGGGCACCGGCCCGGAACAAGGACCTCCTCCGCTTGTTTACGTCCACGATAACTTCACCGTCCAGAGTCACCTCCATCTTATGATCTAGTCCCTAAGCAATAGTATGTAGTATTCTGGGGGACATCTCGGCTTTCAATACGCCAGCTAGAAACCTCTCCACTTGTTCCTCCGCTGATATCTCCTCGCCCTCTAGCATTCCATTCACGACCTGGAAATCAGAATCCAGCCAGCCGTTGTTACTGGTCCAGTTCCACGTCCGTCACTATCATATGTGGTTGCTATTGTAACTGCCAACAACCGGCCGAAGTTCCAAAATCGCAGTTCTGCAAGTGGTGTCTCGAACGCTGTCAAATAGAGTAACCGCCCGCAATAAGGCACGATACGGTGATCACCAAGCGAGTATGGTATCCCGAGACTCTTGAAAGCGCTTGGCTTTGGACAAGACAGCTGGCATTCCACATCAGGTTCATAACCCCAAACACACAATCGCATCGCAACGGACGGCTCAGAACTCGCCGCAGCCTATCCAAGATGTCAGATGGTGGCGCGCCCCTGCCTGTGGGCAACTCTACCTACTGTGGCCAGTACACTTTCGGCCAATCTGGACTCAGCCGGGACTCCTCCGGTAACTTTTCCGGCTTCTGCTAACAGCAATGGGATTGGCAGTGCTGATAAAGGCATGTCTGAGATGCCACAATCAGTGACGTCGAGCGGTCAACCGAATGGCTCGTCACTCACGGTCTCGGCCCCGACCCCGGCCTTGCCTATTACTCAAGACAACACACCTCCGGATGACCCGCTGTCAGTACCAGTCAGCAGAAATGCAGAGAATCGCACTATCCAAACTTAATACATGGATGGCATCTTGAGATCATCCAGTTCATCCCCGGCCGGTCCGCCCCTGGCCGGCCGATCCCCAGATGTCCCACTGGCTACTGAAAACATTGATGACAACATAGACGGCGGCTCGAAACAACTAGGCACTGATAATGCTGACGATCCCGACGAGGACTCGGCACAGACCTTAGCACAAAATTCGGGACGGGAATCAGGACGTGAGGGGACGGAAGTACCGACACACCGCCGCGAGAAATCCTGCTAATAGAACGAATGAGGAAACTGAGTCTCCATCTAATGACGCTGCCGGCGATTCAGACAGCAGCGATCAAAATGGCGATGGCGAGCAGCACATTGAAGTATACAAGTTGAGGACGTGTTCATCCTGGCCCGGGCAGGTTGATTGAACGACACAGCCGAGCAGTACCCAGCCCAGGTCAACGCCTTCTTGCGAGGCATCGACCCTCAACCGAGGCCTCTGGATCCAGAAAGTGCTCCAGACATAGGTAGGCAGTGCTCTGACTATTCACTATACTGTTCAGTTCGAACTCACAGCCTTGTGCTCTCGTGCAGGGCGGGTGTACAATCTCCGACGGGAGAAGGTGCTTTTTCGGGTCATAGACCATCTGCTGCATAACTGATTGGTCCAGTTGCTCGGGAGAGTAGTGAAGTTGGCCGCTCCCGCACATGCCGAGTTGAGCCACATCATCCGGATTGCTCTATCCGAGGGTGCTTCACATGAAGAACGTGCGCCGAGACGACGACACGCCTCCTGGAAATCAAGGGACCAGCCCGGTTTCAGTGATGGATAGACTGCTTCCCAAGCCTCATACCTCTCCACAGGCATCGTACTGGGCGAAGCCGCTTTGAAAGAAGTCAGACATGTCGCCGGTGCTAAATCCGCCAGATGTTTCGCCGAAGGCCTCTCCAGTAATAACACGCCGTCCCCGCCCCCGACACAATCCGGTGGTAAATACCGACCAAAGATGTTGAGCTTCGCAAAGCGCTTCTGGTCGACTGCTGCGTCTTCGAGCATGTTGTGCAGGTACCTGCACCCCTCCATGCCTCGGTATATGTCGCTCCAGGACTTGGAAGAAACGTCGTCTCCTGCGTGCACCAGTCTCCAGTCGGCATTGGTGAAGTTGGCCGGCGGCGGCCCAGCGATGAGGTTGTTGGAGTGGGCGTCGAGTGGCACAGCTTCGAGTGGAGTGTTGTGACCTGTTGGAAACCTCTGAGAAAGGTGGACCTCCAAGCGAGCGGAATGACCTGGCGGTGTGCCAAGTTTAGGGATCGTTGCATTAAAGCTAGCCAAAGCCACAACCCGTTTCAACTTCAGGTCATCCTGCGCCTCTAATCTTATCTCCTTCGTCCCCCCCTGCAGTATCTATTGTTTTAAACTGCCAGTCGCGCATTAAATCCCCCTGCCTTTCCCTTTCCCTCTTCAGCCACCTGGACACCAGTGGACATAGCGTCAGTGGCTGCCTGTGTCGGCAGGCAATGGAATAAGCCGCCTACAGCGGTTTATATTGGAAATTCGGCCAACGGAAATCCGAAAAGAGGGGTAAATACGGTGAGAAATGGCCAAATGGATCGCCAGGGCTCGGTTCAGAGTAATCAAGCAACGGTTTCTACGTGTTTTTGCACTCGTTTTGGCCTGTTTTGATTGCGTAATTGGCCGTTTGAGAGCGCCAGCCTGGCAGCCTGGGCGATCCATAAAACCGCCGCGATCTGATTGGCTGTAACATCGACGGCCTGCATTGGAGCCTGCTGCTGCCTAATCTCATACAGTTATATATAGAAAGGAACCTTCGCTTTTCGCCAAATGGAGTTCAATACGCACAAGAAACCACTAGCATCAAGGCCGACTCCATTAGATCACCATTAAAACAGTGCAATTCATACCGGAGGGTTCCCTGTTTCCACGCGATCGAGATGTCGTAGGTTGATCTTGCAGAGAGAACTTGCCTAGGTACTGACTATTCTACCTTCCCTTTCCATAGGGGACCCAGGAAACGGAGAATGCCGCTAGTGCCCGAGCCATTCGATAATCTGAGCATATCGAGGCAGGCGGTTTTCTTTCGTAGTGACTCGACTATGGCCAAGACATGGGCCCGATTTTGCCCAAACCTCAATATTCCACAATACAGGGAGCCTCTGAGTGAAGAGAAGAAAACGGAGCTCGATCAAAGGGCAACTAAGCTGTTCAAGAGAGCGATCAGTAATCAGCTTGGACAGTCTTCCGAATTCGGCTGGGAAGTGTGCGCCTGGCACGACGTCTTCGGTCTGATTATGGATGATGAAAGCCTTAGGATGTCCGTACATCTGCGATTCCCGCAGTTTTTCTAGACCTATGACAGCTGACACATAGTTTCTTCAGGGACAAGAGGCCATATGAGTACGTGGAAAAGGATGATAGTGGACGAAGCACCGTGAAAACGCGAATTCCAGACTGCACGCTGGGTCTTAGAACATATGACGACTTCTACCTCAAACGCGGGTATCTCTGTAGTGTTCCTGACTGCAAAGAGGACCATAGCACCAAACAACCCGACAAGAGGCTTTCAGAGGACCGGCTAAATGATATGATGCACAATCCCGAGTGTGCTCTAGTTGTTGATAGTGTATGGGGGAAAACTGATCTCGTATTCCCGTTTGCGGTTTACGAGGCAAAAAAACGAGCCTCGAGCTATGAAGCCGCCGAGAGTCAGATCTATCACGCTTGCCGGACTTATCTCGCCATGTTGGACGACTTAGCTCGCAATCCAAACAACGTGGCCGAATATCAGACTGCAGACAGCTCTAAGTACCAACTCTTCGCATTCACATCTTGCGGTTCCTATTGGGAGATTTATGTAGCTTGGAAGTTCCTAGACGACTGTGTAAGTCTAAGTAGTCATCTCAGTCTCTCATCAACGGATTCTCTCTGCTAATATTTATGGCAGTTTGTCGAGACGATATGGGAAGGGGACGTCAAAGAGTTCAGCCGCGCATTCGATTTGATCTGCATAATCGACCAGATACACGAATACGCTGTCAAGAATCATCGCGAATTTGTCATGAAGCATTTAGAGGCATGGCATACCCGGCATGAAAAGTCTCAGGACGCAAAAGAACACTTTCTCAGTGCACTCTTTACAGCAGACGATACAACCGAAGATATGGAACTAAGCGACTCTGACGAAGCAGACTGGGAATTAGACTCAAGTAGCGGGGACTCTGACAGCTCCAGCATTTTTTCCCCCTCCGGAGACCTTATTAGGCAACTGGCACTCGATATGTCGGGGCATCCTAAGTGGTTCAAACTTAAAGAAGAGTCGAAGATAACCAGACAAGACAAAGCACGGCAGACACGAGAACGCAACAAAAGGCTTCGTGAGCGAGCTCACCGACAAGACTTTGGGGGTATATCACTACGAGGTCAAGGCCGCCCACCGAAATCACAAGTGGCGAAGGACGAAACACCAAAACCTCGGCGCGGCCGGCCACCGAGGGCAAGCAGCACTGCTACGAGAGTAGCGAAAACTGCTCCCCCCATCGCCCGCAGGTCCACACGAACACGAAAAGTTACGCAGAAACAGACTTAAACCCTATCCTGGAGGCTTAGTGTTTCAAAGTTTGCAGGGGTGTCTTTTTTCTTCTTCTCCTTTTCCCCTTTTCCCCCCTTTTTTCCTTTTTTATATATTTTTGTTGCAGTGGTTGTATCCGCCCAGCAAGAAGTGCGCCCTGTAGGCATAGGAGTATATGCCACTATCATACATCATTTCTTATCGAATGACTCATTTCCTTAGTTAGGGAGGACTGCTAGCCCGTTAATTTCATTTACAATATAACGTTTAAATGTGCATTTAATTAAGTCTGCGAGTATGTAGGTACTTGCAATACTATTGGGCTTCTCATATGCCACCCTCTGACTAGAGCGAACTAAGAAAAGATGTCTGGGGGCGATAGCTTATGAAAGAGAGCGAAGGTACGGATTTTTGATTTGCCTTATGACGTTCAACTACTTAATTATAGATCTAGATGTGTCAGAAAGAAAGAGGTTCAGGGGCCCTGGGCTTCCAGTCCGGAGCTGACTGGATGCCTGGCACTGCCTGAATGTTAGTGAGCCTCACCCACGGAGATTGACGAAGCTGAATCCTACAGAGTGGTCTATAAAGAAGGAGGTTCTGGCTGAAAGCCAGAGCTGCAAGAACAAGCAATTCTGGAAGGAACGGGAGCAATACAATCAAGCAGTTGCAACCCCCATCATTTCCACCCAATCCAGAGTGCAGTGTTTCTGACACGAGAAGATCAGACCCTAGGGGGGGCTGGGTGGTCCCAGTTTTGGGACACAGGTTGTCTAACACCGCTCCCTCTCGAAAACTTGCCGTCTGAATTTCCAGACTTCCGCCAAGTTACAGAGTACTGCCTACTCGCCTAAACCACGTTTAGTGGTTTCCCTGATCATGTCCTGAGTAGCGCCTGAGCAGTGCCTGAGTAAGGTGGCAAGGGTGGTGTGGGTGACTGGGGGTTGGTAAGGGCAACTTTAGGGTAAAACAACAAAGAAAGCGAGGCTCTGGGCAGTGCAACGCCAAGCCATTGTTGCCTGGATGCACCGTGCGGGGTTCCGTCTCCACATCCTGTGCAAGGGAATGGGGGTTAGGGGTATCTGATGCCCCCTTTCGAGGCTCAAATTGCAGTGATCGCCATCCGCACTGTGAAAGCCGTCATTGGACATGCTACCACAGTGCATGATACAGTGACTACGACGCGGCTCGAAACACACTGGCTTTACCATATTGCAGGTTCATAACTCTCTTCTGTAGGTAGCTAACCGAGTATCATTCTAACCACATCCAGTACTGAATCTACAGTAGGTCAATAAGCCATTAAACAACGGTTTAGATTATAAGCTAACAACGGACCGTATGAGCGGCTTGTTGACCTGGGGGTTATTTGGCACTGTCATCATTTTGGTTTAAGGACCGGGAGGAGCTAACTTGCCTCAGAGACTAATTAATGTATACAAAAGGAACAGTTATTGTACCAGGGACAATCCTCGAAGTTACCTCCTTGCTGGCAGCTCGGCGATATAATGCGATCCGCCGCTCTGCGAGTTTTCACAGGATTCCACTGTAGCAGCCGGCGCCTCCACGCTGTGGTCATAAGTGCATGAGGCTCCCTTCGGACAACGCCCATACTCGCTAAGATCCCGACAGGCAGCTCTTCTGGGATGTTTGAATCGGCAGGCTCCATTGTATCCGCCAGGACATTGGAATCTCAACTTGCACCAGCCCTGGCTGCCTATGCTGTTGCTGTTTCCGACAGTGGATTGAACTTTCCCAAGTCAGCAGCAGGACTATGAACATGGGCTTCAAAGTGAGAGGGAAGCAGGCTAGCCTACCTTGGACAACGATCGAGCCCCCAGGCTGTTGCGCCGGCCAAGCCGTTGTTCTCGTCCCCGGTCCCCGCCAGGCCGTTTGTCTCGGAGGAGCTGCACTCCTAGAATCCCACTCGGATGGTTGCTGCGACGACTGCGACCCGCTGGTACTAGAGGCATCAGTCACGTAGCTGCTGAGGGAGCTGAACGAGCTCTCATTTGACGTGTGCGAAAGTGAGAAAATTGGTTGCTCGCGCGGCCATGGATGGGCCTTGTCGCACCCCACCATCGGACACGACGGGCCCTTTGGACAAAGGGCTGACTTGGGATGCCACTTTTCGCAGTTTCTCAGACCGCAGTTCTTGCCGTCGACGCAGGTTAGGGCGTGGGGGTGCAGGTAGATCAGGTGGCAGCGTGGTGTTCGACATCCCGGTCCGTTGGGACACATCTCCGACGGGGCCGGCTTCTGGTTCCGGGGGGCAGAGGAAATACCGGGGGCTGGGGGCGTTGGGGTGTGTTGATGAGGGTAAGGGGAATATTGCATTCCACTGATGGAGACGATCGTCTTGGTCTCGAATGAAGGCGTTTCGACTCCGCGATCACGAATGGGTTGCTGCTGGTTCGCCGAGCTCACAACAGCCGACCGTCGCAACTCCTGCACGAGCTCACGCAACCTCGCCGTGTCTTGGCGGAGGGACGCTGCTTGCTGCTCAAACTGTTTTTCGTCTAGCCTCCAACGGATGCTGTCTGTGACTCCTAGTTTGGCGCTGCGGCCGTACTTTCGGCGAATGTCGAGCATAGTTGCGAGCGCATCGCGGCATGGCCGAAGGTTCGCAGTTAGGGAGGATTCGAAGTTGGCTTGGCTGTTTGGGTGATTGGTGTTGCGGGCGGAGTGGAATTGCTGGTAGGATCTGAGTTCCGAAATCAGATCGATGGCAGCGCGCTGGCCTGGCGAGAAAACGGCGGGAGCGCGCGAGAACTCGTCGGCGACGTTCTGCGCAAGGGAAAGGACGCTTGTAGCGTCGCTTCCGAAGGCCATCGGCTGCATCGGTTGGTCGAATATTGCGGCCTCCGTATCACAACCACCCGGTACTACGTCGCCAGTTTTGAGCCGTGAAAAAGGGATGTTGTGACAATGGCGAGATGCTCGGGTTTTGCGCTGAAAACTCCAAGCGCGGGGCCCGAGGGCCGCATAACCCATTCGAGCATGCAGGGGTTAGTCTAGTCCTGTTCGGGATCTGTGCAGAATATTGAAACATTTGCTTAGCGTGGCCCCCAGGCTAAGCCAATACTTCGAGCCGAGTGCCGGCTTGGATTGGCTTATTCTGAGGGGGCTTGGACTATCGGTAGGACGGCACGATTACCTATCCGTTCATCGACTTGCACTTCTCAAGTATTAATTAGGGTCCGTACACAGTACACAGAGGCAGCGACCTTACTTATGTAGCGCCTTCAACATATCACCCCGTGAACGGGTGGAAAACGCACTTTTGCAGGGGTTCATTTCTAACTGCCCGCCATTAGTGCCTTCCTCGGCATCTTTCCAAAACTTTAATACCTATCCGATTGAAATGAGACTCCCCGGACCCATCGACGACAATCCCCTGACGGTCATAACAGGCAGTATCATGACGGGCAGTATCTGCTTTCTTGATTTCCTGACTGCAAAATGCCACAGTCAGCCGCGTGACTGAGCTGGAAAACACCAGAACCACTGCTCCCTCCCCATCTACGACGACTACCGCGAACTGAGCCCCGGAGGCATCGAACGTCTGAAATCCCTGTTCAAAGCGTATTCTCACCAGCCACACGCCGCCCCTGTCACAGGACACTCCGACCTCCCCCGTCTCCGAGAAGCCCTCTCAGGCCTCACATCCCTCTTCCGAAAGTCCCCCGATACCCCCACCTCCCTCCCAGTCCACCAACCCACCAACCCATACGAAGCCCGAGTCCACTCCCACCACCACTAACAGCACCCCATCTACTAACCCCTCCCGCTCACACCACACTTCCTCCTCCTCTGCCTCCCCTCCATGTGCTGGGGCACCAACTCCACCAATCTGACGCGTTGAGCAGCTTGTGAGTATGGGGAATATGCTAAGTGTTGCCGCGGCGGTGATATATTCATTGTACCTGCTGATCCTCCTAGTTCCGGGCTCCCGTGGCCCAGTGGGTACGGATGCCAGAGATCCGAGTCAACGTCAAACCCGTGCATCGACAAGTGCATCAAGAATACACCCCATTCCTTTCCTGTCGTCGTGTATGGCTTCCCTCCGTGCCTGAGAAGGATGTGGGCCAACTCGTAAAGGTAGGATACTGATGGTGGATGTACTGACGTGGAGTGAATGATGTGATCCAGAGGAGACAATTTCTTAGGGCCATATGTCAGCGCGTTTGGGCTCGCCCCACGAGCCAAAAGACGAGCTGCAATGACAGGAGTCGCCAGATGAATCATCGTACCTAAGTAATATGACTCGCTTGGCGATGTTTTCCAACGAATCATGACGTCGATTTTCTTGAGGCGGTCCAGAACTAAGAGTGCGACTCTAGCATAACAAGGGTCTGGGCGGTCCTGCTTGATGTTATGATCCTTGGAGAGGAACATCCCTCCCAACAGTGACTCTAAATCACTGTATCCGTTGGGTTCAACTACCCAACCCTTAGAGGCAAGACTTTCTGCCACTTTAAAGACCACTTCTGGCGGCAGATCACACTGCATCCCACATACCAAACTGTTCAGAAGTCGGTCCCCAGAAATTTGCACGCATCCTGGGTTATGTTTGTATGCGTCCTCAAGAAGAAGTAAGAGACCGCTTTTGACAGCAAAGGACGCGGGGTCTGTGATACCGTATCTGGGCTCGACGGATTTCAAACGCTTGTGTAAATGGTCGTACTGGCTCGTGCCGGTGGTATGCTCAGCTTGGCGCATATGCCAGAGTAGTCGTTCAGGGGCCTGTTGTTTCGCAGGGGCTGAATCGTCATCTCGCAGAGCTAAAAGATATTTTGAGATGAACGAATGCCCGTTTTCTTCCGTTACTTCGGCTCGGCTCCTTCCAAGTACCAGGTGCCGGAAGCCAGGTGCAATAACGAATTCCTTGACAGTTTGGTGCATTAACTGGACATGCCTCTCTGTCAACCCCAGGTTTTGGTGGAGCATCGCTGGTGGGCTTATGAAGATGTCTATTAACCCCCCCGAGACATTCCGCAGGAGCTTTTCAGAACCCTCCTCGCCTTTGGGGGATGCGTTAGGATCCCAGCTGTAGCCGGAAGTGTCGATTACATCGACAAGGTTGGACGCTGAGAAGTTCATATCGGACCTGGCCAAGGTCTCCAAGGCGACGTAGGTTTTCCATCGTAGGCCAGGCGGTATCCGCTCAATTATGGTTGCGTAGTAGTCATCGAGCTGATCTGGGAGAGAAGCGAGGGTCTGTATGAGCCGATCGTTGACATCTGCGATACTGGGGTTCTCGTCGGCCACGGCCCTCTGGAGATCCGAAACAACGAGCCTCACCCACAGGAAAACCCCACTCGAGCGTGCCACAATGTCTTCTAAGAGTTTATTGAAGTTGCATACTGCCCTCACTTCTTCCGGGATAGTTGTGATACAGTAGTTGCGCATATCTTCTTTAGTGTGGTCGTGGATTTTGAATCCGGGGCACCCGGCGAACTCCTCTTGGAATATGGTCCAGGGCCGACTTGAGAACAGCACCTTGACTTTTGTCCTCGGGAATGCTTCTTCTTCTGAGAGCACTTTGAGAAATCGCGACACAAACTCTGGGCGACCGTCGTATTCGTCCAGCGCGTCAAGAAAAAGACAAAGATCGAGGTCGAACAGGTCCTGCGCGCATATCTGGCGGAAGATATCCTCCAATCGTTGCTTCGACCACTCGCCGTCTTGAATTTCAATGCGGAGCTGCTCGCGCCGTTCTTGGGTTTGCAGTACCTTCTTGATGCCTTTCTCGATGTTTGAGTGGAACTGAATGTCGGGCTCGCGCTCCACCACCTCCAATCCATACTTTTCCAAGAACTTGCGAAGTTTGGCATTTAGATCCAATTCTTCGAGCCACTTTGAAACAAAAACGTCAGGATCAAGAGTATTGATGCGAGCCCAACACTCGCAGTCCAAGAAGTCCTGCTCCCTGGGCACCCGACCCTGTTGAAGATGTAGGTCTCTTCGACGTGATAGATCTGTTTCGACAAATTCAAAGCCGCTGACATATTCAGAGTGACTAAAGGAAGACAAGGACTTTCGTAGTGATGACAGTGGATCCTGGCTCTTTATGATGTCTTCGATGTCATGACCCTCGACTCTGAAGGTACCCAATTGGCAGGTTCTCATGAGCTGGGTAAGGTCCTCCCGCAAGCTGTCTATATGTCTTTGCTTAGACCTTTGGTTGAAGACAACACTGAGGCTAGACCGCAAAATCGCTAGGAGCTCGGGTTGAGCATCTAGAAGCTGGGTGATGATACCTCGTAAGAGCCCCTCAAACGACTTCTGGAGCGCTGTGCCGCGGTAGTGGAAGAAGAAGCTGACTTTCACTTGCCGGGAGGTGGAATTCCATTGGTGCATCAGCTCTGTCGTTCTTGGGTCGTGGTGGATGAACTTCATGAGTGTCGACTTTCCAGACCCAGGCTTGCCGCTGATCCAGAAAGCCCCACTGCCATGCTGTAGCCAGTGGCATAAACCGACAGAAGGATCATCAAAGACCCAGTGGAATGTATGACTAGAGTGGGGATCAATCTGCTCGGCCCGAGAGTTCAGTTCGGGGGCACGGAGTGCCGCAATGATTCCTGCAAAATCCATGTCAGAGATACTCGTTGACCACCTCCTACCTAATAGCGGCCCGCTCCTCAGAAAGTTGAGGTAGACAGTAAGTAGGATGCGAGACCGGGGTAAGACTTACTCTGGTTGTCCCATTGCGGGAACTCCGGCATTGCTAGTTGGGCTGTATTGTAGGGGCCATCTTCCGGCTTTTGTGGGGGACTGTCCACGTGAAGCTGGTTATCGACGACAACCATCGGCTGTGGTGTGGCGCCGCAAATCTCCCCTAATTTATACGCAAAGTTCCTGATCCTGTGGTCCCCATGGGAGAATTTTACCATGTCAGAATGATTTTCGTCGACAGGCACCGTGCTCAATGGGTCTTCGGTGCAACGCCCTCCTGTCGCAGACTCCTTTGTGACAAGAATGACATCAGATCCTGATCTCGTAAATCCACCTCCGACTCCTGACAACAAGTCATTGTCAGCCTCTGAGTTATAAGAGATGAATATACAATACAACTTACCTCAACAACCGCTTTAGTCGTCTTGGTCTCATACGCCCAATACACCTTGACTGTGCGGAGAAAGGAAATGCCGCTGAATTGGCGTTCCAGGGTTTGGAGATATTCGGAGGTGTCTGATATTTCGGCAACGAGAGTGTCGGCATTGGGCTGCTTGCCCAACATTATCTTGATGTCGTTCATTGGCATACCCCGACTCGGGACACCGAAGAAGATACAGCCGCGCACAAGTGTGTGGATGAATTTCTCCGTCCCACCACTCCCAGCCAGCATCACCAAGGCTTGTTTGAGTACGATACCGCCTAGGCTATGGGCAAGGAAGACCAGGGGCTTTGCGGTCGGCGATGACCAGCCGCAGCTTTTCAAGGCATCCACGAGAGAGATTGCGAGGTCCGGCACGGACTGGAACGACGTGCTGGGAAAGAGCTTTGTTTCATAGCCGTAGCTGGCGAACCTAATCATGGGAAAAAGGTGAGGCAGCGTGTCGCGGATCCACATGAAGGATTTATCACCGCCGTGTGGCTGCCATGAACCGAACGGGTGGCTGGCAAGCCCCGAGATGACAATACAGCTGTGGGGCCATGTTAGCAGCAAGCAAGTGCAACATGTTGACAGCAGGGATAGGGCCCTTACTCGAACTGGTGGATTTCGGAATCAACGCTGTTGAACGGGGTGAAGCCGTTGAAGTGGTGATCCAGGACGAGAGGCTCAGGCAACCCCGGGACGGGCAACGCCCACTCATCGCGGCCGGAGCTGAACTGCGCGTGTGCGTCTGGGTTGAAGCCGGCAATGGTCAGAGTTGCCGTCTTGGTGGGAGGTTGTATCCATGGGTCGATCACAAGCGCGATCGAGAAGATGCGGATCTGGTGCTGTGCGACGCCGACCGTGCACGCCGCGAGAAGCTCCGCGGCCAGCTGCCTGTCCGCGCGAGCAGGCAATTTCTGAAGGCGGTAAACTTTCATGACCGTAGAAACTGACCGGATTCATCGGGTTGGGATTGATCGGCTTTTCGTGGTGTCGCTGCGGCCTCCGCACGATTTGGGATGCGATGGGCTGCAACGTCAATTTGGGCTGTGCACTGGTCTTCAGAGACTTCAGTTGAGGGGGTCGGATTCCAGTCACGTGAAGATCGGCTGCTTGGGGTTCCAGGACAGAATGGATTGGTTGGGCAGGGCGTTCTCGCAGTCACCAATCCAACAGGCAGTGCGTCTTCAGCTCGCCGGCGAAGGCGGCACCTATGCCGCCAAGATTTCCTGATTGGCTGGGGCTGGACTAACACCGTATAGACCCTTCCAGAGCTGCGACCAACCCTTCAAGACCTAAGTTTCTGTATTCCGGGCCTCGCTCATATTTTGAGAGGCTTTTTTTCGGTTTAAAGGAGCAGAAAAAGCATTGGAAGAGGTCGGGTTTAGTGCAAACTCCGGCGTGCTGACCGTTGGCCGACTTACAACTTGCAGCAGTCACTCCCAACCCTGTGAATACTCGCCGAGCAGAGTTTGAGCTAGCGTTAGGTATACGCCTCCGGTATCCGAAACCTGTTTTAAGCCGTTGAAGTCAGGAACGCTCGATTCGTTGAGGTGACGAACTTTGCTGTTCGAAGTCGATCGATGGCCAAGCAGAAGCACGCCAAGATGTCAGGTCATGTTCTCGAGGCCGAAAAACTACGATAGTCGGCGGCTGAAGAGAGCCAAGCTTAGCCCTCCCCCATTCTTTATCTCTGTGGTACTGGCTGTTCTGTCAAAGTACCTAGGTACTCTCCGGCGGGGCGTGTAGTATTACCGTCTTAGTGACTTAGTTGCACTGCAGGACGAGTTCGGCCATTACTAACTAGTGGGTCCGCCTGGCCGTCTCGAACTGCTTTGGCATCGACATACAAACTTTACTCTTGTCGTAAACGGGCGATTGTTGGTTCGCATGATATCAGTCTTGAAGTTCCGGGCCGACATCGAGCGGCTCTTTCGTTTAGGTTTACATCTTAAAATAGGTATTCAGACCAGGGTTGCAGCCTTGACCCGAGTCGGGAATGAGAACCAAGCGATTGGATCACAATTGAAGAGCGCAGGGTAGCACTGCAATTTATTCGTGCTGGGGCAGGGTGGTTGCATTCTCCCCCAACCCTTGACACAGTAGTCAGAACATGAAACATCGGCCAAATATTACCCCGCCATGGAATTGACCCAAGATAAAATGAATAGAACATCCTCTTGGGTATTCGCTCGTTCTGGTCCATTAATGTCGCGCAATGGCGGGCTTCAAGCGTAGCCTGAGCGGTCCGGACCCAACACACTCGCTGCAGGCACATTCCCCAAACTGGAAACCGTGGGCTTTCCATCCCCTCTACATCCTCTTCATCTGTATTCTTCACATTCTCTACATCGTGGGAATCCAACTCATCGTAAACAAGAGCGGCAGCGACGCTGAAATAATCCAACGGATCCAAAACAATGAAACCGTCGATAGCCCGCAGAGCATCCTCGTCTTTGACGAAGGCAACATGAACGCCTATCTCACATGGCAATACCTCCCCATCGCGCTGGCCACAATCCTAGCCATCCTATGGGAGAGCCTCGATCTCACCGTCCGCCGACTCGAGCCCTTCCACCAGCTGTCTCTGCCCGAGGGCGGAGATGTCGACAACGCCCTGTGCTTAGAATACACGGGCACATTCAGCTTCACGGTCCCGTTCCGAGCGCTACGGCGCCGGCACTACGCCGTCGTCATTTCCTCCACCATCTTCGTCGTAGTCGCCACCATTATCACGGCCCTGTCAGGAGGAATGTGGGGGATCGAGTGGGCAAGCCTCTCGTACTCGGCCGAGAAAGTCGACGGGCCAAAGTGGGCAACCGTGTCGATCAACCCGGGCGTTGCCATAGCCACACAGATTCTCCACGGTCTCGTTGTCGCCGGGGCCCTGCTCCTCTCCGCAACGCTCCACTTCCGACAGAGCGGGCTGTACCACGATCCCAAGGGCATCGGCGGAGTGGCGTCCCTCATCAGCGAGTCCGACTACATCGACCAAAGCGCCCTCCACCTCTTCCGTCAGCTCCCCTCCTTCGCCCACTCCCACGTCATCCGAAGAGCATTGCACGGGATTCGCTTCCGGCTGCAGCACGTCCCTGTCGTCCAACAAGACGGGTCAATCCAACTCACGTACCAACTCGTCACAACCACCGACCCAGGCTACACCATCCCCCAGCGCTCCGAGGACCGCATCCTGTATCCCGACCGGCGGGACGCCACAGGCTTCTTCCTCACCAAGCGCGCCGTCCTCATTGCCGAGTGCATCATCTGGCTGGGCCAGGCCGCCGTCGTCGGCGCTCTGTACCAAGTCGCCAAGATCGGGACTAAACTCCTCGGTGACGGAGATAGCGGAAGCAGCACCAGCACTAAGACGACTATTGCTAAGGTCATATATACGCTGTCGCTTACTGTTGGCGGCGTCATGTGGCAGAGCGTCCAGCGCGAGCTGCAGATCTTCGAGCCATGGCAGCGACTGCGGAAGGGAAACCAGAGCAGATCTGTCTCCGCCTACGCCAGCCTTGTGCAAAGCGACTTTGCAAGCCTGGGGCTCATGGCAAGTCTATTCCTGGCGGTGGCAAGGCGCAAGATCATCGAGCTGTGGGCTTCGTTCGCGGTGCTGATGGTCTACGTCGCAACTGTCTTTGTGCCCCCGCTGCTGGAGCTAGCCTATGCCGCCGGGCTGGGCGCGAGATCGCCACTCCCGGCGAAGATGTTTGGGGTCATGTCTGGCGCGTCAGCGCTGGCTTTGGCGGCTGCCGGGGTTGCTGTGCACTTGGTGATTTTATGTAACATGTTTTTTGTCATGCTGAGCGGGAGGACGAGGCCTTTCCTGCCGAGGCGGCCTGGCACGCTGGCGAGTCAGGTTCTCTATCTGTGTCGTAGCGATAGACTCTTGGGAGATTTCAGAGGTACGTCGACAGTGAGGAGCCAGAGAGTGTTAGCGGATAAGCTGGGTTCTGTTGATCGTCGCTGGGGGTTTGGGTGGTTTTATTGGCATAGGGGACAGGCTTGGTGTTTGGCGGTTGAAGAAGAGGTCTCGGGGCAGCAGTGGTTCCAGTTCAGCTGGGGAAGTCCACTTTCGCAGGGGACGCGGTATACTTGAGAGAGCCAGAAATATACTACCGAGGTACGGTTGCTAGGCCGTTTAGAATGGCCTCCCGTTTCATGACTTGCTCAAGACCCACTGCAAGTTTCTTTGTCCACAAACAAACCCATTGTGCATCGTTGTTTCGGGCGCTGGACAGTGTTGGTGTGGCGGTACAAAGATTCATTGTAATATGCGACGAATCTGGGCACAAAATATTTCCATTTGTGTATCTCGCCCACCTGGCATTGCTCACCCCGACTCAGGCTCGGCTCAGTCCCTGATCAGGATTTGCTCAGGCTGACTCGCCTTTGCTCATCCTAATTGTCATTTTCGGCAGGCTGCGCCACAATATGATAATTGCTTTAACTCTAGCTGAGGCGGCCCAGAACTGGCCCCATATGTAAATATGGCTAATGTAAGGAGGACGGCCAGCGCACCTCCTTGCTGCCCTGTACTTAAGGCAGAGGCATTCGACCTCTTGTACAAAGGCTAGGCTCAAATCTTTCATCCCCAATTTTTGTTTAGAGCTATTGTGACCACCCTTGATTGGGTATACTTCCATTACCTTATAATTATTTAACCTCCACATGGCACAATCGAACCAGTTATGATGGCGAACAGCACTCTCAGAAGAAGAGCTATAAATAAATAGGACCTTCGCAACAGTAGTGCAACAGCTGCCATGCCTTGGTAAGTCTGCACTATTCACTTACGGATGACCCTAACAAAAGTCTTTTCTCACCGCCTTCTTGGCATTTTAGCCACTACAGGGCTTATCCACTGTAACCCACTTAAATTACAAAAGTTGGACTCGAATGAAGCGGTCATGTTGTACCGCACCCGCTGGGTGGTTATGTCCTCAAGGGGAATTTCTGTGTATTCGCCGCCGACTGGAAGAGAGAAATGTCAGCAGCAGTTGAGGGTGGGTTTAAATCTGTCAGCCTCGACGAAGGCGTTGCCGTCGGATGAGCCGATGTATTTGACGAGTTTGCCCGCGGAAGCATGGTTTCACATAATGGCTAAAACTTGGCACTTGGAATTCAAAGCGGCCTTGACTGCCGAGACGCTAATGTTGCCTGTGGCCCCGACGAAGAGAACTGTTTCTATGATGATATTTAAGAATTGAAGAAGAAAGGTACACTAATAATCATTCCCAGTACTGAAAAGAACGGAGACAACATGGTTTTTATGTTCATCTTCCTAGAGTTGACTAAATGATACTCGGAAGCGGCTTCTGGGGTTTAGCCATGCTTCTGCGTGTCCAGGGACCGAGATGACAAATAATAGCATGCGAACCGTCAACCCGCTGTCCGCTAGCCCCGCAGACCCCGAGGTCTGAAGCGAACGGCGTGGACAATATATTGATTCGATTTAATAAAATGCCTTGGCATTTTCTGCGGACACCGAAGCAGCTGGGGGGGGAGTCGGGTTAAGTACGGAGAGCAATGGCAAACCGGCGTGATAAGTACCGATTGGTTTCCCAACTACATGGGAGATACGGAAATGTGTGACTTAAACGCAAATCCAATGTAAGTGATCTCTCCTTGATATTTAATCGCATGGATGGCGACATCTTCATCTTTACCAGACAGGTAACCCTTAATGGTTAAGGCACAGCTTCCCAATCCAGGGCCTACATTACCTCTCTAGACGCCCTTCCAATAGATTCACAGTGCTTTGCGCATACTGAACTCCCCGCAGCCCCTCAGGTCAAGAGTGATAGGGCCGTTAGCAGAACCTCGTTCTGCCTTCAAAGCCCCGGATGAAGGAATGTAAGGCAACCCAGCGTCTCCTGCAAGGCCCCTAGCGATTAGTTGGCATCTCATCGTGATGCTGGGGTCTAGTACCCGTGTGGGTGAAGCTAAGACGAGCCGCCTTCTGTAAGTTTCTTCCTGTCCTCGGCTTCTGCGCCTGATTTCGCTTATTAAGCAATCCTCCACTTCTGACTTGTCGCCCAGCAGACCCCGATCGCATGCCACGTTCCCATTTGGTCCGTCTTTTCTGCTCGACAGGCCTGAGCCGTCCATGCACACACTGACCGAACTCCATCCTTGCGTTCGCCAGCCAACGTCGGTGCCCATAAAGCTTTGACTTACATCTAAACTTGTACTGAGGGATGGGGCTAAGAGGGAGACATATATCGGGTTTGGTGGAAGGCAAAAGATGGCATTCGGTGTTATATTGTACCTAGATACCTGCTTTTCCCATTCGTTAGTCTGTTCTGCAAGATCCAGTTATAAGATCAAGATGGCTTCTCGCATTGCCCAACAAATGTGCCTGGCACAGCCGCGCCAAAGCTCGTGTCTAGGCCTAACCACTCGGCTCGGATCATACCTGCCGCACATGCCTCCTTCCTCAGTAGCGATTCTGAGTTGATGCATAGCGTTGTGAGGTTGTGCCATTTGGGATCGCTTGGCGATCAACCCGCCCCAAGGTTATGCCACCAAATGAGGTTGATGACTCAGTCGATACTCCCACCCCAATACTTTGTGTGCCCGCCTGGACGTCGCGGCGTAATCTGCATACTGTAATTAGTATATAGCCCTAGGTGTCTGGTGAAAAACTCGTCTCGTGGAGCCCTAATCCCGTTTCAGTTCAGGGATTAGATATAGGTACCTAACCCTCCTTTTTCGGGGGTGTGAAAGTGAGGTTAGATCAACGTGTAATTAAATGTTACCACAAACTTCCTCAGTGACACTTCATCCTATTTATTGTCAGCAGAATATAGCATGGTTTGCCCTAGGAGTTAAGGCTCGTCATGAATGATTCTAGCAGCCCAAGAGCGCTTCATATCAACATGCTTGCCAAAAAAAGGTAAGATTCTGGATAGTTTCGAGAAATGGCGATTCATTACGTGGCTGATGTTGGAATACGTCACGCAACCGCGGTATCCGACATCCGGAATGCCTAGATTCCCACTATCGTCGCACGGCTATCGAAACCAGTCTTTCTTGCTGAAATAATGCGTTCCTGTAGATCCCAAGAGATACAGAAAAAATGGCCCCAGTGATATGATAAATCTTCCCATTCCCCATTCTTCATCTGGTTTTCGCACCTTACCATTCCACCCGCCAACCTCGTGATCGATATTTTCTTCCTTTCGTCTTTGCCTGATTATCCCCATCTCAGAGTTATTTTCCGCGGCGAGTGGGAAAGTATCCGACAACTTTCCGTTTTATTTCCTTCAATAGAGTGTTATTGTTATCCTCCCCGATCTTCTTGACTTTCGTACCGTACTTTACGTAACAGGATCCGTAGGCCAAGTCTCGGTCCTTGTCCTCGCCGGCTTCATTACCCTGTCCAGCGAGGGGGTGCTCCTTCTCTGCGCGACGATAGGCACTGGTCTTTTCAATAGGCATCCCCTCGATGGCCATCTCCTGCAGGATTTGAAACGGCTTCTCACGGACCGATTCGGGAAGCTTTTCCAGTCGGCTGAGGAGGCGGCCGAGAACCTGCTGGGCCGAGGATTCCTTGTCCCACTCATGCTTGACGACGTCACATTTGTCCGCGAACATGTTTTTCCAGAAATCTCGCTCAAGCTCATCGTGCCGCTGCTCGGCGTCTTTCCCCCCCTGGGGTGAATATCGGGCATCTTCCCACATGGTCGTCGCAAAAACAATCTTGCTATAGTTCTCCGTCCCGACCAACTTCTCGAGAGTCTTCAGCGCTTTCACGGCGGCACCCGAGAGCCTTGGGTTTGTGATATTGTGCAGGTAGATGACCCCGAGGACAGGATTACCCCCATTATGCAACTGGCACAGTCCCTTGACTACGCTCTGCAGAACATTTGTGTCTGGCCTGACCGTGTCGTCAAAGCCTGGTGTGTCGGCGAGAAGTACCCGTCTGCCGTTTATGTCACATGCCTCGTAGAAATCGAGATCAGCAGTCTCTAACATGGGGTGTAGAAAGTGCAAGTTAGCCGAGTGCTGTGCCTACCGATTTGGATGGCATGAAGGGTAGGTAAGTGAAAACGAACTTGAGAGAAACCCATGGCCGATATGAATTGACTTTTCGGATTTTTTCAGGTGAGAGATGAATGTACTCTTCCCAGCGCCTGTCATGCCCATCACAAGGACCACTCCGAGACCAGCCATGGCTAGGTCAACTGCCCTACTCATGGACTTAGCTGTGCGACATCAAAAGGAGGCAGTGAGGACGAAAATTTTGAGTCGGGGCAAGGGCGTTCTCTCCGTGCCGGTAGCCCTATCCCGATGTAAGGATAGCAGGGTGTCAATACTGGTGAAAGAGCCGACTGCGAAATAACTTGGGGATGTTTCATCCTGCCCTGCAATAGGAATCTGTTGAAACCACGACTACATGGGAACTCTTTTTCCCACCCTCTCAGTTTTCACATGCTTTAGCGTGGCACGAGGCATCAGATGCCACATCGTTGGGCGGAAATGCTCAGGCTAATCAACGTCATTTTCACAGGCGAGCTGCAAGCCAACAGCCAGCCTCCACATCAGTTTGAGCGGTGCGACTGGCCAAAAATCCAAGGCCCAGTGGTGACACCCAACATGCAAAACAAGCCGCCCAACCTTAGCGAGCCATTGATGTTTGCAGCCTAGCATAAGTAATACGTGGAGAAAATATCTAACACCGCCAGTTGTTCATTCATGCTGTCAATTCCCAACAGTCTATCCCAAGCGATAGCATAACATGGAAAAACAAGTGGAGACAGGAATTTTGAGGCAAATTCATGAAAATGAAGCGCACTCTTCAAGTAGGAAATCTAAACTTGAAGTGGTCTTTATTCCGGACTCCTTATAGAACACACACCATTGATACCACACGACACCAGACGCACACCGCACACACGCAAAATGTCCGAACGCGCTGCTAACCCCATTTATACTCCAAACTTTAAACGCTGGCTCTCCCAGAGTGGTCACAATGCCAAACTCACTAGGGGATCACACACCAAGAGGAGATCCTCCGAGGGTCCCCAAGGCAGTCCACCCCCCATCTCACTTCCCGACATCCAGTGAGTCAGATTCTGAAAGTCCCCTAGTTCCCTATCGTGCTGACAAGAGTGGCGGTAACTTCGCAGACCAGACGATATTGTGATCGCTGTCATGGGCATGACCGGGGTGGGGAAAAGCACCTTCATATCCTATTTCTCTAAAACGGCAGCGGTTGGCCGCAGCGTTAGGTCATGTAAGTTCAAATCTCCCCGTGGCTGGAGCGAACCAAGGCATCCCGTTTTCTTTTTTTTTCTCTTTTTTTTTCTTTCTTTCGCCCTGCTGCCTACACGTCTAACTAACGCGCCCTTCTTACCAATCAGGCACTTCCAGCATCGGCATTCATACCGCTTTCATCGAAGGCCAAGACGTCTATCTGATCGATACGCCAGGGTTTGATGATGATACCCGCAGCGATACTTCGATCCTTATCGAAATCGCCGCCTGGCTCAAAAAGTCATATGACGACAAAGTGCAACTCGCCGGGATCGTCTACCTGCACCGCATCACCGACAACCGTTTTGGAGGCAAGAGCACCCAGAACATCCGCCTGTTCAAGGAGCTCTGCGGAGAGAAGGCCCTGTCGTGCGTGGTGCTTACTACAAGCATGTGGGATCTGGCGCCTCGAGAGAAGGCCCAGCAGCGGGAGGAGGAGCTGATCAGCAAAGAAGGACCCTGGGGAGAACTTGTCAGATATGGCTGTCGCGTGGCCCGCCAGGACGAGGGATCCGTCTCGGCGACCATGATCATCCGACACATTATATCCCAGAAGCGGCCCGACTCGTTACAGATCCAGGATGAGATGGCCGACGGCACGCCGATGATTCGGACCAAGGCCGGGAGGGTGCTGGAAGAGACACTGGACCAGAATACACGGGAGGCCGAGGAGCAGATGAAGCGGATCAAGGAGGAGATAGAGAGGCTCAAGGTCGAGAAGGCCGAAGTGGAGAAAAAAGAAGTCGAAGCAAGAAAGGCTACAGAGGAAGCGGCAAAAATGGCGGCGGAAGTAGAGAAAAAGGCCCAGGAGGAAAGAAAGAGAGAGAAACAGCAAGCCCAAAAAGAGAAGAAGGAACGAGAGAATGAAGAAGCCCAGAGGAAGCAAAGAGAAGAGAAAGAGAAGCAAGAAGAGGAGCAGCGAAGACGGCAGGCAAGAGAAGAAATCGACGAAGAACGTAGGAAGGTGGAGGAAGAGCGCAAAAAGATGGGGGAGGAGCGTAGAAAGATGGAGGAGGAGTGTAGAAAGATAGAGGAAGAGTGGAGGAGACAAAAGGAAAAGCAAAGAGAGCAAGCGAGGGTGGAGCGTATCAAGACAGAAACAAAGCGTAGGGAGGAGGAGGAAGAAGACCGTAAGAAGATTGACCAAAGGCTGAGCGACCTTGAACAAAAGTACAAGTCGGCGGAGGAGAAGAAGAAGCGGAACACCAAGGATAAACAGACGTTATATGGATGGGTTCAGGAGAACTTTTGTATTGTCATGTAGAAAACCGAAGTCAGAGAAGCATGGAGAGGCTAAATATCAACACCCTGACAGTATTACGCGTACGGACGAAGCAGAGCAGCAATCATATTGATGGCGGTGACTGTTTTGAGACTGAGCATTTTGGCGTAGGCACCGTGAGACTTTAAGTTGCATCGCAGACTCAAACAGTGCCTTGGACACAGGCATTGCTCTTCATCTTCAAGGTTTATCTGTACCGTGCCCCCTCACAGACACCAAGGCGGAGGGAATGCGCCCTCAGCATGTCGATGCCGTGGAGGGTTGAAAATAGTAATACCCGGGTATGGCAAGGAGATGGATGAAAAGCACCTGATCTCGATACCATCTTTATTTGCTAACAAGTCTTAATTAATAGGCATATAAGGGGGTGGGGGAACTGAAGCCTGCCTGGTCTTCGGGTTATAAAACCGGACGTCAATTTTTCGGGACGTGATTTATGGCCGAGAGAGGTATATCCCACACTTAACACTATCTGCGCCGTCAAATCTCATCACCAGTCTCTGCTCAAATAGAGTGTTTTGGTACTTACAAGGAACTGTCTTTTAATGAATCCAGCCATGGTGCCAGCCCGAGAATCTTTTTCGAGAAAGTCAAGAGTCAGGCCCGGGTTTCCCTTGCTTTATTCTTCGACCTATTTACCGCCGCAAGTTTGCTGCTCTGATGAAACGAGAAGGCAAGAAGTGACGGCAGTTAGTCAGACCTACACACTAAATAAGCTAATCTTCTAAAAGAATGCCAAGATACCAAGTTGAAAGTCTTGGACTTGGATGTGGATGATATACAACCGGCTCAGTTACACCCTAGAGTGGCTTCCGTGACTGATGACAGCTTTGTCAAATTACGTAATCGCGCCTTGGCGCCACGGAACCGCAGCGCGGCCGAGCACCAGAGCTTCGCTTGGCTGAGAGGACGGCTCCCGGAATAGAACAAGACTTGATGGCGGTAATTACTGTGTTCTTGGTTGACTGCGTTGAATTCAACAAGCTTCACGTCAACAATCCTCGACAATCAGCAATCTATCAGCTGCAAGACCCGAGACAACTAAGAACATCCAAGCGCCGGTGATAGCTATGACTTTAAAATTCTTTCCCGAGTCGCCGAATCGATACGCGATTTTCTCGCACGTCTAGGCTAACGAGGAATCTTGCTTTCAAGAATTCTGTTCCCTCAGGGGCTAGACGGGCATATCGGCAGTCACGGAAAGAGGGGATACAAAAAGATTAAAGCGTGCTATTTGAATTTTAATGTTCGGGAGTCCGTCCCAGGTGCATGTGTGCATTTTCAGCCAAGATTGTGTGATGAACAGCGCCACTGTAAACAGACCCATTCCACAATGCTCGACCACTCGGACGGCCCAAATGACAAAGACCCGTCACCATAAGACTATAAGTGCCTCTTCTCTTCACCAAAAAACTGCCCCCACCATCGCCATCAACACCCAAGCCCGCTGTCCGTACAGTCACTAAGGTATTCATTTACCAGTCACCGACTCCAACAGACAGAAGCCCAACCCAAGATGGCAACCCACTACGACACCCTCAGAATCTCTCGAGATGCCACCACAGAGCAGATCCGCCAGGCATGGCGACAGCGCTGTCTTGAGACCCATCCCGACAAAGTCGGCAACATCCCCGCCAACAACACCACTTTCTCCGCCGTCCAGCACGCCTACGAAGTCCTGTCCAACCCATCCGAACGCGCCTGGTATGACTCCACCCTCCCCCGCCCTCACCACTCCCCCTTTGGATCCGGCCCCAGCTCCAACTCCAGCTCCAGTTCAACCGGGCCATCCACACCCCCAACCACAGGCACAGGCACCTCCCCCCCCAGCTACGCCCAATT